>Ga0208604_1000103_pt1 | contig 12876 bp, 14 predicted proteins | sample MicForSoSWNH22_M_FD_188009 | JGI IMG/M metagenome (GOLD analysis project Ga0208604, IMG submission 188009) | Forest soil microbial communities from Harvard Forest Long Term Ecological Research site in Petersham, Massachusetts, USA - MetaG HF016... | ecosystem: Environmental > Terrestrial > Soil... | reverse complement strand
GCCACGGCATGGATGGCCTCCCTGAAAGCCGATTCCATGCAATGATGATGTGTCGGTCATGTCCCCGAACACCCGTCGGGGATGTTCCCGGGCTAAACACTTGACCCGGCAATCCATGCGGCCGCTCTACGTCTGTGCCTTACGACTTTCAAATCAACAACTCATCATGGATGCCCGGGTCAAGCCCGGGCATGACGAAGTCGTTTCTTACGCCCCGAGCCCCTTACCCTTCAGCGCACCCCCAATCTCATCCAAAACCGCCGGATCATCGATCGTCGCCGGCATCTGCCACGAGTCGCCATCGGCGATCTTCTTGATTGTCCCGCGCAAAATCTTGCCCGAACGTGTCTTCGGCAGCCGCGCCACGGTGATGGCGAGCTTGAACGCAGCCACGGGCCCGATCTTGTCGCGGATCAGCGCCACGCATTCCTTCTCGATCTCCGCCGGCGGCCGGTTGACGCCGGATTTGAGCACGATGAAGCCGCACGGCACTTCGCCTTTGAGCTCGTCCTTGATGCCCAGCACCGCGCATTCGGCGACGTCGGGATGCGAGGCCAATACCTCTTCCATGCCGCCGGTGGAGAGGCGGTGGCCGGCGACGTTGATGATGTCGTCGGTGCGACCCATGACGAAGATGTAGCCGTCGTCGTCCTTGAAGCCGGCGTCGGCGGTTTTGTAGTAGCCGGGAAATTCGTCGAGATAGCTCTCGCGCATGCGCGCGTCGGCCTGCCACAAGGTCGGCAGGCAGGCGGGCGGCAGCGGCAACTTGACCACGATCGAGCCCATCGTGTTGGCCGCGACTTCGTGGCAGCCCTCGTCGACGACGCGGATGTCATAGCCGGGCATCGCCACCGTCGGCGAGCCGTGCTTGATCGGCAGCATGCCGAGCCCCACCGGGTTGCCGGCGATGCACCAGCCGGTCTCGGTCTGCCACCAATGATCGATCACCGGGATTTTCAGAAGCGCCTCCGCCCATTCCAAGGTCGGCGGATCGGCGCGCTCGCCGGCGAGGAACAATGTGCGGAATTTTTTCAGATCGTATTGCGCGAATAGTTTGCCGTGCGGATCTTCCTTCTTGATGGCGCGGAACGCGGTCGGGGCCGTGAACATGGCGGCGGCGCCGTGCTCGGCGATGACCCTCCAGAATGCGCCGGCGTCGGGCGTGCCGACCGGCTTGCCCTCGTAGAGAATGGTGGTGCAGCCGTGGAACAGCGGCGCGTAGACGATATAAGAGTGGCCGACCACCCAGCCGATATCCGACGCCGTCCACCACACCTCGCCCGGCGCGATGCCGTAGAGATTTTGCATCGACCATTGCAGCGCGACCATGTGGCCGCCATTGTCGCGCATCACGCCCTTGGGCCGGCCGGTGGTGCCCGACGTATAAAGAATGTAGAGCGGATCGGTCGCCGCGACCGGCACGCAATCGAACGCCGAGCGCGCGTGGATCAGCGCATGATCGCGCATCGCCGCCCAGTCGCGGTCGCGGCCGTCGATCAGCTTCGCTTGGGCCTGCGGCCGCTGCAGGATCAGGCAGGCGTCGGGTTTGTGCTGCGCCAGATCGATCGCCTCGTCGAGCAGCGGCTTATAGGCGACGATGCGGCCCGGCTCGATGCCGCAGCTTGCCGAGAGGATCACCTTCGGCTTGGCATCGTCGATCCGCGTCGCCAATTCGCGCGCGGCAAAGCCGCCGAACACGACGGAGTGAATGGCGCCGATGCGCGCGCAGGCCAGCATGGCGAACACCGCCTCCGGCACCATCGGCATATAGAGAATGACGCGATCGCCCTTTTGCACGCCGAGGTCGCGCAGCATGCCGCCGAGCACCTGGGTCTCGGTCAACAGACGGTGATAGGTGATGGTGCGTTTTTGGCCGGCGAGCGGCGAGTCGTAGATGATCGCTGCCTGCTCGCCGCGCCCGGCATCGACGTGACGGTCGACGGCGTTGAAGCAGGTGTTGCAGACGCCGCCGACGAACCAGCGGCCGTAGACGCCGGCCTTCGGATCGAACACGGTTTTGGGCTTTTCGATCCAGTCGATAGCGGCCGCCGCTTCGCCCCAAAAACCTTGCGGGTCGCGCTGCCAGCGCGCGTAGACCTCGTGATAGCGGCTCGAACGGGCGTCCATGGCTGTCTCCTCGCCCTCCCCGCCTGCCCGGAGAGGTGGATTTCCCGGCGTATTTTCAGCGCCATAGCGATGTTTGCAAGCGACATCGCGCCGCTGCCATGACATTGATCAAAACCGTCCGCTTTCGTTACGCTATAAGAAACCAAAAGAAAAACCGGCCAAGCGCCGGCAAGCGGGGAAAGCCATGCCGACACCCTACGACACCGATCTCGACCGTAACGCGGCGAATTTCCAGCCGCTGACGCCGCTGTCGTTCCTGGCGCGCGCCGCCGCGGTCTATCCGGACCAGACCGCGATCATCCATGGCAAGCGGTCGTGGACCTATCGCGCGTTTTTCGCGCGCGCCAAACAACTTGCCTCGGCGCTCGCCAAGCGCGGCATCAAGCGCGGCGATACGGTGGCGGCCGTGCTGGCCAATACGCCGGCGATGCTGGAGGCGCACTACGGCGTGGCCATGGCCGGCGCGGTGCTCAACACCATCAACACCCGGCTCGACGCCGCCATCATCGCGTTTACGCTCGATCACGGCGAGGCCAAGGTGCTGATCACCGATCGCGAGTTCTCCAAGGTGGTCAAGGACGCGCTCGCGACGTGTGAGGCCAAGCCCCTGGTGATCGATTACGACGATCCGGAATTCACCGGTCCCGGCGAACGGCTCGGCAATCTCGCATACGAGGATTTTTTAAGCCAAGGCGACGCCGACTTCGCCTGGCTGATGCCGAACGACGAATGGGAAGCGATTTCGCTGAACTACACGTCCGGCACCACGGGCGATCCCAAAGGCGTCGTCTATCATCATCGCGGCGCCTATCTGTTGGCGATGGCGAACGTCATCACCTGCGCCATGGGAAAGCATCCGGTCTATTTGTGGACCTTGCCGATGTTCCACTGCAACGGCTGGTGCTTCCCATGGACCTTGTCGGTGGTTGCGGGTACTCACGTTTGCTTAAGGGCAGTTCGCGCGGCGCCGATTTTTGACGCCATCGCCACCCACAAGGTCACCCATCTGTGCGGCGCGCCGATCGTGATGTCGACCTTGCTCGGCGCGCCGGACGAGGAGCGAAAACCCCTGCCCCACGTCGTCGAGTTCGTCACCGCAGCCGCCCCGCCGCCGGAATCCGTGCTGGCGGCGATGAAGGCGGCCGGCTTCAACGTCACCCACGTCTATGGCCTGACCGAAACTTACGGCCCGGCGAGCGTCAACGACTGGCATCGCGAGTGGGACGCGCTGCCGGCCTCCGAGCAGGCGGCGAGAAAAGCGCGCCAAGGCGTCAGCTACCCGGTGCTCGATGCGCTCGACGTGCGCGATCCGGACACCATGCAAGCTGTGCCGCGCGACGGCGAAACGCTGGGCGAGGTGATGTTTCGCGGCAATGTGGTGATGAAGGGCTATCTGAAAAACAAAACATCGACCGCCGCAGCCTTCGCCGGCGGCTGGTTTCACTCCGGCGACCTCGGCGTCATCCATCCCGACGGCTACGTCCAGATCAAGGATCGATCCAAGGACATCATCATCTCCGGCGGCGAGAACATCTCCTCGATCGAGGTCGAGGACGCGCTGTACAAGCATCCGGCGGTGCAGGTGGTCGCCGTGGTCGCCAAGCCCGACGACAAATGGGGCGAGACGCCGTGCGCCTTCGTCGAGCTCAAACCCGACGCCACCGCGACCGCCGAAGAGCTGATCGCCTGGTGCCGCAAGCACCTCGCGGCCTACAAGTGCCCGCGCTACGTCGTGTTTGAGACTGTGCCGAAGACGTCGACCGGCAAGATCCAGAAATTCAAGCTGCGGGAGACGGCGAAGGGAGTTTGAAAACGCTGCTCATTCCCCGGGCGGGACTCCAGCGGACGCCCCGAGTGAAAATAAAAACACCTCAACGCCCCCGCTTTCGCGGGGGCGAAAAGACAAAACAACCGCTGTGCTTTGCCGCTTAGTGGACGAGTTCGTCGTGCCTCAACCGCACGATCTCGTCCTTTACGTACAATTTCTTGCGCTTCAATTGCGCAATTTCCAGGTCGTCCGTCGATGGGTGGGTCAGTGCTTCGCTAATTTCGGTTTCGAGTGCTTGGTGCCGTCTTTCGAGTTCCGCGAGATGCGCTTCAATCGCCATGTGGCCTGTCTCCTTGCGCGTCAGATCCTTGGCTTAATCAGATCGACCTACGCCAGCCCAACATCCCAAATCATACTCCTTTCCGGGGCGTTGAAAATCCCCTTTGTGCACTGTTCCCCTATGCCAAAGTATCATGCGGGCTTGTCGGGCGTTAACCAAAACGCGATAATCCAGAACCACTTACCGGCCTAAACGGCGCCAAAAGCTATCCTTACGGCCCCCACGGCGCGACCAAGGCGGCGATGACCAAAGAGGAAGAACGCGAGCTTCGGGCGCAGCTGGCGCGCCTGCAGCAGGAGCATCGCGACCTCGACGCCGCGATTGCGGCGCTGCAGGATTCGCCCGGCGCCGACGTCATCCAGGTGCAGCGCCTGAAGAAGCGCAAGCTGCAGTTGCGCGACCGCATCACCTTCATCGAGGACCAGCTCACGCCGGATATTATTGCGTAACGCCTCCTTCTCCCCGCGTGCGGGGAGAAGGCCGGGATGAGGGGGCGTTGCCGCGAGTCTGAGCTTCGCGGAGATATTCTGAGCCCGGCGGAGAGGCCCCCTCACCCCACCCCTCTCCCCGCACGCGGGGAGAGGGAGGAGATTCCCTTGCGCTCATCCTTGCGCGCATACATCGCCGCGTCGGCGCGAGCGATGACGTCGGCGGGGCTGTCGAGCGCACCGAGCAGCACAACGCCGGCAGAGGCGCCGACAACCAGCGTCGACGAGCTCCAGCGTACCGGCGTTCCATAAACGGCGGCCTCGAGCGCGCCGGCTTTGGCGGCGGCATTGGCGCCGTTGACGTTCCAAAGCAGCACGGCGAATTCGTCGCCGCCGATGCGCGCCACCACGTCGGAAGCGCGCACGTTGCGAACCAGTGCCGCCGCGACCGCCTTGAGCACGGCGTCACCGGCGCCGTGGCCGTGGCGGTCGTTGACCGGCTTAAAGCCGTCGAGATCGATATAGATCAGCGCCGCGCTGGTGCCGTAGCGCTTGACGTAAGCCAGCGAGCGCTTGAGCTCGCGCTCGAAACCGCGGCGGTTGAGCACGTCGGTCAGCGGATCGACGTCGACCCTCGCCTCGAGATCCAAAATGCGCGCGCGCGAATCCTGCAATTGCGCCGCCAGCGCGTCGACCTCGGCGACAAGCCGCATGACGACCGCGCGCGATGGCGGGCGCGACGCTTTCGCCGCTTCGGCGCCGGCGTGCTTGCCGGAAGGTGCGCGGGACGATTTCGGTTGCGGCCGCCGCGACGGCTTGCGCTCCGACCTGCGCTCCGACGGCTTGCGATCCGACTTGGCCGCCTTGCGTTTCATTGCCGTGGAATTCCCGAAGCGCGAATCGCACAGCGAGGATAGCGCGCGCCCCGGTCCGGCACAGCGCCCGCCGCCGGAGCGCGCGAATCGCCTGTCATACGGGGCATAATGGGCCTGCGACGGAATGTCGCAACTCTCACTCGGCCTGCAGAAACCCGATCGGCTCCGTCTGCGCGCCGTCGAACACCGCCGCCGTCAGCGGGCCGCCGAACACGGCGCCGGTGTCGAGGTTCAGCCGATTGCCGCGCAGTTCGGGTACGCCATCCGCCAGCGGCGTGTGGCCGTGCACGATCAGGCGGCCGTAGTCGTCGCCATGCGACAGGAACGGTTCTCTGATCCACAGCAGGTCGAAGTCGTCCTGCGCGTCGAGTGGCGTCACGGGATCGACGCCGGCATGGACGAAAAAGCGCCGGCCGTCGTCGTAGCTCAAGGGCAGCGCGCGCAGCCAATCGACATGAGCGCGCGGCAACTCGCGCGCCTCCGCGATGCCGTAGCTCTCGAGCGTCGCCAGTCCGCCTTGCGCCAGCCAAATCCGCGCCGGGCCGCTGCCGTCGAAGGCCGCGAGCGCCATCGCTTCGTGGTTTCCCATCAGCGTCACGACGTTTTCGCCGAGCTGCGCTTTCAGATCGATCAAACAATCGATGACGGCTGACGATTGCGGTCCGCGATCGATGTAGTCGCCGACAAATACAAACGCCAACGGCCGACCGTCGGCGTGCATTTCGCAACGCAGCAAGAGGCTGCGCAGCTTATCCAAACAGCCGTGAATATCGCCGATGGCGTAAGTGAAAGACATGACCGCCGATCGCTTTTCAATGATGGCGATATTCAGGCATATCCGTTCAGTCCGCATTCACCAAAAAATGGGAACCTACGCGCGCTGGGGGCGATTGGTGTTCTGCGAAGAACCCACGCTGTCGAGGTAAATATCATGAGGAAGATTTTGACGGCTCTGGTTGCGGCAACGGCTATCGCCGCGGCGGCAGTGGCAACGTCGGGCACGGCGCAGGCGCAGTGGCATGGCGGTTGGCACGGTGGATGGGGTTGGGGTCCCGGCCCGGTCATCGGCGGACTTGCTGCCGGCGCCCTGATCGGCGGTGCTTTGGCGGCGCCATATGCCTATCCATACCCCTATGGCTACTACGCCGGCTACTACGGTGCGCCGCCTTACGGCGGTCCTTGCGTATGGCGGCGGGTGTGGACCGGATACGGCTGGGTGCGCGCCTGCGTGTGACGGCGCGCTCCAACCTTTTTTAACCTGAAAAAGCGGCGGCGCTCCGCATGGCGCCGGCTTGACGGGCGGTACGTGCACCAGGGTACCACCGCCGGCACCTAACTTCCGCCAAAGAGTGCCGCCAAAATGGCAAAAGGGTGCGGACGTGGTGCCGCGACAATTGGGGGTTTCACGGGGACTCCCGCTGACCAAATTTCAGATCGGCACCCGTCCGATCGCTCGAGGAGAACACATGCATAAGTCGCTCATTGGCCTTGCCGCCGCAGGCGGCATCGGCCTTGCTTCATTGGCGGCGCCGGCTCCGGCGAACGCCGGCTGCTGGGGTTGCGGCGTCGGCTTCGGCGTCCTCGGCGGCGTCGCCGCCGGCGCCATCATCGGCAGCGCCATCGCCAACAGCCCGCCGCCGGGCTATTACCCGCCACCGCCCGGATATTATCCGCCGCCGCCCGGCTATTATCCGCCGCCGCCGGCTGCCTATGGCCCGCCGCCCGGTCCCGGTTATGCGCAGCTCGCGCCCGGTTGCTATTGGGCGCAGCGCCGGGTTTGGGTCGAAGGTGTCGGCTATCGGATGCGAACCGTTCAGGCCTGTGAGTAAGCAAGTCTATTAGCAAAACGGCCTGGTCCTGACCGCGCAACAGCGCAGAATTTTTCCGGCCGGCTGGCAACAGCCGGCCGGTTTGTTTTTTGGCTTTAATCTGTTTATGCGCAAGATCGTTTTGCGGTCATGCCGTAGTACACTGCATGGCATGCGCGATTTGCTTCATGCGACAATGCCCATAGAGACCGCGAGAGACGCGAGCGCGCACTCCCTTGCCGCCGATCAGGAGGACGCTGTTGTCGAGCGCGCCGGCGCCGTGCAAAGGGCCGCCGCAAAGGCGCGGCGGTTCGCCTGGCTGGCGCTTGCGGTTACGCGCGAGATCGTCGCCTGGGCGTGGGACGTGTCGTGGGAAACCTTCTCCCGCATCCGGGGGGGCAAGCGCACGATGACGGTGCTGATGGGAATCCTCGTCGGCGTGCTGTGCGTCTATGCCGGCGTGCTGGCGATGCTTTATGTCACCCAGCGCTCGATGATGTATTTTCCCGAAACCGTCCACACCACGCCGGCCGCGGCCGGCTTGCCGCAGGCCGAAGAAGTCACGCTGACCACGGCCGACGGCGAGCACATTTTCGCCTGGCACGTGCCGCCGCGCGACGGCAAGCCGGTCGTTCTTTATTTGCACGGCAACGGCGGCGCGCTGCGCTATCGCGTCGAGCGCTTCACCCGGCTGATCACCGACGGCATCGGCATCGTCGCGGTGGAATATCGCGGCTATGGCGGCTCGAGCGGCAGCCCGAGCGAGCGCGGCCTCATCGCCGATGCCGAGGCCGGTTACGCCTTCGCCGCGGCGCGCTATCCGGCGCAGCAAATCGTGCTGTGGGGCGAGTCGCTCGGCTCTGGAGTCGCGGTGGCACTGGCGGCGGAAAAACCGGTCGGCCGCGTCATCCTGGAATCGCCGTTCACGTCCGCCGCCGCGGTGGCCGCCAAGCACTACTGGTATGTCCCGGTCAGACTGTTGATGTCCGATCAATTCCGCTCCGACGCGCGCATCGGCAAAGTCACGGCGCCGCTGTTGATCCTGCACGGCGTCAAAGACCAGACCGTCCCCTACGCCATGGGCGAGCACCTGTTCGATGTTGCCAACAAGCCGAAGCATATCGTCCGTTTCCTCGACGGCGGCCACGAAGACCTCGACAAGAACGGCGCGCTGGTCGCCGTCGGGCGTTTTCTTGCGGGTGATCTAGACCCGTAGCCCGGGTTGAGCGAAGCGAAACCCGGGATGGACGGCGACGCTGCCCCGGATTTCGCTCCGCTCAATCCGGGCTACATTTTCACTGCGGCACGGTCATCAGTTCGAGCACGTGGCCGTTGGGATCGCGGAAATAGACGCCGCGGCCGCCGTTCCAGTCGTTGAGCTTGCCGTCGTCGAGGCTCCACGGCGCGCTGCCGAAAACGATCTTGGCTTTCTTGATGCGGCCGAGGATGGCGTCGAACTCGGCCTTGCTGACATGAAACGCGTAATGATGACTCTCGAACTTGGAATCGTCATCGAACAACAGCGTCAGCGTCTTGTTGACCCGCACCGGCGCGAAATAGCCGCTGCGCCCGCGCTTCAATCCGAAAATATTGGCAAAGAATTTGGCCGCCGCGACTTTGTCGCGGGCCGGCACGATGGCGTGGTTGAGCGTGATGGTCATCGGCGTTCCTCACATTCGTAGCCCGGATTGAGCGGAGCGAAATCCGGGATCGTGCGGCGAGGCTGTCCCGGGTTTCGCTCCGCTCAACCCGGGCTACATGTCCGATCAAAACGTCTGATAAGTCTGTCCCGCCCGGCCGCCGACGCGGGCAAAACCGGTCTGCGCCGGTTGATATTTGTCGTTGATGTTGAGCGCTTTCGCATAAGAGCCCGCGGCCTTTTCTTTCAGCCCGAGCCGTTCGTAGGCGAGGCCACGGCTGGCCCAGGCTTTGGCGCTCGTCGGATCGGCCTGTACCGCTTCGTCAAGATCGCTCGCCGCCGACTTGTTGTCGCCGACCGCGAGATAGCTCAAGCCGCGGGCGACGAACAGATCGGTGCGCTGCGTGGTGAGCCCAAGCGCGGTGGAGAAATCGTCGATGGCGAACTGGTGCTGGCGCTGGCTCTGATAGAGCAGGCCGCGGCTGTAATAGGCCTCCGCATTGTCGGGTTTCAGCGCGATCGCCTTGTTGAAATCGGCCAAGGCCTGGCTGCTCTTGCCCTGCAGGCTCTCGACCATGCCGCGGCCGACATAGGCCGTCGCATAGCCGGCATCGAGCGACAACGCTTTGTCGTAATCTGCCGCCGCCAGATCGAGCTTGCCCGTCTTGCGATAGACCAGGCCGCGATTGGCATAGGCCTGGGTGTAATTCGGATCGAGGCTGATCGCCTTGTTGAAGTCGGCCAGCGCCTGCTCGTTGTGACCGGCTTCGCCGAACACCGAGCCGCGCATGTTGTAGGCTTGCGGGTCGTTGGGATGCTTTTCGATGACCTCGCTGAGCGACGTCAGGTTGGGCGCCGCGGTGGCGTAGGCCGGATCGTTGTTTTCGGCGGCAGGCGGATTGCCGAGCGTGGCACAGCCGGCGAGCGCGAAAGCGGCGAACGCAAGCGCGATAGCGCCCGCCCCAATGCGCCCCGCTCCGGCATTGTCAATCGTCGATCCTGGCATCCGAAGGCTCTTCGCCAAGTCAATTTGGCCAAGTCAATTTGGCCAAGTTAATTTGGCCACGTCAGGTTGGCCATCTCAGGCAAGACGATACCACCGCCGGGCGGCAAAAAAAGACGCGGCGGCCGCGAGCCCCCGCGTCGTCGTCGAAATCGCAATAAGATCGGGCTTTGCGCTTCAGCCAAAGCGCGGCGCGCGCGGCGGGCCGGACCTGCCGGCTCCAGGGCCGCCCGGGCCGCCGGGGCCGCCGGGACCGGTCGGCTTCGGCTTCATCGGCAGGAGGCCCTCGCGCTGCAACTTCTTGCGCGCAAGCTTGCGGGCGCGGCGGACCGCCTCCGCCTTCTCCCTCGCCTTTTTTTCCGATGGTTTTTCGTAGTGGCCGCGGAGTTTCATCTCGCGGAAAACGCCCTCGCGCTGCATCTTTTTCTTCAGCACCTTGAGGGCCTGGTCGACATTGTTGTCGCGGACGAGAACCTGCACGCTTGCTCCTTTTGTTGCAGTTAGGTTCGCTAAGATTGCCTGGCGGCGTTAGCGTAAGCGCCCACGCCGCCGTGGCGCGCCATGTAGCAGAACGGCGCCGGAAAGTCCATAAGTCCGGCCGGTTTCGGCAAAGCCCGGTGCCGGCAAGACCGCGCTCGCTACGACGTTTCGAGCCGGCGGCGGACCGCCTTCGTTACCTGGAACCGCCCGGACGGAACGCATCGGCGCCCGGGCGCGACTTGCGCAGCGACAGCTTCTTGAGGGCCCGATGCAGGACGGTCAGCCAAGGCTGTGGCGCGCCGTCGCCGGCGTCGAACGGACAAACAAACGGCAGGTGATGCAATTTGCGCAGCGCCACCCGGATGCTGCAATCGATGACGGTATCGCCGCCGACCGGATTCTGCTTGCGCAAGTATTCCGGGATCTTGGCCGGCCCCCAGGCGGTGAAGCGGATATAGAGTGCCTCGTAGCCGTTGAAGTTCGCCAGCATGTTGAAAAATTTCGGCTGGTAGCCGACCAGCCCGTGATCGATCAGGCCGCCGGCAGGCAGCTCGTGGTACATGATACCGCCGACCCGGACCAGATGATGGATGATGCGAAACGCATTCATCTGATTGGCGACATGCTCGGTGGTGCCGGCATTCACCACGAGGTCGAAGGCGCCGCGCAGCCGCCGCGGAACCTTGCCGCGGTTGAGATCGATCCGGATGGCATCGCCCTCGACGTCGATGGCGCTGCGCACAAATCCGAGCGCCGACCAGAACGGCGCCGATGACGGCGCCGACTTGGTGAAATTCTCGGTGCCGACCGGCGTCAAGACCGGAGGCGAGGCGCAGCCGAACAGCTGGTAGGCTTCCGGCAGTCCCGGCGCGATCATCAAGGAATCGGAAATCTGCTGCGCGCCGATTTCCATGACCCGCGTGGCGCCGTCGAGCGCGCCCTTCTGCTTCAGTTCGATCAGGTCGTTGAGGAAAACGTTGCCGAGGCCCATGGGTAAAATCCTATGAGAGCGATCCGTTGCGGACAAGCTGATTTCAGGAGAGGCCTGCGTCAGTCGGCAAAGACGCGCGTCACATGACCCATCTTGCGGCCGGGCCGCACCGCGGTCTTGCCGTAAAGATGCACCGCCGCGCCGGGAACCGTGAGCCAGCGCCGATATTCCTCGACCTCGCTGCCGATGAGGTTCGTCATCTCGACCCGCCCGCGGCGGATCGGCTTGCCGAGCGGCCAGCCGGCCACCGCGCGGATGTGCTGCTCGAATTGCGACACCGAGGCGCCGTCGAGCGTCCAATGGCCGGAATTATGCACCCGCGGCGCGATCTCGTTGACCAGGACTTCGCCGCCGCGCAGCACGAACATCTCGACCGCCAGCACGCCCACATAGTTGAATTTTTGCGCAATGGTCTCGGCGATGCGGCGCGCCTCCCGCGCCGTGGCTTCGGAGATCGCCGCCGGCACCCGCGACGTTTTCAATATGTGGTCGCGGTGCTCGTTCTCGGTGACGTCGAAACTTTCCACTGCGCCATCGTGCGCGCGCGCCGCCACCACCGAGACTTCGCGCTCGAACGGCACGAAAGCTTCGAGGATGCAAGGCTGGCCGCCGACGTCGCGCCAGGCCGCCACCGGATCGGTGCCGTTCTTGATGGTGGCGTGGCCCTTGCCGTCATAGCCGAAGCGGCGCGTTTTCAGGATCGCCGGCCGGCCGATGCGTTCGATCGCGGCTGCGAGCGCCTCGGGCGCGCCGACATCGACAAACGCAGCCGTGCGGATGCCGAGCCCGGTGACGAAATTTTTTTCCACGAGCCGGTCCTGGGTGGTCGCCAGCACCTGCGGATCGGGCAGCACCGGAACGCGTGCGGCGAGAAAGGTCGCGGTCTCCGCCGGCACGTTCTCGAATTCGTAAGTCACCACGTCGACGTCGCCGGCGAAGCGGTCGAGCGCTTCGGTGTCGGTGTAATCGGCGGTGGTGACGCGATGCACGACGTCGAAAGCCGGCGAGTCGGGCGACGGCGCAAAGACGTGGCACTTGAAGCCGAGCCGCGCCGCGGCCAGCGCCAACATGCGGCCGAGCTGGCCGCCGCCCAAAATCCCGATCGTGGCTTCGGGCTGCAGAACCGGCGCCGCTTCGCTCACGCGCCGTCCTTCGGCTGTTCGGCGACGCCTTCGGTCTGGCGTTGCCGCCAGGCTTCGAGGCGGTTGCCGAGCGTCGGATCGCTCAGCGCCAACACGCTGGCGGCAAGAAGCGCCGCATTGACGGCGCCGGCAGGCCCGATGGCGAGCGTGCCGACCGGAACGCCGGGCGGCATCTGCACGATGGAATAAAGCGAATCGAGCCCCGACAGCGCCTTCGACTCTACCGGCACGCCGAACACCGGCAGGCTTGTGAGCGACGCGGTCATGCCGGGCAG
>Ga0208604_1000100_pt1 | contig 12917 bp, 17 predicted proteins | sample MicForSoSWNH22_M_FD_188009 | JGI IMG/M metagenome (GOLD analysis project Ga0208604, IMG submission 188009) | Forest soil microbial communities from Harvard Forest Long Term Ecological Research site in Petersham, Massachusetts, USA - MetaG HF016... | ecosystem: Environmental > Terrestrial > Soil... | reverse complement strand
ATGCGGGTGACGATCTCATCGCGCGAGAAATAATGGACCTCTCGCCGGAGGCAGTCGATCCCGCGTGCCCTGTGCCGCATACTCCAATAGCGGATATTGGGCGGCACATCGAGATCATGCGGTGAGCGATTCCGGCGGCGCTATTCGCCAAGGACTCGACGCGTGTGTGCCTCGCGTATTTCGTCAACGATGCTCGTCCGTGACAGGCACACCAATTCGGCGAATGGCGCATGTGGTGACACGAGCGGCACGCTTCCGGTCGACCTGTTTTTTATGTATTACGAGCATATGGCGAGAAAACAACGTGGCCGACCAGCCAGCAGACAGGACCCGGTGGTGGCCGTGCGCCTGCCGTCTAAACTCAAATCGAAAATTGGCGCGTGGGCGAACCGCCAGGATGACAAGCCGTCGCTTTCGGGGGCGATCCGCCAGCTCCTCGAAAAGGCCCTCGCCGGCACCATCGCCCCGCGCCAGCGCAGCAAGGGGAGCAGGCGCAAGGCAACCGACATGGCGGGCCGCGAGATCGATCGACTAGGCGACCAGTCTGCAACCGGAGAGGAACGCGCCAGTCGGAAACGGAGATTGCTCTCGGGTCCGAAAGAGTTCCGCGACATGCGGCGGAAATGATGAAGCCGCGGCGATCAAGGTTATAAAAAATACGATCGCGGGAATATCATCGGCCATGTCCGAACCCCGCCGCTTTCCGCCGCCCTGGTCCGTCGAGGAAACCGCCGGCGTAAGGATAGGTCTTATCTCAAGAAGAAATAGAGTAGTCCAAAGACGACCGCAAAGCCGATAATAGCGACCGCCGAAGACCAAGCGCTATATCTGCGGACATCTTGTCTCGCAAAGCGGTCTTCGGTCGTTGAGCGGTCCTTCTGGGATCGTGGATCCACTGAAAGCTCCTGTTCCCTGCCGCGGTAACTACTTGCGGCCCACCCCTATCCTTTCGCCCGACATGTTTCGGAGCGAGGCCACGGACACCCGGATGGGTTCCGGTTCAGCTTGAATTGAAGACCGAACGCTTTGCGATGGCGTATCGATTCTTACCTGCTTCCGCCTTTGTCCGTCGGAAATCTGAGCAAAATAGCTCACGCGCGACCGATAGCCGGTATGGGTGACGAATGCTCGGCTTTTGGGGCGGCCTGAAGCGGAATCGGAACTAACGGACTTTCAAGGCGTTTAGTCTGATCTAAAGAAAGTTCACCGTGTCGCACCAGACTTTCTAAAACACGCTGAATATGGGACGAGGGAGTTTTCCTTCGTCGCGCTATTGAGCGGTCGAAGTGAAATCTATTGGTGATGGTTTTGTTTGGGGGTCATCGAGCGAATGAGTCGCGCTATGGATAAGCTCCGTTTCGACGAGACTGATTATTCTGTTGTTGTAAAAAATAGGGCAGACCCGCCAAACCCGTGGAGGTGGGAGATTTATCGCGCCGGTAGATCGAGTGCGATAGGACAATCGCCAAACTTTTTTCGCACCATGGCGGCCACTAACAAAGCGGGGAAGGCGGCACTCAAGCAGCTATTGGGAAAGCTCAAAGCCTAGCAACTGCTTTCAGCACCTACGTCAAACGCCTCAGCTCCTAATCTCCGGTTTCTCGTGGAGAACCACGTTCAACAAGGCGCTGTGGACTTCAATGTGACCGTTGTAATCAATAAGACCCAATTCTCGAAATTTGTTCATGAAATGGCTCACGCGCGAGCGTGTCGTGCCGATCATCTCCGCCAGTGTCTCTTGGCTGATTTTCGCGATGATTGGCTCCGGCCGACCTTCTTTGCCAAAATTCGCCAGAAGCAGAAGGACCCGTGCGAGCCGTTTCTCGCTTGAATTGAACAATTGATCGACCAAGTCCTCCTCGACACGGCTGTTGCGAGACAAGAGGTGGGCGATAAACAGCTCAGCAAACGCCGGCTCTTTGTGGATCACGCGGGTGATGTCTGCCTTTGCTATTCGCACGATCACGCATTCCGTCATACCGGAGACGGTTGCCAGACGCAGCGGCTCTCCGGTCAAGCACCCTTCCCCGAAGAAATCGCCGGTTCCCAGAAGTGCGATGACGGCTTCCTTCCCCTGCTCGGAGACGACGGTCTTCCTGACCTTGCCGCTCTGAATGTAGAAAACGGAATCCGCGAGTTCGCCCTGCGTGTAGACAATTTGACCCTTCCGATAATCGGCAACGGATCGCCCGCCGTTTATTTTCGCGAGAAACACCTTGGGATCGAATGGGGGCTTCCGTTTGCTGATCATGGGAGCAGCTCCTTTCACCCGACATTCCTCAGAGTAGACTCAATTCCGAGCATTAGAGTAGCCAATCGCGCTCGCTGCGGCAATTTAATCGACATTCCCCAGATGACTCCAAAACTTGCTTGAATAATGGCGCCTTTCCAGGATTCCTCGGAACGAGACGCGACGTGCGGGCGGCTACGGCGTCAAGAGCGCGTCACGGATTAGGATGAAGGGGGGCGCGGGGGGTATTGATGTCGTGAACGTGCTCCAAGATTGGGAAAATAGCACTCGCTAAGTAACCCACTCGTCCCCATCTTAGCTCCATCGCCGGCACCGTCTATTGGCCCGCCAACGACTGAGAGAGGTAAGCGCCCCCGCCTTAAAGGGAGGAGTGCCATGTCCGAGTTCAACGTCCGAAAATACGCGCTACTGTGCATGCGCTTTGCGGAAGAGTGTGAAGGCTTAGCCGCCGATGTTCCTGAGCCCGACCTAAGGGAGCACTTCCTTTGTATGGCCAGCAGATGGACGGAACTGGCGGTTCAGCCCCGTGTCCTGCATTAATGCGTGACACGCGATCGGGAACCACGCGAATTTGAAATCGAAAAGCGGAATTCCAGTCAGTGTGATAGCGCGAGCGCGTAGATCGTGAGCTGCGCGAACGGCCTGTTGGTAGTCGCGTCGGGCCTATAGTCGAGAACGCGGATCGCAGCAGGCCTCTAGCAATCATTCATCCCCGGCATCCAGAAAAACAGCTCATTTCCACTTTGGTCCAAAATCCGCAAGCCGTCGGGATTCTGCGGCATGTTCAAAGTGCCTACATCGAAGAGCGACCTGGCTTTCACCTTCGCGCTTTCCAGATCGGGCGCCTTGTGCGCAATCCTATCGAGCGTGGCGTGCGCATCGTCTTCTTTTCGAATGCGGAAAAACTCAATCGTAAACATCATCTCGTGACCTCAGGGTTGAGATCGCAGCGTAGCGCAAGTGCAGAACTGCGAACGTCAAAAAGACGATATTCATCGCGAAGAAATTGCATCACCGAGTCTGGAAAGAAAGAATGCATCGCCTCCTATAGGCAAACAATCCGACAAATAAAAACCCCCGGCCGAAACCGGGGGTCTTTTATCCGAAGAGACGCATTACTTCTGCGGGCCGCCCTGTCCGCCTTGCTGTGCGCCCTGACCGGGCTTCTGGTTCGGCTGCTGGTTCTGCTGGTCAGGCTTCTGCTGGCCGCCGCCTTGTTGGCCGCCACCCTGGCCGCCTTGCTGATTCTGCTGTCCGCCTTGGTTCGAATTGTTCTGGGTCATAGCTATCTCCGATTTTTTGTGAGTATTGCTTGAATGTCATCACTCAACCAACCCACTTTAGCTAAGCCACATTACAGCTGACGCTAGGGACCTAAAAAAGAAACTTGATCATTTATATTGAAGAGTTCCATTTGCCTAAGCGGTGGGCACGTTACAGATTGGGGAAGGGTCGCTTCCCTTTCGCGAGGGGTTGAGCGGCGAAATGGTGTTGGTTCGCGTTGACTGATCGCTATGAAGTCAAGATGTAGTTGTGCATCGCCGCCGAGTCACGTTCCATCACTTCCAGCCGGTGCTTGACCACATCGCCGATCGATACGATTCCGACCAACTGCCCCTGGTCGACCACGGGCACGTGGCGGGATCTTTCATCGGTCATGCGTTCCATGATGTTGGACACCGTCTCGTTTTCGTTGCAGGTCGAGACTTTGCGAGTCATCGTCTGGCTCACCGGCTCCTTAAGCGCTCCCGCGCCGCGCTCAGCGAGCGCACACACGATGTCTCGTTCGGAGAGGATGCCGACGATACGGCGGCCGGCGCCGAGAATGAGCAGCGCGCCGATGCGCTTTTCGGCGAGGAGTCCCACGGCGGAGGCAAGACTGGCACTGGGTTCGATGGTGACGACCTCGCGGCCCTTGCAAGCGAGGATAATGCTGACGGTCATCGAAGCCTCCCTAGACTTCACAGCGCTGCTGCCCGCAGAGGTGGGGCGGCGACAGCAAAGGTGATGCCTTTACCGGGCAAACGCCCGAGCGCAGGGATGGTTGCACGCGTGCAATGCACCAAGATCACGTGAGGCAGTTTGAGCCGACATTCCCCAGATGAACCTCGAATTGCCGTGAGTATTAGGGATTTTCCAGCTTCCCTGGAATCCAGACGCGAGGTGCGGGCGGCTACGGTATCGAGAACATGTCACGGATTTGGGAAGGGTCGCTTCCTTTTCGCGAGGCGTTGAGCGGCGGAATGGTGTTGGTCGCGGCGATATTGAGTTCGGCGCCGATGGCGCGGAAAATGCGGAGCATATCGGCCACGCGGCCTTCGACGCCGCAATCGCCAACTGGCCCGACGAGCACTTCACGCTCAGAAACGGAATGCTGTTGCTCCGGGAGCATCCCGAGCAGCCGCTAAAACGATAGCCGTATAGAAGGGACGGCTTGATATCGAGTTTGGGCGGTTGTTGGCGCCTACAGCGATCCGGTATCATGGCCCAAACGCCACAAGCAATTGCAACGAAGCCATGTATCGGGCGGTTCAATTTGCGACTGTGATTTTTCTCGCCTCTCTGGCGGGCGGATTTTCCCAATCGCTCACCGACCAGCAAGTCGTCGAGCAGATCATTCAGGAGAGCAGGCAAGCGTATTACGCCACCGGCCACCCGTGCGCCTGTCCCGAGGACCTGGCGCGGAATGGCAGCCGGTGCGGCGGCCGGAGCGCGTATAGCCGCCCCGGTGGTGCGGAGCCGAAATGCTATCCGCAGGACGTGTCCAAGACGGAGATTGACAATTACCGTGCTCAGCATCGCTGAGACGGAGAGGCGAGATGAATGTCGAGACAGCGGGCGCGCTGGTCTGCGCCGCTGAATACGTCCGGGGGTCAACCGACCGGCAGGAATACTCGACGGACAACCAATCGCTCGTCCATCGAGCCTACGCCGCCACCCATCGCATGACGATTGTGCGGACCTATTCCGACGAAGCACGGAGTGGGCTGGTCATCGATAGGCGCGATGCGTTGAAGCAACTGATCGCGGATGTCGAAAGCGGAAACGTCGATTTTACGGTGATACTTGTCTACGACGTAAGCCGTTGGGGAAGGTTTCAGGACCCGGACGAGGCTGCCTACTACGAATACATCTGCAAGCGCGCCGGCATCCGCGTCATCTATTGCGCCGAACTGTTCGAGAATGACGGAAGCCCTTATTCGGCGCTTTTCAAGGCCATCAAGCGCGCCTCGGCTGCCGAGTACAGCCGGGAATTATCCATTAAAGTTTTCAACGGTCAGCACCGTCTCATCAATCTCGGCTTTCGCCAGGGCGGATCGGCGGGATACGGCTTGCGCCGCCAGCTCGTCGATCAGAAGGGCGTCGTTAAAGGGCTGCTCGCTCGCGGTGAATGGAAGAGCATTCAGACCGATCGCGTCGTGTTGATTCCGGGGCCACCGGACGAGATTGAGATCGTCCGATGGATATTCACATCGTTCGCGAAGCAGCGGAAAAGTTTGCGTGAGTTAGCCCGCTTGCTGAATCAGCGCGGGATCAAGAACGCGCGCGGCGGCCCCTGGCAATGGCATCATGTGCGGCAGGTTCTCCGCAATGAAAACTACATCGGCAACATCGTCTGGAATCGGCAATCGGCGAAACTCAAAGGGAAAGTCGTCAATAACCCGACCGAAAAATGGATTCGCACCACGGGCGCGTTAGAGCCGATCATTGAGCGGTCGCTGTTCGACGCCGCACAGGCCGTCCTCCGCGAGCGGCCGCAGGCGCTTACGCAAGAGCAGAAATTAGCACCGCTGCGCAGCCTTTTGCAGAAGCATGGGACGCTCAGCCTGAAGCTGATTAATCGAAGCACTAAAACACCTTCCGCCAGTTCCTATGTCAGGTGGTTCGGCAGCCTGGGCAACGCGTACCTGCTCGCGGGCTTCACGGCACGCTCGCATCGCCGCGACGGGCAGCCGCGGCGTAGCGTCGCCAAAGCGACGCGGCAGCTTTCGAACGATCAGCTCTTAGAGATGCTGACCAGCCTTTACCGGGCGCACGGCTATCTCACGCGGCAATTGATCAATGCGGCGGAGGGCATTCCCTCCGCTGGCACCTATACCAGGCGCTTCGGAAGCTTGGAGGGGGCCTATGAGCTGATAGGCTTGCCGTGGTTTTTCTCAAACCACCCGCCGCGCAAGCCGCACCGGAATTTCAAGCACCGCACCCGGAAGCAAATGCTGGACGCGCTGCGCCGGCTCTGGCGGAAACACGGTTTCCTTTCGCGAAAGACCATCGATGAGGCCGAAGGCATGCCCACGGCCGCCACCTACCAAAGGCGCTTCGGCGGCGTTACGCCCGCTTACGAGTTGATCGGGTACGATGCCCGACGCCGCGCCACGCGCGGCCCGGCCGACAAGACAAAGAGTCTTTCCAACGACCAACTGTTGGGTTTGCTGCGCAAGTTGCGGCGCAAACACGGGCGCCTGACCGCGCGCATTATCGGCGAGGCAAAAGGCCTGCCCGCCAGCAGCACCTTTGTCAGGCGCTTTGGCAGCATGACGCGCGTCTATCGGCTGATCCGATATGCGCCGAAGCGATTGCAATTTAGCGGCAAGGCGGCTGCAAAAGCCAAGCGCGACCAACGGTTTCAACAGTTACGCGCGAAAACGCGCCGAACTGTTGAAACAGGCGACCGGGCTATCAAGGCATAAGCCTTGAGTTGGGACGCTTGGCGGCCCATCCCGGACGCAGACGAAATATAGGATCGACGGGTCTGCGCGCCAACCTGGCTTTCAAGGTTCGTCTCCGATCGCGCGGCGTCACAGCTTGCGGTGTTATACGCATACCGCGAAATGAGTATAACGCCGCCTCGATCGACTCTGGCGCGTCTTGCCGTTAGCTGCTCGGGAAACGCGCCTTGCCATTCTGCTTGCGTCTCGCTGGTCAGACCATCCGAGCCAACAAGCCAACCGCATAGACGACGCCCACCTTCCATTCGGATTTCTGCCGAACAATTCTTCTCCCTTCCGGCAACCGCAGGCTCTAACTCGGGCGACGGCGTTCTTCGACATCGTCCTTTCGAACTCGCCTGACCCGCCAACCAAAGCGTCCTCTCTTTGTGCCCGGTTCTGCCGAGGCGCGCGGTGCTGTCAAAGCCGCTCGCTTCCGCACTGCGTTTGTGCAGCTCCGCGCCTCCGGTGTCCTTCGGACAGCTTGTGACAGCCCCGCTTTTCCGCCTCGGCCTTGAAACGGGCATCGAGGCCGCCACTGGGGCGGGCTCATTAGCGAAAGGACAGTGCTATGACGAAAGAAACCAACAAGACCCGCCCGAGCCATCGCGTGTATGCGGTGGTCAAGAATGGCGAGAAGAAGTTCTGGCAGCCGATCGGAGCCATGTGGGCTCACGCCGACGCCAGCGGCTTCAACCTGCGGATCGACTACCTGCCGCTCAACGACGCCGAGATCGTCGTGCGCGTTGCCGGCGACAAGCAGGCCGAAGCCGGCGGGGACGCTCAGTGAGCGTTCCGGCTAACGCCGAAAGGGCCGCGTCCGCCGACGCGGCCCTCAAGGCTTACATGTCCCGCACGTCGTGCGACTGCGAGGACTGTCTGGCGGATTTGCTCTGCGATTTGATGCACTGGGCCGATAAGACCCGGCTTAGTTTCGCCGAGGAGTTCCGCCGCGCCTATTTCCATTACCGCGCCGAAGTGGCGGATGAGGAGGCGGCGCAAATACTGCCGCGGCCTTAGGCTGCTTTTCGCGCGACGGGCCGCGCATGCATCGCATGCGCGGCCTTTGCCGTGCGCGTCACGGCGAGTAGTCGCGCCGCCGTGCCAGGACGAAGCGGATATTGCGCAGGGTCGTGAGCGCGTTGTCGCGTTCGGCGGAGCCTTCCGGCAAATCCGGCAGTTCGTTCGTGATCCGCGTGAGCAGAGCGCAAAGCTCTGTTCGAGTCAGGCGCATCAGCTCCGTAAGTGTCAGCGCTTGCATTGTTTCCTCCATCACTTTCCGGCCGCGCCAATCGCGGCCTTCTGGCGGAGGCCTTTGCGACGGAGGAGGCGGGTGCATCGCTTGCGACCGGAACGAAGAGGAGGAGCGCGTCCCTGTCCGCCGAAGCCTTGGCGAAGGCGGAAGCGCTTGCAGCCATCAGCCGAGGAACGGTGCGAGATGGCCGAAAGAAGGACGGGTTTGGTGCGGACGGGATGGAGGAAGCGGGTGGTGACGGCTAACCCGAGTTGCGCCGTCGTTGCGGTGCTTTGCCGTGATGGCGCAGCGGATCACGGGCGGGTCATGCGTTCCGGAAGCCGGAGCTAACGTGCGAAGGAAAACGGCAACAGAAAATCAGCCGGTGAGTGCCGGGCGCGTCCGGCGGTGCCGGAACGGGCTCTACTCGCTGCGCTCACCGAGACCCGCAGATCCCGCGAGCGGGATGCCGGGTCTCGGCCCATGCGGGTGACGATCCCTCGCGTATAAGGATTCGGAACCCCTCGCCGGAGGCAGTCGGTCCCGCGTGCCCTGTCGCTCACGAGTGAACGACAGGTCGCTATGCTCACGCTCCGGCGGCTGCCTTTTTAGGCCGGTCTCGGGGTTGCAGTCGGTCCCGCGTCTTCAAGTGACGCTCCTGCGGCTGCGTTTTTTTCGCGCGTGACAGCCTCTCACCGCGCTGCGCGCGTCGCAGCGGGTCGGTTGCCCTCTCTGTCACGGCCCAAAACCGCTTCATTCATAGACTCTACGGGCGCGATGCCTCCGGCGGTGCGGTCGCGTGCTAGACGCATAATGAGGGCGGCGAAACGGCGCTATGGGGCTGGGAAGCATTTTCGCGTTTAGCGTGCAACCCCCCTTTTCGCGCACAGATTGTAATGCTATTCTTTACTCACGGCGACGCTGTATTTTGAATGGCAACGGGGGAAATTCCCGTATGTCCGATCCGTCAAACTCAGAGTCCGAAGGCCGCAGCTCGGCGGAAGATTTCGCGCATCATCATGACTACTCCACGCTGATGCTCGGGGCACGGCGCAAGGCCGCACCTCATATCGGCGCGCCCGCGATCACTCGACATTTGGGTTTTTGGATTCCCGATAAGCTGACGTTGGAGCGCAATGAATGGATAAAGTACATCGAAGCCTACTTCGTAAAGCTTCACCATCAGCTTACCAAGCTCTCCGAAAAGGTTTCGGGAGTTTCCACATCGAATGAGCAAATGAGGGGCGATGATACGAAGCCGCGCCTGTATCTAATCCATCGTAGCTTCCCCATTGAAGAAGACGACCGAAAAGCTGAATGCATCAAGGGAGCAAAGGAACAGCCAACTCGTCACCAAAGATTCTTCCTGTCTTTCATCTGGCAATCCATGCCCGTCGACTTAACGCTGGAGCTATTCGACGAGTATTTCACCCTATCCACCACCATCGATCTTTGCCGCTGCTCCGCAGCGCCGAACACAACGCTGGGAATGGCAATCGAAGCTTTTAACGGCCTTGCATTTGCGTGCTACGACCGAAATGGCGACAGCGACGATACAGCCGCAAACGTGCCGCAGGAGAGCGAATTCGCAGGCGCCTTCGATGTTATCTACAACACCGTCTGGGACTGCCTGCACAAGGAAATCTTTACCACTCCGTTCACGGCGCATTCCGGAACCCTTGGCAACGTCTTCGCTGAATTCAGGGGTTTCGTCGCCTGCCGCAGCGGCCCCCAGTTTATTGCCACCGACGCCAAGGTAGAGCAGCGGCTGGAGAATGAAATAGGAAATGAGCGTTTCGACGAACACAATGCCATCCGCTGCGTTGGTGCGATTCGCTCCTTCATGGCTGCCGATGCGTGGAGTAAACGCTACGAGGACGACAAGCGCCGCACGAAATATCCGGAACCAAGAGAATTTACCTTCACGCCCGTTCTGGACGAGCGCTGCATCTATACGTCCGCACTAGGCGCGCCGCCTTTCCATTTGCGGGACAGGCACACGCGCCTCACCTACATGCTGCTTGCCGCAAATCATTGCCCTTCGGAGCTTGGGCTTCTCGTCGACCGGTTCCACGTGCTCGGCACCACGCGCCTTGCCGCTCTCTATGATTTTCCCCACCTCACTCACGCCGCGCTGGAGTTACGCGAGCTGGAACACGACATTAGTCTACTCGTGTCCGACATCATGCAGGGAAAGACCCCTGAGCAACGACTAGCTCAGCAATTGCCCGGGTTCTTCGGGCGCCTTACCGAAATCGAACAAGGTATCAAGCGCGAGGACAAAACCAAGGAGCCGCAAATCGTCGGCGGTCTTTCCTTCCGGGTGGAGCGGTCGCATTACTATCAGCGACAATTCCGCGGACTGGTAAAAGGGCTCAGGAGCGGACGCATCCAGAGCTTCCTGACCTACGACGAAGCGGTGGCGCGTCGCCTCGGTGGAATCTATGACCTCATCAATACGGTCGGGCTTCGTCACGAAAGGTTGCGTGAGATATTGACTGGATTGAGTCGACGGGTGCAGACCGGCCGACAACTTAAACAGACCGGGGCTATCACCAACGAAACCAGGATTATCGAGAGGTTGCAGAAGTCCGCCGAAGTGGCATTTTGGGCATTTCTTTTCCCGTACTATTTCAGCAGCATCTTAATTCATGTTGCAAACGCAATTTATTTTACAGACGAAACCAAATCTTCTGGAAGGGCGAACCTTCTAGAGAAGCTTCCTGGGCTAGAGCTGGCAATTCTACTTGTTGCGATTGTGGCTGGCGCAATCGGAGTCTACCGAGCCTACTATCGCCGAAAGGACGAGTCGCCGGATGACGAACAACCTAAGACCGTCTCTCCGTTGAAGCGGACAGTCGAAGGAGGCCTAGCCTAGTTTCGCATCAGTGCTGCTATAGCGAACGCGCGCAGCTTGGCGCTTCCGAAAATCACCGACGAACATTATCACAACAGGTACAGCGGGAGCGCACGTCAGTGCTGCCGCCAGTAAATATTGACCGAATGTCACGCTTTCTGCCATCATTGATGATCTCCTTTTTTTTATTGTTAGTGGGCAAAAGCTAATATTTTATTAGTTTGCCCAGAATAAGCGACCGACAAGCGCGATTGCAAAAGAATTACACGCAAGAAAACTGCGTTGTTAAACAGTTTATCGACTGAAAATTACGCGTTGAAGGAATAGAAGAACGAAGAGCGCGCGATCCTTAGCGCCGCGTCGCATGTACAGCGCACGTTCGAGCGTGTGGGCGACTTCGTTTTATTAGTTCGGGGCCTGCGGCCCCCAGGCCGTCAAGGCGACCCTTCGGGCAAAAAACGCGGGCCGTGTAGTCGCCCTCGCTGCACTCGGTCTCCGGCCCGCACCACCCCACGTTTTTTGGCCTGTGACGGCCAACCCCCGCTCATTGCCGCGTGGCTAGTCGGTTGCATGCGCAACCCGATAGCCAAGGAAGGATCAGGCAATGAGAGTGGACGTTTATCAGAAGATCACCGATCAGATCGTTTGCGAGCTTGAGAAAGGCGTCCGGCCTTGGCTCAAGCCGTGGAACGCCGAGCATGCCGCAGGACGCATCTCGCGACCGTTGCGCGGCAACGGCATTCCCTATCGGGGCATCAATATCCTGATGCTGTGGTCGGCGGCGATGGAGAAAGGCTTTGCCGCTCCTATCTGGATGACCTTCAAGCAGGCGCTTGAATTTAACGCGCATGTCCGCAAGGGCGAGCAAGGCAGCTTGGTCGTGTACGCGGACAAGATCATTCGCGCCGAGACGGATGCAGATACCGGCGAGGAAAGCGAACGCGCGATCCCGTTTATGAAGGGCTACACGGTCTTTAACGTCGAGCAGATCGACGGCTTGCCCGAGCGGTTCTATGCGAAGGCGGAACCGCGCGGCGAGTCCGTGCAGCGCATCGAGCGCGTGGAAGCGTTCTTTGCCGCGACCGGCGCAGTAGTGCGCCACGGCGGCAACCGGGCCTATTACAGCATCGGCACCGACCATGTGCAGATGCCGCCCATCGAAGCTTTCCGCGACGCCGAAAGCTATTACGCGACCCGCGCCCATGAGACGACGCACTGGACGCGGCACAAGTCGCGCCTCGACCGCGATTTTGGGCGGAAGCGCTTCGGTGACGAAGGTTACGCCATCGAAGAGCTTGTCGCCGAGCTTGGCTCCGCGTTCCTTTCCGCCGACCTCGACCTGACGCCGGAGGTTCGCGACGATCACGCCGCCTATATCGCGTCGTGGATCAAGGTGCTCAAGGACGACAAGCGCGCGATCTTCAGCGCCGCGTCGCACGCGCAACGCGCGGCGGATTTCCTGCACGGTTTGCAGCAATCCGCATCCGCCGAGGCGGCTTGAGTGCGCGTGTCATGGCAAAGCCCGACACCATCATTGTCAACGGTTACGCCTTTAGCTGGCAGCAGCTATGCGAGTTGCGTCGGCAGCAGCTTGAGGCATGGAGAGCCGAACAGGCAAGGCAGCTTGCCTTATTCGAGCTACGCGACGATTGCCGCCCCAAGGCCGAGCGAACCGCCGCAGGGCGTTACCTTGAGCCGGCCTTGTTTGCGGACATGACCGCGCGCCGGGAAAGCGCGTGATGATCGCTCGCTGATTTCCGCATTTCGCCGTCGCTCTTTGAGCGCACCCCGATAATTGCATTGCCAGACGCCTAACCGTTCTTCGGCTTCACCACAACGGCTCGCCGTGTTGGTTGCTCATTCTTT
>Ga0208604_1000099_pt1 | contig 12990 bp, 10 predicted proteins | sample MicForSoSWNH22_M_FD_188009 | JGI IMG/M metagenome (GOLD analysis project Ga0208604, IMG submission 188009) | Forest soil microbial communities from Harvard Forest Long Term Ecological Research site in Petersham, Massachusetts, USA - MetaG HF016... | ecosystem: Environmental > Terrestrial > Soil... | reverse complement strand
TGAGATCGAATTCGTTTTCGCCGATCGCCGCGTCGCCGGGCATGAACGGCAATTCCGAATTGGTCTGGCCGGCGAACAGGAAATCGGCGCCGCCGTCGCGGCGCCGCGCCAACAGATCGAGCGTCAGGTCGGGATTGCAGCTCAAGCTATAGGCCTGCGGCGCTTCCTCGGCGCGATGCGCCACCAGCTGCGCCACCACGTTGACGCCGCGGTCGAGCACGTAGCGCAGCGCATGGGTGTAGTTCGCGCAGATGTAATGCTGCTGCGCGTAGGGCGAGCCGAGCCATTGGCCCGCTTCGAAAAAAAACTCATTGATCACGATATTCGGCGGCACCTGGTGATTGTGGATCGCCGCCGCGTAGTCGAGCGGCGGATAACCGGCGAACAACCGCAGCAAAATGGGATCGAGGAACCGGTGCTCCAGCTCGCTCTTGGCGCGCGGCGGCTCGAGCGTCAGCGCGGTGAAGATCGTCAGCCGGATCGAGCTGTCCGCAACCGCCTTGGCGTAGAGCGCATTGGCGATGTGATTGGCCTTGCCGAGGCCGAGCGGCAAGGCGAGCACGATGGTCTTGCCGACCTTCTCGACAATTGCGTCGGCCAGTTGCGCCGGATCGGAAAAGCGCGCCGGCCCCGCGCCGGTGTGGATCATTGCAAAGAGTCCCAGCCCGGATCGGGCTGGAAACGCGGCCCGTATTTTTGTGCAAGGCTTTTGAGCGTGTCGCGCACGTTGGCGATCCCGCGGCCGCGCGCATAATGCATCGGTCCGCCACGAAAGGGAGCAAAGCCGGTGGCAAAGATCATCGCGCCGTCGACGATCTGTTCATCGGCGACGATGCCTTCGCGCAGGCAGGTGACACAGACGTCGAGCATCGGCAGGATCAGTCGGTCGATCATGTCGGCCGGCGGCGCGACGGCGTCGTCCTTGGCTTTGACTACGTGGCCGTTCTGCCAGGTATAGAGGCCCTTGCCGGTTTTCTTGCCGAGCTCGCCCTTGGCGACTTTATCTTTCAGCCATTGCGGCGGCTCGGGCATGTCGCGGTTGATGCTGCCGCGCAGCATCTCGGCGACGTGCAGGCAGATATCGAGCCCGACCTCATCGGCCAATTCGATCGGCCCCATCGGCATGCCGAAATCCATCGCCGCCTTGTCGACGGTTTCCTTGGGCATGCCGGCATCGAGCATCAGCAAAGCTTCGAGCAGATACGGCGTCAGCGCGCGGTTGACCAGAAAGCCCGGTGCGCTTTTCACCGGTGCCGGCAGCCGGTCGATGCGGCCGAGGAAGCCGCGGGCGTCGGCGAGCACGTCGGCCGAGACCTGATCGTGGCTGACCACCTCGACCAATTGCATGCGCGATACCGGATTGAAGAAGTGGATGCCGACCAGCCGCTCCGGCCGCGGCAGCCCTTCGCGCAACTGCTCGAGCGGAATGCTCGACGTGTTGGTGGCGAGAATGGCGTCCGCTTTCATCTTCGGCTCGATGCCGGCGAAGATTTTCCGCTTGAGCTCGAGCACTTCCGGCACCGCCTCGATGATCAGGTCGGCGGTGGCGACGCCGTCGCCCTTGAGGTCCGGGATCAAACGGTCGAGCGCGTCGCGCACCTTGCGGCGGTTGTCGCGGCCGATGCTGGCGTAGAGCGCGCTGGCGCGCTTGATGGCGCCGGCGATCGGCTCCGGCTTGGTATCGCCGAGACTGACGACAAAACCGTGCCAGGCGCACCACGCGGCGATATCGCCACCCATGGCACCGGCGCCGATGACATGCACGCGGCGGCCATCCCATTTGCCGCCAGCGAGTTTTTTCAGGTTTTCGCGCAGGTAGAACACGCGGACCAGGTTTTGCGCGGTCTCAGTGACGAGAAGTTTTGCGAAGGAGGACACTTCCGCCTTTTGCATCGCGTCGCGGTCGCCGCCGTGGGCGGTCCACAGATCGATCAGGGCGTAAGGCGCCGGATAAAACCGTTTCGGCGCCTTCTTCGCAGTCTCGCCGCGCATGCGCGAGGCGAGCAAGCCGCGCACGGGCTCCATGTTCATCAATCGACCGATTAAGTTCTGCTTGGCCGCGATCATCTCGCCGGTAACGGCAGATTTTACTGCGGCGCGCACGTGGCGCTCTTGAGTCACCGCATCGACCAGATGCAAAGCACGCGCCCGGCGCGCGCGCTCGGTCTTGCCGGTGAGCATCATGGTCATCGCCTGCACCGGGCTGATCAGCCGCGTCAGCCGCACCGTGCCGCCGAGGCCGGGATGCAGCCCGAGCAGCACTTCCGGGAAGCCGAAACTCGCGTCGTCGATGGCGATGCGGAAATCGCAGGCCAGCGCCACTTCGAGCCCGCCGCCGAGGCAATAGCCGTGGATCACCGCGACTGTCGGCAACGGCAACCGGTCGAGCCGGTCGAGCACCGCGTGGCCGCGCGTCAGCGTCGCCTCGATCTGCGCGGGGTCGGTGACGCCGCGGAACTGGGCGATGTCGGCGCCGGCGATGAAGCCGGAGCGCTTGGCGGAGCGGATCACCAGTCCGCGCGGGTGGTCGCGCTCAAGTTTTTCCAGCACCGCGTTGAGTTCGGTGAGCTCGCCTTCCGACAGGGTGTTGGCGCTGGAATCTTTTTTGTCGAACAACAGCCAGGCGATGCCGTCCTCGTCGGTGCGCAGCCGCCAATGAGCCCAGGGGGTCGGCTCCGGCTCCTCACCGATCGCGAACGGGCCGAGCTCGAGGTCGCGCTTGCCGAGAATGGCGAGTGTCGGTTTTGGCGCGGGGGAGGTTTTCATGCGCTGCCCCTCACACCGCTTCGATCAGCATGGCACCGCCTTGGCCGCCGCCGATGCACTCGGTGGCGATGCCGCGCCTATAGCCGAGCCGTTTCATGGCATTGACCAGATGCAGCACGATACGGTTGCCGCTGGCGCCGACCGGATGGCCGACGCCGATGGCACCGCCATCGACATTGAGCCGATCGCGCGCGATTTTTCCCGCGGCGCCCGGAAGGCCGAGCGCCTCGCGGCAGAATTCGGCGTCGTCCCAGGCGGCGAGGCAGCCGAGCACTTGCGCGGCAAACGCTTCGTTCAATTCCCACAGCTCGATGTCGCCGAGACCAAGCTGATGGCGTTTCAAGATCGCGGTCGCGCAATAGACCGGCCCGAGCCCCATGACCGACGGGTCGAGCGCCGACCATTCGCTGTCGACGATGACGGCCTTCGGGGTGAGCTTGTGCGCCTTCACCGCGTCTTCGGAGGCGAGAATAATCCACGACGCGCCGTCGGTGATTTGCGACGAGTTGCCGGGCGTGACCTTGCCCCACGGCCGCTCGAACGCGGGCTTCAGCTTGGCCAGCGTATCGGCCGAGCTGTCGGGCCGCACACCGTCATCGTGATCGAACAACGTGCCGTCGCGGGCGAAGGCTGGCTCGATCTCGCCTGAGAAATAGCCGTTCTTCTGCGCCGCAGCGAGGCGCAGCTGGCTTTCGGCGGCATATTCGTCGGCCTGCCGCCGCGAAATATGAAACAGATGCCCGACCAGTTCCGCGGTCTGGCCCATATTGAGCTCGGTGATCGGATCGGTGAGCCCGCGCTCGAGCCCGATCACCGGCGTGAAGAACGACGGACGCCAGCCGAGGAACGCCGCAAGTTTTGCGCCGATGCCGCGCGCGGCGAACAGTTTGGCGTACCAGTTGACCGCGCTGCGGCTGAATACCAGCGGCGCATGGCTCAGCGATTCCGCGCCGCCGGCCAGCACCAGATCCGACACGCCTTCGCGGATATAGCGATACGCGGTGTCGATCGACTGCATGCCGGAGCCGCAATTGATCTGCACGGTGAAAGCGGTCATCGCTTCGCCCATGCCGAGGCGGAGCGCGGCGACGCGGGCCGGATTCATCTCGTCGGCGATGACGTTGACACAACCGAGGATCACCTGGTCGAAGGCGTCCGGCTTAAACGGCTGGCGCAGCAAGAGCGGCCGGCCGCATTGCACGGCGAGATCGACCGGCGTGAACGGCCCCGGCTTGCCGCGCGCCTTGATGAACGGCGTGCGGCTGCCGTCGACGATATAGACCGGGCGGTGCCCTACTCCGCCGCTTCCGACGTCGTTCCGGTCGGCGGCAGGGTCGGGACTTCCTCCGGCGGAGGCAACAGGTCCGAGGGCATTGGCGGCGGCATCGCTTGAGATGGCTGATCTCCTTTATGAAAAGCGCCCCGGGACGTCAGTTCTTCCGGTGCAAAATCATTGACCGCGATCGCCGCGGCGACGGCCGCTGCGGCGGCTTTGAGTTTTTCCGCCTCGTCGGCGGTGATGGTGCGCTGCTTCACCGCCTGTTCGACGTCGCGCACCCGCGCCGCGTGCATACGATCGCGGATCGGCTGCACCGCGACCGTCATGGCAAAGGCGCGCTCGAGGAGCGCGACACCGTTGCCGGTCTGCGTCTCTGCCGGATGGAACAGATCGACGGTGAGGCGCTCGCGCGCCGCGCTTGGGTTGGTGATGAGCTCGGCGCATGTGTCGGTGATGCGGTCTGATGGGCCGCGGCGGCGCGGGCCGAGCGGCTGGATCAGGAAGCGCAGCAGCCAGGCCACCGGCCGCACCGGAAAATTGGCGAGGAGCTCGTCGAAGCGCACCTCGATGGTCGCGAAGCTCGCCTCCATGCAGTATTGCAGCAGTGGAAAATCGTCCTGCCGGCGGCCTTCGTCGTTCCAGCGCTTGAGTGCCGCGCTGGAGAGATAAAGCTCCGAAAGAATGTCGCCAAACCGCGCCGAGATCATCTCCTTGCGCTTCAAGGCGCCGCCGAGCGTGAGCAGCGACAGATCGACGGCGAGCGCAAATGCCGCGGCATGGCGGCTCAGTTGCCGATAGTATTTTGTTGCAACTCCAGCGTCGGCCCCCGGCGCCAACAAGCCGCCGGTCCAGGCGCGGCCCCAGGCGCGCATGGTATTGGCGAGGCTGTGGCCGACATGGGCCCAGAATGTCTTGTCGAAGGCATCAAGCCCGCGCTCGCGATCTGAGTCTTCGAGCGCCTGCATTTCCTTGAGCAGGTAAGGATGGCAGCGGATCGCGCCCTGGCCGAACTGGATCAGCGCGCGGGTGACGATATTGGCGCCTTCCACCGTGATGGCGATCGGCACGCCGCGATAAAGGCTGCCGAGATAGTTCAGCGGCCCTTCGATGATGGCCTTGCCGCCGTGCACGTCCATGGCGTCGTTGACCACGACCCGCATGCGCTCGGTGGCTTGCGCCTTCATGATGGCGGTGACCACGGCCGGATGGTGGCCGTCGTCGAGCGCCGCGCAGGTCATGCGGCGCGCGGCGTCGAGCAGATAAGCGGTGGCGGCGATGCGGCCAAGCCGCTCCTGGATCGCCTCGAATTTCGCGATCGGCACGTGGAACTGCTCGCGGATGCGCGCATAGGCGCCGGTGACATGAGCGGAAAACGCAGCTCCTGCCGCCGACAACGACGGCAGCGAAATGCCGCGGCCCGCTGCCAGCGCGCTCATCAGCATTTTCCAGCCCTTGCCAACCTGATCGACGCCGCCGATCACGTAGTCGATCGGGATGAAGACGTCGTGGCCCCAATTCGGCCCGTTCTGGAAAACCTGCATGGCCGGCAGATGCCGCCGGCCAATACTGACGCCGGGCAGATTGGTCGGCACCAAAGCCAGCGTGATGCCGATGTCGTCGCGAGTGCCGATCAGGTGATCGGGATCGCTGAGCTTAAACGCGAGCCCCAGCACGGTGGCGATCGGGCCGAGCGTGATGTAGCGCTTGTGCCAATTGAGCCGGATGCCGATGGTCTCGCGGCCTTTGAAGGTGCCGCGGCAGACCACGCCGGAATCGATCATCGAAGCGGCGTCGGAGCCGGCTTCCGGGCTGGTCAGGCCGAAGCAGGGAATCTCCTCGCCGCGGGCGAGCCGCGGCAGCCAGTAATCCCGTTGCACCTGGGTGCCGAATTGCAGCAGCAATTCGCCCGGGCCGAGCGAGTTCGGCACCATGGCGGTAACCGCCGCGCAGATCGAGCACGACGACAATTTGCGGATCACTTCCGAATGGGCGTAGGCCGAGAAGCCGAGCCCGCCATGCTGCTTCGGAATGATCATCGCGAAGAATTTGCGCGATTTCAGAAACTCCCAGACCTCCGGCGGCAGGTCGTGCCATTGCCAATTGATCTTCCAGTCGTCGATCATCTGGCAAAGCTCTTCGACGGGGCCTGCGAGGAACTGCTGCTCCTCCTCGGACAGCTTCGCCGGCGCGAAGGCCAAAAGCTTTCGCCAATCGGGATTGCCGGTGAACAGCTCGGCATCCCACCAAACGTCGCCCGCCTCGATGGCTTCGCGTTCGGTGTCGGACAGGCGCGGCAGCGCGTGCTGTGCCAAGCGAAAGATCGGCTTGGTGAGGTAATCCCGCCGGAACGATGATTGCGACATCGGCTTGCCCCGGGCTTTGCCGGCGACCGCTTATGGCGCCGCCGTATCGATGATTCGCTGCAAGACTATAGGTTCCGCGCCGCGAAATGTTACAATTTCGCGTGGGTGACGGCCCGCGCAGGGCTTGGACCGGACAAGGCCGGCTGAGAGGCCGAATACCTTTGTCCGCAGATACCTTTGTTCGAGGTAGGATTGCGGCTCATGTTCGACAAGATCGAGGCCTATCTCACTGCCAAAATCCTCAAATATTTGGCGCAGCCGACCGGCCGCTATGCGCCGTTCTATGCGCCCGACCCCGACGTCGTCCGCAACGCGCTGCAGCCCGGCGACATTCTTCTGGTCGAGGGCAACAGCCGGCTTGCCGCCACCATCAAATACCTCACGCAAAGCACCTGGTCGCACGCCGCGCTCTATGTCGGCGAGCGGCCGGGCGACGTTTCGCGGCACGGCGAGCCGAATGTGCTGTTGGAGGCCGAAGCCGCCACCGGCGTCGTCACCGTGCCGCTGTCGAAATATGTCCGCTTTCACACCCGGATCTGCCGCCCCGTGGGCGTCGACGACGCCAACCGGCAAAAGGTCATCGACTACGCGCTCAAGCGCCTCGGCACCAAGTACGATTCGCAACGCATCGTCGACCTGGCGCGCTACCTGTTCCCCTACCCCCCGGTGCCGGTGTGGTTTCGCCGCCGCATGCTGTCGATCGGTTGCGGCGATCCAACGCGCGCGATCTGCTCGACGCTGATCGCGCAAGCTTTTGCCTCGATCCACTATCCGATCCTTCCCGAGCGCGCCGCGATCAACGGCAAGACCTACGGCATCGCGCCCTATGTGCAGAGCGAAATGGACCACATCCGCACCTACGGCCTCTACACGCCGCGCGATTTCGACGTGTCGCCGTTTTTCGCCATCGTCAAACCGACGCTTGCCGCCGGCTTCGACTATCGCACCGTACAATGGGGACCGCCGGAGGTTTCGCCGGCGGATTTGCAGCACGCCGCGATCGTGCCCGCGCCGTGATGCGGCAATTCGCGGCTTGCGGCGAGCGGCAATGCGCCGTTTGCGTCTGCAAATAAGACACACGTTGGAACTGCGTCGGCTTTTCCACCGGCATTTTGAGCGCCACAGCTTTCCGCAATCGGTGTTTTGTGACAGCGTGACAGTGTGCCGGAAGTAACGTGAATCGAAATGCGCACCGTTGCATTGCTTACGCAAAAAGGCGGAGCGGGAAAGACCACGCTGGCGGCGTCGCTTGCCGTCGCCGCGGCGGGTGCGGGCGAAAGAGTGATCGCGCTCGACCTTGATCCGCAGGCCTCGCTGGTGCGGTGGGGCAAAAGACGTGAAGCCGCGCACGCCCCCGACACCGTCATCACGGAGCCGTTCGAAGCTGAGCGCCTGCGGCGGCTCGGCGCCGTTATCGATGGGCTTGCCGGCGCCGGCTTTACGTTTGCAGTCTTCGACACTCCGGGCGCGGACAGCGCGGCCGTCCGGCTCGTGGCGGAATCCGTCGATCTTTGCCTCCTGCCGGTGCGTCCGACACGCCTGGATTTGGAGGCAACCGCGGCGACGTTTCGTACCGCCTATCTGGCCAGACGCAACGCTGCTTTCGTCCTCAATCAGTGCCCGCCGACCCATCGCAGCGCGCGGTCGAACGAGGCCGCGAAGGAACTGTCGCGCCTCGGCGTTCTCGCCGAACCGGCGATCTCCGCTCGTATGGATTTTCAGGATGCGATGTCCGCCGGCCTCGGCGTCACCGAGCATGCCGGCGCAGGCCGAGCCGCGCAGGAGATCGACGCGCTGTGGAGCTGGATTCGTCTTCAGCTCGAAAGCGCCAAGGGTAAGACCACCGTCAAGGCCCAAGCGGGCCAGCAGCCGGCCACTTTGAGCGAGCGCCTGGCGCGCGTTGGCCGTACGACACATGCGTCATAAAGCGTCCGCTCGCGAACGCCGGCATCCGCGGATGACGGGTGCGGATATTGACAGTCTTGCAGCGTTCCCACAAGCAACCCGGCCGCCGCGAGCTTCAGGCCACCGCGCGCGCCATCAGCCGGCGCCGATCGGCTGCGGGCGGCCGTCGGGACCGACGCGCACGTAGGTGAACAACCCTTCCGTCACCTTGATCGGCGTCGTTCCAGTGCCGCGCAGCGCCCAGCTCTCGACCTTGACGGTGATCGAGGTGGTGCCGATCTTCTCGACGCTGCCGTAGCAGGAGACCTGGTCGCCGACGCAGACCGGGCGGTGAAACGCCATGGCGGTGATGGCGACGGTGACCACGCGGCCGCCGACGCGGCGCACCGCAACCGATGCGCCGGCGAGATCCATCTGACAGAGCAGCCAGCCGCCGAAAATGTCGCCGTGCGGATTGGTGTCGGCCGGCATGGCGATGGTGCGGATCGCCGGGTCGGCGTCGGGCGGCACTTCAACGGCCGGCGCGGCGGTCGGATCGGGCATTGTTCAATCAACCTTGGGCTCTAGTCCGCCTTGATGGACGCGAACTTGACCACCTTGGCCCATTTGGCGATTTCGTCGGCGACAAATTTGCTGAATTGGGCCGTGGTCATCGGCGTCGACTCGACGCCCAATGCCACCAGGCGCGATTTGAACGTCGCGTTGCCGCCAGCGGCGACGATCGCGGCCGCAAGCTTGGCGACGACATCGACAGGCGTGCCCGCGGGCGCGGTGATGCCGTACCAGCCGGCCGCCTCGTAACCCGGCACGAATTCGCTGATCGCCGGCACGTCGGGCAGCGCTTCCGATCGCGTCGCCGTGGTCACCGCAATGGCGCGCAGCCTGCCGTCGCGGATGAACTCGATCACCTGCGCCATCGGTGCGACCGCGAGCTGAATCTGGCCGCCGATCAGATCGGTGGTGTAATTGGTCTTGTATGGCACGTGCACGAGATCGACGCCGGTGAGCATCTTGAATAATTCGGCCGACACGTGCGGCCCGGAGCCGACCCCTTGGGTGGCAAAATTGACCTTGCCCGGATTGGCCTTGGCGTAAGCGATGAACTCGGGGACCGTCTTGGGCGGGAATCCCGGATTGGCGGCGAACACGAAGGGCGTGCGGCCGATGCCGGCGACCGGTACGAGATCGCGGCCGAAATCGAAATTGAGGTTGGTATAGAACGTGGCGTTGACCGCGTTGGTCGACACCGTCGTGAGCAAGGTGTAGCCGTCCGGTGCCGCGTGCGCGACGATTTCGGTGCCGATGTTGCTCGACGCGCCCGGCCGGTTGTCGACGATGAACTGCTGGCCCATCGATTCCGACAGCGCTTGCGCAATCAGTCGCGCGATGATGTCGGGCCCGGCGCCCGCCGGATAGCCGGCGACGATGTGCACCGGCCGTGTCGGGTAATCGAGCGCTGAGGCACTGCGCGGCAGCGCCGCGACCGCGACAGCGCCTGCGGTGAGATGCAAAAATTCGCGGCGCGGCAGTTTTCTCATGCATTCCTCCCATCAAGCGGCGGCGGCTCGGCAAAATCAGTCCGCTTTCATGCCGGTCGCAGTGATCACTTTGGCATATTTGGCGATTTCGTCGGTGACATATTTCCTGAACTCCTTGACCGGCATCGCGACCGTCTCGACGCCCTGCCCGAGCAGCTTCGTCTTCAGTGCGGGATCGGTGACGGCGGCGCTGATCGCCGCGTTCAGCTTGTCGACGATCTCGTCCGGCGTGCCGGCGGGCGCGCACATGCCGTACCAGCCGGCCGCCGCATAGCCTGGCACGAACTCGGCGATGGCGGGAATGTTGGGCGCGGCATCCGAACGCGTCGGCGTGGTGACACCGAGCGCAACGAGCTTGCCGGCGCGGACGTCCTCGATGATCTGCACGATGGGCGCAAATGCGATCGGAATTTGTCCGCCGAGCAGATCGGTCATATAGCTGCCTTTGTACGGCACCTGCACCATGTCGGTGCCGGTCATCATCTTGAACAATTCGCAGGCGACGTGCGGCCCGGTGCCGACGCCGGCGGACGCGATGTTGAGCTTGCCGGGATTGGCCTTGGCGTAGGCAATCAGCTCGGGCACCGATTTCACCGGAAATTGCGGATTGACCACGATGACGAACGGGGTGCGGCCGATGGAGCCGACCGGCGTGAGGTCGCGGGCGAAATCGTAATTCAGATGCTGATAAAGCGTGGCGTTGATGGCATTGGCCGAAACGATGAAGAGGAGCGTATAGCCGTCCGGCGTGGCATGGGCGACGACTTCGGTGCCGATATTGCTGGCGGCGCCCGGCCGGTTGTCGACGATGAATTGCTGGCCGAGGCGTTCCGACACCGATTGCGCTACCAGGCGCGCGATGATGTCGGGCGACAAACCGGGCGGAAAACCGACGACGATGTGCACCGGTCGGGTCGGATAATCGAGCGCACGCGCGCGGCTCGGAGCGAGAGTCAGCGCGGTGGCCCCTGCGGCCAGATACAAAAACTCGCGGCGCTCCATGATTTTCTCCTTTTAATCCGCCTTGATGCCGGCGAATTTTATCACCTTGGCCCATTTCTCGGTCTCGGCGGCGATGAAGGCGCGATACTCCTCCGGCGACATCGATAACGGAACGCTGCCGAGGTCGGCAAGTTTTGCTTTGATCGCTGGGTCGGCGAGCGCGGCATTCACTTCGGTATTGAGCTTGTCGATGATGGCTGCCGGCGTGTTGGCCGGCGCGCCGATGCCGTCCACAGCGGACGCCTCGTAGCCCGGCAGGACCTCGCTCACTATGGGCACATCCGGCAGCGCCGGCGAGCGCGCCGTGCCGGTGACAGCAAGCGCGCGCAGCCTGTCGGCGCGGATATAGCCGAGCGACGACGCGATCGGGCTGAATGTGACCTGCACTTGCCCGGCCAACAGATCGTTGAGCACCAAAGCCGCGCCGCGGTACGGCATGTGCACCAGATCGACGCCGGCCATGAACTTGAACAGCTCGCCGGCGACGTGCTGAATGGTGCCGATGCCGCCCGAGCCGTAATTGATCTTGCCGGGATTTTGTTTGGCGTAGGCGATGAACTCGGGCACCGTTTTGGCCGGCACCGCGGGATTCACCTCCATGACCAAAGGAAAACGGTCGATGGTACCGACCGGCGCGATGTCGCGGATGAAATTGAAGCCGAGATTATTGTAGATCGTCGCGTTGGTGGTGTTCGCCGTCGTGGTCCACAGCAACGTATAGCCGTCGGGCGCCGCGCGGGCGACTTCTTCGGTGGCGATGTTGGTCGCAGCGCCCGGCTTGTTGTCGACCACGAACGGCTGGCCGAGCCGCTGCGACAGCCACTGACACAATACCCGCGCCACGATGTCGACGGCGCCGCCGGCGGCAAAGCCGTCAACGAGGCGCACCGGCCGTGCCGGATAATCGAGCGCCGATGCAGGGCGCGGCAATACCTGAGTCATCGCCGCGCCCGCGATCAGGTGCAAAAATTTTCGCCGCGGAAATTTCATTCGGCTTTGATGTTGGCGAACCTGTTGACCTTGGCCCACTTGTCGGTCTCGTCGGCGATGAATTTGCCGAACGCGGCCGCCGTCATTGCCGTCGGCACGCCGCCGAGATCGGAGATCTTGGTCTTGAACGCGCTATCGGCGAGATCGGCGTTGACCGCCTTGTTGAGGTTTTGGACGATATCCGCCGGCGTGTTCTTCGGCGCGCCGATGCCGTGCCAGCCGCTGGCGTCGTAGCCCGGCAGGATTTCGGCGACAGTCGGCACGTCCGGCAATACCGCGATCCGCGCCGTAGAGCCGACGGCGAGCGGCCGCAGCTGGCCGGACCGGACGTAACCGATCGACGCCGGGATCGGCGAGAACATCACCTGTATCTGGCCGCCGATCAGGTCGGAATAGGGATTGCCGGTGTAAGGCACATGCACCAGATCGACGCCGGCCATCATCTTGAACAATTCGCCGGCGACGTGCGGTCCCGAGCCGATGCCGTTCGACGCCATGTTGATCTTGCCCGGATTGGCTTTGGCATAGGCGATGAACTCGGGCAGCGTCTTGGCCGGCAGCGACGGTGTCACTTCGAGCACATAGGGCACCAGATCGATCAAGGCGACCGGCGCAATATCGGTGGAGAAATTGAAACTGAGGTGCTGATAGAGCGTGGTGTTGACCGCATTGGCCGAGGTCGCGAGCAACAGCGTATAGCCGTCGGCCGGCGCGCGCGTGACCGCTTCGGCCGCAATGTTGGTGCCGGCGCCCGGCCGGTTCTCGACCACGACCGGCTGGCCGAGCTGCTCGGATAATTTTTGCGCGACCAGGCGGGCGACAATGTCGGCTGTCTGCTGCGTGGCATTGAGCGCGAGGGAGTTGAGCGTGGTCAGGTTCTGGCCAAGCCCGGCTCGATCACGCCGCACACCAACTTCAAGGCGGAAGTCTATGTGCTGACCAAGGACGAGGGCGGCCGGCATACACCGTTCTTTACCAACTACCGTCCGCAGTTCTACTTCCGCACCACCGACGTGACCGGGATCGTCAAGCTGCCGGAAGGCACCGAGATGGTGATGCCCGGCGACAACATCTCGATCGAAGTCGAGCTCATCGTTCCCATCGCCATGGAGGAGAAGCTTCGCTTCGCCATCCGCGAAGGCGGTCG
>Ga0208604_1000098_pt1 | contig 13034 bp, 8 predicted proteins | sample MicForSoSWNH22_M_FD_188009 | JGI IMG/M metagenome (GOLD analysis project Ga0208604, IMG submission 188009) | Forest soil microbial communities from Harvard Forest Long Term Ecological Research site in Petersham, Massachusetts, USA - MetaG HF016... | ecosystem: Environmental > Terrestrial > Soil >... | reverse complement strand
CAACGCAGCCGCAACCTGCTCCATTGAAATCGCGGCGCCGTTGCCCGCCTTGGTCTTGGCCGGCACTTTCACTTTCCACGGATTTTTGCGGCCGGAGCCGAGCGCATCGTTGAGCTCGGCCACGACGACATCGGCGGTCGACGCCATCGCCACGTCGACGGGCGGCAGCGCCTGATATTCCATGTTGGCGCCGGTGTGCAGATTCTGATCGAGCGAACAGGCGATGACCTTCGCCGTCACGGTGCCGACGTTCTTGGCCTGGCGCAGCGCGCCGCCAAGATCGACCCAATCGAGCGCCACGATGACATCGGCTTCGCACAATAACTCGCGCGCATCCTTGCCGAGCACATTGAACGGCGGACAATAATGCGCCGGATGATCGGTCGGAAATACGGCGCCCTGCTTGAGATCGGTCACCACGCAGGCGCCGAGCCGCTCGGCGAGTTTTATCCGCGGCGCCCAGTATTCGGCCTTGCGCGAGCCGCGGCCAATCAAAATGACCGGCCGCTGCGCGCCTTGCAGCAGCACTAGCGCCTCATCGACGGATTGTTTCGACGGCCGCGGCGGTGCCGGCGGCTTGAAGCGCGTCACGTCGGGCCATTCCGGCTCCTTGTCGAGCTTTTGTTCCTGGAAGCCGGCGTCGAGACAAATGTAGACCGGCGCGGTCGGCGCCGAGCGGGTGAGCATATTGGCGCGCATCATCGATTCGACCAGCGCGTCGGGCGAGGTCGGCTGATCGTCCCATTTGATGATGGAGCGAATGTAAGCGCCCTGATCGCGCGAGGTGTGAATCCAGTCGATCCACGGCCGGCGCTTTTCCGCCGCCACCGGGCCGGTGGCGCCGAGCACGAACAGCGGCGCGCGGTCGCACCAGGCGTTGAACAGGCTCATCATGCCGTGCAGCAGCCCGACATTGGAGTGCAGCACGCAGGCCATCGGCTCGCCGGTCGCCTTGGAGTAGCCGTGGGCGATCGACACCGAATGATCCTCGTGCAGGCACAGGATGATGCCGGGATTCTCGTTGCCGAGATGATTGACCAGGCTGTCATGAAACCCGCGATAGCTCGCGCCGGGGTTGAGGCTGATATACTTGATACCGAAACGCCGCAGCATCTGCGCGGCGATATCGCTGCCCCAGGCCACGCGAGTGTCGGGGTTTCCTTCCAGTCGGTCGAGACGCATTCTTCAGCTACTCCATTCATGCAGTCGGCGTCGCCGGCGTGAGCATAGCGGGCTGCGGCAAAATGCGATACCAGACAGGGCAAGACCAAGCTGGGTGACGGGGAGTAAGCGCGTGGCGGGCAGTGACAGCGTGTTGCGGTCGCCAGCGAGCATGTTGCGGGCTGCGTCCGTGGCGATCGTCGGCGCTTCCGAGCGGGCGCGCTGGGCCAGCCAGATTTTCGGCAATCTGCGCCAGAACGGCTACGGCGGCAAAATCCATCTGGTCAATCCGCGCCAGCAGACGGTTTATGGCGAGCGCTGTTTCCCGTCGCTGCGCGACATCGGCACGCCGGTCGATCATGCCATGGTGATCGTGCCGGCGGCGAATGTCGCCGACGTGCTGACCGACGCGGAGGCCGCCGGTGTCAAATCGGCGACGATCTATGCGTCCGCGGTCGGCGACGGCGAGAGCGAGCCGTCGCGAGCGCGCGGCGCCTGGCTCAAGAATTTTCTCGCCACCGCCAAATTGCATGTCAGCGGCCCGAACTGCATGGGCTCCTACAGCTACCGCGAAAAGCTGTTCGCCTATCCCAACACCGAATTGTGCAAGGTGCCGCCCGGCCCGGTCGCCGGAATTTTCCAATCCGGCGGCACCATGCAGTTCTGGCTGAAAAGCGCATCCGACCGCGGCTTGCGCTTTTCCTATGCGGTGTCGTCGGGCAACGAAGCCGACCTCGATCTCGCCGACTTTCTCGATTTCATGGTCGACGATCCGCACACCAAACAAATCGTGCTGTTCATCGAAGGCATCCGGCGGCCTTTAGCTTTCATGCGCGCCGCCGGGCGCGCGTTGCAAGCCGGCAAGCCGGTGCTGGCGATCAAGACCGGCGCCACGGCGAAATCGCGCACGGCGGCGCGCTCGCACACCGGCGCCATCGGCGGCGACTATGCGGCCTATCTGGCGATGTGCGAGCGCTACGGCATCGTCAATTGCCGCTCGCTCGACGATCTTGTGGAGTGCACGCTGGCGTTCCAGGGCGGCCGGCTGCCGAAGGGCCCGCGCATCGGCTTCGTCACCACCTCGGGCGGCACGGTCGATCTGCTCTACGATTATGCCGAGACCGAAGGCGCAGTGGTGCCTGAATTCAGCGCCGCCACCAATGCCGCGCTGATGCCGCACATGCAGGAAGGCATCGCGCCGAAAAACCCGCTCGACGTCGGCATTCCATCGACACTCAAGGTAGCGGCCGACCAGTGCGCCATCGTGGCGCGCGATCCCGGCATCGACATCGTCGCCTGGGCTTCGTCGCTGCCGGGCAAGGGCGGCGTTTGGGACGACGTCGCTCAGCTCCGTCGGCTGTTGAGCGAGACCGACAAGCCGGTGCTGGCGTTCGGCCGCATGATGCATCAGGTGACGCAAGAAGGGCTCGATATCCAGGACAAGGCCGGCTTTCCGTTCCTGCAAGGTCTTGAGCCGACGCTGCGCGCCATCAACGCGCTGTGGTTCTTCGCCCAGCGCTCTGGCCGCGCGCCTGCGGTTGTGGAGCCGGCGCCGCCGAGCGATCTGACACCGGCCACGCTTGATGCGACGCTCGCGCGCTACGGCATCACGCAGCCGCAAAGCCGCGCGGTGACGAGCGCGCAAGAGGCGGCCGACGCCGCGGCGGCGATCGGATTTCCGGCGGCGCTAAAGATCCGCTCCGCCGATATCGTGCACAAGACCGAAGCCGGCGGCGTTGTGCTCAATCTCGCTACCCGCCAGGACGTGCTGGCCGCCGTCGATGCGCTGGTGGCTTCGGCCAAAAAATCGCACCCGGACGCCAAGATCGACGGTTTTTTGGTCCAGGAAATGGTCTCCGGCATCGAAGCCATCGTCGGCGCGCAGCCCGATCCGCTGTACGGCCCACTGCTGCTGATCGGCTCCGGCGGCATCATGGTCGAGCTCATGCGCGACGCGGCGTTGCGGCTGCTTCCCGCGAACGAACGCGACGTCACCGCGATGATCGATAGCCTCAAGCTCAACCAACTGCTCGCCGGCTATCGCGGCAAGCCGCCGGCCGACCGCAACGCGCTCGAGGCGACCGCGCTGGCGCTCGGACGGTTCTATCTTGATCACCGCGCCAAGATGGACGAGATCGAGATCAATCCGCTGATCGTGCGCCAGCAGGGCGCGGTCGCCGTCGATGTGCGCGTGGCGTGGCGTGGGGGCTGAATGTCAAGTCGCTAAACTGCGGCACCCTTTGCACATTGCGGCATTGGTCGAACGGGCCGCGTCTGCTATATTTCGTCCATGCCAAAAATCCGCAAAACGCGCCCCGGCCTTTTAGTCCCCGTCGTGGAGGAGGTGCCGCGCATTTCCGATGCGGAACGGCAGGCGTTGCGGACCGGCCTTGAAAAAGCTCGCGGCGATATTGCCGCTGGCAATTACGACGTGTTGACGCCGGGGGTCTTGCGGGAGGAATTCGAGAGTCATCACGACAAGTAATGGCAATCTTTTCAGTCGGTATGAACTCCCTAGAACTCTAAATATGATCGCAGGCGCGATACGCTTCATCCGCCCCCGCGAAGCGGGGGAGGGGGACCGCGCGTAGCGCGGTGGAGGGGGCCTCTGAGCATCCGATCATGAGAGCGCCGAAGAAGACCATCAGCAACGCTCGACGGCTTCGACGCACGCTGTCGGTGCCCGAAGCGCGGCTATGGAGCCGATTACGAGTGCGAGCGCCGGGCAAGCCAGTGTTTCGCCGTCAGCATCCGATTGGGCCATACGTGCTCGATTTCTATTGCGCGAAGGCTCGTCTTGCGATCGAGGTCGATGGGCTGAGTCACGATATGGGCGATCGGCCGTTACGCGATATTCGCCGCGACGCATGGCTGGAAGCACGCGGTGTGACCGTAGTGCGGATTGCCGCAAATGAATTCACGTATAGGATCGATGAAGCGGCCGATGCCATTGTTCGAATGGCGGCAGAGATGCTTTGAGGCCGAGGCCCCCTCCACCGCGCTTCGCGCGGTCCCCCTCCCCCGCTTCGCGGGGGCGGAAATAAGGAGATAACAATGGACTTCGAGCTTCCCGAAGAGCTGCGCATCTTCAAGCAATCGCTGCGGCGCTTCGTCGACGCCGAGATGATCCCGATCGAGCGGGAGACGACGTTGCCGGGCGGCGAAAAGCTGAAACCCGAATATTACGAGCGCTTCTGCCAGCGCGCCAAGGATCTCGGCTTCTGGAAGATGGACATTCCAGAGGAATATGGCGGCGCCGGCTTCTCGGTGCTGGCGCGCTCCGTCGTCGAGACCGAGCTGTCGCGCACCATCGCGCTGCCGGCGCGCGGCATGGGCCACATCACCGGCCCGAGCGTGCGCGCGATTCTTTATTCGCTCACCGGCGAGATGAAGGAGAAGTACCTCTTGCCGTCGGTGCGCGGCGAGCTGAAAGCCTGCTTCGCCCAGACCGAACCCGATGCCGGCTCCGATCCCGGCGGCATGCGCACCGTGGCGGTGCGTGACGGCGACCATTACGTCATCAACGGCGTCAAGCGCTTCATCACCGGCGCCGGCGACGCCGACTTCATGCAACTGATGGCGGCGACCGATCGCGCCAAGGGCTCGCACGGCGGCATTTCCTGCTTCATCGTCGACATGGACACGCCCGGCGTGAAGCTGACCACGCAGTACAAGACCATGATGGGCGACGAGCCGTGGGAGATCGTGCTGGAGAACGTGCGCGTGCCGGTCAGCCATCGGGTCGGCGAGGAAGGCGACGGTTTCCGCCACGCCCAGCAATGGCTCGGCGCCGGCAGAGTGCGCCACGGCGCCCGCGCGCTCGGCGTCACCGAGCGCTGCCTGGAAATGGCGACGTCTTATGCCAAGCAGCGCTCGACCTTTGGGCGACCTTTGGCCGACCGTCAGTCGATCCAGTGGATGCTCGCCGACATGTATGTCGAGCTCGAAGCGGCACGGCTTCTGGTCCACAAGGCCGCCACCCGCCTCGACGCCGGCGAGGACGCCCGCAACGACGCCTATGTGTGCAAATATTTCGCCGACGAGATGGCGTTCAAGGCCGCCGACATGTGCATGCAGATCCACGGCGGCATCGCGCTCACCACCGACCTGCCGATCGAGAAATTCTGGCGCCAGCAGCGCAGCTTCCGCATCACCGAAGGCGCCACCGAGGTGATGAAGATGGTCATCGCCCGGCATGTGTTGAAGACGTATGGGACGTAGCCCGGGATGAAGCGAAGCTTCACCCCGGGAGCGAACGCAAAGGCTGTTCCCGGATTTCGCGGAGCCTGTCATCGGGCCGGCCACTTCGGGCCGGACCCGTTGGCTCAATCCGGGCTACAGCAGATTTATTTATTGCAGTAATACTCGATCACGCGCCACAGCGGCTTCGGCTGGCAATTGGCGTCGAACGGCAGCGGCCGGTTCGGCTGGCCGTCGCTGCGCTTGTTCCAGATCGGCACCCAGGTGTGACGATCGGTAATGCCCCAGGTGGCGATGCATTCGGGCCGCGCGGCGGCGCAGATTGGCTCGAGGAAATCGTTGGCGCGCGTCGCAATGACGGCGTCGCGAACGGCGACCGGCCCGGGCAATTCCTTGTCGATCACGTCCAGCTCCGTGACGCGGACCGCAAGACCAAGCCCGTGGAGCTCGGCGACGAAGTCGTAGAGGCCGTCGCGGTCGATCTGATATTGACCGCGGATGTGGCCCTGCAAGCCGACGCCGTATAACGGCACGCCGCGGTCGAGCAGACGGTGAATGAGCCGGCGCAATACTTCGCGCTTCTTCGGCGACGCGCCGTCCAGGCTTTCCAGATCGTACTCGGTGAGAAAGAGTTTTGCCGCCGGATCGACGCGGTGCGCGAGGCGGAACGCCATGTCGATGTATTTTTCGCCGAGGTTCGCCAGCCACATGCTCGGCCGCAGCCCGGGCACGTCGCCTTTGGCTTCGTCGATCGGCTCGTTGACGACGTGCCAGGCGTCGATCTTGCCGCGGTAGCGCCCGACGACGCGCTCGATGTGCTCGGTCATCGCCCGCTCGGCGTCGGCGGCGCCTTCGATCGCCTTGGCCCAATCCGGCAGCGCGCCGTACCAGACCAGCGTGTGCCCGACCATGGTCATGTTGTTCGCCTGCGCAAAGGCGAGCAAGCTGTCGGCGGCATCGAAGCGGAACTGCGCCGGCGTCGGCCGGATCTCCGACCAGACCAGCGCGCCTTCCGGCGTGACTTGCTGGCAATAGGTCTGCAGCGCGTTGCGGTAGTCGAACTCGTTCTGCAGCGGGATGGGGCGCACGCAAGCGCCGTAGGGGATGCGGTTGGGCGACAGGAACCTGCTCACCAGGCTTGCCGACGCCGGACGCGGCGCCAAGGCGCCGCCGGCCAATCCGGCGACCGCGGTGGCGGCGGCTGCGAGTGCTTGTCGGCGCGACAACATCGTTGCGGGCCAATTCCTGTTCGCGATGACGGATGCAGGGTCGCTGCGGCGAATGTATGGGGCGCACGCGCGGGCCGCCAGAACCGCGGCCGCGAATTGCCGCATTAACCTGAATCGGGAACCCAAAATCCACCACATCCAGGTCGACCGCTAACCTTTACGGCACAAAAGAACCGCGCCGCGCGGCGAAATGCTGGACACGCGACCGACCGCCATTTAGCTCGTCGCAGGTCATTCTTTCAGATGCGCGGCATGAAATATCGTTCTGACATCGACGGGCTGCGAGCCGTGGCGATTCTGCCGGTCGTGGCCTATCACTCAGGCCTCGCGTTCGTGCCCGGCGGCTTTGTCGGTGTCGACGTCTTCTTCGTCATCTCGGGATATTTGATCTGCCGGCTGATCAACGACGAGATCAAGGACGGCAGCTTTACCGTCGCAGGTTTCTACAAGCGGCGCGTCATGCGGCTGTTTCCGGCGCTGTTCGCCATGCTGCTGGCGACCAGCGCCTTGGCCTATTTTTACTTGCTGCCGATCGAGCTGAAGGAGTTCTCCGACAGCATGATCGCCGCCGTGACCTATGTCTCGAACATCTTTTTTGCATTGACGACGGGTTACTTCGACGCGCCGGCGGAAACCAAGCCGCTGTTGCACACCTGGTCGCTCTCGGTCGAGGAGCAGTTCTACATCGTTTGTCCGCTGTTCATGCTGGCCTGCCACCGGTTTTGCCCGCGGCGCCTGAACGCCCTGATCGTGACCGGCGCGCTATTGTCATTCGCTGCCGCCGTGCTGGCCTACAGCCGGAATCCGACATTTGCGTTTTTCCTCACCCCATTCCGCGCCTGGGAGCTCTTCCTTGGCGCCTTGCTCGGCATCAGGTTTTTCCCCGCCGCGGCATCGGCCGACTTGAAGAGCCTCCTCGGCGGCGCCGGCCTGGCGCTCGTGCTCTTTGCCGTGTTCGGGTTTTCGCGCGATACCCCGCTGCCGTTGGCGACGGCGACAGCCTGCGTCGGCACCGCGCTGATCATTCATTCGAGCGAAAACGGCGTCTCGATTGTGGGCCGCCTGCTGTCGTGGCGGCCCGCGGTCTTCATCGGTCTCATTTCCTATTCGCTCTACCTCTGGCACTGGCCGATCATGGTCTTCCATCGCTCCGACGGATTCCTGTTCGCGCAGGCATCGGTTACCGCCAAGCTCGGATTGATCGCGGTCTCGATCGGCGTCGCCTACCTGTCGTGGAAATTCGTCGAGCTGCCGTTCCGCATCAGAAACAAGACGATATCGGTGCGGCTTGCCTTGGGCGGCGCGCTGGCCAGCATGGCGGTCGTGGGTGCGCTCGGCGCAACCGCGCTCGCGCTCAACGGCGCGCCGTACCGGTTTCCGCAGACCGTCGTCAGCATCGGCTCCTATCTCGGCTACAATCCGGCGGCGGCTTTCCGCGAAGGCCAGTGCTATCTGGGCGCCAACCGGCAGACCTTCGATACCAAGACCTGCCTGACCAAGGATGCCACGCGGCCGAATTACCTGCTGATCGGCGACAGCCACGCCGCGCAATTGTGGCTTGGGCTGTCATCGGTGCTGACTTCGGTCAATCTGATGCAGGCGACGGTGACGATGTGCCGCCCCGTCCGCGTCGAGGTCGCTGCGCTCGACTCGCGCAAGTGCCCGCAGCTGATGCATTTTGTTTTTGACGACTATCTGCTGAACGAGAAAGTCGACAAGGTGCTGCTGGCGGCATCCTGGAAAGAGGAAGATCTGCCGAAGCTCGCCGCCACCCTCGATTATCTCAAGGAACACGGCATCGCCGCCGCCGTATTCGGCCCGATCGTCGAATACGACTACGCGCTGCCGCGGCTGTTGGCGGATTCCATTCGCTATCACGATCCGCAGCTCGTCGACCGCGAACGCACGGCCGCGGTTCCGGTGCTCGATCGGCGCATGCGCATGCTGGTCACCGGAAAAGGCGTGACCTACGTCTCGACATACGACGCGATGTGCAGGAGCGGCACCTGCGACAAGTTCGTGGTCGGCAATATCCCGTTTCAGTTCGATGCCGGGCATTTGACGGCGGAAGGCTCGATCGCGCTTGCGGAAAAATTGCGCGACAGCGAGGCGTTGCCGTGAGCGCAGGGTCGGTGCCGGCCTTACCGGCGGCCTGACGGCCCAGCACGGTTCCATCGCCCGGAACCCGCCGCGGTAGTCCGCAGCCACCAAGAGGCCCCCGGGCCGGCTCAATTTCGCCTTTGTCGCCAATAGAGTACGCGGCGACGGCGGGGTGACACTATTGGCTTACCCGATACGGTAAGCCGAACGTAACTATATCCTGTATAGTGTCGATGAGCGAACGGCAGCCGCAAACGCGCCGACGCCAGTGAGGCCGGATCCATGATCAAGACAATCGCCGCTGGATGCTTCGCAGTCGCTGCCCTGATGAGCGCGCAATGCGCTTCGGCGGCCGACCTGTCCGTTGCGCCGCTCTACAAGGCACCGCCGCCCGCGATGGCGCCGGCCTACAATTGGAGCGGCTTCTATCTGGGCATCAACGGCGGCGGCGGCTGGGGCCATTCCAATTGGGACACCAGCGCCACCCGCATCAACACGTCCGGCGGCCTGGTCGGCGGCACCGCCGGCTACAATTGGCAGATCGGCAGCGCCGTCCTCGGCCTGGAAGGCGATATCGATTGGGCCAATCTGAAGGGCACCAATACCTCGACGCTGTGCCCCTTGGGCTGCAGCACCAGCGACACTTGGCTCTCGACCGTGCGCGGCCGCGCCGGCTACGCGTTCGGCGGCGTGCTGCCCTATGTCACCGGCGGCCTCGCCGTCGGCGACATCCGCGCCGCGACGCCGGGCTTTGTCGGCGCCACCAACACCAGCGCCGGCTGGACCGCGGGCGCCGGCATCGAGTTCGGATTGGCCGGCAATTGGAGCGCCAAAGCGGAATATCTCTACGTCGATCTCGGCAAATTCAATTGCGGCACCGCTTGCAACGGCCTGCCGACCGACAACGTGTCGATGCACGACAACGTCGTGCGCGCCGGCGTGAACTATCGCTTCGACTGGGGCCGCTAGCCCTCAGGCCTCTATCCGTGGGAACGCCGTTTTCCTGCGATTGACTTCCCTCCTCTGCCTGGTGTCAGTTCCCGGCTAGAGCCTCGCGAGCGACTTCGCTCCGAGGCATCGCGATGACCGTCCGGGGAGGACGCCGCAGCAATGACCCACGCCACCGCAGTCGATTTCGACAAATACCGCTTGCGCAGCTTCGTCGAGCGCCTGATCGAACTCGGCGAGGTCGAGATTCATGACAAGCCGGTGCCGCTCACCGGCTTGAGCCCGATCATCGAGCGCACCGACAAGGCGGTGCTGTTCAAGAAGGCCGGCCCCGAGCAGGTCGAACTGGTCGCCAAGACCGCCGGCAACCGCAAGCGCCTCGCCGCCGCCTTCGAGACCTCAGAGGACAAGCTTTACGACGAATATTTCAAAAGGCTCGCCAGCCCGCAGCCGCTGGTCGAGGTGCCGTCCGGCGACGCGCCGGTGCATGATATTAAAATCACCGGCAAGGACGTCGATCTGACCAAGCTGCCGTTCCATCCGCAGCACGCCTATGACGGCAGCTGTTATTGCAGTTCCGCCATCGACTACACCATCGATCCGGCGACCGGCCGCCGCAATGTCGGCTGCCGCCGCTTGAGCCTGCGCAACCGCACCGAAGCCGGCACCAATGTCACCGCGCCGTCCGACCTCAAGCGCATCTATACCGCGGCCGTGGCGCGCGGCGAAAAATTGCCGGTGACGTTTACGGTCGGCGCCCATCCGCTCGATTTCTTCGCCGCGACCACGCGGCTGCCCGGCGACGAGCTGGCGCTGGTCGCCGGCTTCCGCGCTGAGCCGGCGCCGGTGGTGAAAAGCCTCACCAACAATATTTTGGTGCCGGCCGACGCCGAGATGACGCTCGAGGGCTATCTCGACGCGCGCGGCTATGTCGAGCCGGAAGGGCCGTTCGGCGAATATATGGGCTATTACGGCGCCATCCACATGGACCCGGTGTTCCATTGCACCGCCATCACCATGCGCCGCGACGTGCTGCATCACACCTTGCTGCATGGCTCGGCCTTCATGCTCGACCAGACCGACAGCGCCAATATCACGGCAATGCGCACCGAGGCCGAGGCCATGCGCATCCTCAAAACCGCCGTGCGCGAGCCGGTCGCGGTCTATCTGCGCAGCGTTTCGGGCGGCGCCAATACGCTGCGGGTGTCGATCAAGCAAAGGAGCTTTGGCGAGGCGCGCTCCGCCATCCACGCGCTGTTCGGCGGCATCATGCGGCTCAAGCACGTCTATGTGTTCGACGAGGACATCGACATCCACGACGACCGCCAGACGGACTGGGCGCTCGGCACCCGTTTCCAGGCCGACCAGGACCTCGTCGTCCTGCAAGGCATGCTCGGCATGACCATGGACCCGTCGCTCAACGGCCGGCGCACCGGCGCCAAATCCGGCTTCGACTGCACAAAGCCGTTCGGCCGCGACGGCCAGATCCCGCTGACCCGCGCCGCGGCAAAGATCTTCAAGGGACCGGCGCGCTACCAGACCGTCGAGCAGGCGCTCGGCGCGGCGCCGATGTTCTACGCCGATATCGTCGAGTCGCTCGGCTCCGAGGACGGCCGCGAAGTCGCTTGTGCGCTCGACGAGTTGCGCCAGAACGGCCGCCTCGGCCGCGACCGCGACGGCCGTTATCACTTGCAGCAGACCAAACCGGGACTGACGGGGATCGTCGGCGAGCTCTATCACGATCCCAATGAGGGTGCGTGAACGACGAAGCGATCGTGCGGCTGGCCGCGATGACCGTCGTCACCCGGCCCAACGATCTCGACGCCAAGGAACTTTTGTTCGACGCCTTCTTTCAAAAGCGGCTGGGCATTCTGCGCGTGCTCTGACTTCGATCAGTGCAGCAGCGTGGCGTTCGACGCCATCTGGTGGAATTGATCCACGGTCGCGGCAATGTTGGCGACGTCCTGGTGGATGGCATCGAAGGCGAATTCCTGGTGAAACTCGGGGACTATCGAAGCGAGCGCCGGGCTGCCGATTTGAACGGCGCCGTGGGCGAGTTCGCTCGCATGGGTGTCCGTGTTCGGCGCCGTATCGCTGCCGAGAGTCGGGTGGAAGGCGAAACTATCGTTGCCCAAGCCGCCGAGCGACGCCGATGCCAGCGTCGGCGATGAGGCGGGCGCCGGCGCCGTGACGGTCGATGGCGCCACGGCGTGCTCGTTGGCGGGCGCCGTCGGTACCGTTGGTATCGGTGGAGTCACTGCCTCGCCATGGGCAGTGCTCGATCCATCGGCGATCGTCCAATCCGCCAGGTGCTCCCTGTCAAGCTCGGATGTGCCGGGCGCTACTAGGGCGATGACATCCGGGGATGCAACATTGGTGATAGTCGCTGCACCACTATGCACGCCGCCTGCCGCCGGTCCGGCTGTCGGCGCTGCAACATGATCGTCGCCGAATGCCGCAAGGTCGCTGCCGCCAAGCGCGGATGTGGCGGACGGCGGCACCGTGGTCGTGTCGCTGGCAAGCGCGAGCTGGTTCGCCGGCGGTGCGGCAGCACCGCCTGGCGCGGTCGCGGCCGCCGCTGAATCCTGGTCGCTGCCGAGTCCCGCCTCGTTGGCCGGGCTCGCGGCAGGGTCGGACGCATTCTGGTGGGCCGACGCTGCGACATGATCGTTGCCAGGGGCGGCGGTTGCCGTCGCTGGCGCGTCCTTCGCGCCCGCTGCCGGCGGATCGAAGATGATGGTGCCGCCTTTCCCGTCGGACGCAAATTCGAACGTGCCCTGGAAATCGTCAAATGCGAGATACGCCGTACGCGCCCCATCGGTGACCGTCAGGATGTCGGTTGACGCATTGTACGTTTCCGAGAAATGCGACGAATCGTAATTGATGCCGGTAAGATCGATCGCATCCGAGTGCGTCGCGTCGGGCGCCGTTCCGGTAAACCCGACGATCTGGCCACTGAAGCTTTGCGGTTGGTTGAGAACGAGCGTGCCGGTCCCGCCGGTGAAGTCGATTATTTCGCTGGAGGACGTGTTGACGACCAGGGTTCCGCCATTGGCGATCGTCGCCGTCACCGCCGGCGGGTCGACAATTTGGGTAACGCTGCCACCATCAATCGCGGTCGTATTGAATGTGTCCCCCCCGTAACCGCTGCCGATGGTGAGGAAGGCGACGGCGTTGGCGCCGTTGAACAAAGTGAGGACGCCGTCGTCGCTGTCGTAGCGGGCGCTGGTAACGGCGCCCTCGTAGTCGATCACGTCGCTGGCGTTGAGGCCGCTGATCGTTGGAACGAAATCGTGGGACGCGTTCAGCGCACTGCCGTAGATCGTCAGCGTATCGCCCGTGCCCTCGAAGGTGATGGTCGGCGCCGTCGCAGCTGCGGCCTGACCCCCGCCGTTC
>Ga0208604_1000097_pt1 | contig 13084 bp, 14 predicted proteins | sample MicForSoSWNH22_M_FD_188009 | JGI IMG/M metagenome (GOLD analysis project Ga0208604, IMG submission 188009) | Forest soil microbial communities from Harvard Forest Long Term Ecological Research site in Petersham, Massachusetts, USA - MetaG HF016... | ecosystem: Environmental > Terrestrial > Soil... | reverse complement strand
AGCTCGTGGTCGAAGAGATGATCGCGACGCCGTCGCTGCAGGCAAGCTTCAACGTCTCGGCGGCTTCCACCACCGATCCCGACTGGTGGGCCGGTCTTGGCTCGCTGTTGCGCGCGCATGCGGGCGTCGCCGAGCGTCTCACCGTCGAGATCACCGAAAGCGCGGCGATCCAGGACATCGACGAAACCCGCGGCTTCGTCGCGCGCGTGAAAGAGCTCGGCTGCCGCATCGCCATCGACGATTTCGGCGCCGGCTACACGTCGTTCCGCAATCTGCGCAAGCTCGGCGTCGATATGGTCAAGATCGACGGCGCCTTCGTGCACGACATGATGCGCTCGGAAGACGACCGCGCCTTCGTGCGCACATTGGTCGAACTCGCCAAGCGGCTGAAATTGACCACCGTCGCCGAGTGGGTGCAGGACGAGGCGTCGGCCAAAACCTTGCAGGACTGGGGCTGCGATTATCTGCAAGGCGCGCTGATCGGCCTCGCTTCAACCGATCGGCCGTGGCGCGCCGCGTCGGCCAAGGCCGTCTAGGACGCCCCTCACACCGGCGATTTCGTAACAGACCTGTTGGTCGAAGATCTTACTGGCAGATCTGGACCAACTGAGGACCGTACGGCCCCAACACTTGCGCGGGATAACAGCTGCCACCGCCGTAGCCGTAACCACCACCGCCGTAGCCATAACTATCACCGCCGTAGCCGTAAAAGGCCGCGCCGCCGTAGCCATATCCTGGCGTGACACCATAGCCGTACGGATAGTAGCCGCCGTAACCGTAGGGCGACGCCAATACGCCGCCGAGGATCGCGCCGGCGGCAACTCCAGCCGCGATGCCTAAGCCGGGATACCAGCCGCCGCCGCCGTGCCAGCCGCCGCCAAAGCCGGGACCGCCACGCCAACCGCCAAAGCCAGGTCCGCCGCGCCAGCCGCCGCCACCAAAGCCAGCACCGCCATGCCAGCCGCCACCACCGCCCCACCGCGCTTGTGCGGTGCTCGATGACGCCATTGCCGTTGCGGCAATGCACGCCGCCGCAATAAGAGCCGTTACGATTTTCCTCATCACACCACCTCGCTCACAGTGCACTGTTCAGCATGAAGCGATTGCGCTTTAGCGCCAGTCAGTCGTTGCCGCCGGTCAGCTTGTCGACCTTTCGCCGCATCTCGTCGAGCTCACGTTTGAGATCGTCGATCTCGCCGCCGCTCTTGCCCGCCGGCTTTTCCGGCTCGGACGCGGTGCCGCCGCTTTGGCTTTCGCGTCGCGCGAACGGCGTGAACATGGCAAACGCGCGCTCGAACATTTCCATGTTTCGCCGCACCGTTTCCTCCAGCGCGCCGAATGGGCTGCCGCCGAAGGCCTGCGCCATCTGATTGCGGAACTTCTCCTGTTCGCGGGTCAGCGACTCGATGGAGACCTCGAGATAGCGCGGCACCAGCATCTGCATGCTGTCGCCGTAGAACCGGATCAACTGGCGCAGGAAGGCGATGGGCAGCAAGTTCTGCCCTTCCTTGTTCTCCTGCTCGAAGATGATCTGGGCCAGCACCGACCGCGTGATGTCCTCACCGGTCTTGGCGTCGTAGACGACGAAATCCTCGCCGGTCTTGACCATGGCGGCGAGGTCTTCGAGCGTCACATAGGTGCTCGTGCCGGTGTTGTAGAGCCGCCGGTTGGCGTACTTCTTGATCGTGACCGGCTCGGCGGCTTTGGTCGTGGTATCGGTCATCTGGCGGCAACCCCCGCGGGATTGCTGTCAAAATAGGCGGTTTCGCCGGGCGCGGCTACCGTTTTGTGTGGTGCACAAGGACGGGCGTCCTGGCATGGCTGCGATGCGGCCGCCTAGCGCCTTGTCGGCGGCCTGCCACGTCCTTATGACATATATGAAAGCGCCTGCGGCCCGGTCCGCATGTGACCTAACCCTATTCCCGGAAGGATTTCCCATGAAAGACGACATCGTCATCGTCAGCGCCACGCGTACGCCGGTCGGCGCCTTCAACGGCGCCTTCGCCACCGTGCCCGCCCACGAACTGGGCCGGACGGCGATCAAGGCGGCGCTGGAGCGCGCCGGCGTCGAGGGCGCCCGCGTCTCCGAAGTGATCATGGGGCAGATCCTGACCGCGGGTCAGGGTCAGAACCCGGCCCGCCAGGCCTCGATCTCAGCCGGCATTCCGGTGGAAACCCCGGCCTGGGGCGTCAATCAGCTGTGTGGCTCCGGGCTGCGCGCGGTGGCGCTCGGCTATCAGGCCATCCTCAACGGCGATTCCGACATCGTGGTCGCCGGCGGCCAGGAATCCATGAGCGTCGCGCCGCACTGCGCCTATCTGCGCTCGGGCGTGAAGATGGGCGATTTCCAGATGATCGATACGATGATCCGGGATGGCCTATGGGACGCCTTCAACGGCTATCACATGGGCAACACCGCCGAGAATGTCGCCAAGCAATGGCAGATCACCCGTGCCCAGCAGGACGAGTTCGCGGTCAAATCGCAGAACAAGGCCGAGGCCGCCCAGAAGGCCGGCAAGTTCAAGGACGAGATCACGCCGGTCACGATCAAGAGCCGCAAAGGCGACGTCGTGGTCGATGCCGACGAATATCCCAAGCACGGCACCACGCTCGAGGCTGTCGGCAAGTTGCGCCCGGCCTTCGACAAGGAAGGCACGGTCACCGCCGCCAACGCATCGGGCATCAATGACGGCGCCGCCGCCGTTGTCCTGATGAAAGCGAGCGAGGCGCAAAAGCTCGGCAAGACGCCGCTCGCCCGCATCGTGTCGTGGGCGCAGGCCGGCGTCGATCCGAAGATCATGGGCACCGGCCCGATCCCGTCCTCGCGCGCCGCGCTGAAAAAGGCCGGCTGGAATGTCGGCGACCTCGACCTCATCGAAGCCAACGAGGCGTTCGCCGCGCAGGCTTGCGCCGTCAACAAGGACCTCGGCTGGGATACCGGCAAGGTCAACGTCAACGGCGGCGCCATCGCCATCGGTCATCCGATCGGCGCTTCGGGCGCCCGCGTGCTGGTGACGCTGCTCTACGAGATGCAAAAGCGCGACGCCAAGAAGGGCCTCGCCACCTTGTGCATCGGCGGCGGCATGGGCATTGCGATGTGCGTTGAGAGATAGACGACGGACAACAGACGACAGACGACGGATAACGGATGAAGGGCGGCGATAATCCGTCGTCTGTCGTCCGTCCTCCGTCGTCCTAAACAAAAGACATTGGGAGGGAGTCCATGGCCCGCGTTGCGTTGGTGACGGGTGGTACGCGCGGCATCGGCGCCGCGATTGCCAAGGCGTTCAAGGCGGCCGGCTATACGGTCGCGGCGAACTACGGCGGTAACGACGAAGCCGCGCAAAAATTCAAGGCGGAAACCGGCATCGGCGTCTACAAGTGGGACGTCTCCTCGTTCGACGCCTGCGCTGCCGGCATCAAACAAGTCGTCACCGATCTCGGACCGATCGACGTGCTGGTCAACAATGCCGGCATCACCCGCGACTCGCAGCTGCATCGGATGAAGCCCGAGCAATGGACGGCGGTGATCAACACCAATCTCAATTCGCTGTTCAACATGTGCCGCAACGTCATCGAAGGCATGCGCGAACGCAAATTCGGCCGCATCGTCAATATTTCCTCGATCAACGGCCAGAAGGGCCAGTTCGGCCAATGCAATTACTCGGCCGCCAAAGCGGGCGAGCTCGGCTTCACCAAGGCGCTGGCGCAAGAGAGCGCGCGCGCGGGCATCACCGTCAACGCCATCTGCCCGGGTTACATCAATACCGAGATGGTGCAGGCGGTGCCGAAGGACGTGCTGGAAAAGAGCATTCTGCCGTTGATCCCGATCGGCCGCCTGGGCGAGCCGGAAGAAATCGCGCGCTGCGTGGTGTTCCTCGCGTCCGACGATGCCGGACTGATCACCGGCTCGACCCTGACCGCGAATGGCGGGCAGTATTTCGCCTGACTATATATCCGCAGCACCGGACATTGCGGGCGGCGGATCATCATGGCATCGCGACCATCGATCATAGAACAGCGCGGCGAGCAGATGCTGCCGGTGCTCGATGCGTTGGAGATCGAGCGGGTGCGCCGCTTCGGCGAGTGCCGCTCCTTCGCCAAGGGCGCGGCGCTCCTCACCATCGGCCAGGTCGGCCCGGGCTTGATGGTCATTCTGTCCGGCCGGGTCGACGTGACCCATGTTGATAAAACCGGCCAGCGCCTCAGCATTGTCGGCCACGGACCGGGCGAATTCGTGGGCGAACTCGCACAATTGGCCGGACGGCCGGCGCTGGCGGACGTCACCGCGGAGGAGCCGGTGCAGGCTCTGGTCATCGCGCCGGACCGGCTGCGCGCCCTGCTGATTGCCGAAGCCGAGCTCGGCGAGCGCATCATGCGGGCCCTGATCATCCGCCGCGTTGGGCTGTTGGAGACCGGCTCCGGCGGCCCGACCATCGTCGGCCGCGCCGACAATGGCAACGTGCTGCGGCTGCAGATCTTTCTGCGCCGCAACGGTCAGCCGCAGCAGTTGCTGGATCCCGACATCGACCCCGAAGCCAAGGCGCTGATCGAGCGCTTCCATGTCGATCCCGGGCAACTGCCGATCGTGCTCTGCCCCAGCGGGCAGCTGCTGCGTAATCCAACCGAAGACGAACTGGCACGCTGCATCGGGCTGGTCGGCCCGATCGATCCGAACCGCGTCTACGACGTTGCCGTCGTCGGCGCCGGGCCCGCCGGGCTTGCCGCCGCGGTGTATGCTGCGTCCGAAGGGCTGTCCGCTATCGTGCTCGACAGCCGCGGCTTCGGCGGCCAGGCCGGTGCCTCGGCGCGCATCGAAAATTATCTCGGCTTTCCGACCGGCATTACCGGCCTGGCCTTGATGGCGCGCGCCTACAATCAGGCGCAAAAATTCGGTGCCGAAATGGCGATCCCGGATGAGGTGAGCGCGCTGGACGTGCCGAATGACGACTCCTCGCCCTTCCTGCTGCGCCTGCGCGACGGCGAGCGAGTCAGCACGCGGTCCGTGGTGGTTGCCAGCGGCGCGAAGTATCGGCGCCTCGCGGTCGCCAAGCTCGACGAATTCGAGATGACGAGCGTGCATTACTGGGCTTCGCCGCTCGAAGCCAAGCTCTGTGCCAATCAAGAGATCGCGCTGGTCGGTGCCGGCAATTCGGCCGGCCAAGCCGCGGTTTATCTGGCGAGCCAAGCCGCAAAAGTATGGATGCTGGTGCGCCGGCCGAGCCTGGCCGAAACCATGTCGCGTTATCTGGTCGAGCGTATCGAGAGTCTGCCCAATGTCGAGGTGGTGACTGGCGCACAAGTCAGCGGGCTTGAAGGCCGCAATGGCGTTATGGACGCCGTGCGCTGGCGCGTCGATGGCGCCGGACAGGATGTGCAGCGCCCCGTTCGCCACCTGTTCCTGTTCATCGGCGCCGAGCCGAACACCGATTGGCTTGCCGGCTCCGGCGTTAAGCTGGACGCCAAGCGTTTTGTGCTGACCGGCGCCGACGCCGGCCCTCTTCGCCATGCGCTGGAGACCAGCCGGCGCGGCGTCTTCGCCATCGGCGATGTCCGCGCAACGTCGATCAAGCGGGTCGCCGCCGCGGTCGGCGAGGGCGCTCAAGTGGTCGCGGCGCTGCATGCAAGCCTGGCTGGGATGGCCGGCGAGCCTGTTATGGTGCCCAACCCCTTGGCGCCAACTCGAACCCCTTGAACTCAAAACCCGGCGTGACGGTGCAGCCGCACAGCGTCCAGTCGCCGAGGCTTTGCGCCGCCTGCCAGGCGTGAGCCGGCACAACGGCTTGCGGGCGCTCACCTGACGCGAGATCGTTGCCGAGCATCACGCGTTCGACGTGTCCTTCGCTCTGCGCGATTTCGAGTTCAAGTGGCGCGCCCGCGTGCCAATGCCAAATTTCGACCGCATCGACGCGGTGCCAGTGCGAGCGCTGGCCGCGCGCCAGCAGAAAATAGATCGCGGTGGATGCCGCGCCTCCACCCTCGACCTGCCGCGCGTCGCGAAAGGTTTCGCGGAAATGCCCGCCTTCCGGATGCGGTTTCAGATCGAGCAGCCGGACGATATCGCTGGCGGTAAGGCTATTGCTCAAAACCGGTTCTTGCGTTCGCGGATCTCGGCGAACACTTGCCACGCCGGGCTGCCGGCAAGGCCGAGCGATTTTGCAACCTCGGCATTGTCGGCGCGCAAAAAGGGATTTTCAGCCTTCTCCGCTCCGATCGTCGCCGGAATGGTCGGCTTGCCGGCGGCGAGCTGCCGCTTGACCTCGTCGGCCCGCGCGGCCAGCGCCTTGTTGTTCGGCTCAATCGTCTTGGCGAAACGGATGTTGGCGTCGGTATATTCGTGGCCGCAATAAAATTGCGTGTCGTCGGGCAGGCCGCGCAATTTCAACAGCGACTGCCACATCATTTCCGGATTGCCTTCGATGACCCGGCCGCAGCCGATCGAGAACAGCGTGTCGCCGACAAAGGCGAGCTTGTCGGCCGGGAAGAAATAGGAGATGTGGCCCGCAGTGTGCCCCGGCGTTTCGATGACCTTGCCTTGCAAGCCGCCGACGCGCGCCGTGTCGCCCTCGCCCACGGTTTCGTCCACATGCGCGATGCGCGCCGCCTCGGCACGCGGCGCGACCACGCGGCATTTGTGATGGCTTTTGATCTCGCCGATGCCCTGGGTGTGATCGGCGTGGTGATGCGTCACCAGAATATCGCTCAGCCGCCAGCCGGTTTTTTGCAGCGCGGCCTCGACCGGCGCCGCTTCCGGCACGTCGATCGCCGCGGTGGCGCCGCTTGCCGGATCGTGGATCAGCACGCCGAAATTGTCCTTCAGGCAGGGGAACAGATAGATCTGCGCGGCCATGTGATTTTTCCAGTTTAGCCCTTCCGGCCGGATCATCCGCCTTCGCTAATGCCGACGCAACACGGGGTCAACCAAGACCGCATGGCAGCCGGAACCGCGCCCCAATCCGTGCTATTTTGCCCTCATGGATGTGGTCGACCTGCGCAATTTCTATGCCCAGTACCTCGGCGTCGTGGCCCGGCGCTTTGTCGGCCGCGGCATTCGTGCGCGCTGGAAGGACACCCACGCACTGCGGGTCTTGGGCATCGGCTATGCGACGCCCTATCTCGGCCTGTTCCGCGAGGAGGCCGAGCGCTGCCTTGCCTTGATGCCGGCGCCGCAAGGCGTCGTGCGCTGGCCGTCGAGCCGGCCGGCGCTGGCCGCTTTGGTCGAAGAGGATGAGCTGCCGCTGACCGATTCCGCCGTCGATCGCGTGCTGCTGGTGCACGCGCTGGAAATGTCGTCCGATCCGGTCGGATTGTTGCGCGAAGTTTGGCGCGTTCTTGCCGCCGGCGGCCGGCTGCTTGTCGTCGTGCCCAACCGGCGCGGCGTTTGGGCACGCATGGACTCGACGCCGTTCGGCCACGGCCGGCCCTATTCGCGGTCCCAAATCATGCAGCTGCTTCGCGAAACCTGGTTCACGCCGACCGGCTGGGACGAGGCGCTCTATGTGCCGCCGATCCCGCGCGGCTGGTTTTTGCGTTCGGCATTGGCATGGGAGCGCGCCGGCGCGACGCTGGCTTCGCCGTTCGCCGGCGTGCACATCGTCGAAGCGACCAAACAGGTCTATCGCGCCATCCCGGCACCGCGGCGCGAGAAGCGGCGCCTCGTTCCGGCACTCGAGCCGGTGCTGGCGCCCTCGCCGGGAGCGGCGGCGATGCGCTGAGAGGGAGAATTATGGCCCTGGAATTGCGCCCGAACTGCGAATGTTGCGACCGCGACTTGCCGCCCGCGTCGACGCTGGCGCGCATTTGCACCTTTGAATGCACGTTCTGCGCCGACTGCGTCGACAACGTGCTGTTCAACGTCTGTCCGAATTGCGGCGGCGGTTTTGAGCCGCGACCGATCCGCCCGGCGACCGAATGGCGGCCGGGACTTTCCGTCGCCAAGCGGCCGCCTTCGACCAAGCGGGTGTCGTTGTCCTACAGCCGCGACGACATTGCGGCGCACGCGCAACGCATCAGGAACATTCCGCCCGCGCAGCGCTGAGACCTTACAGCTCTTTGCCGATCAGCCGATCGACCGAATACGGCCCGCCGCCACGGATCGCGATAAAGAACAGCACGATGCCGAGCAGCAGCACGTATTCGTAGCCGCCCTTGCCGACCGCAAATCCAGCCGCGAGATGCACGACCAGGAAGGCGATCAACAGTTCGATCGCGAGTGCCGCCGCAAAAAACCGCGTGAACAGGCCGAGCACGATGCAAGCGGCGCCGACCGTCTCCAGGACGATGGCGGCGGCTGCAAATGCCGAAGACGGCTCCAATCCCTGCTTGGCCATATAGCCGCTGACGCCGGCGAGCCCGGCCCCGGTGACCTTGACCCAACCGTGCATGAACAGATTGTAGCCGATGATGACCCGAACGAGCGTATAGGCAATGTCGCGCCAGGATCCATAAAACCCCTCCAAACCTGGAAAGATCAACTTCGTCTCGCCTGCCGCCATGACGTCCCTCCCGTTGCTCTCTGCCGCCGCTTGGCGCGGCTTGCCGTTTAACGCACGCCTATAACACCGCAGCCGCTGGCGATATTCAACCCAAGGATGACCGGCTGGGCGAATTTCCGGCCGGCGTCGCGGCACGACGGGACCCGCCACCCGCGCCGTTGTTCTAAGCGGCCATCGGCCGTGTTATTGAAGCCTCGGTCCCCGGGAGCGGTCGGCTGGCGTGGACTCTCAGGACGATGCTCATGCGCAGATTTTTTGGCGCGACGATTGGCATGTTCGCATTGCTCGTTCTAGCGAGCACCGTGCCCGATCATGGCGCCTGGTCGCAAACCGGTCGCACGATCCGCATCGTCCTCGGCGTGCCGCCGGGCGGCAGCATCGACTTCCTCGCCCGCCTCCTGGCCGATCGGATTTCCAACGCTACCGGTCAGAGCATGATCGTCGAGAGCAAGCCTGGCGCCGGCGGCATCATCGCCGCCGAAGCGGTGGCGCGCGCGGCGCCCGACGGCAACACCTTGCTGATCAACAACAACGGCACGCTGATCAGCGCCATCTTGCGCAAGGTGAATTACGATCCGCTCGAGAGCTTCGAGCCGATCTGTTATCTGGTCACGACGCCGCAAATCATCGTCGTCAACAGCGCCTCGCCTTATCGCACGCTGGCCGAGCTTCTGGACGCGGCGCGCCAAAAGCCCGGCGAGCTGTCGATCGCCAGCGTCGGGCCCAACACCACGCAGCATATCGCCATCGAGCGGCTCAAACGCTTGGCCGGCGCCAATCTGACCTATGTGCCGTATCCGGGCGGCGCCACCACCATCAACGCGCTGCTCGGCGAGCACATCACGGCTGCGGTGCTGAACTGGTCGGAAATCGGCGAGCACATCGTCGCCGGCAAGGCCCGCGCGCTGGCGACCATGGCGCCGCAGCGTATCGAACCGCTGCCGGACCTGCCGACCGTCGCGGAATCCGGCTACCGGGATTTCGAAACCGACGTCTGGTTCGGCGTCGTGGCGCCGGCCAAGACGCCAAAAGAAACCGTCGCGCAACTGATCGATTGGTTTCGCACCGCCGTGACCGCGCCGCCGGTCAAGGCCAAGCTTGTGGCGCAAGCGCTTTATCCCAATCCGAAATGCGGCGCCGACTTCGACGCGCATTTGCGGCGCCAGGCCGCGTCATTGACCCAGCTGATTCACGACCTCGATTTCAAGGCGGAATAGCCAAGTTCGCTTCACGACGCGAACGGCACCCAGGCGCGCTGCACCGCCGGGCGCGCCTCGATGGCATCGTGCCAGCGCTTCACGTTGGCGTAATCGTTCAGCCCGATGTCGCGCACGCCGTGGATGTGCACGTCCGAATACATGGTCATGTCGGCGATCGAATAGGCGCCGCCGAAATATTCGTGCGACTCAAGGTGCCGGTTGAGGATGCCGAGCATGTCGCGCAGGTTGGCCTCATAGTGTTCTTGCGCCGGCGGCGCTTTGATCGGCGAGCGTATCGTCCAGTGCCCGAACTGCTGCGCCAGCGTGGTGAAGGTCGCCGAGCCGTAGAACAACCATTGATCCACCTTGGCTCGGGCCGCCCCCTCGCTCGGATAGAATTTTCCGGATTTCTCCGCGAGATATTTGAGGATCGCGCCGGACTCGCAGACCGTGACCTGGGCGCCGCCGGGCCCGTCATGATCGACGATGGCGGGAATCTTGTGGCCGGGGCTGATCTTCATGAAGTCCGGCGCCATTTGCGCCTTTTTGCGTAGATCGACCGGGATGATTTTGTGCGGCAAGCCCGTCTCCTCCAACATCACGCGCGGCTTGTAGCCGTTGTCGGTGATCCACGTATAGCAATCGATCATCTCGTCCTCCTCAATGCGGCGGCTATTGTGACTCAAGCCGCCGTGAATGTCGCGTCGGTCATGTCGGCCATTCCTCGGCGGTGACGGCGGCCGCATCGGCGCCGATGAAGTCCTGCAGACTGTCCTGGCTTTCGGCCTCGAGCCCGTCGAGCGCGTCGAGCAGGGTATGCTTGATCTCGGCGATCAGTCCGAGGCCGCGGAACACCAGGCCGGAATAAACCTGAATGAGGCTGGCGCCGGCGCGGATTTTGGCGAGCGCGGTGGCGCCGGAATCGATGCCGCCGACGCCGATCAGCGGGAACACGCCCTCCACCCGGACATAGGTCTCGGCCAACATGCGGTTGGCGAGCGGATAGAGCGGCCGGCCCGACAAGCCGCCGGCCTCCTTGGCGATGGCAGTCTCGAGCAGATTCGGCGGCCGCGCCACGGTGGTATTGCCGACGATCATGCCGTCGACCCGGCGCGAACGTGCGATGCCGACGACGTCGTCGAGATCGCCCAACGACAGATCCGGCGCGATCTTCAACAGCACCGGCGTCGGGCCGGCGTTCGGCGCGACGCGCTCGCGGGCATCGACCACGCGAGCCAACAAATCGTCGAGCTCGGACGCCTGCTGCAGATTGCGCAGGCCAGGCGTGTTGGGCGAGGAAATATTGACGGTGACGTAGCTCGCCACCGCGGCGAAGCGCTCGATCAGTTGCACGTAATCGGCAACGCGATCGGCGGAATCCTTGTTGGCGCCGACATTGATACCGACGATGCCCCCACCCCACCCTCCCCCGCGTGCGGGCGAGGGAAGGGAGGGGGCGCCGCGGGCGGCGAGCCGCCGGAGCGCGGCATCGGCGCCTTGCGAATTGAAGCCGAGCCGATTGATGACGCCGTGATCGGCATCGAGCCGGAACAACCGCGGCCGCGGATTGCCAGGCTGCGGCAGTGGCGTGATGGTGCCGACTTCGACGAAGCCGAAGCCTAAGCGCAGCAGAGCATCGGGCACCTCGGCGTTCTTGTCGAAGCCCGCGGCGATGCCGACCGGGTTTGGAAAATTGAGTCCGAACGCCCGCAGCGCCAGCCGCTTGTCATCGCGTGGCGCCGGCGGCAGCGGGGCGAATTTCAACATTTTGATCGCCAGCCGGTGGGCGTCTTCCGGGTCGAGTGCGTGCAGAAACGGCCGGGCCAGGCGATCGAGAAAACCGATCACGGTTTTAGCTCCGGAAAAGCCCGTTGGCCGTCGATCTCGTCGGGCAGCGGCCGCGCCCAGCGCACCGCCGACAGCGGCAGCGCGGCGTACAGATGCGGAAACAGATCGTTGCCCCGGGAGCGCTCCCACTTCAGCGCCGGGCCGAGCGCTTCGCCGTCAACGGCGACAAGCATCAAGCCGGGCTGTCCGGCAAAATGCTTGGCCGCCGTCTCGGCGACCTGTGCCGCGGTCGAGAAATGGATGAAGCCGTCGCGTTGATCGATATCCGATCCGTCAAACGCACCGGCGGCTTCGGCCGCGCGCCACGCGTCCTGTTCGCAGATTTTGAAGATCGTCGTCACACGCGCCCTCGTAATTCGGCGCGACCCTATCGGCCCTTGAGCCTTGAGGCAATAATTCCTATTATGAGAGGGGTCTAAGGGGTTCCAATGCTCACGCACGCGCAGGTCTGGTCGGCGATCGATCGCCTTGCCGCCCGGGCCGGGCTTTCGGCGTCGGGCCTCGCCCGCCGCGCCGGGCTCGACCCCACCACGTTCAACAAATCGAAGCGCATCACGGCATCCGGCCGTGCCCGCTGGCCGTCGACCGAATCGATCAGCAAGGCGCTGGCAGCGACCGGCACCGGCATCGAGACGTTTGTCGGATTGATCCAGGGCGGCGGCACCGGCGCGCCGACCCGCGGAGTCCCGCTGCTCGGCTTCGCCGAGGCTGGCGCCGGCGGCTATTTCGACGACGGCGGCTTTCCGGCCGGCACCGGCTGGGACGAAATCGCCTTTCCGGCGGTCGACGACACCCATGCCTATGCGCTGGAAGTGTCCGGCCAGTCGATGGAGCCGGCCTATCGCGACGGCGACGTGATCGTGGTGTCGCCGGCAGCCCCGATCCGCCGCGGCGACCGGGTCGTGGTCAAGACCAGGGACGGCGAGGTGATGGCCAAGGAGCTCAAGCGCTCCACGGCGAAATCCATCGAGCTGAAATCGCTCAATGCCCAGCATCCCGATCGCACCATCGCCAACGAAGACGTGCTGTGGGTGGCGCGGATTTTGTGGGCGAGCCAGTGAAATAGACCTCCCCCTGAAAGGGGGAGGAGCGAGCGAAGCGAGCAGGTGGGGGTCCGCGGCCGTGAGGCTTGTGCAAGCGGCGCCGCCGCGGACCCCCACCTAACCTCCCCCTTTCAGGGGGAGGAAAAAATCGCGGAAAAAATTGCGGTTCACCCGTGCCACCACAACAGGCCGGCGCGGACCAGATAAACCGCGCTGACGGCGAAGATGATGCGCCGCGTCCACTGCCGGAAACCGTGGTCGGTCATGCGTTCGATGACGAACGGCGCCAGCGAGGTTGCGGCGACGGCCAGCACGATGGCGGGAGCGAGCGCCCATTTCGGCACATTCGCGATGCCCGACACGGTGCCGAAATAGGCGATGCGCACGATGTGGCTGAGCGACTGCACCGTCGCCTTGGTGGCGTTGGTGGTCTTGCGGTCGAGCATGCTCTTTTGAAAGAAGATGTCGAGGAACAAGCCGCCGACGCCGGCCAGCACCT
>Ga0208604_1000096_pt1 | contig 13224 bp, 11 predicted proteins | sample MicForSoSWNH22_M_FD_188009 | JGI IMG/M metagenome (GOLD analysis project Ga0208604, IMG submission 188009) | Forest soil microbial communities from Harvard Forest Long Term Ecological Research site in Petersham, Massachusetts, USA - MetaG HF016... | ecosystem: Environmental > Terrestrial > Soil... | reverse complement strand
TGCCAGAGTTCGTCCCAAAGGAATTTCCAACTGCCGTGATTCGGATCAACGGCGGCAAGCCATGTGTCGGCGAGACCCTTGAGAACCGTCCGGCGGTCGCTATCGTCCTTCGCGCCTTGCCAGAGCTCGTCCCAAAGGAATTTCCAACTGCCGTGATTCGGATCAACGGCGGCAAGCCATGTGTCGGCGAGACCCTTGAGAACCGCCCTGCGGTCGAGGTCGTCCTTCGCATCTTGCCAGAGTTCGTCCCAAAGGAATTTCCAACTGCCGTGGTTCGGATCGACGGCGGCAAGCCATGTGTCGGCGAGATTCCTAAGAACCACTCGCCGGTCGCTGTCGTCCATCGCGTCTTGCCAGAGTTCTTTCCAGATGTATGGCCAACTGCCGTGGTTCGGATCGACGGTACCAATCCATGTGTCGGCGAGGCCCTTGAGAGCGGCCTGGCGGTCGCAGTCGTCCTTCGCGTCTTGCCAGAGCTCCTCCCAAACGTACTTCCAACTGCGGTGGTTCGGATCGACGGCGGCAAGCCATGTGTCGGCGAGTCCTTTGACAATCGCCCGGCGGTCGCCGTCGTCACTCGCGTCTTCCCAGAGCTCATCCCAAAGGAATTTCCAACTGCGATGGTTCGGATCGACGGCGGCAAGCCATGTGTCGGCGAGACCCTTGAGAACCGTCCGCCGGTCGCTGTCGTCCTTCGCGTCTTGCCGGAGTTCGTCCCAAAGGAATTTCCAACTGCGGTGGTTCGGATCGACGGTGGCAAGCCATGTGTCGGCAAGATCTTTGAGAACCGCCCGGCGGTCGCTATTGTCCTTTGCGTCTTGCCAGAGTTCGTCCCAAACGTACTTCCAGCCACCATGGTTCGAATCAATATTCGAAAGCCAGTGCGTTCCGCGTAGTGCGAGAGCGTCACGATTACCGCTTATGAATCCGTAATAGCGCCACAAGTCCTGCCATACTCGATCAAAACCTCCGACACTAACGTTGTGGGCAGTCGGAAAAGTGGCATTTTGCGGCGTGCAAATGCCAAGCCATGCTAACGCCCTCTGTTCAAGCAGTTGGCGGTCGAGTACACCGTCATTCCACAAATATTGCCAAAAAAAACTCCAGCTTCCGTGTTCTGGATTCTCCGACAGAAACTGAATTGCGAGCAGGTCAAAGCGATCGCATCGCCCAGTTTTCTCGTAAATATCACCGAGAACGCCTGGCCAATTTGGAAGCCAGCTAGGTGCATGGTCAAGCCAATTTAGCAGGATAGATCGCGCTATTGGTTGTTTATCGAGTACTGATGTGAGCTCTGTTGCTAGCTTTCCAATCGCTGGCCATGTCGAGTAAAGACACATTATGCGATTTACCGCTGACGCGATTCGCGTCACGCCAACTTTCTGGATGAAATCCAATGCGAGTGGCGTCCAATCACGCCAAGGGCGACCGTCGCCATCGCGCCAGCCGGAAAGTCGTTCTAACAACGCTGCAATCAACTCAATTGAATCGAGATTCTCAAGTACATGGTCGCGATGTTGCAGAAGCTTGTGAGATGCAAGGCGTAGCCCGGGAGCCGGCAATACGGCTTCGCCTAATGCGACACCCAGAACGGAAAAAGGGTTCGGCTTCAGGTTTAAATTGAAGGATACCGCGAGATCAGTCCAAACCGGAAAGTCCGTTAGGGGGGACGAGGTCCGCGCCACAAATTCATTAAACAACTCCGGCAAAACCGCTGTTAGTTCTTCTCGAATTAGAGCTATCCGCTCTCGAAGATCATTCGTTGATCGTTCGGCAATGAGAAATCGGCCCGTAGCGATTTTTGCGATTGCCCAAAGTGGGCCTAAGCGCTGCCCTGCGGGCAAAGTGTGCCGCACCAATGCGGCGCGTATCCCATCACGGAGATGAAGTTTGCGATATCCACGATCACTAGCTAAACCAAACCATCCTCGATAAATGGCATTTGCTAGGTGAGGGTGGGTGAGGCGGATACCTGTATGCGCGTTGGTATCGCCAGAAAAAGAAAAGTGAGATTCTTCACGAGAAAGCTGAAAAAAAGCTCTTTCAAGCACCGGATCATCGTCTCGAGCTTTAGATATTTGACCGGCGGGGTATTCAGCATACAATCTTCCAAATGCAAGAATTTTAGCTACCGTTTGGAATACTATTTTTTCGCTGCGGTGATCATCGAATTGCTCTAATCGTCTTCTAAAACGACGAGCGAAGTCGCTAATCTCACCCTTGTCCCACTCAAAAAATCGCTGAACGAGCAAGATGTCCCCGCTTACTTCAGGAGCCTTGCGACCGGTGCGTTTCTCATACCAAATCGCCAGGGAATCGAGGTCGTCCTTAGTCTCCTTTGGCAGTTCGTGTGGCTCAATGTCGATGTCGCTACCGCATACATATTCGGCATCCTGGCGCTGCTCAGTTGGTCCGCAACATACAATCACAGGCGGAATCGGTGGGGGTCGCCCGGCCTCAATTTCAGTTGTACGAAGCTGATCCCATTCGTCGCGCGCGTGACGTATCGCGCTTTCGAAAACCTGGTGTTCCGCAGTATAGGGATCGTCAATGCCAATTAATATTCTGCGCGCCTCACGAACAAATGGCGTGCTCCAGTGAATTGCATCGCCGACCAATTCCGAGCGGTCGCCGAGCCAGAGAATTGCGCGAGAATTATCGTTGGCGTGTAGACGAGCGAGTAAGTGCAGTAGTGCTGCGCTTTTACCTGTTCCGGATCGTCCTTCAATCCAGAATACGGGGAGTTTGTTCGCCGCTCCATCGATCCTTGCAAGCCAATCCTCACACGCATCGTGAATTCTATCGTAAATTTTCCGGTTCGCTAAACGTCCTTCGCGAAGATCGAGAATGGAAAGTCTCTCGCCAATACGGATTGCAGTGTGTTCATTGTCGTCACGCACAATCTCCGTGGGGGGATTATCGGAATCCCCCCACAAGCGAAAGGACCGCTTCCGATCTATCGCCGCCTGACGTAACGTCTCAAGCAAGATATGAATTTGTCGAATTGCAGAATCGAACGATGACGTATTCGCAGCGTCGACCAATCTTCCGACAAATTTATCAACTGTATCCAGCGGGGCTGGATCGTTGAAGTTGAGCAATAGTAGGCGTGCTGTCTCGAGTCTGGGGTCGATAATTTGTTCGCAATTAACTTTTTTCTTGAATGCGTCCAAAGCTTCAATTTCTGCATCGTCGGGCGACCATCGGTCGCGCGTTCTCTCCCAATCGCGAAGCTGCGAGCGAGCAGCTGCAACGCGATAGACAAACTTTCGTGCGGAAATAGGAGCGATTCGGCGGGCAAGACAATCAATAGCCCATAACTCGTCAAGTGCTTTACTCAAAGCGCCCGAGGTGAGCGTACGTTTGGCCTGAGTAATTACTAATTTACCTTCATCTCTTGCGGCGATATCTGAGAGAGCTTCTACAAAAACATCGCTTTCATTCGCCAGGGCTTTATCTAAATTATTTGGATACCGTCGTATAAGTTCGTAAAGAGCCAAGCCGAGTTGAAAATCAAAGCCCGCAAGTGCGCTCATTCCTCCTCTGCCCGCCGGCGTCTTCGCCCATGCGGTTCTTATGCGGTGAAAATCCTCCGACAGAACTTGGGTGCGCATGAGTTAGTTTAGTGAATGCGATCAAGGTAATTTCTTTACTACCATTGCGCGCATCGTCAATCAATCACACTGATGAGCAAAGTTTTGCCGTCGCCCAAGCTAGATCTCGCTAAAAAGCCGTGAGAAACTTGAAATCGCAGCCTTCGTCGGCGCCGAGAATCTGCTCGGCGAAGAGCTTGGCGTAGCCGCGCTGCGGCGCTGCCGCCGGGGGCGGCATCGCGGCGGCGCGCTTTTTCAGTTCGGCGTCGTCGACCAGCAGCGAGATGCGGCGCTCTTTCACCGACAGCCGGATGCGGTCGCCGTTGCGCACCAGCCCGAGCGGGCCGCCGGAAGCGGCGTCCGGCGTGATGTGCAGCACGATGGTGCCGAACGCGGTGCCGCTCATGCGCGCGTCGGAAATCCGCACCATGTCCTTGACGCCGCGCTGCGCCAGCTTTTTCGGGATCGGCAGATAGCCGGCTTCCGGCATGCATTCCGGCGCGTGCGGGCCGGCATTCTGCAGCACCATGATATCCTGCGGCTCAACATCGAGCGCCGGATCGTCGATCCGCGCGGCGAGATCGGCCAGCGACGAGAACACCACCGCGCGGCCTTCGTGCTCGAACAATTTGGTATCGGCCGCCGAGCGTTTGAGGATGGCGCCCTGTGGCGCCAGGTTGCCGAACAGCGCCACCAGGCCGCCGGTCGGCTCCAGCGGTTTTGTGGCCTCGGCAATGATCGAGCGATCCACGTAGCTGTCGGCGTCGCCTTCGAGGCGCTGGCCGAGCGTCTCGCCGGTCACCGTCATGCAGTCGAGATGCAACAGCGGCTTGAGCTCGCGCAGCAGCGCGCCCATGCCGCCGGCCGCGCAAAAGTCTTCCATATAGCCGTTGCCGACCGGCTTGAGATTGACCAGCACGGGCGTCGAGTCCGACAGCGTATTGAGATGATCGAGCGAGATTTTTATGCCGGCGCGGCCGGCGATCGCGGTCAAATGAATGATGGCGTTGGTCGAGCCGCCGAGCGCGAGCAATACGCGCAAGGCGTTCTCGACCGACTTCGCGTTGATCAGCTGCGATGGCTTGAGTTTTGAGCCGATCAGCTTGACCGCCGCGGCGCCGGTTGCCTCGGCGGCGCGCAGCCGGTCGGCGTGCACCGCCGGGATCGCCGCGGTGCCGGGCAGGCAGATGCCGAGTGCTTCGGTAAGGCAGGCCATGGTCGACGCGGTGCCCATCACCGCGCAGGTGCCGGCGGTCACGGCGAGTTGGCCTTCGACCTCGGAGATTTCGTCGGCATCGACGTCGCCGGAGCGATAGCGCGCCCAGAAGCGGCGGCAGTCGGTGCAGGCGCCGAGCCGCTCGCCGCGATGCCGGCCGGTCATCATCGGGCCGCCGATGAGCGCGATGGCGGGCCGGTCGGCGGACACCGCGCCCATCAGCTGCGCCGGCACGGTCTTGTCGCAGCCGCCCATCAGCACCACCGCGTCCATCGGCTGGGCGCGGATCATCTCCTCGGTGTCGATCGCCATCAGGTTGCGGTATTTCAGGCTGGTCGGCGTGAGGAACACTTCGCCGAGCGAAATGGTCGGGAATTCCAGCGGCAGCGCGCCGGCGGCCAGCACGCCGCGCTTCACCGCGGCCAGCAGCTCCGGAAAATGGCGGTGGCAATTGTTGAAGTCGGAACCCGTGTAGGCAATGCCGATCACCGGCTTGTCGAGCATGGCGCGCGAATAGCCCATGGACTGCGCGAACGAGCGGCGCATGTAGCGCGAGAAATCGCGGTCGCCGTAATTGGTGAGGCCTTGGTCCAAGCCGATGGAGGGTTCTGACATCCGATCGTCATATCCTGATTGCGGACGCGCAGGGCGCGCGGGTCATGGTCAACGAATATGCGTAATTTCGCTGCGGTTCTCCAGGATTTTTCCGGAAATGCCACGGCCGGCCGTATTGATCCGGATCAAGGCCGCGGCAACCAACCGCCCGTATAGAGCCTCGACAAGGGCCCTAGAACGCTTCTAGAAATACCCTGGTCGAGTTCCAAAGAGGCCCCGGGCGGACCGGACACTATCCCTATGCATGATCGTCGGAATTCTCGCGTCAATTATCACGCCTTTTTCGCCGACGCGCTCGGCCGGCTGCACGGCGAGCGGCGCTACCGCGTCTTTGCCGACCTCGAGCGCATTGCCGGCCGGTTTCCGCACGCCATCTGGCATTCGCCGGACGGGCCGAAGAACGTCGTGATCTGGTGCTCGAACGACTATCTCGGCATGGGCCAGCATCCGAAAGTCATCGGCGCCATGGTCGAGACCGCGACCCGCATGGGCACCGGCGCCGGCGGCACCCGCAACATCGCCGGCAATAATCATCCGGTGGTTGAGCTCGAGCGCGAGCTTGCCGACCTGCACCGCAAGGAAGCGGCGCTGGTCTTCACCTCGGGCTATGTCTCCAACGAAACCGGCATTTCCACGCTCGCCAAGCTGATGCCGAATTGCCTGATCCTGTCGGACGCCTGGAACCACAATTCGATGATCGAGGGCGTGCGCCAGGCGCACAGCGAGAAGCAGATTTTCCGTCACAACGACATGGCGCATCTCGAAGCGCTGCTTGCCGCCGCCGATCCGGCGCGGCCAAAACTCGTCGTGTTCGAAAGCCTCTATTCCATGGACGGCGATCTGGCGCCGCTGCAGCAGATCTGCGATCTCGCCGAGCGTTACGGCGCCATGACCTATGTGGACGAAGTGCACGCGGTCGGCATGTACGGCCCGCGCGGCGGCGGCATCACCGAGCGCGACGGCGTCGTGAACCGCATCGACGTGATCGAGGGCACGCTGGCCAAGGCGTTCGGCTGCCTCGGCGGCTATATCGCGGGCTCTGCCGCGCTGATCGACGCGGTGCGCTCCTACGCGCCGGGTTTTATTTTCACCACCGCGCTGCCGCCGTCCGTCGCCGCCGCGGCGACCGCCGCGATCCGGCACCTGAAGACTTCGCAGTGGGAACGCGAGCGGCACCAGGATCGCGCGGCGCGCACCAAGGCGGTGCTCGCCGCTGCGCGGCTACCGGTGATGACGAGCCCCACTCATATCGTGCCGGTCTATGTCGGCGATCCGGAGCTGTGCAAAGCGGCGAGCGATCTCTTGCTCGCCGATCACGGCCTCTACCTGCAGCCGATCAATTATCCGACCGTGCCGAAAGGCACCGAGCGGCTGCGCATCACGCCGAGCCCGTATCACGAGGATGCGCTGATCGACACGTTGGCCGAAGCGCTGGTCGACGTCTGGCAAAAGCTCGGCCTGCCGTTCAAGGAGCGCGCGCTCGCCGCCGAGTGATCGAATACTTGCGATTGAAATATTGGCGATACCCTGAGCGAAATCGCTCGTGTCGGGCGTCGTGCGCCGAATTGTGTTGACGAACGCGGCAACGCCTCCGGTCACCAATAACCGCGACTGCGACCGTAGTATCCGCCGCCGCCGCCGAACAGCAGCACCAATACAAGAACTATCAGGATCAATTCCATAACAAGTCTCCGTTGCTGGCGACGGCGCTATTTGCCGCGCACCGCATCGTTCAATCCGCCGATCGCGTTTTGCACTTGGCCGGCAGCCTTGTCGGTCTTGCCTTCGGTTTCCAGCTTCTTGTCGCCGAGAATCTTCCCTGCGGCTTCTTTGACGGCGCCCTTGGCTTGCGCGGCCGAGCCTTTGATGCGATCTTTGTCCATTGTCGTTTCCTCGATGTCGGTTGGGTCTCGGAGTAACGGTTGGAGTCGATGTTTTGTTCCAGATAGCATTGCGTGCATGCGCGCGCGCATCATCCGTCTTGCGCTTTGGACTGAGCAATTCTGCACAGTCTTTATCGCGCCGACAGTTCAGCTATTCTGACAGTCGATAGGCGCGTTAATTTCCCACCCACCCATCGGACACCCCGCGCGGAGTATTAGGCATGGCGAAGAAATCCCGGACCAAGACCAAGAAGCGAGCCAAGGTGGCTTATCCCGGCATGATGGGCGACGGCACCGAAGAGCAGAATCTCGGGCAGCGCGGCAACCCGAAGGCGCGCATAAAAAAGCAAGAAGTCACGGCAGCCTTTGGCAAACCACGCTCTAAGAAATAACTCCCGCGTCGAAAACTAGACCGCCTCTTCGCCAGTGAGAGGAACGGTCACGCGTCGGCAATTCGCGGTGCCGTGACATTTTCTTTCGGCGCGCCGGGTGACTGCGGCCGAGGTCCATTGCTTTTTTGCGGTATGGTTTGCTGCCCGGCCAAGGCCAGGGCCACGACGGGATTGAGGCTATCGACCATCGACGTCGGGATCAGGATGGTGGCGCCGCGCTCCTTGGTCGTTTCATAGATGATGTTCATGGCGCGCAGCTGCAGCGCCGCCGGATGATCGGCATAGGTCATGGCGGCCTCGACGAACTTGCCCGCGATCGCCGCTTCGGCCGAGCCGAGGATCACCCGCGCCTGCTTTTCGCGTTCCGCCTGGGCCTGCCGGGACATGGCGTCCTGCAAGGCGACCGGGATTGCGACATCGCGGATCTCGACGGATTTTACCGAAATGCCCCAGTCGGCGGTTTTGCGGCCGATTTCGCCGCGCAGCAACTCGTCGGCGGCGGTGCGTTCCGACAGCAGCGCTGAGAGCATCGACGCCCCGATCATTTCGCGCAGCGACGTCTGGGAGACCCGATCGATGGCCTCGCGGTAGTTGGTGATGTTCAATGCGGCCTTTTGCGCGTCGTGGACGAACCAGAAGATGATCGCGTCCACATTCACGGGGACGGTATCCTTGGTCAGCGCCTCCTCGGCGCTAAAGGCCGTGGTCTGAATGCGCTCGTCGATGACGGCCACGATGTGGTCGATGACCGGAATGATGAGAAAGAGCCCCGGCCCCTTGACGCCGCGCAATTTGCCGGCACGAAGGATGACGAATTTTTGCCAGGTGTTGGCCATCTTCAGCGCCGAGGCGATGACGATCGCAACGATCACGATGGCGACGCCCGAATAAAGGTGTCCGGTTGCGCCCAGTCCTGCGCCCACGGCGAGGCAGGCGACGGTCAGAAATACGGTAATGGGATTCACTGTCTTGGCTCCCTACTCGGGGCGCCCCTCAGTCATGCATAGTGATCTTCGCCACCATCCGGTTCTGAGCAATATCGCTCACAGGGATGCAGCTCTATCGTGTCTGATGGTCCCGGACGGGCTTCTCCGATTCGATCGTGGTACCCACCCATAACCATAACGGCTCAGGCGGTCCTTCACGTTCACGTTTGGTGGGCGGGTTTTTGCTCGACCTCCCCCCAATTTATGGTATGGTACGGTATGGTACGGAAGGCGAGGTCCACGGCGACTAAACGCCGACCATCATTCGATCCAAAGACGTTTCTCGCCCGTGTTGGGGGCGGGCGAAGCCGTGCCAAATACCGCAAGGGCCAGATCGTCTTTTCACAAGGGGACACTGGCGATTCGGTCTTCTATATCCAGAAGGGCAAGGCCAAGGTCACCGTCGTTTCCGAGCAGGGCAAGGAAGCAGTCGTCGCAATTCTAGGAATAGACGAGTTCTTCGGCGAGGGATGTCTTGCCGGTCAGGTGCAGCGTATCTCGACGGTCACGGCCATGACGGACGCCCACATTGTCCGGCTGGAAAAGGCGGCCATTGTCCGGGTGATCCATCAGGAGCCGGCATTCTCCGAGATGTTCATTGCGCATCTTCTGGGCCGGAGCATCCGCGTTGAAGCCGATCTTGTCGATCAGCTGTTCAATTCGAGCGAGAAACGTCTTGCCCGAATGCTCCTGCTGTTGGCGAACTTCGGCAAGGAAACCAGGCCGGAGGCGATTATCGCCAAAATCAGCCAGGAGACGCTTGCGGAGATGATTGGAACGACGCGGTCGCGGGTGAGTTTCTTCATGAACAAATTTCGCAAGCTTGGCTTTATTGCATACAACGGCGGCATCGAAGGCGGCATCGAAGTCCACAGCTCATTGTTGAATGTCGTTCTGCACGAACAGCCGCAAATCAAAAGTTAAACTTGCAGTTTTTTGTCACGCGATCGCGGATCCATGTTCGCGCTATGAAATCGCTCGCCTGATCAATATTGCACAGAATTCTACCGGCTGGCGGTCGAAGCTGAGCGCGGCTGCGGCGCCATAGCTCGAGTAAAGCCGGCCACGTCAGCAATGAGCGACCTGAATTACCATCGCGACCGGGTGTCACGCGACAGTCTTAGCAGGACGACGCGGAGCGTCATCATCGCCGTCCTCGTCGTAAGTATCGTCGTCGTCGGTGTGTGCGTCTACAGCAGTGCCGACGGCGACAAGAGTTCTGCCGTGAGAAATGACCCGCCCCAAGCTGAAATGCCCCCCTGATTGTGATGTCCCCGAATCGACAAAGGTAATTTCGAAGATCGGCGAGGCAGCCATCTGAGGCGATCAAAAAGAAAGAGCCCCGACGAGGGGGCTGGGGGCGCTGTCAGGGCTCAGGAACGGCATTCCCGCGCGGGAATGCGGCGAGCCGCAGCCTGCTCGATATGAGCAATATTGCACAGACGCCAGCTTGGCTTTTGACTCCAATGAACACGACAAATTGGAGATAAGGCCATGTCGCTTGGGCTCATCCTCGTCATCATCCTCGTCATTTTCCTGTTTGGCGGCTTCAGCGGCCGCTTCGGCGGCTACGGTTATGGCTATGGACACGGCGGTATCGGGATCATCGGCGTGATCTTGATCATCATTGTCGTTCTTATGCTGCTCGGGCGGATTTGACGTGAATTCGCCGCGCCGAAGCAGCGTCGATGGTCTGTCAAGCAGCGGGTGAAGGTTTAACATGGATATGAATTGCGCGACGTACCGGGCCAAAGGGCCAATCCTCTTGGCAAACGCAAATGCGGCACGACCGACGTCGGTGGGCAAAGTGACCGAACCGCTGTCGGTTCAGCCGTCCGTGCGGGACGTCATGCTCGCCGCCGTTCCAAATTTGCGCGCATTCGCGATGTCGTTGAGTGGCAACGCCGACCGTGCGGACGACCTGGTGCAGGAAACCGTGATGCGCGCCATGGCCAACATCAAATCGTTCACGCCGGGCACGAACATGGCGGCGTGGCTTTTCACCATCCTGCGCAATTTATTTCGGTCGCAATATCGCAAGCGACGCCGCGAAGTCGAGGATCCGGATGGCGGCTACCTGGCCAGCCTGAAATCGCCCGCCGAGCAGTTCGGTCGCTTGGAATTCAAGGAGCTCATCGGGGCGCTTGCAAAGCTGCCTGACGTTCAGCGCGAGGCGCTGCTTCTGGTCGCTGCGTCGGGCTTTTCCTATGACGAAGCGGCGGCGATTTGCGAGGTGGCGGTCGGGACGATAAAGAGCCGGGTCTCGCGCGCACGCCAGCTGCTCGCGGAGTTGCTCGTCATCGACAGCCCGGCAGCATTCGCTCTGGACCGCGCGACGGCCGCAGTGGGAAGCGGCTGATAGGAAAAAAGATCGCGCCACCGGCAGGCGCGATTCAATCCGCGCATAAGCAAAAGCGGCCGCGCTCCCAACCGGGAACGCGGCCGCCAAGTTTTCAAGCCCGCCGGATGACCTCAGTAGCCGTCGTAGCCACCGTAGCCACCGTAGCCGCCGAGGACGCTATTGATCACGGCGCCGACAATGGGAACACCATAGCCGGGGCATTCACCGTAGCCGTAGCCGGCGCAGCTGTCGTAGATCGGGGCATTATAGTAGACCGGTCCGCCGCCGTAGTAACCGCCGCCGCCGGAACGGACGACAACACGACCGCCACCGGCGTAGCCGGCCGAGCCACGTCCAGCGCGGGCGTAGCCAGCCGATCCATTTCCGCCGCGGGCGGGGCCGGCCATCGCGTGTCCGCCGCCACCATGTCCGGCAAAGGACTGTCCGCCGCCGCCATGACCGTTATTTTGATGGCCGGCAGCTAACGCATTCGTCGCCACAGGCACGCAACCCAGCGCGACCGCAGCCGCGAGAGCGACCAGAGTTTTTTTGTGAAGCACGTGATTCTCCTATGTTTCAAACAAAAATTTGTTTGTGACTGGATCGACAACACCCGACCGCCGCCAAGGGTTGCAAGGCAAACGGACACGTTCGCGTGTCAGACCACGACGCGCGTCGCCTTAATTGCCCGCGCGGTGTGAGCAATTTTGCACAGTTTTTGCCTCGGCGGCGGGCTCCAATGGTGACGAAGAGTCGCCTCCAGCGCGGCGAACGTTGACGCTGTTGCGTCGATCATCCGTTCAACTAACGCGCTGATCTTGCTGACAATCGTCAGACTTATCCGCGACAGAGGCGGATGACGGGGAGGGGGGAGAATAGCGGCGGCCGACGCTTGTAGCGGGGCGACGCGTTGGTTGCTTTTCGTGAGGATAGACATGGAAAACTTGCACTATCGACAGCGCTCCCGACCGGCAGACGCATTGGTCTTGCCCAATAGTCCGCTGCTCATAGACCTCGACGATGCCCGCCCGCTCGCCCAGGCCATCGTGGATACGGTCCGCGATCCCCTGTTGGTTCTCGATCAAGACCTGCGTGTGGTCACCGCAAACCGCGCTTTCTATCAGGCGTTCAGGATGAAGCGTCAGGACATTCATGGCCGTCCGGTCTACGGGCTGGGCGATGGCCAATGGGATATTCCCGAGCTTCGGTTGCTGCTGGAAGGCGTGGCACCGCAGCACGCCGTGATGGAGGCTTACGAAGTCGAGCGCGACTTTCCCATTATCGGACGGCGCTCGATGCTCCTGAATGCGCGCGAGCTATTTTTTCAAAAAAACTCCCGCAAGCTCATTCTCCTGGCAATAGAGGATGTCACTGACCGTCGCAACGCCGAACGGGAAATCGCCAATCTGCTGCAGCAGAAGGAAACGCTGCTGCAGGAAATGCAGCACCGCATTGGAAACAGTCTGCAAATCATCGCGAGCATCCTTTCGCTGAAGGCACGGGCAGTGCAGTCGGAGGACACGCGGCTCCATCTCATGGACGCGCAACAGCGGGTTATGTCGGTGGCGGCCGTGCAACAACAGCTGCTGGCTTCAGGCCATGGAGGCCGGATCGAAATCGGCCCTTATCTCACTCGATTGTGCCAGGCTCTGGCAGCGTCGATGACCGATGACAGCCGTCCGGTCTCATTGCAGGTCCGGGCCGATGGCGGCACCGCCTCATCCGCCGAGGCTGGCAGTATCGGTCTCATCGTCACGGAGCTCGTCATCAATGCGTTCAAGCACGCCTTTGTCGGCGAGCGCGCCGCTGGCCAGCTTGTCGTTGCCTATGAGGCGGCTGATACGGGTTGGCGGCTTGCGGTTTCCGACAACGGCGTTGGGACGCCGCAGGCCCATCTGGGTCCGGCCAAAACAACGTCCGGATTGGGCACGATCATCGTCGAGGCGCTCGCCAAACAACTCGGCGCGCGCGTAGACACCGTGACCAACTCCCAGGGCACGACGGTCTCGATCACCCATGGTTCGATCGGTCTTGGCCCGGCCACCCGCGCAACCGTCGCGGCGTCCTGAGGAGGGAAGCGCAAATGTTCACCGAAAAGAAATATCGCGCAAAGTCCAAGGAATACGGCGATCTCATCAAAGGGTCGAACGACCCTGGCCAGATTCGCGAATTTCAAGATTCCAAGGAAAGTTTCAGCT
>Ga0208604_1000095_pt1 | contig 13280 bp, 9 predicted proteins | sample MicForSoSWNH22_M_FD_188009 | JGI IMG/M metagenome (GOLD analysis project Ga0208604, IMG submission 188009) | Forest soil microbial communities from Harvard Forest Long Term Ecological Research site in Petersham, Massachusetts, USA - MetaG HF016... | ecosystem: Environmental > Terrestrial > Soil >... | reverse complement strand
CTTTCAGGGGGAGGAACATCGGCGAGGCCTCGGCTCACCGCGTGTCGATGGAAACCCGCTTGATCGGTTGCGTCGTCGGCGCCGGCTGTACGAAGCCGCCGGCGCCGGCGGCTTGCGCCAACGCGTCACGGTCGAGTTTTTCGTCGTGCTTATAGACGTCGTCGCGGAATTCCACCGTGCCGTCGCGCGTCGCCCAGCCGGTGAGATAGACCCAGGCGACCGGCATTTTGTGCGGCAGGTTGATGATCTTGGTCTGGCCGGCCGCAATGCCGGCGTCGATCGCTGCGCGGTTCCAGCCCGGCATGTCTTCGAGGATCCAGGCGGCAAGATCGCGGACATTGTCGACCCGGGTGCAGCCGTGGGAATCGAAGCGATAGTCGTCGGCGAACAGCCTTCGCGTGTCGGTGTCGTGCATGTAGACCGAATACGGATTCGGCATGTCGATCTTGAGATTGCCGAGCGCATTCCAGGCGCCGGCATCCTGCCGCACGGTGAAATTCGGCGAACGGTCGGACGCCCAGTCGACCGACGACGGACTGATCTCCTGATCGCCGCCGCCGAGGAGCCGCATATGCATGCGGCCCAGATAGCTCGGATCCCGGCGCATGTGCGCGATGATCTCGTTCTTGGTGATCGACAGCGGCACCGTCCAGGTCGGATTGAGATCGACCGCGGTGATCGAAGCGGTCAATGTCGGCGACGGCTTGTCGATCTTGCCGACGATGACGCGATAGCGGCGCTCGACCTTGCCGTTGGCGACCGCCTCGACGAACGCGGCCGGGATGTTCACGACGACGTAGCGTTCGGCGAAGATGAAATCCATGCCGAGGAGCCGCTCCAGCGAAGCTTCGAGCTGCTTGATGCGGGCGCCGACCGGCACATTGAGCGCTTTCAAGGTCTGCGCGCCGACTGATCCCGTAGCATCGAGCCCGTGGCGCAATTGGAAATGCTTGACGCCTTCGACCACGCTGGCGTCATAGGCCTCGCCGGCTTCCTGCCCGGGCGGCATGTCGTCGGAGATGACAAGGCGTTGGCGCAACAGCGCGACGTAGGGGCCGCTCGCCCCCGGCTCGAGTTTTGCGTCGGCAGGCAGCATCGGCCAGCCGCCGCGCACCTGGATGTCGGAATAGAACAGCAGCGCTTCCTTGATGCGCTGGAAGGTGCCTTCGTCGAATACCGGGTCCGACGACAGCGCCAGCGCCGCGGCCGAGCGCGATTCCGGCGTGCTCGCGGGCCTCACCGCGGTCTGCGGCGGTTTTGCCGCGACCGGCGGCTTGGCCGCAACGGCGGGCTTGGGCGGCGTGCCAAAACCCTGCGCCAGCGCAGAACCCGCGACAAGCGCCACAATAACCCCGGCAATCGAGATGGTTCGCATCAATCCGCCTCCCCAAGCCCCCGCTACCCTAAGGGTATGGCGGGATTTCGACCAGTTGCCGATCCCGGGTCTGTCGCTTGAGCGACTCGATCGGTTCGAAGTCATTCCATCACTTGCACAAAATGCAGTATATTGGCCTCATGACGAAGCTCCTCGATCAGGCGCTTGAGGCGTTGCGCGACCTTCCGCCGGACGCGCAGGACGACATCGCACGCATCGTGCTGGAACTTGCCGGCGGCGGCGACGCGCAGCCTGTGCCACTATCGGATGACGAGCGCGCGGCCATTGCCAATTCCAAAGCCGCAGCGGCACGTGGCGAATTCGCCTCCGACGAACAGGTGCGCTCCATCTGGGCCAAGCACGGCCTGTGAAGATTCGCTACACGGCCCCGGCATTTGCCGATCTTAGTTTGATCCTCGACTACGTTGCCGAGCATTCGCCGCAAGGCGCAAATCGCGTCCAGGCCCGTATACAAAGCGTCATCGAGCTTCTCACAAGTCATCCACATATCGGCGTTCGCACCGAGGATCCGGCCATTCGTCGGCTGACGACGCTGCCTTATCCTTACCTCGTCTTTTATGAAGTCACTGAGACCGAAATCGTTGTTCACGCGGTCCGTCATGCCGCACGCGATCCTTCGGGCATGCCAGGACGTTCACCGCGTTGACACGCGGGGCCTCCTCAACCCTGCGGCTGCGGCTCCAGCGGGCCGGGCTCGGGGCGCGGGCGGTTGCGGCCGGCGCCGGCGGTCGGCACCGTGGTGTTGCGCGGCGTGGTCGGCTCGATCACCGATTCGCGGCTCGGCCGCTTGCCCAACAGCAGATCCTTGATCTCGTCGCCGGAGAGGGTTTCGAATTCGAGCAGCCCCTTGGCCAGCGTCTCCAGATCGGCGCGTTTGTCGGTAAGGATTTGCTGCGCTTCCGAATAGCCGGCTTCGACCAGGCGGCGGATCTCGGCGTCGATCTTCTGCACGGTGGCTTCGGAGATGCTTTGCTGGCGCGACACCGAATAGCCGAGGAAGACTTCTTCCTGGTTCTCGCCGTAAGCAACGGTGCCGAGCGCGTCGGACAGGCCCCAGCGCGTCACCATCATGCGCGCGAGTTTTGTCGCCTGCTCGATGTCGGACGCCGCGCCCGAGGTCACGCGATCGCGGCCGAACACCAACTCTTCGGCGACGCGGCCGCCCATCATGATGGCGAGCCGCGACGTCATCTGCTCGAGCGACATCGACAGCTTGTCGCGCTCCGGCAATTGCATGACCATGCCGAGCGCGCGGCCGCGCGGGATGATGGTCGCCTTGTGCACCGGGTCCGTCGCCTTGACGTTGAGCGCGACGATGGCGTGGCCGCCCTCGTGGTAGGCGGTGAGCAGCTTTTCCTCGTCGGTCATGACCAGCGACTTGCGCTCGGCGCCCATCATCACCTTGTCCTTGGAGTCCTCGAACTCGGCCTGGGTCACCATGCGCTTGTTGCGCCGCGCCGCCATCAGCGCCGCCTCGTTGATCAGATTGGCGAGGTCGGCGCCGGAGAAGCCGGGCGTGCCCCGCGCGATGGTTTTCAGGTTCACGTCGGGCGCCAGCGGCACCTTGCGCACGTGAACTTTCAAGATCTGCTCGCGGCCGACCACGTCCGGGTTAGGCACCACGACCTGGCGGTCGAAACGGCCGGGCCGCAGCAGCGCCGGATCGAGCACGTCGGGCCGGTTGGTGGCGGCAATGAGAATGATGCCTTCGTTGGCCTCGAAACCGTCCATCTCGACCAGCAATTGATTGAGCGTCTGCTCGCGCTCGTCATTGCCGCCGCCGAGGCCGGCGCCGCGATGGCGGCCGACCGCGTCGATTTCGTCGATGAAGATGATGCAGGGCGCATTCTTCTTGGCCTGCTCGAACATGTCGCGCACGCGCGAAGCGCCGACGCCGACGAACATCTCGACGAAGTCGGAGCCCGAAATGGTGAAGAACGGCACATTGGCTTCGCCCGCGACCGCGCGCGCGATCAGCGTCTTGCCGGTGCCGGGCGGACCGACCAACAGCACGCCGCGCGGAATCTTGCCGCCGAGCCGCTGGAATTTGCCGGGATCGCGCAAGAATTCGACGATCTCCTGCAAATCCTGCTTGGCCTCGTCGACGCCGGCGACGTCCTCGAAGGTGACGCGGCCGTGCGCCTCGGTGAGCAGCTTTGCCCGCGATTTGCCGAAGCCGAGCGCCTTGCCGCCGGCGCCCTGCATCTGCCGCGACAGGAAAATCCACACACCGATCAGCGCCACGAACGGCAGCCAAGAGATCAGCAGCGAGACGAACCACGGCACGTTCTCGGTCTGCGGGCGCGCCGTGATCGTGACGCCTTTGTTGTAGAGGCGCTGGATCAGGGTCGGATCGCTCGGCGCGTAGGTCTGGAAGGTGCGGTTGTCGGTGAAGGTGCCATGGATTTCCGGGCCCTGGATCAGCACCTCTTTGACGCGGCCGCTGTCGACGTCGGTGAGCAGCTCGGAAAACGAAATGTCTTGCGACGTCGTGCGCTGGCCGGGACTCTGAAATAACGTGAACAGCGCCAGCAAAAGCAGGACGATGATCACCCAAAGGGCGAAATTGCGCAGATTGGCGTTCATCTTCAGTCCTTGACCCGCGAATCCGCGGCGCCGGAGCATACTACGTGCCAGCAAATCGTGGCGGCTTCACGTTCCCGATACCCCGGCAATGTAGGGTTCGACCTGCCCCCTGCCAAGAACCCGAGAATGGCCAATCGGCCGATTATAGGCCTATTTCGTAAAGCGGCTCTTGCCTTGACCGCGCATGGCTAACCTGCGCCGCGCGGGTGCGCGTTCGACCGTCAGATAGTCATGGTCGAGCGTAATAAGCGCTCCCGCAAGGGTCCGGCGCAGACGGGAGCGCGCCTGGCGCAACGCCTCGTAAAGGCTTTCGAGCTTGGCGAGCTCGACCGGACCCTCGTCCCCGCTATGGGCCACCGCTTCGCCGAGCAGGCGCAAGCCCACTTCGGCGGGCAGGCCGGCATATGCCGCGGTCTCGAATGTAATCGGTCCATGCGGCGGCCACGGCGGCGGCGCCAGCGCCGAACGCGCGGCCTGCACGGCGACTTGAATGGTCGCTTCGGCGCGCCGCAGCCGCGCCGCAAGCCGCGCCAGGCCGCGCGCATCGAGGCCTTCGCGCGCCAGCGCCGGCATCAAGTTCCGCATTCGCGCGCGGGTAAAACGCGGATCGCGGTTGCTCGGATCTTCGGCATAGGCGATGCGCGCAGCTCGTAAAGTCGCGACGAGCCGCGCCTTGGGAAGATGCAACAGCGGGCGCACCAGAAAAATCTCGCGCACGCCATTGAGCGGCAGCGGCGCCGCGGGCGCCATGCCGGCGAGCCCGAACAGCCCGCTGCCGCGGGCGAGGCGGAACAGCACGGTCTCGGCCTGATCGTCCAGCGTGTGCGCGGTGAGGATATGGGCAAAGCGCGCGCGCGTGGCGACTTCCGCCAGCAACGCATAGCGCGCGTAGCGCGCGGCCTCCTGCAATCCGCTTTGCGGTTTTCGCCCGCGCCAGTGCAGCGTGCGGTGCGCGACGCCGAGCCGGCGCGCCAACCGTTTCACCATTGCCGCTTCCCGCGCCGCTTCCGGCCGCAAACCATGATCGATGGTGACGGCGATGAGCTTTGGCGCGCGCTTGAGCCGCTTCGCCCAGCGCGCGGCGAGCACCAGCAGCGCTGTGGAATCCGGGCCCCCCGACACCGCGAGCACCAGACCGGGCAAATCTTCGAGACCACGAAACAGCGCGTTCGCTTCGCCGTCGCCAACGCTGCCGTCAGCAGTGGGCACGCTTCTGTTCCCGGTCGACGCCTTGCTTCACGCTCACCGAGGCGCGCGGATATTTGCGCAGCACCTCGCCCAGCGAAGCACAGGCCGCCTCTTTTTCGCCGAGCGCTGCAAGCGACATGCCGAGCCGCAACAGCGCATCGGGCGCCCGCACCGTGGTGTCATACTTCGTCGACACGGCGAGGAAGGCTTCCGCGGCGTCGCGATAGCGCTGGCTCTGAAACAAGGCTTCGCCCATCCAGAATTGCGCCTCGGGCGCCAGGCGATCGGTGGGATATTGGCGCAGGAACGTCGCGAACCCGTCGGCCGCGGGACCATAGTCCTTGTGCTGCAAGTAGCCGTAAGCCAGATCGAATTCGTCCTTGGGCGAATTGCCCGGCGGCAGCGTCGCCTGCATGGCGCCGGTACCGCTCGGATTGCTCGGCGGCGGCGGCGGCAAGGCGCCGCCCGGTGCGGCACCAACCGGCGGCGGCGGCGGTGGCGGCGCGGAAACCCTGGACAGATCGAGCGGCGCGCCGGGCTGGCGCGGACCGCCTCCGGCGGGTGGCCCTTCGGCCACCGGCGGCGGCGGTTCGGTCGCGGCCGTGCTGGTGCCGAGCGGACGTGGCGCGCCGGGTGCAGCCGGATTGAGCGCCGGATTGAAGGCATCGCCACGACCGCTGCGTCCGGGCGGCGCAGGCGGCGGCTCCGGCTCGATAGGTGCGGGCGGCGGCGCCGCGGCGATGACCGGCGCGGGCGCGGCGGGCGGCGGTGAAAATTGTCCGCTCGGGCGGGGCGGCGGCTGTGGTTGGGCCGACATGGGCGGCCGGGCGCCGGTCTGGCTCGCGTCCTGCAGCGCGCGAAGCTGCTGCTCGAGCTGCTGATTGCGGTATTGCAGCTGCTCCACCGTGCCGGTGAGCTCGCGCAGCGCCGCTTCGAGGCGGTCGATGCGGGTCAAAAGGTCGGCTTGGGACATCTGTGCGCGGGCGGCACCGCCGCACAGCGCACCGACAAGTGCGACCACGACGAGGGAGATGGAACGGATCATCACCGGCAACATTTTCGCTGGATTGGCGGGGCTTAACATAGTGCGGCGTGCGTCGAAATTGTGACTGTCTGCCGCATTCGGCCGCATCATTCCGCGGGCTGAATGCGCGGATGCTTGCGCGCGGCGAGCCACTCCTCGAAGCGCTGGATCACCACGAACAGCGATGGCACGAACAGGACCGCGAGGCAGGTCGAGGCGATCATGCCGGAGAACACCGTGATGCCGATCGATTTGCGGGCGCTGGCCCCTGCTCCGCTCGCCACCACCAGCGGCGCGACGCCGAGGATGAAGGCAAACGAGGTCATCAGGATCGGCCGGAACCGGGCGCGGGCGGCGTCGACCGCCGCATCGACGACCGACCGGTTGTCGCGCACGCGATGCTCGCGCGCCACCTCGACGATCAGGATGGCGTTCTTGGCCGAGAGCGCGATCAAGAGGATCAGGCCGATCTGGGTGTAGAGATTGTTGTCGATGCGAAGCCCCTTGAGCACCAGCACCGGTCCGACCAAGGCGAGCGGCACCGAGAGGATGATCGAGAGCGGCGCGTACCAGCTTTCATATTGCCCGGCCAGCACCAGATAAACCAGGAGCAGCGCCATGGCGAAGACGAAATACATCTGGCTGCCGACGATCTTCTCCTGATACGACATCGCGGTCCATTCGGTGCCGGCGCCCGGCGGCAAGGTTTTCGCCGCGTTCTCCTCCATCAGCCGGATCGCCTCGCCGGAGGAAAATCCCGTCGCCGGCAGGCCGATGATGCTCGACGACGGATAAAGATTGTAGAGCGAGATCAGCGGCGCGCCGACCGCGGGCGTGATCGCGGCGACCGTGCCGAGCGGCACCATGTTGCCCTGCTGATTGCGCACCGAGAGGTTCTCGATGTCGCGCGGCCGCAGCCGAAACGTGGCGTCGGCCTGGGCATAGACCTGGAACACGCGGCCGAACTTGTTGAACTGCACCACATAGGTTGAGCCCAGATAGGTCGCCAGCGTCGCAAACACCTGATCGACCGAGACATGCAGCGTCTGCGCCTTGACCCGATCGACCTCGACGCGCAATTGCGGCGCGGTGGCGCGGAACGAGGTCGAGACGCGCTGCAGCGCGCTTTGCGATTGCGCATTGCCGACCATCGTATTGGTGATGCTCTCGAGCTTGGTGAAATCGGTCGAGCCGTCGCGCAGCTCCACCTGGAGCGTAAAGCCGCCGGCATTGCCGATGCCCTGGATCGGCGGCGGCGGCAGCGTGATCACCCGCGCGTCGATAGTGGCGAGCGCCGCCGAAATGCGCGGGAACAGCGTGCGCAGGTCGTCGCGCTCGCTCCAATCCTTGAGCACCACATAGGCGACGCCGGCATTGGCCAAGGTCGCGTTGTTGTCGAGCGCCGAGACGCCGGAGATGGCGATCACGTTGGCGACGCTCGGATCCTTCTGCGCGATCGCCGAGACCTGTTCGAGCACCTTTTGCGTGCGGTCGAGCGCTGCGCCGTCGGGCAATTGCACGGCGACGAGGAGATAGCCCTGGTCCTCGAGCGGCAGAAAGCCGGTCGGCACCCGGGACAGGCCGAAAAAGGCCAAGCCGATGATGACGAAGGCGACGATGGTCATCAGGCCGGCATGGGCCGCCATGCGGCCGATCAGACCAGCATAGTGGTGTTCCATGCGGCCATAAACGGCATTGAAGCCGCGATAAAATACATTGCGCCGTTCCGGCGGCACCGGCGGCCGCAGCCACAGCGCCGACTGGGTCGGTTTCAGCGTCACCGCATTGATCGCGGAAAGCATCGCCGTCGCCGCGATCACCAGCGCGAATTGCGCGTACATGCGCCCGGTAAGCCCGGGCAGGAACGCCGCCGGCAGGAACACCGACATCAGCACCAGCGTGATGCCGATGATCGGTCCCAACAGCTCGTCCATGGCGCGGATCGCCGCGTCATGGCCGCTCATGCCCTTCTCGATATTGTGCGCCGCGCCCTCGACCACGACGATGGCATCGTCGACCACGATGCCGATCGACAGCACGATGGCGAACAGCGTCGAAAAATTCACGGTGAAGCCGAGCGCATACATGGCGGCAAAGGCGCCGACGATGGTCACCGGCACGGTGGTGGCCGGGATCAGCATGGCGCGCCAGTCCTGCAGGAACACCATGATGACAACCAGCACCAGGACGCCGGCCTCGATCAGCGTCTTGTAGACCTCGTGGATCGAGGCATTGACGAAGATCGTGGTGTCGAACGGGATGGCGTAGACCAGGCCTTGCGGGAAATCGCGCCCCAAGGTCTCCATCTTGGCCTTGACCGCGTGCTCGACGTCGAGCGCGTTGGCGCCGGGAGTTTGAAAGATGGCGATGCCGGCGGCCTGCTTGCCGTCGAGGTTGAAATACTGGCTGTAGGTCTGGGCGCCGAGCTCGACCGAGCCGACATCGCTCACCCGCGTGACTTGGCCGTTATCGCCGGTCTTGACGATGACATTGGCGAACTCTTTGACGTCGGTGAGGCGGCCGGACAGATCGATGGTGTATTGGAAATTGACGCCCGGCGGCGTCGGCGGCGTGCCGATCTGGCCGGCGGTGACCTCTTGGCTTTGCTGCTGCAGCGCCACCACCACGTCCTGGGCGTTGAGGCTGCGCGCTTTGAGCTTCTCCGGATCGAGCCAGATGCGCATGGAATACTGGCCGGCGCCGAACACGTTGACATTGCCGACGCCAGGCAGGCGCCCCAATTCGTCCTTGAGCTTGATGGTGGCGTAATTGGCCAGATACAGGCTGTCGTAACGGCCGTCCGGCGCGGTGAGCGTGACGAACAGCAGGATCGCGGTCGAGCGCTTCTGCACCGTGACGCCCTGGGCCTGAACCGGGTTCGGCAGCTGCGACAGCGCGCTGGCGACGCGGTTCTGCACCAGGATCTGCGCGTTATCGAGATCGGTGCCGATCTTGAAGGTGACGGTGAGCGTGTAGCTGCCGTCGCTCGAGCTGGTCGATTGCATGTAGATCATGTTCTCGACGCCGTTGACCTGCTGCTCGATCGGCAGCGCCACGGTGTCGAGCAGCGTCAGCGCGCTGGCGCCGGGATAACGCGTCGTCACCTGCACGGTCGGCGGCACCACGTCGGGATATTGCGCCACCGGCAAGCCGTAGAGCGCCACCGCGCCGATCAAAACCATCAGGATGGCGAGCACGTTCGCCAACACCGGACGCTCGATGAAGAATTTGGAGATCATTGCCTAATCTCCACAGCCTTTTTTAGTTTGAGCATGATCTTTTCCGAAAACCGGTTTCCACTTTTCGGGATCATGCTCTAGTTTTTTGCCGACGGCGGGCTCAGCTCGGCGTCGACCTTCTGGCCCGGGATCGCCCGCATGATGCCGCCGACGACGACGCGGTCGTCCTTGGTCAAGCCTTTGTCGATGACACGCAGATCGCCGACCAGCTGGCCGGCCTCGACCTGGCGCTGCTCGACGACATTGTCCTTGTTGACGACCAGCACGTAGCGGCCGCCCTGGTCGCTGCCGATTGCGACATCGGGCACCAGCAGCGCCGGTATCGGCTTCGACGGCACGCGAACGCGCACGAAATACCCTGGCACCAGGGCGCGTGCGGGATTCTCCAGGACGGCGCGCGCGGCCTGGGTGCCGGTCGACGGATCGACCGACGGCGCGACATAGTCGAGCTTGCCGATGTGCGGATAATCGGTCTCGTTCTGCAACGCGACCTCGACCTTGTCGCCGATCAGATCGGCGGTGGTGCGGCCCTCGCGCGCAAGATTGGCGCGCACCTGCAGCGCATCGCTCTCGCTTGCGGTGAAATTCACCCAGATCGGATCGAGCTGCACGATGGTGGCGAGCACGGTTGGCGAGTTCGCTCCGACCAATTGCCCGATCGACACCTGGCGCGCCGAGACGACGCCGTCGAACGGCGCGGTGACGTCGGTATAGCCGAGATTGATCTCGGCTTGCCGCTCGTTGGCCTGCGCCGATTGCAGGTCGGCCTGCGATGAATCGCGCGCGGCCAGCGCCTTGTCGTAATTGGCCTGCGTCGAGACCTGCCTCTGAATCAGATCGGCCTGACGCTGAAATTCGGCCTGCGTCTGCGTCAGCGTCGCTTGCGCGCTGGTGACGGCCGCCTTGGCGGCATCGACCTTGAGCCGATAGGGTTCCGGCTCGATGGTGAACAGCGACGTGCCCTTCTTGACGAATTGGCCGTCGGTATAGCCGATGGCCTGGACAAAACCCTGCACGCGGGCGACGAGATCGACCGCATTGACCGCGGCCGCGTTGCCGGTGGCGTCGAAATAGCGCGTGACGTCTTGCGCGAGCGGCAAGGCAACGGTGACCTTCGGCGGCGGCGGCGCGGCGTATTGGTTGCTCTGGCCGCAAGCGGCGAGGAAAGCCGCCATGGTCAGGGCCAGCGTCGTGGTCGCGAGCGCACGATAGGTCATGAGGAAAGTGCCCTGCGGATATGGATGGTCGCTGCCAGGCGATCTTAAGCGATTTGCCGGGTAATGGGACGGTTAGTTTAGCGCCGCCAAGATAGATGAAATTGCGGCGACAAGGCAGGCGGTTTCGCCCCCACCGCTACTCTTGAGTGCCGGCCGTGTCCAACCCATCCGTCCCCTCGCGCATCCATGCGACCAGCAATTGCCAGGCGATGGACAGCACGATCGGGCCGATGAACAGGCCGATGAGACCATGCGCCAGCGCACCGCCGATGACGCCGATCAATATCACCGGCATCGGCGTCGAAAGTCCGCGCGCCATGACCAGCGGACGCAACACGTTGTCCACCAGCATCACCGGCAGCATGTAGATCGTGAAGATCACGGCCGCCGTTTTTGCCAGCACAAACCAGCTCCAAATGATCACCGGCACCAGAATGACCCACGGGCCGACTTGAATGATCCCGAACAGCAGGACCAAAAAGCTGAGCAGGCCGGCGGCGGGAACGCCGGCCACCAGCATGCCGATGCCGGCGAGCAACGCCTGTAAGGCCGAAATTCCGATGATGCCGCGCGACACGTTGCGGATCGTCGCGCCGGTCAGTTCGACAAACTCTTCGGCGCGGTCTGTCGAAATATGGCGCACGGCGTTCTTGACGGACAGCACCAGCGCCGGCCCGGGCACGAACAGAAATCCCGAAACGAAAATGCCGATAATGAACTTGGCCATATCCAACCCGGCGGTCGCTGCGATCGCCAGTACGCTTGAGCCGATCACTTTGAGTTCTGCCGTCCACTCGCCGAGCAGTTCCTTAATGTTGGTCGAAGCGAGGTACCAGATTTGATAGACCTCGCCGCCGACGAACGGCCAGGACTGGACCGACTCGTAGGGCGGCGGAATGGTCAGGCTGCCGTCGGCGAGGCGCGCGTAAAGCGTGCGCAGATTGTCGCCCAGGCTGACGCCGAGCCAGGTGACTGGGCCAAAGATGAGGATGAGGCTGAAAATCGTAATTGCCGCCGCAGCTACGCCGCGATTGCCACCCAGCTTTGCGGCCAGCCAGTCGAACACGGGATTAAGCGCGACTGCGAAGATAACGCTCCAGACGATGATCGACAGGAACGGTTGCAGCAGCAGCCACGACCAGTAGGCCAAGAGCGCCAGACAGCCGATACGGATTACGGCAACAATAAATGTATTGTCCGATCCGTCGGCCGCGGCAGTTTTATCGGCGTCTTCCGGCACGGGCGGTGTCCTCAAGGTCATGCCAAATCGGGCATCGTCCAGCCGGAGACGATAGCATGGCCGCCGTTTGCTGTCGGCAGCCTTGAAAACACAACCGGCGCCGTTGCGGCGCCGGTCGAGAACTGCGGGTATCTGGGATTGATCCGCGCTTACGAGCTCTGATCGAGCACAGTCACCGCGCGGCGGTTCTGCGACCAGCAGGAAATGTCGTCGCACACCGCGACCGGCCGCTCCTTACCGTAGGAGATGGTGCGCATGCGCTGTGCCGCGATGCCGCGCGACACCAGATATTCGCGCACCGTCTGCGCCCGGCGCGCGCCGAGCGCGATGTTGTATTCGCGGGTGCCGCGCTCGTCGGCGTGGCCCTCGATGGTGAAGGCGTAGCGGTTATAGTTGTTGAGCCACTGCGCCTGCTTGTCGAGCGTGGCGCGGGCCTGCTCGGTGAGCTCCGAGGAATCGGTCTCGAAGAACACGCGGTCGCCGACATTGACGACGAAATCCTGCTGGCTGCCGGGAGCAGCCGACGTGCCCGCTTGATCGACCTGCTGCTTGGCGCAGCCGGCGATCATCAGTCCGGCCAGGATGACGGCCGCGAATTTGGCGCAGCGGACGATGCTCACGACGTTCATTCCGGTGCCTCCATTGCTTCCGTAGGCGTTGCTACCGGGTCTAGCAGCGCCTTCGTTAAACGAACGTTCCGTCAACCTTGATGCGGCCTTACAAAGAAGCTTCGAGCCTAAGGAACCCGCTGAAAGCTTTGGCAATGGTTAATGAGACCTCAATGCGGCAGGCGTGTGATCGCACGCCGCGGATTTAAGACAAGAGCGGCGACCAGGCCGGATCGGAGGCGAAACTCGGCGTCGGAACCCGCTGCTGATTGCGCCCCGAAGTGTCGATTGTGTAGAGCGACGGCCCGGGGCTGCCGACGTTGTCGCTGAAATACATGATCACGCGCCCATTGGGGGCAAAGGTCGGCCCTTCGTTGTGGAACCCCTCGGTCAGGATGCGCTCGCCGGAACCGTCCGGCTTCATCACGCCGATCGCGAACGTTGAGGCCGACTGCTTGGTGAAGGCAATGTAGTCGCCGCGCGGCGACCACACCGGCGTCGAATAGCTGCCGTCGCCGAAGCTGATGCGCTGCGCCGCGCCGCCGGCCGCCGGCATGACGTAGATCTGCGGATGGCCGCCGCGGTCGGACTCGAAGCAGATTTGCGCGCCGTCGGGCGAGTAGGACGGCGCGGTGTCGATGGCCGGCGTGTTGGTCAGCCGCGTGGTCGACTTCGAGCGCAAGTCCATGATGAAGAGGTTGGCGTTGGAGCCTTCCTGCAGGCTCATGATCACGCTCTGGCCGTCCGGCGAGAACCGCGGCGCAAAGCTCATGCCGGGAAAA
>Ga0208604_1000094_pt1 | contig 13329 bp, 10 predicted proteins | sample MicForSoSWNH22_M_FD_188009 | JGI IMG/M metagenome (GOLD analysis project Ga0208604, IMG submission 188009) | Forest soil microbial communities from Harvard Forest Long Term Ecological Research site in Petersham, Massachusetts, USA - MetaG HF016... | ecosystem: Environmental > Terrestrial > Soil... | reverse complement strand
AAAACAGGCGGCCGACGTCATAGACGATGGCGCCGAACGCGCAAGCCACCAAGCCGGTCCCGATCAATCCGAGCATAAGAGCCGTGTTGACACGGGCGAGCGTGTGCTTGTCAAGGTGGGCCTTGTCGACGAGGTGGGCCATCGGTGCCATCCTGAGCAATCAATCGTGCCGATTGCCCCCGCTTGTCGCCCCACTCCCTCCGCCTCATTAAACGACCGACTCAAAGCTTTTGCATCGTGCCTCGCGACAGGGCAGCTTTGCAAGCACCGCGTGGCTTAAGCCTATAAACGCGGCATAAACATTCCGTCGCAAGCGCAACCGGTTTTTGCTAAAAGCACGGTCGCAAACAACAAACGGCGAGCGATCCGAGGAGAGCAGGCCATGCATGTTTTCAGCGTCACCGGCGAGGCCGAGTTCAACCCGAAAAAGCACGTCGAAAAGATTCTCGGCACCATCGAGGACGGCGACGTCACGGTAGCCTGCTGGGAGCCCGGCCAGATCAGCCCCAATCACTGCCACCCGCACGCCACCGAGATCTATTTCTGCTTCGAGGGCGGCGGCACCATGCGCACGCCGGAAGAAACCATCGCGGTCGTGCCCGGCGCCTTCGTGGTGCATCCGCCCGGCGAAGTGCACGAATACGAGAACGGCCCGCAACGCACGCTGTTGTTCCGCGTGCGCTACGGCTCCGACATGGTCTCGCGCCACGTCACCTGGCGCGGCCACCCGGGCTGGACGCAAAGCGCCGAAGACGCCGCCTATTACAAAAAGAACCCCGTTAACGCCTGACGCGCGGCGGCGATCGCTTAGTGATTCTGCGGCGGGCTGTTCTGCACGCAGAAATCGGCGTTGCCGCGCTTGGACGCTTCGCATTGCATAAACGTGTCGTAAGCGCATTCCTGCGCCGATCCGGTCTTCAGGCAGAAATTGTGATGCACGTGCTGGGCCAGGGCCGGCGAACCGGACAACGCCGCAGCTAGCACGCCGGCAACCATGATGACACGCATCGAAGTTCTCCATTCGCTCACCCGGCGGCCTAACTCGCGCAACCCGCGGAGGTTCCTTGTCACGGAACGCGGTTCCGTCTAACACCGCCCGACGCAAGGAACGGGAGGATAAATGTTCAGTAAACCGCATTGCCCGGTCATCGCCATCGAAGAGCATTACTGGGACGAGGAACTGGCGAAGACTTACGTCGGCGGCGAAGCCGGCCGGCCGGGCGAGCAGCAAAAGCGGCTCTACGATTTCGGGCCGCTGCGCATCAAGGAAATGGACGACGTCGGCATCGACATGCAGGTGATCTCGCTCGGCGCGCCGTCGACGCAAAAGCTGCCGGCGGAAACCGCGGCCGCGCTCACCCGCCGCGTCAACGATCGCCTGCACGCCCAGGTCGGAAAGAATCCGCAGCGCTTCGCCGCCTTCGCCGGCCTGCCGACCGCGGTGCCCGACGCCGCCGCCGACGAGCTCGAGCGCTGCGTGAAAGAGCTCGGCTTCAAGGGCGCCATGCTGCACGGCCTCGCCAACGGCACTTTCCTCGACGACAAGAAATTCTGGCCGATTTTTGCGCGCGCCGAACAGCTCGACGTGCCGATCTATCTGCATCCGGCCCTGCCGCAGGCCGAGGTGTCGCGCGTCTACTACGACGACTACGTCAAGGATTTCCCGACCGTGGCGCGGCCGGCCTGGGGCTATACGGTGGAGACCGCGACCACCGCCATCCGCCTCGTGCTGTCCGGCGTGTTCGAGCGGCATCCGAAGCTGAAAATCATCCTCGGCCATCTCGGCGAGACGCTGCCGTTTCTGGTCTGGCGCATCGACCAGGCGCTCAAGCGGCCGGGCCAGAAATCGCTGAGCTTTCGCGACATCTTCTGCGGCAACTATTACATCACCACCAGCGGCAACTTCTCCAATCCGGCGCTGCTGTGCTGCATGATGGAGATGGGCGTCGATCATATCCTGTTCGCGGTCGATTGGCCGTTCGTCATGAACCCGCCGGCGCTGGACTGGATGCACACCGTGCCGCTGTCCGACGAAGACAAAGCCAAGATCCTCAGCGGCAACGCCAAGCGTTTGCTGAAGATGTGACCATTTTTTCCGCCCCCGCGACCCACCTTCGCTCGCTACGCGAGCTACGATGGGTATGAGTCCGCCGAAGCGCAGAGCGCGTAGGCGGATAGCGGGGGAGGGGGAAATATCCGGGTGGCTATACCGGGCGGCCAACTTCGTTGAAATCGCCCTTTCTTTCATGCGGACATGCAGGCCACGTCAGACGTGCCGGCATGAAAACAGAATTTAGTTTTCTAAACGGCAATTTAATAGCGCCGGCAAGCCCGCCGCCTACTTGAATGTTGTGAATGAGCTGAACGCATAAGCCGCACGGTCAAGCGATAGCAGCCGTGCGAGACAATCGAACGCGAGGAGATTTGACCATGAGTGCAATAAAACTTGGCGTGGCAATGGCGTTGCTGTTGAGCGCATCCTCCGCTGCATTGGCGCAAGAAGGGCGATGCCTCGGCGATCGTCCCTATTACGGTTCCGAGAGCTCCGGATGGCTCGACTCCAATTACCATCCCGGCATCGACTGCGACATCGCGCCGCCCGCCGCTGCGCATCCCGGCGAACACGGCCGGCACGGCGACCGATAACCGGCGGCGATCGATAGGCGGCTGGCGGAAAGCGTAAAGCGACCCGCCGTCGCTCAGTCCGCAAGCTCTGGCGTCTCGGGTTTCGTTCGGGCCGTCATGGGCGGGTGGAAATCGCGTGTTCATGCGGGTTTTCGAAAGCGCGCGAAGGTGCGGCCGGCGCAATGACGTCGAACCGCAGCTTGGACCGGCGGTCAAATCGCGTGTCAAGGCGCATGGGGGAAATGCGAGATGTCGTTGAATGGCAGGGTCTTCTGTGTGGCGAACGAATCTTTGTCGTGAGTGCGGCCCGAAACGGCCGCAGCAGATCGCGCGGGTCCGGCTCGGCGCTGAACAAGCGCGCGTGTTGCTCGACCGCAATGATGGCGGGCACCGACAAGCAGGCGTAGTCCGCATCGAGCGAAGCGCAATGCGGGGCCATGTCGGCGATATCGTCCAAGATTTTGCCACCGCACGATCCGGGCGCAGAAGCGATTGCAGCGGCGGAGCGATTCAAGTAACGCTGGTATAATTCTTTTGCTTACTGGGCCGCAAAAGCCCCGGCATGAGCCAATGCCCAAGAACGCGATGACGTCTGAAAAGAATATCTTTGATCGCTACCTCCTGGCGCTCCGGAAAACTCCGATTGACGAGAAGACCGAGCACACCGATCGCGCGGCGCTCCAGGAGCTATTGCAGACGATTGCGAATGATACCGGCAAAGGGATCGCGGTTCAGCACGAGCCCAAGCGTATAGCCGACAAAGGCGCTCCTGATTTCAAAGTCACCAAGAGCGGCCTCATTCTCGGATACGTCGAGAATAAGGCTATCGGTGAAAACCTCGACAAGGTTCTAAAGTCCAATCAGATCAAGCGCTACAGAAGCTTGTCGCAGAACATCATTGTCACCGACTACCTCCATTTCATCTGGATTACCAAAGATGGCATCCAGCGGGAGACGCTGTGCCATGCGACTGACCTTGAAAGCTCGAAATCTAGACTTCGCGAAGATCGCATAGCGGCGGTCAATAAGTTGATCGAAGGCTTCTTCTCAACGCCACCTGAAGGAATCGGGCGAGCGCAGCAGTTGGCGTTGGCGCTTGCCACGCGCAGCAGGCTGCTGCGCGACTATCTCGGCGAGGAACTGGTTCGGCAAGAGCGTGAGCACAAAGAAGGACGGCTCTATGGTCTTTTTCAAATCTTTCGCGATCAGGTGTTTCATGAACTGACGCTAAATGAGTTTGCCGACGCCTTCGCGCAGATGCTGGCTTACGGCCTGTTTCTCGCGCGGCTCAATTCGGATACGCAACCGATCACGCTCCACAACGCGCGGGAGTATGTGCCGGGTTCGTTTCGGCTCATCCGTGAACTGGTCGACTTCCTGACAGAGCTTGAGAAAAGCGAATACCGCGATGTGCGCTGGGTGGTCGAGGAGATGCTGTCTATAGTCAACGGACTTAACTTGCCGACCATTCATGGGGACCTTTCGTTCCGGCGGCGCAAGGCGATCAGCCGCAAGGTGCGTGCGGCCGATGAGGAAGAACACCGGCTCTTCGAGCGTGATCCATTCATTTACTTCTACGAAGACTACTTGAGGCCCTACGACAAGGAAACAAGCAAAGGCCGGGGTGTCTATTACACGCCACCACCCATTGTGAATTTCATTGTCCGCGCGGTGGACGACATCTTAAAAGAGAGTTTCGATATTCGCGACGGCCTCGCCGACAATCAACGGGTGACCGTGCTCGATTTCGCCTGTGGCACCGGTACGTTTCTGTTGGAGGTGTTCCAGCGCATCTTTGACAATATCGGCGGGCCCGATGCCGCGCGTGCCGGCCTCATCGTTCGCGAGCACATTTTGAAGAACCTATTTGGGTTTGAATACCTCATCGCACCTTATACGATTGCACATCTAAAACTGTCGCAATATCTCAACGACCAGAAGCACCCACTAAAGGAAAACGAACGACTGCAAGTGTTCCTGACCAACACGCTCGAGCCCGTCGAGCCGCAAACGAATTTCTTGCTTCCTGCTATCAGCGCTGAGGTGCAGGCTGCGCAAGCCGTCAAAGATCGAGAAATCCTCGTTATAGTGGGCAATCCTCCATATTCGTATCAATCAAGAAATACTGGTGATTGGATAACAAACAAAATTGCCGATTATCGATCAGTCGATGGTCAGAAGATTAAGGAGCGCGTAACCCAAGGCTTGCTGGATGACTACGTTAAGTTCATTCGCTTCGCACAGTGGAAGATGGATGCGGTTGATGAGGGTGTTGTCGGTATCATCACTAACCACTCATGGCTCGATAATCCGACCTTTCGGGGCATGCGGCACTCGCTGATGCAGAGTTTCCAGCAAATTTTTGTTCTCGACTTGCACGGTAACGCTAAGAAAATGGAACACGCACCCGATGGCTCAAAGGATGAAAACGTTTTCGATATTGAACAAGGCGTGGCGATAAGTCTCTTCGTAAAGCGAGCCGGCCTGGAGTCCGGAATATGGCGCGGGGATCTCTGGGGAAAGCGGCTCGCAAAATATGAAATTACAGCAGAGGCTACGATCAAAAGCTTGTCGTGGCAACGAGTTGAGCCGGCTCCGCCCTTCTACATGCTTTTTCCACAAAACGCGGACATTCGGCTGGAATACGAGCGCGCAATGTCAGTGCCCACCATGTTTCATCAAGGTGGTTCGGGCATGATGACCAATCGGGATGATTTGACTATTCATTTCGACAAAGAAAGCGTTTGGTCGACTATCACTCGGTTTATTAGTTTGAGCGAACCGCAGGCAAGACGAGAGTTTGAACTCGGCAAAGATGCGCGGGATTGGACTGTAGTGCGAGCTCAGAGCGACATACGGCAATCTGGTCCTATTCGTGAGTCAATCACAAAGGTTCATTACCGGCCCTTCGACATACGATTTACCTATCACACCGGACATGCCCGAGGCTTCATAGGTTGGCCAGTTGAGCATATCTGGCGCAGTATGCTTCGTCCGAATGTGGCGCTCGCTGTCTCTCGTATGACGAAAGGTGAGAATTTTGCTCACGTGCTCGCCAGCGAATACATGGTCGAGAAAATAGCTCTCTCCTCTAAGACATCCAACAATGCATTTGTCTTTCCAATTAAAAATGACAAGGGCGTCGAAAATTTTTCAAAAGACTTTCGTGCGTTTATCGACGCACGCTACGAGCATCACTACACACCCGAAGAAATCCTTGGCTACATTTACGCCGTCCTGCACGCCCCGGCCTATCGTATCCGGTATGCCGAGTTTCTGCGCATCGACTTCCCCCGCGTGCCGTTTCCCGAGTTGGCCGACGAATTTGAGAAGTTGTCGAAACTTGGTTGGGCCCTGGTTCAAGCGCACCTCCTGCGCGAGTTGCCGCGTAAGAAGCTCGCCGATTATCACGGCAAGGGCGACCATGCAGTCGAGGCCGTACGCTATTTGCCTCAGGAAAAGTCGATCTGGATCAACAAAACCCAATTCTTCAAGCCTGTGCCACAGGACGTGTGGGATTTCCACATAGGCGGGTATCAGGCGCTCGATAAATACTTGAAATCGCGCAAGGGCAGGGCGCTGTCGCTCGACGAGATCGATCACGTCGGCGCGATTGCCGATAGCCTTGCTTTCACCATCGAGCAGATGGCAAAAATCGATAAGGCATACCAAACCGCATTTGTGAAGCGGGGATAACTGCGCCGCAGCCCTCGCGCGGACCGGCCGGTTCGCGCATTATCGAGGAACATGATTCCACTTTCGAGATGGATCAATGGCTTCCGGCAACGACCCTGACTTTATCGAGGAAGAAACTCAGCCCGACTTGTTCGGCGCTGAGCCCACGCCAGCCTATCGCCCCGACCCCGACAAGGTGCGGCGGCGGCTCGAAAAAATTCTTGCCGAGGCCCGCGCGGCGCAGAAGTTGCCGTGGGAACCGACGACGGTCTCGCTCTACCGCACCATCTTTCCGCAGATGACCAATTGGTTGCCGGAAGAGGAGGGCGCGCAATTGCGCTTCGAATTCGAAACGGAACTGGCGCGGCTTGAAGCCGCTTAATTTTCCTCCCGGATTTCGTTTCGCTCAATCCAAGCTACGCCCGACGCCCAACCCCACCCCGCGCCCCTTCGGGCCGCCGACCCTCCCCCTGGCAGGGGAGGGTGAAAATCCCTGCGCCCCAGCTCTTTTCCCGACCGGAACCCGCCCCCATATAGAACATTGTCAGGGGATGGTTGAGGCTTGGGCTGGTTACTTCGTCGGTTTCTTGGCCCCGGCATTTGCCAAATCCTGACGCCAAAACTCACCCAGTGACGATGTTCCGGTGGTGCCTTCGGGGCTTCCGGGATAGGCCGAGGGAAAACGGACATGAATTTCGAAAAGTATACCGACCGCAGCCGCGGTTTCGTGCAGTCGGCCCAGTCGCTCGCGCAGCGCGAGGGCCATCAGCAATTTGCGCCCGAACACCTGCTCAAGGTTTTGCTCGACGACCCGGAAGGCCTGGCCGCGGGCCTGATCGACCGCGCCGGCGGCAATTCGCGCGCGGCGCTGGCCGCCACCGAGGCGGCGCTCGCCAAGCGGCCGAAGATTTCGGGCGGCGGCGCCGGGCAGGTCTATCTCGATCCGGCGCTTGGGCGCGTGTTCGATGCCGCCGAGAAGGCGGGCGAGAAGGCCGGCGACAGTTTTGTCACCGTCGAACGGCTGCTGCTCGCGCTCGCTTTGGAAAAGGGCACCGAGGCCGGGAAGATTTTGGCCAATGCCGGCGTCACGCCGCAAACGCTCAACGCCGCCATCGAGGCATTGCGCAAAGGCCGCACGGCGGATAGCGCGTCGGCGGAGAACGCTTATGACGCGCTGAAGAAATATGCCCGCGATCTCACCCAAGCGGCGCGCGACGGCAAGCTGGACCCCGTGATCGGCCGTGACGAGGAAATCCGCCGCACGATTCAAGTGCTGTCGCGCCGGACCAAGAACAATCCGGTGCTGATCGGCGAGCCCGGCGTCGGCAAGACCGCGATCGTCGAGGGTTTGGCGCTGCGCATCATCAACGGCGACGTGCCCGAAAGCCTGCAGGACAAGAAGCTGTTGGCGCTCGATCTCGGCGCGCTGATCGCCGGCGCAAAATATCGCGGCGAGTTCGAGGAGCGGCTCAAGGCGGTGATGCAGGAAGTCACCGGGGCTGCCGGCCTTTACATTCTCTTCATCGATGAGATGCACACCATCGTCGGCGCCGGCAAGGCCGACGGCGCCATGGATGCGTCGAACCTGCTCAAGCCGGCGCTGGCGCGCGGCGACCTGCATTGCATCGGCGCCACCACGCTTGACGAATACCGCAAGCACGTCGAGAAGGACGCCGCTCTCGCGCGGCGCTTCCAGCCGGTCTATGTCGACGAGCCGAGCGTCGAGGATACGATCTCAATCCTGCGCGGCTTGAAGGACAGATACGAGTCGCACCACAAGGTGAAGATCACCGACGGGGCGCTGGTGGCCGCGGCGACCTTGTCGCACCGCTATATCGCCGACCGTTTTTTGCCCGACAAGGCGATCGACCTTGTGGACGAGGCGGCGGCGCGGCTGCGCATGCAGATCGATTCAAAACCCGAAGAGCTCGACAATCTCGACCGCGAAATCGTGCGGCTCAAGATCGAGCAGCAGGCGCTGATGAAAGAGCGCGACGCCGCGTCCAAGGACCGGTTGAAGCGGCTGGAGAAGGATCTGGCGCAGCTCGAGGAACAGGCCGACGCGCTCACCGCGAAGTGGAAGTCCGAGAAGGACAAGCTCAATTCGGCGGCCGAGTTGCAGAAGAAGCTCGACAAGGCCAAGAACGATCTGGCCGATGCCGTTCGCCGCGGCGATTATCAGAAGGCGGGCGAATTGCAGTACGGCACCGTGCCCGAGCTCGAGAAAAAGCTGAAGGCGACCGAAAGCGCGACCGCGTCGAGCATTGTCGCGTCCGAGGCCGTCACCGCCGACAACGTGGCGGCGGTGGTGTCGCGCTGGACCGGCATTCCGGTCGACCGCATGCTCGAAGGCGAGCGCGACAAGTTGCTGAAGATGGAGGACAAGATCGGCCAGCGCGTGGTCGGCCAGGCCGACGCCGTGCATTCGGTGTCGACGGCGGTGCGCCGGGCGCGGGCCGGCTTGCAGGACCCGAACCGGCCCATTGGTTCATTCATGTTCCTCGGGCCCACGGGCGTCGGCAAGACCGAGCTGACCAAAGCCTTGGCGGAATTCATGTTCGACGACGAGCATGCGCTGATCCGCATCGACATGTCGGAATACATGGAGAAGCATTCGGTGGCGCGGCTGATCGGCGCGCCGCCCGGCTATGTCGGCTATGAGGAGGGCGGCGCGCTCACCGAAGCGGTGCGGCGGCGGCCCTACCAGGTGGTGCTGTTCGACGAGATCGAGAAGGCGCATCCGGACGTTTTCAACGTGCTCTTGCAAGTGCTCGACGACGGCCGCCTGACCGACGGCCAGGGCCGCACCGTCGATTTCCGCAACACCTTGATCGTCATGACCTCGAATCTCGGCGCCGAATATTTGGTGCAGCTCGGCGAGAATGAGGACACCGACAAGGTGCGCGATCTGGTGATGGCCGAGGTGCGTTCGCATTTCCGGCCGGAATTCCTCAATCGCGTCGACGAGATCATTCTGTTCCACCGGCTCAAGCGCGAGCACATGGGCCGCATCGTCGACATCCAGATGCAGCGCCTGCAAAAGCTGTTGGAGGATCGCAAGATCACGCTGACGCTCGAGCCCAAGGGCCGCGAATGGCTCGCCGAGAAAGGCTACGACCCGGCCTACGGCGCCCGCCCGCTCAAGCGCGTGATCCAAAAGTCTGTGCAGGACCCGCTGGCCGAGCTCATCCTCTCCGGCAAGATCAAGGACGGCGAGAAAGTCGCGATCTCGGCCGGGAAGCAGGGCTTAGTGTTCAACGGCGCAGCGGTTGCCGCGGCGGCTTAAATTCCGTCACCCTGAGGTGGCCGCGAAGCGGCCCTCGAAGGGCGACGGCCCGGGCGCCTCGGCCGTATCCTTCGAGGCTCGCTGCGCTCGCACCTCAGGATGACGGATCGTAGGTCAGCGGCGCGGTTGCTGTGGCTGCGTCGGAATCGACTCGTTCAACCGCGCGCGCACATGATCGACGAAGTAGCGTGCCGCGGATTTCGACACCCCGGTAATCCATAACGGATTGGCGCCGCCCGAGCTCTCGACGCTGATCGCATCCCAGAAAAAGCCGCGCGTGTGCGCGACCTCAGCGATATGCGACAGCGGCAAATGCTCGTCGGTGCGGCGCCACGGCGTGAGCCAGAATTTGACGTCGCTGGTCGACACGCCAAGCCGGTCCGCCGCCATGTGCAGCGGAAACAGCAACCGCGTCAGGTTGAAATGAAACAGCGCCCACAGCCGGCTCGAATGCACGTCGAGGTGCTCATTGGCGTCGTTGGTTGGAGTCAAGGAAATCTCCCGGATGTTTCTTCTCCCTCCCCCTTGTGGGGAGGGAGGGGTGGGGGTCGGGAGGTAATGCGCTTGCGTCGACGTAGCGATTCACCTCGCGACCCTCACCCCTACCCCTCCCCACACAAGGGGGAGGGAAAAAAAATCTACCGCGATTGCGCCACACGGGCGGGGGCCCGCGCCATCACGGCGTCGAGCTGGTCGCGATCCTTGTCGAATTGGGCAAGCGCCGCGCCGTCGAGCACGCGGCCGCGCGGCAGCTTCACTTTCATCGGATCGACGAAGCGGTCGTTGATGAGGATTTCGAAATGCACGTGCGAGCCGGTCGACATCCCGGTCGAGCCGACGAAGCCGATGATCTGGCCCTGGCGCACCTTGGTGCCGACGTCGAGGCCGCGGGCGAAGGCGGTCATGTGGCCGTAGGCGGTCTCGTAACCGTTGGCATGGCGCATTTTGACATATTTGCCGTAGCCGCCTTTGAGCCCGATCTCCTCGATGGTGCCGTTGCCGGCGGCGAAGATCGGCGTGCCCATGGGGGCGGCCCAATCGACGCCGGAGTGCAATTCGCTCACATGCAGCATCGGGTGGGTGCGCCAGCCGAAGCCCGAGGTCACCAGGCCGACGGCGACCGGCTTGCGCACCAAAAATTTCTTCGCGCTCTTTCCGGTCTCGTCATAATAATCGTAGGTGCCGTCGTCGGTGGTCTGGAAGTGGTAATACTTCTTGGTGTCGCCGCCGACCGAGAGCGTGGCGTAGCGCACCTCGTTCTTGTTCTCGACGTTCTCGTCGTCGGAATAGAGCACCTCGAACGAGTCGCCAGGCTGCACCTTGCGCTGGAAGTCGACGTCGTAGGAATAGATGCGGACCAATTCCTCGATCACCGATTTCGGCACGTTGTTGCGCAGCGCCGTCTCGTAGAGGCTCTGGTAGAGCCGCGGGCCCTTGCCGTCGTCATCGCTATTGTCGTCGCTCGCTTCGGTGGCTTCCTTATCGACATTGCGGATGTCGACCGGAACGTATTTGCCGGTGTCGGACAAAGCCGCGGCCGCGGCGATCGCGCTGTCGCCCAATATAATGACGCGCAGCGGCCGGTTATGGCCGGTGCCCAACGGCGCCATCAGCACGCGCAGCCGTTGGCCTTCCTTGATGCCGCCCTCGGCGGCGATCGGGCCGAACACGGCGATGATCTGTTTGATCTCGTCGGGCGCGGCGCCGAGCTCGCGCAGGATCGAGCCGACGGTCTCGCCCTTCTTCACCACGACGAGGCGCTCGGCCCAGTCGCCGCCGCCGTTGGTTTGCACCGTGGTCTTGGGCAGCAGCGTGACGTTCTCAGGGACCACGCGCGCGGCAAAGCCGAAGTCGGCGCCGGGATTGCCCTCGGCGGCGTAGCTGAGCGTGATGGTCCCGGTCGGGTCGGTGGTCGGCCGCAGCGCCGTGTTGGTGGGGACGGCGGTGGCGACCTCGCGCACGCGGGTCAGCACGGCGTCGAGCGGCAATGTCGCCGAAGTCTTGACCTTCGGCAACAGCGAATTGAGATCGCAGACCGCGGGCGTGACCTTGCTGGTGCGCGGCGCCGCGGCGACGAAGTCGCAGGTGACGAAGGACACTTCGGCGTCCGGCTCCGCGGCCGGCGTCTGCTCGTCGCCGGCGACCGCGTCGGCGAGCAACTTTTGCGGATTGAACGGCGGGATGTTGGCGGAGAGATCGGACACCGTCAGCGACAGATTGCCGGAGACGCGGACGTAGGCGCGGGTGCGCACCATTTCGCGATCGCGGATGCGGGTCGAGGTCGGAATTTTCAGGATCTGCCGCGTCACGCTCTGCTCGGCGATCGCCGGCAGGCGGTCGGCCTTGCGGAAGGCGTTCAAGCGGTCGCCGATGCCGGCAATCGCGCCGCGCAGCGCCATCTCGACGCGCTCGGGCGCGGTGGCGAAATTGGTTTCGCCGTCCAGTGACGCAAAAACGGCGCCGCCCATGAGTGCTGCGCCGCACAGTCCGGTCAAGATCGTGCCGGAGAACCATTGCACCGACAGCCGGCGCCGGTCGAGCAGGCCGCCCGAGCCGCCGTCCACCAATAGCGGCGGCTCATTGCCGAGGTCGATCACCTCGGCATCAAATCGTCGCCGTGCGCCGCGTCGCCCTGCTTGATCCAAGCCAACGTCCCCTGCGGCTACTTCCCCTGCACGCGCGTTGCCGCGTCGTGCCCCCGCGGCGCCGAACGGTGACGCCGCGTTTGCCCGATTGTCGGCCCGGATTCAGGCCAAAAACCGAGCGCAACCACGTTGCCTTGACGGCTCCGGCCGGGCAGACCAGCCGGAAAGGCCAAGGGCGAAAGCTAGTTGAAGTTGTCGCGTCCCCGCATTGCGACATCCCCGAGACGATTATGTAAAGAACGGCGGAGGAATGTGGCCGCAGTACGGCCGGGAACCGGCTTTCCGACCCCGCGTGCGCGACGCTTGCGCGCTGCACGCGCGCCGCCGGAAAAGGGTGGAAATTGCCTGGCCTGCGGGGCCTATTTCGGGGTCAAAGGCGTTGACAAGGCCGGCACCCCAAGACTATATAGACCCTCTTGGACGCGCCGCCGCCTGGCGCGATGGCGCGTCTGCGAAGCCCCTCACTGTTTCACACGGTGACCGAGCATCCGGCCATGCTCTTTGTGGCCATGTTCGTCGCCGCGTCGGATGTGACGGGCTTTATGTTCTTCGGCCCTTGTTTTGTGGTCGGAGATGTCGGGTCGACGGAGCTGCAAAGCTCCGGGCTGTTTGAAAAGTGAATCGGAAGAAAGAGAAACGTGGACGGCGGAGTCCTTGCGGGCCGCTTCCTCGAACGGAGAAGGTTTGCGCCTTTTCCGGGAAGAGTGGCGGTCATGGAAGAGACTTCGGCGGTCTTACGTTTCAAGGTTTTCTACATTGCCCGATCGCGCAAGCGATCGGACGTGTAGGGACCTCGTCAAACGTTGTGACTAGCCGGGAGAAAGTTCTCTCCAACTTGAGAGTTTGATCCTGGCTCAGAGCGAACGCTGGCGGCAGGCCTAACACATGCAAGTCGAGCGCCCCGCAAGGGGAGCGGCAGACGGGAGAGTAACACGTGGGAACGTACCCTTCAGTTCGGAACAACCCAGGGAAACTTGGGCTAATACCGAATACGTCCGTAAGGAGAAAGATTTATCGCTGAAGGATCGGCCCGCGTCTGATTAGCTTGTTGGTGAGGTAACGGCTCACCAAGGCGACGATCAGTAGCTGGTCTGAGAG
>Ga0208604_1000092_pt1 | contig 13612 bp, 13 predicted proteins | sample MicForSoSWNH22_M_FD_188009 | JGI IMG/M metagenome (GOLD analysis project Ga0208604, IMG submission 188009) | Forest soil microbial communities from Harvard Forest Long Term Ecological Research site in Petersham, Massachusetts, USA - MetaG HF016... | ecosystem: Environmental > Terrestrial > Soil... | reverse complement strand
TGCAGATCCTGGGCGGCCCCGAGAAACGTATTCATGGTGCGCTCGCCGTCGGGCGTCACCAGCACGTAGCAGCGCCCGGTCGAGGCGCCGTCGGATGCCGGCGGCGTCGCGAACGTCACGCCGGCGGCGCGGATATCGTGGCTGAAAGCGCGGCCGAGTTCGTCGTCCTTGACCTTGCCGACGAACGCGCCACGCCCGCCGAGGCTCGAAAGCCCGACGATGGTATTGGCCGCGGAGCCGCCGGAGATTTCGACCGCCGGGCCCATTGCGTCGTAAATCGCTTCCGCGCGTGCCTCGTCGATCAGCGCCATGGCGCCTTTGTTCATGCCCTGTTTGAGCAGGAAGTCGTCCTCGGTGCGGGCGATCACATCGACGATCGCATTGCCGATGCCGAGAACGTCGTAACGGGCTGAAACCATGAGAAATCTCGCGCTGGGACGCGGCACTATAGCGGCCGGCCCTTGCAGGGCAAGGCGGGACCATGGCAATTGACGCGGCGTCGCCCCGGAGATCGCGCATGGCGTTTAAAGAGCTGGTTTTCTCAGGCGTGCAGCCGACCGGTAATCTGCATCTCGGCAACTATCTCGGCGCCATCAAGCGCTTTGTCGAGCTGCAGGACCGCTACGACTGCATCTATTGCGTCGTCGATCTGCATGCGATCACGGTGTGGCAGGATCCCATCGAGCTGCCCAAGGCTATCCGCGAGGTCACCGCGGCCTTCATCGCCTGTGGGATCGATCCCAAGAAACATATCGTGTTCAACCAAAGCCAAGTCGCGGAGCACGCCGAGTTGGCCTGGGTGTTCAACTGCGTCGCCCGGCTCGGCTGGCTCAACCGCATGACCCAGTTCAAGGAGAAAGCCGGCAAGGATCGCGAGAACGCCTCGGTCGGCCTTTATGCCTATCCGACATTGATGGCGGCCGACATTCTGGTCTATCGCGCCACCCACGTGCCGGTCGGCGAGGACCAGAAGCAGCACCTCGAGCTGTCGCGCGACATCGCGCAGAAATTCAACAACGATTTTGGCCAGTCGATCAGAGACAAGGGCTTTGGCGACGTTTTCTTCCCGCAGCCGGAGCCGCTGATCACCGGCGAAGCGACGCGAGTGATGTCGCTGCGCGACGGCACCAAGAAAATGTCGAAGTCGGACGCCTCCGACCAGTCGCGCATCAATCTCACCGACGACGCCGACGCCATCGCGCAAAAGGTCCGCCGCGCCAAGACCGATCCGGAACCGCTGCCCAGCGAAGAGAAAGGCCTCGAAACGCGACCCGAAGCCGACAACCTGGTCGGCATTTACGCGGCGCTCGAAGGCACGACCCGCGCCGGCGTGCTCAAGCAATTCGGCAACGCGCAGTTCTCGACCTTCAAGGCGGCTTTGACCGATCTCGCCGTCGCAAAGCTCAGCCCAATCAATTCGGAAATGAAGCGGCTCCTCAACGACTCCGCCGCGATCGATGCCGTGCTGGCAGACGGCTCCGCCCGCGCGCAAAAGCTCGCCGGTGAAACCATGAAGGCGGTCAAGGATATCGTCGGTTTCGTGCGGTCCTAAGCGGCTCGATCGCCCGCGCCCGCACTTGAACTTCCTAGGCAATTCGCCACGTAATAGTATGCTAGTGTGGAGTTACACGAGTCATGGCGCGGCCGGATCGGGCCGACGCCAAGTGACTGAGGACAAAGAAAAATGTTCATCCAGACCGAAGCGACGCCGAACCCGGCGACCCTGAAATTCCTGCCCGGACGGGCGGTGCTGGAAGGCGCGACGCTCGACCTGCGCGATGCCGAGCAGGCGGCGCAGTCGCCGCTGGCCGAACGGCTGTTCGGCATCACGGGCATCAGCGGCGTGTTCTTCGGCTCCGATTTCATCACCGTGACCAAGAGCACCGGCGAGTGGCAGCAGCTCAAGCCGATGATCCTCGGCGCCATCATGGAACATTTCATGTCGGGCGCCCCCTTGCTCAACGCTGGCGGCGGCGCGCCGAGCGATGGCGACGAGTTTTTCGACGCGGCCGATGCCGACACCGTCGCCACCATCAAGGATTTGATCGAGACGCGGGTGCGGCCGGCGGTGGCCAACGACGGTGGCGATATCACTTTCAAAGGTTTTAAGGACGGCGTCGTCTATCTCAACATGAAAGGCGCCTGCTCGGGCTGCCCGTCGTCGACGGCGACGCTGCGTCACGGCATCCAGAATCTGTTGAAACATTTCGTTCCCGACGTCACTGAAGTCCGGCCGATGTAACAAGGCCCGCGCGCGACGAACGAATGCGCCCATGCGCGTACTCGCGATCGATACGGCGCTAGGGGCCTGCTCCGCGGCCATTCTCGACACCAACCAAGGCGGCATCGTCGCACGCGAGAGCCTGCCGATGCTGCGCGGCCATGCCGAAGCGCTGATGCCGCTCATTCGCCGGATCATGGAGGAAGCCGGCACGGCCTTTCGCGATCTTGACCGCGTGGTGGTGACGACAGGACCCGGCAGTTTTACCGGGTTGCGGGTCGGCATTGCCGCGGCGCGCGGCATCGCGCTCGCGATCGCCAAACCAGCCGTGGGCCTGTCGACGCTGTCGGCTTATGCGGCGCCGTATCTTGCCGACGATGAAAAAGCGCCAGTTGTCGTCGCCATCGATGCGCGGCACAGCCACGTCTATCTCCAAGTTTTTGCCGCCGGCGGCCGCACCGTCACCGGTCCAAGATTGGCGCCGTTGAGCGAAGCGGTGCGCGCGGCGGCCGCGACGCCGGCCCGCATCGTCGGTTCGGCCGCGCAACTGATCGCCGACGGGCTTGCGGTTACCGACGCGGCGCCGCTGTACGTCGACGCTGCCAGCGCGCCCGACATCGACTGGGTGGCGCGAATGGGCGCCGCGCTGCCGGAAGGCCAGTCGCCGCCAAAGCCGCAATATCTGCGCGCCCCCGATGCGCAGCCGCAAAATGCCGCGCAACTGCCGCGTCGATGATGCGCTTCTTTTCTGGTTTATTCGGCCGGTCCGCGCCGACCTTATCCGAAGCGCGACCGAACGATGCCGCCGCCATCGCCACCCTGCACACCGCTTCGTTCCAGCGCGGTTGGGGCGACGACGAAGTCTATCGGCTATTGATCGAAAAAACCGTCGTCGCCCATCGCGCAATGAGCGGCACGACCATGGTCGGCTTCATTCTGTCGCGCATGGCGGCAGGCGAAGCGGAAATTCTCTCGGTCGCCATCGCTCAGCGCCAGCGCGGCCGGGGTTTTGCCCGACCGCTACTCGATCTGCATCTGCGGCGCCTCGCCGGGCTCGGCACCCGGGCCGTGTTTCTCGAGGTCGATGAAAACAACGCCCCTGCGCGTGCGCTGTATCGCCGCGCCGGCTTCCGCGACGGCGGGCGGCGCCAGAGCTATTATCAAAGCGGGGCTTCGGCGCTGGTACTGCGTCGCGATCTTGGCTGATGCATCCGCACGACAAAAAATGCGTCCGGGGGGTCGGGCACTGGGAGGGAAACGGGATGACTGCAGCGCGATTATTGAGCGTCGCATTTGGTCTCGCGCTCACGTTCGGTGTCAGCCAAAACTCAGCCCACGCCCAGGACGCGGCCTATCCCAACCGGCCGATCAAGATGCTGGTCGGCTTCGGCGCCGGCGGCGGCACCGACATCGCGGCGCGGATCATGGCGCAGAAAATGTCGGAAATTCTCGGCCAGTCGATCGTGGTCGAGAACCGCACCGGCGCCAGCGGCATGATCGCGGCCGAAGACGAAGCCAAATCGACCCCCGACGGTTACACACTGATGATGGGCAGCCAGACCACCTATGCGGTGGCGCCGAACCTTTATCGCAAGGTGACGCTCGACGCGGCCAAAGATTTTGCCGGTGTGGCGCTGACCGGCGCCTCGCCGCTGGTGCTGGTGGTCAATCCGTCGTTTGCCGCGCATTCGGTCAAGGACGTCATCGCCATGGCCAAGGCCGATCCGGGCAAGATCAATTTCGGCACCGGCGGGCTCGGCACCACGCCGCACATGACGGCCGAGCTGTTCCAATACACCGCCGGCATCAAAATGGTGCACGTCGCCTATCGCGGCGAAGCGCCGGCCATCAACGATCTGCTCGCCGGGCAAATCCCGCTGATGTTCGCCAACCTCTCCGCCGTGATGGGCAATCTCAAGGCCGGCACGCTGCGCGCGCTCGCGGTCACCGGCGCGCATCGTTCGCCATCAGCACCCGACATTCCGACGGTGGCAGAATCGGCACTGCCCGGTTTCGAGGCGGAAACGTGGTGGGGCATCGTCGCGCCGGCCGGAACGCCGCACGCCATCCTGGCCAAGCTCAACGCCGCGGCGCGCAAAGCGCTGGCCGACGAAGACACCAAAAAGCGCTTCGCCGACCTCGGCATGACCAATGGCGGCAGTAGCCCTGAGGAACTCGATGCCTATATCAAGTCGGAAATCGCCAAGTGGTCGAAAGTGATCAAGGACGCCAACATCCAGCCGATCGACTAGCCAATTCCTTTTTGCCCGGAATCCGGCTAGACCATGAGGGTGGCGGCGTCGCCACTAAGCGGAATTTGTAAGCGAATATAGGGGCTTAGGCCGACCACCCGGCATGAACGGAGCGAAAAAACTCTACGTAAAGTCGTTCGGCTGCCAGATGAACGTCTACGACTCGCAGCGTATGGCGGACACTTTGGCGCCGGAAGGCTATGTCGAGACCGCAAGCCCCGACGACGCCGATCTGGTCATCCTCAACACCTGTCACATCCGCGAAAAGGCGGCGGAGAAAGTCTATTCCGAGCTCGGCCGGGTCCGCCGGATGAAGGACGCGGCAGCAGCCAGCGGCCGGCGCGTCATGGTCGCGGTGGCCGGCTGCGTCGCGCAGGCCGAAGGCGAGGAAATCATTCGCCGCGCGCCAGCGGTCGATCTCGTTGTGGGGCCGCAGAGCTATCACCGCCTGCCTGATTTGCTGGCGCGCGCCGCGCGCGACGGCAAGGCGATCGATACCGAATTTCCGGTCGACGACAAATTCAATCACCTCGCCGCGCCGGGCCGCGCCGCGATCCGCAGCCGCGGCGTCTCCGCTTTCGTCACCGTGCAAGAAGGCTGCGACAAGTTCTGCACCTTCTGCGTCGTGCCTTACACGCGCGGCATGGAGACGTCGCGGCCGGCGGGCAAAATCCTCGCCGAGATCGAGCGGCTGGCGGACGCCGGCGTGCGCGAAGTCACGCTGATCGGCCAGAACGTCAATGCCTATCACGGCGATGGACCGGACGGACGGCCGTGGTCTTTGGCGCGGCTGCTCGAACAAGCCGCCGCACTGCCGGGCATCGACCGGCTGCGTTACACCACCAGCCATCCGCGCGACATGGCCGACGATCTCGTTACTGCGCATCGCGATCTGCCGCAGCTGATGCCGCAATTGCATCTGCCGGTGCAGTCCGGCTCCGACCGCGTGCTCGCGGCCATGAACCGCCGCCATACTCGCGCCGATTATCTTGAGATTATCGATCGCCTGCGCGAGGCGCGGCCCGATCTTGCGCTCACCTCCGATTTCATCGTCGGCTTTCCCGGCGAGACCGAAGCGGACTTTGCCGCCACACTCAGCCTGGTCCACGAAATCGGCTATGCCGGCGCGTTCTCCTTCAAATATTCGCCGCGACCCGGCACACCCGGCGCCGACATGGACGATCAGGTGGCGGAAGATGTGAAATCCGATCGCCTGCAGCGCCTGCAGGACGTCATCGATCGCAATCAGGCGGCGTTCAATCGCGGCTGTGCGGGCCGCACGTTGGATGTGCTGTTCGAGCGTCCGGGCCGCTATCCCGGCCAGTTGGTCGGCCGGTCGCCTTATCTGCAGCCGGTGCAAGTCACGGCGCCGTCATCTCTGATCGGCACCATTGCCCCGGTCGCCGTCACCGAAGTGTCCAGCAACAGTCTGTTCGGCGTGCTCGTACAAAAGCCTGAACAACAGCCAGCCTTGCTCGGCGCAGGAGCCTGAATTGCGAACACCCGGAACCGACGAATCGGTCATCGTCGCGCAAAACAACGCGACGCAGATCGCACTGACCTTCGACGACAATCGCCTCGCCTCCACCTTGTTCGGTCAATACGGCCAGAACCTCGCCTTGATCGAGCGCCGCCTCGGCGTCGTCGCCAATTCGCGCGGCAATCATGTCACGCTGGAAGGCACCCACGAGGCCTGCGAGCTGGCGCGGCGCGTGCTCGAAAGCCTCTACGAAAGACTCAAGCGCGGCGATGAGCTGGTGCAGGGCGACGTCGACGGCGCGGTACGTCTGGCGCTGTCGCAAGGCTCGCTGTTCGACTTCGATCCCGCGGCGGCGCGCGACAGTTTTGAGGAAATCAATCTGCGCAAACGCCGGGTCCGCGCCCGGACCCAGGCGCAGGACGCTTACGTGCGGGCGCTCAAGCGTCATCCGCTGGTGTTTTCCACCGGTCCGGCCGGCACCGGCAAGACCTGGCTTGCGGTCGCCCATGCCGTGCAATTGTTCGAGCGCAAGGACGTCGATCGCATCGTGCTGTCGCGGCCGGCAGTCGAGGCCGGCGAGCGACTCGGCTTTTTGCCCGGCGACATGCGCGAGAAGGTCGATCCTTATCTGCGCCCGATCTACGACGCGCTCTATGATTTGATGGACGCGCGCATCGTCGAGCGCGCGATGCAAAGCGGCGAGATCGAAATCGCGCCGCTCGCATTCATGCGCGGCCGCACATTGTCGAATGCCGCCGTGATCCTCGACGAAGCGCAGAACACCACCGCGATGCAGATGAAAATGCTGCTGACGCGGCTTGGCGAAAACAGCCGCATGATAGTGACCGGCGATCCGAGCCAGGTGGATTTGCCGCCGGGCCAGACTTCGGGGCTTGCCGACGCGGTGCGGCTCCTCGAGGGTATCGAGGGCATCGGCCACGTCAGCTTCACGTCCGCCGACGTGATCCGTCACGAGCTCGTCGCGCGCATCGTCGAAGCCTATGATGCAGCCTCAGCACGCAAGCGCGAGCGGCCGGAATGACGCCCGCGCCGCGGGCGAAACTCAAGATCGACGTGCTGGTCGATTCCGACCTCTGGAATGAACCTGCCAAGGCACGAACGACGGTACGGCGTGCCGTCGCACAGGCCGCCGCTACGGCGTCAACAACCGGAACGGAGCTTGCTATCGTCCTGACCGATGATTCGGCAATCCGTCAGCTCAACCGGCTCTGGCGCGGCATCGACGCCGCCACCAACGTGTTGTCGTTTCCGAGCAAAAAAACCGCGGACGAGCCGCCGCACCTCGGCGACATCGTCCTGGCCTACGAGACCATCGCGCGCGAGGCCCGTGCCGAAGGCAAGCCGTTCGCGCATCATCTCGCCCACCTCGTCGTGCATGGTTTTTTGCACCTCATCGGCTACGATCACGACAAAGACGCCGACGCGGAGACCATGGAACAGACCGAGCGTAAAATCCTGCGGCGCCTCGACATCCCTGATCCTTATCGGCAGTCCGGCAAGGCCGTGAAAAAGGCCGGAAGCAAGCGCTAATATCCGACGCAAGTTCGAAGCCAAAGCCAGGAGCCAAAGTCCGCCGCCATGTCACAAACTCCGACGCGCAGCGACCCGCCCGACAGCGAGCATCGCGGTCTGCCGATGGTCGTGGCGCAGCCGGACGAGCCGCAGGAAGGCTGGCTGACGCGCGTCATGCGCATCCTGTTCGGCTGGAAAGCCGCCGCGACCCGCGCCGACCTCGAGCACGTTCTCACCGCCGAGCAGCCGCAGTCCGGTTTCTCGCCGGAAGAAGCGGCCATGCTCAAGAATATTCTGGGGCTGCGCGAATGCCGCGTTGAGAGCGTCATGGTGCCGCGCGCCGACATCGTCGCCGTGCAGCAGGATATTGCGATCGGCGAGCTGGTCCGCGTGTTCGAGGTCGCCGCCCATTCGCGGCTTGTGGTCTATAACGACACGCTCGACGATCCGACCGGCATGATCCATATCCGCGACCTGATTGCGTTCATGGCGGCGCGGGCCTCCAGCAAGAATCCGGCGGTCACACCAACGGGCGAAACGCCGCCGCAGGCCGGTCTCGACTTCGGCAATGTCGATCTGGCGATGCCGCTGTCGGCGGCGAAGATCGTTCGCGAAATCCTCTACGCGCCGCCGTCCATGCCGGTGCTCGATCTCCTCGCCAAGATGCAGGCAACCCGCATCCACCTGGCGCTGATCATCGACGAATACGGCGGCACCGACGGCCTGGTGTCGATGGAAGACCTGGTCGAATTGATCGTCGGCGACATTGCCGACGAGCATGACGAGCGGGAGATGCCCGCGGTCACGCGGCAAAGCGACGGCTCGTTTCTCGCCAACGGCCGCGCCAGCCTCGACGACGTCCGCGCCGTGATCGGCGATGAATTCGACGTCGGCGACGCCGCGCAGGAGGTCGACACGCTCGGCGGTTATCTGGTCATCCGCGCCGGCCATGTTCCGGTGCGCGGCGAATTGGTTCCTGGGCCGGAAACGTTCGAGGCCGAAGTGCTCGATGCCGATCCGCGCCGGGTCAAGCGGGCCAGGATCTACCGCCGCAAGGATCGCCGGCCTGCTGCCGCGCGCGAACAGCCCGCCGCGATGAAGACGCCGCCGGCGCGTCCGGCACCTTCGCCCGAGGCCAGTCGGCCGAATACGAACGCGCAACGCACGCCGTGACGCTCAAGGGACTGCTCAATTCGATCGTGCTGGCCTGGGGCTGGCGGCGCGGTTTGATCGCATTCGTCGCCGGCGCGCTGTCGGCGCTGGCGATGGCGCCGTTCAATTTCTGGCCGATACTGTTTCTGACTTTCCCGACGCTGGTCTGGCTGATCGACGGTGCCGGCGTCGCCCGTTGGGGCGGCGTGGGTGCGGCGGCCGCGACCGGCTGGTGTTTCGGCTTCGGTTATTTCGTCGCCGGTCTCTATTGGATCGGCTTCGCCTTTTTGGTCGACGCGCCGACCTTCGGCTGGCTGTTGCCGTTCGCGGTGATCGGCCTGCCGGCACTGCTCGCCGTCTATACGGCGCTCGGCGTCGCCCTGGCTCGCGTTCTTTGGACCCGTGGCGCACTGCGCATCCTGGCTTTGGGCGTGACGCTGACCGCGGCGGAATGGCTGCGCGGCCACGCTTTTACGGGTTTTCCGTGGAACGCGTTCGGTTACGCACTCGCCGCGCCGCTGCCGTTGGCGCAAAGCGCGTCGTTGATCGGGTTGTGGGGCCTCACTTTCATCGCCATCGTCGTGTTTGCCAGCCCCGCGACCCTTGTAGACGACCGCGCCGAAAATCCGCGGCCGTGGCTGCCGCTGTTGCTCGGCATCGCCGTGCTCGTCGGCCTTGGCGGCTGGGGCAGCTTGCGGCTTTTGCGCCTGCCGACACAGCTGGTCGACAAGGTGCATTTGCGGATCATGCAGCCGAATCTACAGCAGGATGTGAAATTCAATTATGCGGCCAGGCACGAGGTGATGAACCGCTACGTCGCTCTGTCCAATCGCGCATCAGGCCCGGATGCACCCGGCATGAAAGACGTGACGCACCTGATCTGGCCGGAATCGGCGTTTCCGTTCTTCCTTGCCCACGAGCCCGATGCGCTCGCCCAAATCACCCAGCTCTTGCCGCCAAATGCCGTGTTGATCACCGGCGCGGTGCGCGTCGCCGAGCCGGTCAATCCGACCGCACCGGCCGTGTATAATTCGATTTACGCCATCGACCATTCAGGCTCGATCGTCGGGCTCTACGACAAAGTCCATTTGGTGCCGTTCGGCGAATATTTGCCGTTGGAAAAGATCCTCGCGCGTCTCGGTTTTCAGGAGCTCACCAAGCAGCGCGGCGGCTTTCTTGCCGGCGATCGGCGCCGGCCGATCGCTATTCCAGGCGCGCCGATTGCACTGCCGCTGATCTGCTACGAGATCATTTTTCCCGGCGACGCGGTGCCGCGCGGCCAGCGGCCCGGCTGGATTGTCAATGTCACCAATGACGGCTGGTTCGGAAACAGCACCGGGCCCTATCAACATTTGCAGCAGGCGCGCATCCGCGCCATCGAGGAAGGCCTGCCGCTGGTGCGCGCCGCCAATACCGGCATCTCCGCGGTCGTCGATCCGCTGGGCCGGATCGTCAATTCGTTGCCGCTGGGCCGCGAAGGCGTGATCGATTCGCCGTTGCCGCGACCAGTCCGGGCGCCGCTCTACGCCCGTGTCGGCGATGCTCCGGCTTTTGTCATGGTCGCGATCGCACTCTTTCTCGTCGTGCGCCGCCGCTTCCGATCCGGCATTCCAGAATAAAAGGCGGGGCTAAACCCTATCGGTGCCCATAAATATTAATTATGGGCCGTACGAGACGAGTCTTGGTCGCAACTGGCACGGGCAAGTCGCTGAGGCGCAACACGCATGAAGGGAGGTTTATCACATTTACGCATGACCTGATGCCGAACCATCGGAATATGGATCGCGTAGGAGTTGCTATCGATTGTAACGGAATTACTATCGATGGCCATTACCCCATAAACAGGGGTGATAGAGGAGCGTATTATTATGATTGCCAAGAAGACGCCGAACCCGATCGACAAACACGTCGGCAGCCGCGTGCGCATGCGCCGGATGATGTTGTCGATGAGCCAGGAGAAGCTCGGCGACGCGCTCGGCCTGACATTTCAGCAAGTCCAGAAATACGAGAAGGGCACCAACCGGATCGGCGCCAGCCGGCTGCAGCACATTTCGAACATCCTTCAGGTGCCGGTCGCATTCTTCTTCGAAGGCGCGCCGAACGTTCAGTCGGGAACGCGCTACGACCATGTAGGTGAAGCGCCGTCGCCCGCCTATGTGTCCGATTTTCTCGCCACCTCGGACGGCCTGGCGCTCACCAAGGCATTCACCCGCATCAATGATTCCAAGCTGCGACGGCGCATCGTCGACTTGGTCGAGCAGATCGCCGACGACAAGCACTAAAGCCGGCTTCGGCGCCGACACGCGGCGCGGCGCCCACGATCGCCCACTCTCAGCCCACATCTTGACCGCGCGGGGGGACGCTGCAAAAACCCCCTATGGATCGGCGTGGGAGTACACCCGTGCCGGCAGCCCGGGCCGCCAAAACAGATAACGTTCAAGGCGATCGGGCAGCCTTACCAGGGGAGTGTTTCGCAGTGTCACGTGCAAATTACCTGTTCACCAGCGAGTCGGTGTCGGAAGGCCATCCGGACAAGGTCTGCGACCAGATCTCGGACGCCATTCTCGACGCTTTCATCGAGCGGGACGTCAAGCTCGGCATCGCCGATGACAGCCTGATCAATACCCGGCTCGGCTGCGAGACGCTGTGCACGACCAATAAGATCATTGTCGCCGGCGAAGGCCGCGGCCAGTTGTTCCGCAAGATCAACGGGACGGCGGTCGTCGATCGCGAGCTCATCACCGAAATCGCGCGCGGCGTGGTGAAGGATATCGGCTACGACCAGAGCGGCTTTTCCTTCCACGGCGCCGACGTCGAAGTGCTGCTCCACGGCCAGTCGCCCGACATCGCCATGGGTGTCGACGCCAAGAAAAAGAAGGGCGAGGAAAACGAAGGCGCCGGCGACCAGGGCATGATGTTCGGCTATGCCTGCACCGAGAGCGAGGTCTACGAGAAGGGCTCGTTCATGCCGGCGCCGATCTATTTCGCGCACAAGATTCTCAAGGTGCTGTCGGAAAAGCGCCGCGCCAAGCAATTGTTCGACCTGCAGCCGGACGCCAAGAGCCAGGTGACGGTGCAATATGTCGACGGTAAGCCGATCGGCTGCACCAAGGTCGTGGTCTCGACCCAGCACAATGCGCAGAACCGCAACGGCAAGAAATACACCCCGGGCATGGTCAAGGATTTGATCGGCGACGCGGTGGCTTCGGCGCTGCCGAAAGGCTGGATGCCGAAGAAGGACTCCGACTTCCTGGTGAACCCAACGGGTAACTTCGTGGTCGGCGGCCCGGACGGCGATTGCGGCCTGACCGGGCGCAAGATCATCGTCGACACCTACGGCGGCTATGCGCCGCACGGCGGCGGCGCGTTCTCCGGCAAGGATCCGACCAAGGTCGACCGTTCGGCAGCGTACGCGGCGCGTTATCTCGCCAAGAACGTCGTCGCGGCCGGCCTCGCCGAACAGTGCACCATCCAGGTCGCCTATGCGATCGGCGTTGCCGACCCGATGTCGCTCTATGTCGACACCCACGGCACCGGCAAGGCGGACGAAAAAAAGCTCGCCAAGACGCTGCAAGAGATTTTCCCGCTGCGGCCGACCAATATCCGGCGCGCTCTCAAGCTCAATCGACCGATCTATAAGCGCACCGCGGCTTACGGCCATTTCGGCCGCGCGCCGGACAAGGACGGCGGTTTTTCCTGGGAGCGCACCGATCTCGCCGACGCGCTCAAACGCGCGCTGCGCTGATCACGCTTCACCTCTATAGTCATGGCCGCGACAAGCGCGGCTATGACGACTCATGAGTCCGGAACAGCATCAGGACCGCGCCTTCTTCGGCCGGCGCAAAGGTCACAAGCTGCGCTCGCACCACGCGCGGCTGATTGAGACGCTATTGCCGCGGCTCGCTATAGACCTCAGCAACCCTGCTCCCACCGAGCTTACCGCGCTTTTTCCTGTTCCTATCGACGACATCCAGCTCGAGATCGGTTTTGGCGGCGGGGAATATTTGATCGCGCAGGCACAAGCGCGGCCGCGCGCCGGCTTCATCGGCGTCGAGCCTTTCGTCAACGGCATGGCCAAAGCGCTCGCGGCCATCGAAAGCGGCAAGCTGCAAAACATCCGGCTGCATTTCGATGACGCCGTGAACTTGCTGGCGTGGCTGCCGCAAAATTCGTTGGCGCGCATCGATCTGATTCATCCCGATCCATGGCCGAAACGGCGGCATTGGAAGCGGCGCTTCGTGCAGGACGCGATGATGTCGCGCCTTGCCCGCATCTTGCGTCCAGGCGGGGAATTCCGTTTCGTAACCGATATTGCCGATTATGCCACCTGGACCTTGCAGCGCGTGCTGCGCTCGGCGGATTTCGAATGGACGGCGCAGTGTGCCGACGATTGGCGCAAGGCCTGGCCTGGCTTCATCAACACGCGCTACCACGCCAAGGCTGCGCGCGAAGCGCGTGCGTCATGCTTTCTGGTTTTCCGAAAAATTTGAGCGCAGCGGGCAAAACTAGCTGGCCTGCCGGACCTGCCAAAAGCGCACGACACGGCGCGCCGTCGAATTCGAGAGCCGTTCATAGTTGGCGAAGGCGGAATCGTGAGACGCGCTTTTCGCATCGGGCCGCAGCATGATGATCGCCTTCACCGTGGACCAGTTCAGACCGATGGCCCGGCATAGGATCAGCACCGGATCTGGCCGATCGCCGCCCATGAGCCGGTCGGCAACGGTAATCGGCACCTTGGCCAGCGTCGCCAGCGCCACCACCGTCTCTTCGAATTTGTTCTCGGCGCAGAACGCCGCCAGCGCTGCCTCGTTCAGCCTGTCGGCGCGATCGAGACTGAGCACGACACGTTGCGCGGTGCCGTAGTCGCGCGGACCGACACGGGCGCCGACCTCCTTGGAGACTTTCGCCAGCACGCGGTAAATCTCCGCCTTGCCGCCGGCAGTCGCAGCGACAAGCAGACGATCGCGCACCACC
>Ga0208604_1000090_pt1 | contig 13643 bp, 8 predicted proteins | sample MicForSoSWNH22_M_FD_188009 | JGI IMG/M metagenome (GOLD analysis project Ga0208604, IMG submission 188009) | Forest soil microbial communities from Harvard Forest Long Term Ecological Research site in Petersham, Massachusetts, USA - MetaG HF016... | ecosystem: Environmental > Terrestrial > Soil >... | reverse complement strand
TCAGACGGCAAAAAGCTGCGCCGTTGCCGCAGCGATGCGTAGCAGCCGGTGGTCATGGCCGTCGACCAGCACCAGCCCGAGCGGGTGCGGCGGCAAGACGGCACCGAGGTCGAAGAAGCCAACGATGCCGGTATTTACCGCTCGCGCGACAGCGTGTGAATCAGAAACGGCAGGAATAACGGCCATAAAATCCAATTCATCCAAAGCATGAGACCATACCAGTCTCGCGCCCTCGGCCACCGGCGATCCCCCAGATTTCGCGTCCACCAGGCGGGGATCACATTTTTTTCGTCGGGCGCCGATAAGCCGGTGATCGTGAGCGGTCGATCCGCAGGTTGCCATTCCTCCGAAATAATCGCCCCGACGAGAGGCACGTGAAACCGCAAAGTCATCCAGACCCGCTCGCCAAAGGCCCAACTTTTCTGGGTCGGCATTTTATCATTGTCCCATTTCGTTTGCTGCGGCACCGACTTTTCGTCCAATTTCGTTTGTTGCAACGCCGACTCGGCGAGCAGCGTCGGCTCGAAATTTTGCCGATTGCGGGCAACCAGCGCGAATGAAATCGCCATGAGAATGAAGATCACGCCGGCAAGGCGCAGCGCACTGGTTCCATAGTCGACCAGCGACCAATACAATTGGTCGATAAAACATCGCATCGCCGCGAACAACGGAAACAAGCAAAGCAACAACAAAGCCAGAATTCCTACGCTCCTCAACGAGGGTCCAGTCACGGCATCAACGCTGAAGTAAAAAACAAAGGCGCACCAGATAACGCAGAGAAGGAAGCCAAGATACTCGCGCCGCGGCCGCTGTAGCCGAAAAACATTCCCGCGCAGGACAAACAAAACAAACAAAACTACCAACAGAATGATGAACCCGAACAGAGAGGAGCTTATCAGCAATTCCGCGACAGCATAGACTGCTCCGGCGCAACATATCGTGTATACGACCAAGCCGAGTTGCTCTCTCCGCGGCGGTCTGTCGCGGGGCGCGCCCGTCTCGCCCGGGCGCGCCCCCGCCTGCGCCGCGTCACGCGTCAGGCCAAAGGCATTACTGAGCGTAACGGAGCAGAGCGCTATCACGAGAAGATACCCGAAATTGATTAGAGAAAGTTGTGTAATAAGTTCGACCAAAGCATAGATCAGCAAGACGAACCACATTATCCAAAGAGCCGAAAACAGGTGCTCTGGCCGCGCCCGTCTGCTCAAGATATTGTAGCGCCACAGCGAAAAACAGCTCAGCAGCGCAAGCGCCACATATGCAAAACTGATTAGGGAAGGCTGCATGTGGAACAGAGATGCCGCATAGAGAGTCGCCGTGAACCATATCAGGCATTGTGCCAAAACGCCGTACTCACGCATTTTCAGCAAACGGGGAACATCAACTATCATGGAGCGGCGATAACGACCCTGGCTTCGGCGCCAAATCTTCCAGTTCGGCCATATTTTCCACTTCGGCCAAAGCGTCGTCCAAAACTCCAACGGCCGGCTGTTTGTAGCCGACTGGTTCTTTTCGCTTTCGGTACGCACGTCACGATAATTTCCGGCTATAAATATCTGCCTGGCTTCGTCCGTCAGTCCACGATTCCGTAACGACTTTTCGATAGCCAGATACGAGGACATTCGAAAGGCCGGATCATTTTCGAGAAGATCGAGATAGGGATCGGCGGTCTTCGTCTCTTCGATAATGTACGCCCCATCCGCTGGGTCGAAAGCGTCTTCCTCCTCCAAGAACCAGGTCTTGACGGCGAGGTCGAGTAGACTGACCGGAACAGGAAAGCCGTTATGCTCAGGCAATCTTTGGTCAGGTAGTTCGCTACGAGCCACATAGAGCTTACTGATCTGGGCGTGGTCGAGCACGATTCCGTTCTCGGCAGCCCTTTTTTCGGGCGAATGCTTGGAAAAGGAGGCGTCGGATATCAACAGCTCCCCTATTTCAGCATGCTGGAAATCGAGCGCGCCCGGAATATGAGCACTTGTCTCCAAGCGCCCATGTGGTTCGGCTATCGACTCCGCCAGCTTCCCAAAGCACATCGTCAGCACATGGCGTTCACGATTTCTTCGTTCCGTCTCAGCGGCCTGCTTGTCTTTGTCGGTTTTGTCTTCGACTGGCTCCCAGATGGATTTTTGGATGGTATAGATCCCTTTCGCCGTCGCGGCGGCCAGTCGCGCAAATGTACCGACTTTGCCGTGGGCCTTCAGGTGACGCATTACAGCGCTCGCTGAAGTGTTGACCCTCCGATCGGTGGGATGACTAGGTGGCACCGCCTTTGCCGGTTTGCCAGCGCTCTCGCCGGCTTGCTGGCCGGGTGTGCCTTTGGTTGACTTGTTATCGCTGTCACCGGGTGGTTCCAGGATATACAAGCCGGTCAAATCAACTTCGCCGGCCTGCAGTCCATGCATGTCGAGCACACGGCAGGATGCCGGCGCGAAAGATATATCTTGGTCGTCGCCCGACGGACCGGATTGCATTTGACCTTGCTGGGAATGAATTGCTCGTTTGCTAACAACGAGGCGTTGCGCGAGCAACCACAATAGCGGGGCCTCGAACTGCACATCGGCAAGGAACGAGATTGGAGTTCGGAAAATCACGTTGCCGTCGATCTTTGAATCTACGATTTCAACCCGGCCATCAGCCACGCGGGGCCCGCTGGTTAGATCGACACCCGTCAAAATAACATCGTCGCCGATCGAGCAATGATCGATCGAGATATTGCCGCAAATCAGCTGGCGCCGCCGCCACCGGTTGAGCAGGTCGTGGCAATCCTGATCGGTTTTTGCGTCTAACACACTTCCATTTGCGCGAATTGCGAAAAATCTTTGGGACGTCGTTTTATTAACCTCCCCGTCCAAGTAGCCTTGCAAATCCCTTTGCAGGTCCAAACCGGGCCAAAACGACACGGCACGATTGATCACAGAAGATATGATGGTGATACCTCGAACGCGCCATGCATTGTTTGCTCCTGAAATCTTGGCGGCGTGCAAAAAGAGAAAATCACGGCATCGCCAGCGCGACATGATGAAATTGCCGATCTCGCTCGTGGCTATAAAACGCTCGCCGCCAACCCCATCGAATATTGAATCCTCTATTTTGATTTGGCCCGATCGACCGGCAATCAGCAAGATCCCGCCGGAGACCGTAATCCCGCCAAGATGGATCAGCCCAAACTCGCCCCCGGACAGCGTAATCGGTCCATCGACCCTTGCTCCGCCGAAACTTTCGCCTGTCGCAATGCTCTCCAGAGTGGCTCCCGAAGCTGGAATCTCACCCTCGTTCGTCCGGCAGACGAAAATTGCCGCTTCGCTGTTCAGCCCGCGGCATTTGATGAACGATAAATCGAGCTCCCCTTCAAAGCGCGCCCATGCAAGATCGACCAAGTCCGTGACTTTGGTGCCACGAAGCATGACTGAGGAGCCGCCCTGCCGGCCGTCCCGAAAAAGCGACCGTTTTAACCGCGGCTTCAGCGCCGCGGCGTGGCCAGGGTGTTCGACGGCGGACGGCGTGGTTGGTGTCGAGAATTCACCCGTTTCAAAAACCACGCTGCCGTTGATCTTACTATTGCTTATGTCGAGCGCAGCACGATTCTGCGCTGACCGGCCGACCACGGTGCAACTCGCGAATTTCAGATCACCGGCAACCTTCAACCTGCGCGCCGAGATGCAACCGTAAACGGTCGTTTCAGCGAAGGTGAGATCGCCGCGGATGCTGGCATCATCCAATATGATTGCTAAGTTATCGAGTTTCTTTTCTTTACCACCGAAGGTACAGCTCGTAAAAGAAAGTCCATTGCTGAAAGTTGTCTTCCCGAGATTTAACGAATGGTCGAAATTGCACGACTGCAACATTACACTGTTGGAAAATTTACAATTGCCCAAACTAACATCGCCATGAAACTGCACGCTTTCTAAGTGAAGTCTCCTTTCAAAAACGAACTCCGAGATATTCAAATCAATTGAACCGTTTACTTTCACGGCTCTGACGTCCACGGTGCCCGCGTGATCTTCGCCGTTTTTTGCGAGCTGCCGCAAATGTTCGACAAACTCTTCCGCTGTCATCACTGATGTGTGGGCGGTCATCGCGGCGTCTCCGACTCGCGGGTGCAGATCGCGCCGAAAGTAGAGGCCGGTTGCGCCGTGACGGGGCGAAACGCCGTCAGCAGTGCTACCCGAACCGGCAAAGACCGCCGGACAGCCCGAATTCTTCCGCGTGCTGAGACTTTGTAACCGCCCATCGGCAGCCCACCCGATTGCCCATCGACGATACTACTATCAAAGATTGCATAGAATCAATCGACAGTCCTGGGCGCTCGGTTGGAACGGCGCGTGGCTGTCAGGAGCCGACAAGCTGCATCGCCGCCGCCGCAATCCGTAACAGCCGGTGGTCATGGCCGTTGCGCGCGATCAGCATCAGCCCGACTGGCAGCGCAGCCTTGAGCGGCAGCGAGATGGCGCAAAGGTCGAAGAAATTGATGATCGCGGTGTTGCGCAGCACCGCCGCGTTGCGTGCGGCGAAGATTTTCGGGTCTGCCACCTCGGCGATGGTGGGCGCCACGATCGAGGTCGTCGGCATCAATAGCGCATCGAGCGTGGCGAGCCGCGCATCCATGGCCTGCACCAGCCGGCCGCGCTGGCGCACCATGTCGGCGTAATCCTCCGGCGAGGTGGCGCAGCCGCGCTCGATGCGGGCGCGCACGTTCGGATCGATATCGGCCGCGCGCCGATTCATCCGGTCGCGATGGATCGCGCAGGCCTCGAAGGGCGAGATACCGCCTTTGGCATTGATCTCGCCCATATCGTCGAACAAGGCCAATGTTTCGTGGGTGACGCGTACGCCGGCATCGTCGAGCCGTTTGACCGCCAAGGCGAACGCGGCGGCGACCGTGTCATCCAGCCGGTCGAGCGGCAGTCCCTCGGCGACGCCGAAACGCAGACCCGCGAGCGCCACCGGCTCGAGCGGCAAAATCTCTTCTCCCGCCATCACGGCATCGGCTGCGGCGCAGTCGGCGACGCTCTTGCCGATCGGGCCTATGGAATCGAGCGTGGTGCTCAGCGGAAACGCACCGTCGGTCGGCACCCGCTGCCGGCTCGGCTTGAAACCGACCAGGCCGCACAGCGACGCCGGGATGCGCACCGAGCCACCGGTATCGGTGCCGATGGCGATGTCGCACATGCCGTCTGCAATGCTGATTGGCGCGCCGGCCGAGGAGCCGCCGGGCACGCGGCTGCGGTCACGCGGATTGCCCGGCGTGCCGAAATGCGGATTGGCGCCGATGCCGGAAAAGGCGAACTCGGTCATGTTGGTCTTGGCGACAATCACGGCGCCCGCCGCGCGCAGCCGTTGCACCACGGTCGCGTCGGCTTTTGCCGGCACCGCTTCCTCGGCGAGAATTTTTGAGCCAGCCCGCGTCGGCTCGCCGGCGACATCGAATAGATCCTTGATGCTGACGATGGTGCCGTCGAATGGCCCGAGCGAGGCGCCCCGCGCCGCCCGCGCATCGGCGGCATTGGCTGCGGCCCGCGCCACGTCGGCATAGACCGTGAGGCAGGCGCGTGCGCCCTCGCCCTTCGGATCGGCAATGCGCGCCAACGCCTGTTCGAGGCGGTCGCGGCAGGACGCTTGTTTCATATTTTACGCCTTCACCACCATGGACGGCTTGAGGTCCTTGAGCGACGGCGCGCCGATTTGCTGCATGGCGACCATCAGCTCGGTGCGCAGGATATCGAGCACACGCTCAACGCCGGGCTGGCCGAAGGCGCCGAGACCCCACAGATAGGGCCGGCCGACGGCGACGCCCTTGGCGCCCATGCACAGCGCCTTGACGATGTCGGTGCCGCGGCGGAAGCCGGAATCGATCAGCACCGGCATGGTGCCGGAGACGGCAATGATCTCGGGCAGGCTCTCGATGGTGGAGCGGCCGGATTCGTCGGCGCGGCCGCCGTGATTCGACACGATGATCGCGTCGATGCCGGTCTCGGCTGCGATCTTGGCATCCTCCCAGGCGAGGACGCCTTTGATCACCATTTTCAGCTTGGTCAGATCGCGCAGCCGCTTCAGGTAGTCCCACGACATGGCGGACGACTGAATATTTTTCAGCCCGGAGAGATCCGCGCCCTCGTACATCGGATCGTCGCGCATCGAAGCAGCTAGGCTCGAGCGGTCATGGCAGCCTGAGCATTCCCGCGTGTCGAGCCGGCGCATGCGCAGCGCGACCTCCTGGTTGCGGCCGCCGTTGCGGTCGACGGTGACTGCGATCGCAATCGAGCCTTGCCGCTCCATGCTTTCGACGTGGTGCTTGGCGACTTCGAATTTGTTGGTGGCATAGAGCTGCGACCAGATCGGCCGGCCGCGCGCGGCGATCACATCGGCGACCGAGGTCGAGGCTTGCGTCGACAGGATCATCAAATGGTCGCCGGACTTGGCCGCGCGCGCGACGCCTTCCTCACCGTCGGGATGATAGGCTTTATGGCCGCCGGTCGGATCGATGATGATCGGTGTCTCGTAGCGCTGGCCGAGAATTTCCGTGCTCATGTCGACCTTGCTGACGTCGACCAGCCGGCGCGGGCGGAGCTGGAATTTCAAAAAGCCCTCGCGGTTGGCGCGCAGCGTGACGTCGTCGTCGACGCCCGACGCCATGTAGCCGAAATGCGCCGGTGGCACGTTCTTGTGCATCACCGGCTCGAAATCGAACACGTCGAGCGCGTCCTTGGGACTCGCAATCAGGTGATCGTAGTCGCGCGGCGCCCACACGAACGGATCGGCCGGCCGCTCTGGACCCGGCTCCGCCGCGAGCGCCGCAAGGCCGGTGCCGGCGAACAGCGGGCTTGCGGCGAGAAATTGGATGAAGCGGCGGCGGCTGGTCGCCCGATCGACGCTCGGCGTCATGACGGTTCTCCTCCCCGAGTGTTTTGCGGGCATCCTATCGGGCGGGCGCGGCGATGGAAACCGGCGCCATTGCATTGCGCGCGTCGAAACTGCCATCATCCGCGGTAACCTTGAGGGACCCGTCGCCATGCCAAACCGCAAGCCAATAATCGCTTTCATCGGGTTCGGCGAAGCCGGCCAAGCCATCGCCGCCGGATTGCGCGAGGCCGGCGTGGAGACGCTGGCGGCGTGGGATATTCTGTTTCCGCAGGCGGCGGGTGAGAAGCTCATGCGCGCCGCCGAAGCGGCCGGCGTGCGTTGCGCCAATTCGGCCGCGGACGCGGTCCGCGGCGCGGACCTGATCATCTCGGCGGTCACTGCGGCGTCGAGCGTCGACGCCGCGCAGACGGTCAAGGCGCATCTCGCCGGCGCGCCGTACTTTCTCGACATCAACTCGGTTTCGCCCGGCCGCAAGCAGGACACCGCAAAGCTCCTCGGCGATGCCGGCCGCTATATCGACGTTGCGGTGCTGGCACCGATTTATCCGGCGCGGCATCAAACGCCGATGTTGCTGGCCGGTCCGCACGCCGCCGCGATCGCGCCGGTGCTCGCTGCGTTTGGCATGCGCGTCAGCGTCGCCGGAGCCGAAACCGGCGCCGCCGCCGCCATCAAGATGATGCGTAGCGTCATGATCAAGGGCATCGAGGCGCTGACCTTGGAGTGTTTTTTGGCGGCGTCCCGCGCCGGCGTCATCGACGAGGTCGCGGCCTCGATGAAGAACAATTATCCCGGCCTCGATTGGGCAAAGATCGTGCCCTACAATCTCGAACGCATGGCCAACCACGGCGAGCGCCGCGCCGCCGAGATGGAAGAGGTCGCCGATACGCTGCGCGAACTCGGCGTCGAGCCGCTGATGACGTCGGCCACGGTCAAGCGGCAGCGCGAGATGGGACAGATCGGCCGCCAGCAATCCGTGCGCGGCGTGGTCAACGAGGATCGCGCTACGATGCTCGGCGCGATCAGCGCGGCGGCGCGCGACCGGCATTGATGGGTCGCACCTCTCGTCACGCATTTCGAGATCAGCCATTTAATCTCACCGTCCGGTTGTGCTGGCGTTTCGCGGGGGAAGCAGCGGCAACGGCCCTTGCCAAAGCAAGCTTGCCGCGCGCCAGCACGCCGCGGCGCGATGGTGTGCGGTCGACATTGTCGCTTGGACGCACTATCGCCCGCGAATAATTGTGCTAACATTTCGCGAGGGGTGCCTGTGCACGCCATTCCAGGAGGGGCTAAACATGCGTAGCGTACGAACCAATCTCTCATGTCTTGCGGTACTGGCCGGGATTGCCGCGGTATCGATCGCGGCGACCAGCGGCAGCGCCTTCGCGGCGAAGGCCTGTGCCGGCGGCCCGGTCTGCGTCATGAAGGCCGACGGCCCGCAGACTTATGACAGCGCCTGCGCGGCTAAGGCCGCTGGCGCCAAAGTTACCCATCTCGGGGCCTGCGTCATATTCTGCCAGGGTTTTGCCCCTACTCTCATCACAGCCCCGCTGTGCGGAATGGATCCCCTGAACCATGCCAGGACGACCTACCCGAACAATTGCGCGGCCGAGAACGCTCACGCGATCTGGGTCCACGACGGTCCGTGCAAGAAGTAAGCCTAAGGTACTAAGGACCACGTCGCTGGTGGCGCCGCTGCTTCCGGCCGCTACGATAGGATGACGCTTTCGGCGTGAACCGCGCCGAAGGCGTCATCGCCGGCTGCGTGCTTTGCCCCGGCGTCGTGCGGATTTCTTCACGCCACGCCGCGGCGGCGTGGCGCCGGCCGCGGCAAGCCGCAAGCTCCAATATTCCCAGGTCCGGCCCACCACGGTCGGCATCGCGCTGATGACGCCGGCGAGCCTGGTCTCGCCCGGATGCAGCGGCGTCGCCGCGCCGAGCGCGAGCGCGCGCATCTGATACTCGGCGTTCTGGCACATGAAGATCGAGCGCGCGACCAGCTCCTTCAATCCGCTGCCGACCACGGTGGCGCCGTGGCGGTTCATCAGCACCGCGGAGTGCCGGCCAAGCGTGCGCGCCAGCGACTGCCCCTCCTCCGGCTTGACGACCAGGAGATTGGTGTCGCCGAACTCGTCGTGCTGATCCCAGAACGGCGCCTCCTCGCCCATCGCCGCGCCGAGATGAAACACCGGCACGATCGGCTTGCCGGCGATGGCGAACGGCATCACCGCCGGCGCGTGATGATGGCACACCGCCATGACGTCGCTACGCGCCTGGTAGATGCAACCGTGAATGACGCGCTCGGCATAGAGGTTCACCTTGGGCGGCCGCACCGGCGTGGAATCCAGCGTGTATTCCAGAATGTCGCCGGGCTCGATCAACAGCGGCGACCGCGAGCGCGACAATAGATAGCGCCCGGGATCGGTCGGATGGCGCACACTGACATGGCCGAAGGCGTCGAGCACGCCTTCATGGGCGAGAATGCGGTTGGCGAGCGCGAGTTCCGCGATCAGGTCGGTCAGATTTTCGGGCACGATTCCCCCTGTTGTGGCGCTTTTCGGCAGATGGCCGGAATATCCATTACGCCATCAAGTCGCGCACATTAAAAGCGCGGACGGGGCGATGAAAGCCTTTCAGGTCGAGATCGCCGATCGGCTCGGTACTGGCGATCGCTTCGACGGCGAGCTGGACCCGGCCGTCGATCAGAATCTGCCCGTCGGCGGCCTGCGTGCAGAGGCGGGAGCCGAGATTGACCACCGTGCCGTTCGCCGAATAGTGAAAACGACCCTCGTAACCGACGCTGCCCAAAGTGGCATGCCCCGAGGCGATGCCGACGCCGAAGCCAAGCTCGTGGCCGAAGCGGCGCCATTTCTCCACCAGCGCGGCGACCCGCCCGCGCATCTCGACCGCCATGCGCACCGCGCGCAATGCCGGATCGGTGCAAGGCAGTGGATCGTTAAATATGATCAGCAGACCATCGCCGGCGAAATGCTGCAGCGTGCCCTCGAAGCGGTCGATCGATTCGCCGAGGCACTGATAATATTCCTGCAATACCGCGATGATGTCTTCCGGCTCCGCGCTCTCGGCGAACGCGGTGAAGCCGCGCAGGTCGCAGAACACCACTGTTATATCGCGACGATGGCTTTCCAAAAGCTTGTCGTCGCCCGACGACATCACGAGCTTGGCGATCTGCGGCGACAGAAAGCGCTTCAGCAGGTTCATGCGGTCGAGCTCGCTGACCTGCTGGTTGACACGCTCTTCCAAGGTGCGGTTCCAGGTGGCGAGGTCGGCGGCTTGGGCCTGCACCTGGTCGTGCAGCGCCTTCACGCGCAGCATCGAGCGCACGCGCGCGACCAGCGCCGCCTGATCGATCGGTTTGGTCAAATATTCGTCGGCGCCGGCGTCGAGGCCGGTGACGACATCCTGGCTGGCGGCACGCGCGGTGACCAATATGATCGGGATGAACGACATCGCCGGATCGCTCTTCAGACGACGGCAGACCTCGAAGCCGTCGAGTTTCGGCATTTCCACGTCGAGCAGGATCAGGTCGGGACTATGCTCTCTGGCGCTCGCCAGCGCTTCTTCGCCGTCGGCCGCCTGCAGTAATTGATAGCCATGCTTCTCCAGCCGCGTGATCAGAATGTCGCGGTTGGTTTCGTTGTCGTCGACCACGAGGATGAGGGCGGGATTGTTCATGCTCGGCTTGCAATGGATGATTCGGTTGTGGAGCGAAGCGGACTGGCAATCCTAAGCGGGCAAGAACTCCCTGATCTTTGCCAATAATTGACGCGGACTATACGGCTTTGTGACATAGGCGTCGCAACCGGCGGCACGCGCTTTGGCCTCGTCGCCGCTCAGCGCATACGAAGTCACGACGATGATCGGAATCGCTTTGAGATCGGGATCGGCCTTGATGCGCCGCGTCGCCTCGTAGCCGTCGAGCAGCGGCAGCTGAATGTCCATGAGAATGAGATCGGGGCGCTCCGTCTTCGCCGCGGCGACCCCCGCTTCGCCGTCACCGGCTTCGCACATAGCGTAGCCGGCGCTGGCGAGAAGATCGCGCAGGATCTGACGGTTATCCTCCTGATCCTCAACGACCAGAATCCGCTTGCTCATGGTCGCCCCGCTTGGTGTTCGACGCGCAACGGCACCGTGAACGAGAAGGTCGAGCCGGCGCCGAGGCTGGATTCGACCCACAATTTGCCGCCATGCATTTCGATGATGCGTTTTGCGATCGACAGGCCGAGCCCGGTACCGCCCTTGGCCTTGGTCTGCGTGCTGTCGGCCTGCTGGAATTCGTCGAATATTTTCGCTTGGTCCGCCTCGGCGATACCCGGGCCGGTGTCGCGCACCGAGATGGTGTAGGCGCCGTTCGACGCCGCCGCCTTGACGGCGACCTCGCCCGCATCGGTGAACTTGATCGCATTGCCGACCAGATTGAGCAGTACCTGGGTCAAGCGGCGATCGTCGCCGCGGGCCGGCGGTAGATTTGCCGGCACCTCGATCTTGAAAGCGAGTTTCTTGCTATTCGCCAGCGGCTCGACCGCGCTGTAGACGCCGTGCACCACGTCCTTGATGGAATAATCCTGGATCGACAGCACCAGTTGCCCGGCCTCGATTTTCGACAGATCGAGCACATCGTTGATCAGTCCAAGCAGATGCTTGCCGTTCGACTGCACGCGCTCCATCACGGCGCGCATTTTTTCCGGCGCTTCGCCGTAAATGCCGTCGATAATGAGCTCGGTGTAGCCCAGAATGGCATTGAGCGGTGTGCGCAGCTCGTGGCTCATATTGGCGAGGAATTGCGATTTGTGCTTGCTCGCTTCCTCAACCTGCCGGCTCTTATCCTGGATCTCCTCGAACAGCCGCACGTTCTCGATGGCAATCACCGCCTGGTCGGCGAAGGTTTGCGCCAGCTCGATTTGCTTCTCGGTGAACGGCCGCACCTCGCTCCGCATCAGCACGATGACGCCAGTCGGCGTGCCTTCGCGCAGCATCGGGACCCCCAGTAGGGTGCGAACGCCAGCGACCTTCATGACATCCGTCATCCTATAGTCTGGATCGGCCATCACGTCGGCGATTTGGATCGTGTTGCCAGCCATGACCGTGCGGCCGACGACTGAGCCAGCGCCGCCCGGTATGGGATGCTCGGACATGAATGCCTTGAATTGCGCCGAGAAGCCTCGCATTGCGACACCGCGATACGAATCGCCGTGCTTGCGGGTAATGGAGACCTTCTCAGCTTCGCACAGGCGGGCAGCCGATTCCACGAGCGTGTCGAGCACGGTCTGCAGGTCGAAGGTCGAGCGGCTGATGATCTTGAGCACGTCGGCGGTGGCAGTCTGCTGTTGCAGCGATTGCCGCAATTCGTTGAGCAGCCGCGTGTTCTCGATAGCGATAACGGCCTGGGCGGCGAAATTCGTAACCAGATCGATCTGCTTGTCGGCGAATGGCCGTACCTCGTCGCGATAGATGCTAATGGCGCCGATCAACTCGCTTTCCTTGAGCATCGGCACGACGATTAGGGACCGCGCGCCTGCTAGCCTGGCCGAAATGCTCGGCGCCGCTTCGACCGTCTCGTCGTCTATGCGGATCACGTCTTTTGTCCGCGATACCCGGTCAAGTCCCGTTCCAGTAGTCGGTCGAAACGAACCACGTTGCCGGTGAAACTCGACAAGTTCCGAAGGAGCGCCACAAAGCGCGACCGCCTCGAAGGCGTCAGGTTCGTATCGCCACAGCGTACCGAATTTTGCGTCGCAAATTCGTATCGCATTCTCCAGCATGGACTGAAATACCGGCTCCAGCTCGCCGCGTGACGAGCTGATGACGCGCAAAACGTCCGCCGTCGCCGTCTGCTGCTCCAGCGATTGCCGCAATTCGTTGAGCAGCCGCGCATTCTCGACGGCGATCACGGCCTGGGCGGCAAAACTCTGCACCAGTGCGATCTGCTTGTCGGTGAACGGCCGGACTTCCTGGCGGTAGATGGCGATGGCGCCGACAAAGGCATCGTCCTTGAGCATGGGTACGACGACGAGCGTTCGTGCACCAGCCAATTCAACAAGCGCGACGCGAATGGGTTCACGTTCCGCGTATGCCGGCTCCGCCATGACGTCTGCGATGTGGACAACGCTCTTGGTGTGTTTGGCGCGAACGAGGCCTGTGCTCGGACCGGGGTGAATCAGCGGCTCGCGCATCCACGCTTCGGCATACGCGGCCGGCGTGCCGTAAAGGGCTCCAAACCGGAATCCGTCGCCCTCGGCGAGCCAAAGATCGCCAAACTTGGCCTCGCAGATGTGCACCGCATTTTCCAGCATGGCCTGGAACACCGGCTCAAGCTCGCCGGGCGACGAGCTAATGACCTTGAGCACGTCGGCGGTGGCCGTTTGCTGCTCCAGCGATTGGCGCAGCTCGTTGAGCAGTCGCGTGTTCTCGATGGCGATGATGGCCTGGGCGGCAAAATTCTGCACCAGCGTGATCTGCTTGTCGGTGAACGGCCGGACCACTTCGCGATAGATCGCGACGGCTCCGATCACCTCGTTGTCCTTGAGCATCGGCACCACAAGCAGCGTGCGAATTCCGCCAAGGTCGACCGCCGCAACCCGCATGGGATCGCCGGTGGAATAGCCGCGGTCCGCGGAAGCGTCTTCGACCTGGACAACGCGCTTTGTCGCCATGACGCGGCCGATGCCCGTATTCGGGCCTGGACGAACGAGCTTGTGCAGCCGCGCTTCGACATAAGCCGGCGGCGCGCCGTGCATGGCGACGGCCCGGAAAGCATCGCCTTC
>Ga0208604_1000089_pt1 | contig 13708 bp, 12 predicted proteins | sample MicForSoSWNH22_M_FD_188009 | JGI IMG/M metagenome (GOLD analysis project Ga0208604, IMG submission 188009) | Forest soil microbial communities from Harvard Forest Long Term Ecological Research site in Petersham, Massachusetts, USA - MetaG HF016... | ecosystem: Environmental > Terrestrial > Soil... | reverse complement strand
CCGGTGCCCCCGGTCCAAGAACCACCCGTCGAACCAAATCAATATGTTAATCCAACGTTGCGTACCGTTGACTTTCTTAGCTCGGTGATTCCCGTGATCTCGACCGTCAGAGTCTGCGCAGACGCCGCCACCGGACAAAACGTCGTCACTGGAGCAGCTCTCTCGTCGAACGGCGATTGGGCCGCAAAATCGTTTTGTGTTGTCGGTCTCGGGGCAAGCGCGCTCTCTTTGCTCAGAGGAAGTGCGACGCTTACTGAGGCGGCCATTGAAGACCCTGCTCTCGAGTTTGAATTCATGAAGGATTATACTCCCAACTCCGGTGCGGCGCTTGGACGAGGAAGGGATTTAGACCGATTCAAACTCCCAACCGGCGAATACAGACTTGGTTGGTTCGATGTCCGAGACACCCTTGGCGACCAAGCAAACTGGGCAATTAACGAGGCAAAGCTTAGAGATGTGATGAAATTAAATCTGCCAATCAGAGATGTGAGCGGTGTCCTCGCAAGGGGGCCCTACCTTGACCGAGAGCGCGCCTTGCTACGAGCGGCGGGGTGGCTGCGCCGAGGCGATCGTTGGCTACCACCTGGATCGCAATAGGACCATGACATTTAGAATCCGCAACGCGAATGGTTGCTCGCATTTTTCCACTATTTTTGCTGCCTTGGTATTGGAAACGGCGGCCATTGGATTCGCGCCGCCTGCTTTGGCAGTCGATCGTGAACAGGATGGGATTGCGGCGTCGGTCTCGATCATCGGGAATGAGTTGCTCGTTCGGTGGCATTTTCTAAGACCGATCGAAGTTCCGTTATCCGCGCTAAGCGCTACCGTTAACCTGCGCCCGATCGGCATACCTACAATCGAACCTTATCCAGGACTGGACGAAGAAACGATCGTCCTATTGATGCTGGACCTTACGGACCCGAAGCGTGAAGATCAAATAAATCAAGATAAGACCGCGCTCTTCACAATAACCGGCCGTGCCACCACTCATCATCAAGTTGCTTTTGGCGTATATGCGGAAAAACCACAACTGCTTGTACCGCAGGACCGCAGCACCGATGGCCTCGTCGAGTCGATCATAGCTGCGCAACCGCGTGACGGAGCCGCAAATCTTAACCTGGTCTTACGTGAGGCTGTCAACTTAATCGCCAAGCCGCAGGCCGACCGCCGAGGCATTTACGTGCTCAGCGACGGCCATAGCGATGACACGCTGGACACCACAGCGCTCACCGATCTGGCAAAACGCAGCGACGTCGCCCTGACATTCATCCTCACGGCCAGTGAACGTAAAGTCGATCTGACGCAATTGGCTGAGATTGCCGAGGCTACCGGCGGCGAAGTCATCCGGCCAGGCCAGCGTCAAAAATTTTTGAATGCTCCGTTTGACTTGCTCGACAGCGGCGCCACGGCTCGGTTTCCGCTTGGCGAGGCACGCCGCTATTTTTGGGAGCCTGAAGCCGACATCAAAGTTGTTTTCCATTATGGCGATCGCAGTCTGGAATTATCTTTCCCGGCGCCCCCGATTCCTTTGGCCAGCCCGGTCGAGACGTCAAAGTACTTGGCAGATACACACCCGATTGCTGTCGCGGGAGCCGGCGGAATCATAGTGGCTTTTTGCGTCGCGGGTGCTGCGCTGGTGAGAAGACGTAAAGCTGTAATGCCGGTCAAGCCCGAGCTAACCGCCACGATGTTACGGACTCATGAGGCCCCACAACCAGCTGTGGACTCAGGCTCGGATAAAGTTCCGTTTGAGCCGCCGCCAACGGCCGAACCGCGCAGCCCCCAACCGCCGGCAGTGCTTGAGGACGTCGAAAATGGAACCACCTATGAAGTCAGCAAACCTCTAGTGCAGATCGGCCGCGATGCGGCGAACGACGTCGTGTTGCAGGATATGACGGTCTCGCGCTTTCATGCCGTTATCAGGAGCGGTGCGGATGGATCTTATTCAATTGAAAATCAATCCGACACCAATGCAACTCGGGTCAACTACCAAAATATCGGCAGGGCGCGCCTCGCCGACGGCGACGTGATCGAATTTGGCGCGACGAAGTTGCGATATCGTCAGCCCGCGCGTCTCCGGATCGAATAAATGCCGGCTCCAACTAGCCAGTCCTATCATTTTCCAGATGCCGGAGCATGTCCCTTACGTGCTCGTTTCCAGCTGCCGCGACTTTTTCGTACCATTGTCGGGCCGAAGCATAATCTCTTGGTCCCTCCGAGTCCTTTGAGACGGTAGCCAGCGAGATTGCTCATCGCGTTCGCGTCGCTTGCAGTTGTCGCCTTCTGATACCATTGACGTGCCTGGCTCAGGTCCTTATCGAGACCCCAGCAGTCCATAGAAGTCGCCGAGGCTACCCATCACGATTGACGCCGAGCGTAACATGCAACAAAGCACATCATCGGCCCAAGCGCCGAAGCGCTTGCTTCGCTTCGTCGAACCCCTGCTCAGCGGCCTTCGAATACCATCGGCGCGCCTCACCAATGTCGCGTGGCCCGCCGACACCGGCAGCATACATCGCGGCTAAATTCATCATCCCACGCGCAACGCCATCCTCAGCCGCCTTTTCATACCAATAACGCGCCTGGCTGAAATCCTTGCGCTCGCCGCGGCCGTTTGCGTACGCGTAGCCGATGTTGACCATTGCAGCACCCACGCCTAGGTCTGCAGCTTTGTGCCACCACTTCATCGCTTCCGCGTAACTCTGTGGCACACCGTGCCCCTGATCGTAGAGATTCCCCAAACTAAACATGCCACGCCCGCTGCCCAGGTCGGCCGCTTTTGAGAACAGACGAAACGCGCTGGCGTAATCGGTGGGGCCTCCCTGTCCCATAGCGAAAAGCCATCCAAGTTGATACATGCCAAAAGTATCATTCAAATCCGCTGACTTTTCGTACCACTTCCGCGCTTCGACGTAATTTTGCGCTACACCTCGCCCGTTGGCATAGAGTTCACCGATGTTATTCACCGCGACCGTGTTATTCAGATCAGCGGCCTTCTGGTACCATTTCCGTGCTTCCAGGTAATCTCGCGTTACACCTTGCCCGTTGGCATAGAGGTTGCCGATGTCGTTCATCGCGATCGCATAACCAAGATCCGCAGCCTTTGCGTACCAGTTGCGCGCTTCCGCGTAGTCCTGCAGCACACCTTGTCCGGAGGCATACAGATCGCCGATGCTGTCCATGGCGCTCGCATAACCGAGGTCGGCGGCCTTTTGATACCACCTGCGCGCTTCACTCAGATCTTTAGGCACGCCGTTCCCGAAACGATAAAACCATGCCATGCTCGACATCGCGGGGGCATAGCCCAGATCGACTGCCTTGGCGTGCCACCGGCGCGATTCGGCAAAATCTTTGGTCACACCCTGCGCGTCGGTTGAGTACATACTGCCCAGGGCTTGCATTGCAGCCGGATAGCCGCCATCGGCGGCTTTTGCGAACCATCTGCGCGCTTCATCATATTTTTTCAGTTTAAAGAAAGCGCGACCAAGTTGGTATAGCAGTCGCGGCGCATCTGGAAAGTCCTGGATTGCTTTCTCACATGCAGCTTCAGCAATGGCTGCATCGAAGAACATCCAATCTACTCCCCTGACGCTGGCCTTTCGTGAATCGTCTGGATTGGCTGCCAGCGTATCGCAGTCGGTTACTTTTGGCTCGAGCGCGGCAAGACGAACGGTCGCATCGGCGCGGTGGGCACTCGTTGGATTCTGATCGAGGAAGGAACGCCAGCGTTCAGGGTCCCTGCTCTCCTTTAATTTCTCCCAGGCAGTATTGTTTTCGCCGGATGCCGGCGCTGTGCCGGGCGTTGCAGCCGAGGTCGCCGGCGTAGCCGCGGACGTAGCCGAAGTAGATGTCTGTATCAACGCAGCACTTTGCTGCCGCTTGAGCTCTTCGATTCTGGTGCGCGCAAGCTCGCCATAGAACGTGTCCTTGTAATGTGCAGCAAAGGCCTCAAGCACTGCGGTGCTGGTGATGTCCTTGGTGGCCGCCCAAGCTTCGGCCGCATCGCTCAGCGGAGGTGTTGCTGAAGCGGTCGATGGCGTAGCCGTGGCGGCCGGCGCGGTTGACACAGTGGGTGTCGAAGCTGCCGTGGTGGCCGAAGATGGCTCCGCTTTCGGCACAACGTCCGCCACGGTCTTGGTCTGATCCGAACAGAACAGGCCGAGCTTACCGCAGGCGATGACACGTCCCGGAGCGGTCATAACGGCGGCAATCGCCATTAGACCAACAACCGCAGTGGCGGTCGCACTCCATAGCAGCGGACGGCGTATCCGTTGGCTGGCACGCGGCATTCTGCTGGAGAGCCCCGCCCGTACCTCAGCGACCGACGCCGGCCGCTCCCGCTCCTCGAGCTTGAGCATCCAGTCGATGGTGCCGAGAAGCGCTGGGTCATACTTGCCAGCCGCCGCGATTGTTGCGGGGATCAGCGGGTCCTTGCGCAGCCGCCGCAACGAGTCGATCGGCACCGTCCCGGTCACACAGCGGTAGGCGATAGCCCCCAGCGAATAGAGGTCCGTCCACGGACCCTGCTGCTGCTCTCCAACCCCATACTGCTCCGGCGGCGAGTAACCCGGCGCCGCAATCGCCGTGATGCTTCGGCTGTTGCGACCGGCAAAGTCCCGCGCCGCCCCAAAGTCGATCAGAACCGGCGTGCCGTCTTCCCGGATGATCACGTTGCTCGGCTTTAGGTCGCGGTGCAGGATCGCCCGCTCGTGCATCGCCTCAAGCCCGGCCAACAGTCCAGCCAGGATGCCGCGCAGCTCCGCTTCGGGTACCGGTCCTGCCCCCAGCCGCTGGCTCAGCGTCCGCCCGCGCTCGTAGTCGAGCACGATGTAGCCGGTGCCGTGCATCTCGAAGAAGCGCCGCACGTGCACGATGTTGGGATGCCGGAAGCGGGTGATCAGGCGGGCTTCTTCCAGGAACGCTTTGAGCCCGCCGGCAAAGTCCTCCTGGTCGGTCTCCGACTTGGCGCTCACCGTGATGCTGGAGACCCGCCCCGCCAGCGCGTTGGGGAAATACTCCTTGACCGCAACGGTCTCTCTTAGGGTGGTGTCCAGCGCCCGATAGGTGATGCCGAACCCGCCATGGCCCAGCACCGCCTCGATCTCAAACTCGAGAAGCTTCGTCCCGGGCGACAACGCAAAATGATGCGCGCCCTTCACAGGCTCAGGGATTGGAGCTTCTGCATCCATGAGGATATCGCAACGAACTCTAAAATCTCAATCCATCAACATTACCGACCGAAAACCCTATGGTAAAGCACGTCGATTATTGTATTCCAATACACGCATCATCTTTAACTTTGTATCATCGAGTTGTTTCTTTGATCAATCCGCGTCCGCTTGCCGCAGAGCCGTCCCACAACTCGTCAGCTTTAACTTACATCGATGGTGAGCTAATAATTTCCAGTTATGTGAAGTTCGACGGAACAGTCGTCCGCCAATGCCAATAATTATAAGTTATATGGCAGCCCTTTGCTGTCGATGTCCGCTATGAGCTCGCTAGCGGACATCGACTAGGCGTTGCTTGATGTCCGCTAAGGGCCAGGAGCGACCATAGTGCAGCGCGGCAAAGACCCCGGGTTGTTCGATTACCTCGTCGGCGCTGGCCTGTTGGAAGCGGAGAACTGCCTCCTCCTGCAAACGGTCGGCGTTCGTGACGCGCTCATGCTGGCGTAGGTGCTCCAACCAGGATGCCACCAGGAATATAATTCGTCATTCTGATTTTCCCGATCACCGTCGTGTAATTCCGTAACAAAAGTTGCGTGGCGCGATCGATTCATTTTCCGTCGAGAAGTTGGAGCACAACGTTTTGGAGTTCCGCGTCATTCATTCCATGGCGGGATTTCGCCGGTCGCAACCTGGGTGGGCACCTCGACTAGAAACTCTGTGCCGGGAAAATTGACCGCGTTGGGATAAAGCGCATGGATCATAGCGGCCATTTCACGTGAAGACTTAGCGATTTTGGCCGCCTTTGCGAAGGCGCGGATGTATCCGCGAGTCCAGTCAATGGCGAAACTGTCGTCGGGCAATCCTGGCTTGGTGTGGCCGGCGATTATGCGAACGGGGCTAAGCGACTCCAGATAATCGAGACTCGCGAGCCATTCCGCGTATTGCGGTGCCAGATGCTCACCCAAGAAAACAAAGGCGCCGTTGTACACGAGGTCGCCCGCGACGAGTGTGCGTGTTCCCGGGTCCCAGAGCGCGGTGCAATGAACGTGGTCGCCTTGCATGGGCCCGAGTATCTTCAGAGTGTGTCCTTCAAGCGTAATCTCGTCCGCCTGAAGAGCTGTTGGAACCACCCCGCGGCGCGGCGCGTTGCCGCCGATTCCCTCTGCCCAGCGCTGAAACTTGAGTGGAATCGACCGCTCCATATCCTTGGCTACGACTGCATGTGCGACGACCTGGGCGTTCGGGAAGGATTCGATTAGCAGATCGAGACTGAAGAAGTGATCCGGGTGGTCGTGCGTCACAAAGACCGTGATCAGCTTCTTGCCGCTGTCCAAAATCGCGGCGACCACGCGGTGGGCATCGGAGCGCGAAAACGGAACATCGACCAGCAACGCCTCCGTCTGGCCCGTGACGAGTGTGTAATTCGCAGGCTGATTACCAGAGAGGGCAAAGCTGCCGGACATAACCTGAAACTCAAGGGGCTTGGCAGCTGCTGTTGTGGCTGCCTGCGTAGTGCTAATCACATCACTCCTCCACTTCCCACAGCCCGCCGATTACGGTGCTATTGCTATATCGACGTCACTAAGATGGGCCACGCAGGTCACACCTGAGTCTGGCCGCCATCCACGACAAGTTCGGCACCATTGACGAAACTGCTGTCGTCCGAGGCCAGAAACAGCACCGCTTTGGCGATCTCTTCCGGCTTCCCCGTCCGGCCTAACGGGATCTGCGTCACCATCTGCGCAACGAACTCTTTGATCTGCTTCTTGGTGAGACCAAGCTTCGGGAAAACCGGTGTCATCACCACGCCGGGACTGACCACGTTGACGCGGATTTTGCGATCCTTCAGGTCGATTGCCCAGCCGCGGGCCAGATTGCGGACGGCCGCCTTGGTTGCGGAGTAAACGCTGAACGCCGGCATGCCGATTGAAGCGGCTATGGACGCGTTCAAGACGATGGTGCCGGCATTGGCTAGTAGCGGTAGCGCCTTCTGCACGGTCAGGATCACCCCCTTGACGTTGATGTCGAAGGTCTCGTGATACTGCTGCTCGGTGATCGCCCCGAGCGGCAAAAAGGTGCCGACGCCGGCATTGGCGAAGACGGTGTTGAGTCGACCTTTCTCTATCTTGATCTGAGCATAGAGGCGATCCAGGTCGGCCGCATTGGAGACATCAGCCTGGACGGCTTTGACGTTACTCCCGATCTTCTTTACCGCGGCTTCAAGCTGATTCTGGCGACGCCCGGTGATGTATACGTAAGCGCCTTCCGCCACGAAGCGCTCGGCGGTGGCGAGGCCGATGCCACTTGAGCCGCCGGTGACGACCGCGACTTTACCTGCGAGCCTTCTGTTCATTATAGTGTTCCATCGACAGCTGGTTCTAAAATACGTGAGTGAAGGCACAGAAGTCGCACTTCCGAAATAGAAAGGGCTGAAAGCCATCATTGCAGCAATGTCGATATCGAAGCTGCCGGATTTCGAGAAACTCGCGATTTACGCGAAGGTGGCCGAGCAGCGATCGTTCGCCACGGCGGCCCACGCCATGGGCCTATCGGTCGCCGCCGTCGCGCGGACCGTCACACACGCCTCGAGATTGTTAGCTACTTGTTGCGCTGGGCCGATGGCTTCCGCCCCGTAAAGGCCTCGGTGTTCCAGGGTGCGCCGGTAAGGTTTGCGATCAAGAAATCAGCTAGAACCGAGACCTTGGCCGGACGCGCACGAGCAGTGGGCGTCACCAAATACAGTCCGGTTTCAGACAAACGCCAATCGGGGAGAAGCTGCTCAAGCTGCTTTTCGCGAAGGTGTTGGCTCACAACGAATTCGGGCAGTTCAGTGATGGCGAGTCCCTCAAGTACGGTCGGCAACAATACCTCGACGTTCGTTCCCCTGAGTGGCCCCGTCGGCGAAAACGGGTACTCCTCACCGCTCGTTCGGTGGGTAAAGTGCCAGACATCGCGCGGTCTGTGTAGATAACCCAAGCACCGATGAGCACGTAGATCGCGTGGGTGCTGTGGACGTTCATACCGAGCGATGTACTTCGGCGATGCCACAAGAAATCGGCGAATCGGTGCTATAAAGCGCGCTACGAGCGATGAGTCCTCCAAGATCCCGATGCGAAGCGCCGCATCGAAGCCATCAGCGATTAGATCGATGTGCACGTCTGTAAGATCGACGTCGATTGCGACATCCGGATACTGCTGAAAAAAGGCCGGCAGGATCGGTGCAACCCAACGCGAGCCAAAGGACAGCGGTGCGGTGAGTTTCACAAGACCTCGCGGTTTGCTCGAGGTCTCACGGCCGAAGTCTTCCACCGCCTTCGCTTCCGAGTAGATTCTCAAAGCTTGCTCCGCCAGTCTGCGGCCATAGTCTGTGAGGGCAAGTCGCCGCGAAGTCCTGTTGAAGAGGCGTCCACCAAGTCGGTCCTCCAGGCGGGTCACAGCTCGCGAAACGGTCGCTACGGACACGCCCATGGCGCGGGCCGCTGCCGCGAAGGAGCGCTCTTCAGCCACCTTCGCGAACATCGCAATCCCTTCGAAGTCCGGCAACTTTGACATCGACAGTCCCGCAACGATGGCTTTCATCAATTGCTATTTCGAAAATTGACCCGGCGCCGCACCATTGTAGCAGATGAGCTGACCCAAACAACAACGGTGTCACGCGCACGACGCTCGTGCAAACTTCTCGCGAACCGAAAGTTGTTGCGTCTCACCAGCGGCGCTGGATCGCGCTGTCCGCGTGACTTCAGAGGAGGGCCTTATGAACGCTCAATCATCGACTTCAGGGCAGACAGGAGCGCCCGAGCGGGAATCAGCGAGAGCGGGTTTCACTGGGCTCCCGGCTTTGCTGACCCCCGAGGAATCCGTCGTCGTCCTGATCGACCATCAGCCGTTTCAGTTCGCAAACCTTCACAGTCACGAGCCGACGATGATCGTGAACAATGTGGTTGGCCTCGCTAAGTTGGCCAAAGCCTTCAAAGTTCCGGTTATCCTGACTCCGGTGATGGAAGCGCGCGGCGGAAAACTCATAAAGGAGCTTACAGACGTATTCCCTGATCAGAAGCCTGTTGATCGGACGTATATCAACGCATGGCAAGACAAACGAATCGTAGACCTCGTCAAAGCAACCGGCCGCAGGCAGCTAATCCTGGCCTCGCTTTGGACCGAGATGTGTTTGGCGATGCCCGCCATTCACGCCCTCGCTGACGGTTACGACGTGTATGTCGTTACCGACTGTTCGGGTGGCGTATCTGTTGAATCTCACGACATGGCAGTTCGGCGAATGGTGCAAGCGGGCGTCGTTCCTATCACGTGGATGGCTCTGCTCGGCGAATGGCAACGCGATTGGGCTCGTACCGACACGGTGCCCGGGCTTGTGGAAGTCATGGTCCAGCACGGTGGAGGAAGTGGGGTCGCATTCGCTTGGGAGACTCAACTTCTCGGAGCTTCCAAGCCGTAACACCTCACACCACCGCACCACCCCTTGTAGTGGAGCAGAGCATCATGTCGTGGCTCGGGCAAAATGTCGATCTTGGCTGGGGTGCGACTCTTATCAGACTCGCGACGAGCTGCACCGCTTTGACGAATTGTGGTCCGAGCTATTTCCCGCCGAACAGGCGCGGATCGTTCAGCTTCTCGTCGAACGCGTCGATATTTCGGACCGCGGCGCCGACATCACCCTCCGAGTTGAGGGACTTGCAAGCCTCCTACAAGACCTGCGCGCCGCCGATTCCAGGATTGCCGCATGAAAAGCCATACCGAGCCACGAACCATCACGGTTCACGTCCCTGTGACGTTCACGATCCGTGGTGGCCGCAAAATGATCATTTCTGACGCCGACGGCGATGGGGGATTTCGTCAATACAAACTATCTCACGACGTACCGAAGCAAAGAACAGAGAACGCACTCCTCAAGGCGATTGCCAAAGCCCACCGATGGCGGCAGAAAATTGAAAACGGAGACTATGCGTCAATAACAGAGTTGGCGAAGGCCGAAAATGTCAATCAATCCTACGCTTGCCGGATACTGCGGCTTACGCTTCTAGCACCAGGCATTATCACTGAAATCCTCAATGGCCGATACTCGTCGGACCTGATGCTCAAGCGCGTCATGAAACCACTTCCCGTACTCTGGGACGAGCAGATACTCGCGCTTAAAGTGCCGGCCGCCTCTCGCTAGGAAATGAAGATTTCAAACGAGGCGCACAAGCTTTTCGTGCCGTCTCGTGAATACCCGTGGACACTAGACTGACAGGCTGGGGTTCTTCGATACGTTGCTTGGTAGAATTGGCGCAGCGTGCGCAGCGACTAGATCTACTTGCATGTTCTGGTCCCTCAAACCATCGCGGCGCCGTTCGAAATGCAAGGCGCGAATGCTCTCCTTCGAAGAGGACGGAGGTGCCAATGCCCCTCCAGGACCACGTTCGAACCCAAGTTTGCGCAGATGCTCTCGGATCCGCCTCTTTAAGCGTGCCTCCAGCGTAAAAGCTGAGATTACGACTGCCTTTTTCACCTGTACGCCCTCTCCCCCGGCAAGTTCTAGCAACCGCATGCGCGTATGGGTAGAGCAAATCGCCAGAGCACGCGTCTCCGGAAACGTTGATTTCGCAGTACCTTGCATAGGCGGCCAAGGGCGTTAATGCGCCAGAGCGGCGCAACGTTTGGCTGATCCGTAACTCGAAAAACTTTCCCATATTTCTGTTGGACCGTGCACTGCGAGTTTTGATAAATGCTGTCACCCAGCGAGTGCCACTTCGAATTCGGTAAGTCGAAATCCCACGAAATGGACTTAAGAACGATAGTTCGCGAAGACCGTAACTCGGCCTCAAAGTACAGAGCCCTGGAGAAAAAAGGCCGGTGGAGAAGGATTCCGCCCTACCCGCTCCTGGGCAGAGTCCAGAGGTTCAGCGCGCCACAAGCCACACAGTGCGGTTTGGCAGGGATTGCTTTTGGCACCGGAGAACAGATTGCGAGGGGCGCTGGCGGAGAGGGTGGGATTCGAACCCACGATACGGTTTCCCGTATACACGCTTTCCAAGCGAGCGCCTTCAGCCACTCGGCCACCTCTCCGGACACGCCGGGCCGCAATATAACGACGGCCTCCGGCGTGACAACCCGCGTGGCACGGGGCCGATCTCAAGGCCGCGGTCGGCCACGGCAGCAATTCTGGAACTTCCTCCGCCTCGCGTCGTTAGTAAACAGTCCTTGATGAGGCAACACAGGAGGACGCCATGGGACGCGGGATATTGCTTTGGCTCATCGGCATTCCGCTGCCAATCATTCTGCTGATCTGGCTGCTCGGCGGCCTGCACAGCTAGGTTATTGTGGGCGACGTGAAGTGACGCGAAGGGCCCGGCGCGAGCCGGGCCTTTTGCGCGCGCTTTCGCAAACGCCCATGTTCCCTTACATTAGCGGCATGGCTTCGTCCGAAGACGACTACCTGATCCGCCCCGATCCGCTCGATCCGCGCCTGACCGAGCGCGTCAAGGGCATCGACCAGAGCGGCGCGGCGATCGAAACGTCGGTGACGGTGGAGCGGGCGCTGACGATCTTCCTCAATTCCCAGGAGATCGTCACGGCCATGACCATCAACGATCATCCCGAATATCTCGCGCTCGGCTACCTGCTCAACCAGAACATGCTCAAGGTCGACGACACCGTCACCGCCGTCGATTACGACGAAGAACTGTCGGTCGTCGTGGTGCGCACCAAGCGCAAGACTAACTACGAAAAGAAACTCAAGAAGAAAGTGCAGACCTCGGGCTGCGCCCAGGGCACCGCGTTCGGCGACCTGATGGAAGCACTGGAGAACGTCACGCTGCCGGCGGCCGAGCTGCGCACGTCGTGGCTCTATACGCTGACCCACAAGATCAACACCACGCCCTCGCTCTATCTCGAGGCCGGCGCCATCCACGGCTGCGTGCTGGCGGTCGAGGATCGCCCGCTGGTCTATATGGAGGACGTCGGCCGTCACAACGCCGTCGATAAGATTGCGGGTTGGATGTTCAAGTATAAGGTCGCCGCCGCCGACAAAATTTTCTACACCACCGGCCGGCTCACCTCCGAAATGGTGATCAAGACCGTGCGCATGGGCATTCCGATCCTGATCTCGCGCTCCGGTTTCACGGCGTGGGGCGTCGAGCTGGCGCGTAAGGCGAATTTGACGCTGATCGGCCGCGCGCGTGGCAAACGCTTCATCGCGCTCGCCGGCGAGGACCGCATCGTGTTCGACCAGGACCTCGCCTATGTCGAGGAAGAGAGCAGCAAGCACCGCCGCAAGGCCGCGGTGCATGACGATTAGGCGCGCGTGACGTCACCCCCTACTCTCGGTCTCGTGCTTGTCGGCGGTCTGGCGCGGCGCATGGGCGGCGGCGACAAGGCGCGCATAAAAATCGGCGGCGCCAGCATCTTGCAGCGCGTGCTCACTTGCCTCGCGCCGCAATGCAGCCGCGTCATCATCAATGCGAATGGGGATCCTGCGCGCTTTGCCGATACCGGCCTCCCCGTGATCGCCGACAGCGTGCCGGATTTCGCCGGCCCCCTGGCCGGCATTCTTGCCGGCCTCGACTGGGCGGCGCAAAACGCGCCGGCCACCGAATGGCTGGTCAGCGTGCCGGGCGATTGCCCGTTCTTGCCGAAGGATTTGGTGACGCGCCTGCACGATGCCCGCGCCACATCGAATGTCCCGCTCGCCTGCGCCCGCTCTGGCGAATGGCGGCATCCGGTCGTCGGACTGTGGCCGGTCAAATTACGCGAGGATTTGCGTCACGCTTTGGTCGGCGAAGATTTGCACAAGATCGAGCTATGGACGGCGCGGCATGGCATCGCCATCGCCGAATGGGCTGCTGTCCCGTTTGATCCGTTCTTCAACGTCAATACGCCCAAGGACGTGGCGCAGGCCGAGGCTATTGCCGCCAAATATCCGAACGCGTAACGGCGCTATTCGCGTTGCACCGTCGGCAGCCACGGCATCGCCGCGCGGCGTTTTGCTTCAAAGCTCTCGATCGCATCGCGGTATTCTAACGTGACGTCGATATCGTCGATGCCACGCACCAGGCGGTCCTTGCGCAATGGGCTGATGTCGAAGGCATGCGCGCCGCGATCCGGCCCGATCAGCGACTGGTTGGGCAGATCGATGGTCATCTCGGCGCCTGGGCGCTCGCGCAATTGCCGCCATAAATCCCGGATGATCGTCTCAGGCATCGTGATCGGCAAGATGCCGTTCTGGATGCAGTTGACCTGAAAGATTTCGCCGAAGCTCGGGCCGACCAGCGCGCGCAGGCCGAAATCCATCACCGCGAAAGCGGCGCCCTCGCGGGACGAGCCGCAGCCGAAATCCCGGTCGGTGACCAGGATTTTGGCATTGCGATAGGCCGGATCGTTCAACACGAAATCGGCGCGCGGCCGGCCGGCTTCATCGAAGCGAAGATCGTACAAAAAGGCTTCGCCGTAATCGTGCCCGGGCCGGCGATGGCGGCGCATGTAACGGCCGGGCAGAATCATCCCGGTGTCGACGCTGGCGATTTCGAGCGGTGCGGCAACGGCAG
>Ga0208604_1000088_pt1 | contig 13738 bp, 18 predicted proteins | sample MicForSoSWNH22_M_FD_188009 | JGI IMG/M metagenome (GOLD analysis project Ga0208604, IMG submission 188009) | Forest soil microbial communities from Harvard Forest Long Term Ecological Research site in Petersham, Massachusetts, USA - MetaG HF016... | ecosystem: Environmental > Terrestrial > Soil... | reverse complement strand
GCGGCTCGCCGACATGCACGACAACAATGAGCTGGTCGTTCCCGTCGGCAGCGTGCTGCCGCTCAGCGAGGTGCGCGCCGCCCACGAAATGCTCGACGGCACGCGCGCCCATAAACGCGGCAAGATCGTTCTCCAGGTGGCCGGATAACTTTCCACAAGCACGTTTCCCTACGCGCTGCACCGCATCCGGGGAACGAAGCAAATAATCAGAAAAACGCCTGGATGCCCGTCTGCGCGCGGCCGAGGATCAGCGCGTGGATGTCGTGGGTGCCCTCGTAGGTGTTGACGGTCTCGAGGTTGCACAGCACGCGCATGACGTGGAATTCCTCGGCAATGCCGTTGCCGCCGTGCATGTCGCGGGCGAGACGAGCGATCTCCAGCGCCTTGCCGCAATTGTTGCGCTTGAGCAGCGAGATCGCCGGCGGCGACGCCTTGCCTTGATCGATCAGCCGCGACAGGCGGAGCGCCGCGTGCAGGCCGAGCGCGATCTCGGTCTGCATATCGGCGAGCTTTTTCTGAACGAGTTGATTGGCGGCCAGCGGCCGGCCGAACTGCTTGCGGGTCAGCACGTAATCGCGGGCGCGGTGCCAGCAGAATTCTGCGGCGCCGATCGCGCCCCAGGCGATGCCGGCGCGCGCCACGTTGAGGCAGCCGAACGGGCCGGCGAGGCCGGACACATTCGGCAGCAAATTGTCTTCGGGCACGATCGCGCCTTCGAGCACGACCTCGCCGGTGATCGAGGCGCGCAGCGACAGCTTGCCTTCGATCTTCGGCGTGGAAAATCCCTTGGTGCCGCGCTCGATGAGGAAGCCGCGGATCCTGCCATCGAGCTTTGCCCAGATGATGCCGACGTCGGCAACCGGCGCATTGGTGATCCAGGTTTTGGCGCCGGTCAGGCTGAAGCCGCCCGGTACTTTCTCGGCGCGCGTCACCATCGAGCCTGGATCGGAGCCGTGGTCCGGTTCGGTGAGGCCGAAGCAGCCAAGCAGTTCGCCGGTCGCCATCTTCGGCAGAAATTTGCGGCGCTGCGCTTCGGAGCCATAGGCATAGATCGCCTGCATGGCGAGCGAGGATTGCACCGACATCGCCGAGCGGAAGCCGGAATCGACGCGTTCGAGCTCGCGCGCGATCAGCCCGTAGCAGACATAGCCGAGGCCGGCGCCGCCGTATTCCTCGGGGATGGTCGAGCCCAACAGCCCGAGCGCGCCCATCTCGCGAAAAATCGCCGGATCGGTCTTGCCGTCGCGATTGGCGGCGATGACGCGCGGGAACAGCTTCTCCTGGGCATAATCGCGCGCGGTGTCGCGTACCATGCGCTCTTCCTCGGTCAGCTCGCCTTCGAGGTCGAGCGGATCGTCCCATTTGAACGCGGCGTCCTTGATCTGGGCGCTTTTCGGCTGGCTTTTTTGCGTTTTCTCCGCAACCTGGGTCATCGCGTTTCTCCGTTAAGTTCCCCGTCATCCTGAGGTGGCCGCGAAGCGGCCCTCGAAGGATGCGGCCGAGGCGCCCGGGCCGTCGCCCTTCGAGGCTCGCTACGCTCGCGCCTCAGGGTGACGGAATTTGCGCAAGAGCTTAGGAGCCTCGTCCGCTAGCGGCAAGCTGCTCCCTGGAATCAATGTACCTCTGATCAGATGGCGGCCTTGATCGCATGGATGCTGGTTGTTCGCGTTGGCGATCTTGTCAAGGACGGCGCGAAAGCGCCGCCGCCTCCGGCGGTCTTCGATCCTTGACAAGATCGCCAACGCGAACAGAATGCCTTCCATGCGATCAAGGCCGCTTTCTCGGCCTTCGCTATATCTCCTCAACGATAGCGCAAGCCGTTGCCGCGTTGCCGGCGTTCCGCTATCTAACCCTTTAACGCGCCCGTAGCTCAGCTGGATAGAGCGCTGCCCTCCGAAGGCAGAGGTCAGGGGTTCGAATCCCTTCGGGCGCGCCAAAGAAAGCCTCATATTTACTGTGTTTTCCGAAAGATTTTGACTGCCACTAATTTTGCCGGTAATGGACTGCTTATATTCGCTGTCAGTAAAACGCGATTTGGCAGGTCCCCCGTGCGTTCCTCCGAGCTTCCCCGTTATCTGTTCCGGCGTAAGGGCAGCAACAATTTGTATGTTCGATTGCAGCCGCCCGGCCAAAAGATTATCGAAAAATCGCTTGGCACGGCCGACGTGAAGCTCGCCGAAATCGTGGCAATGCCGCTGATCCGCGAGCACAAGGCGTTCATGTATCAGCGCCGCCCCACGGTGACGCCGATATGGCATCGCGCTTATGAGCCGGGCTTGCGGATGATCGATGGTGAGCAAGCAATCGTCACCGAACGCGAACTGCAATTCATCGATGCCAGCGGCAATGTCGTTCGCCGCGAACCCAACGGCGGCCCGGCGGAGCTTCTTACGCCAGCGCCGCACGGCGGCCCGAGCTTCAAAGCCTACGACGACGCGAAGCGCCCAACGCCCGCTGCTAAGAATGCCGACGACGCTTTGCTTGAAACCTACATCAAGCACAACGGGATTACCGGCCTCCCTGAGAAGCAAGCGCGTGACATCTGGCATGTCTTCAAGACTGTCGTGAACAAGCCGCTGCGCTCATGCACGCGCGAAGACGGCCGCGCCATCGTGGCATACCTCGAAGACCAAGCCGGCGGAGAAATCAAGAGTGCCACCCTGCGCCGGCGATTGGTGCCGCTGGTAGCAACTGTGAATTTAGCCATTGATGAAGGCAAGCTGACGTTCAACCCGTTTTCGTCCGTCGTGCCCATTCGCGATGACGAAGACGAACGCGATCCCTTCGACGAGCACGATATGAAGCTCATCCGCGCGAACCTGCACAAGCTCGATAAGAACGATCAGCTTCTAGTTCGCCTAGTGGCAACGACCGGCTTGCGGCGTAGCGAAGCGTTCTCCATTGACCGCGAGGAGATAGAAGACGGCATCCGGTTTGTGTACATCGGCAAGAAGACACCACAATCGCGCCGCCGCGTTCCACTCCCGGCTGACTTGTTGCCCTACCTGCCGCCGAAGATCACTGGCCAACTGATACCCGGCCGCATGGACTCGGCGGGCAAGCGATTGGGAAAATGGATGTTCGAAATTGGTATCCCCGGTATCCCCGATCCTGACATCACCGACAAGGACGACAAGGCTCCCGGCGAACTGGACAAGGCCCCGATGCACAGCTTCCGTCACCGCGCCGCAAATCGCCTGCGTGCCGCTGGCGTGCCCGAAGATGTGCGCGAAGCCGTAGGCGGTTGGGCGAATGGCAAGAAGAAAAAGACCTCTAGGAAATACGGCAACAAGCACGGCGCGGGCTATCCACTCTCCGTGTTGAAGAAAGCCATCGACAAGATCGGGTTTTGATCCTCGCCAACAGCGCCCACACTACGCCTTTGGTGCTCGATAATTCGGATGGCCCTCCGTCCTCTCCCCGCGCACCCCGGTCCAAAAGAACTTGGCATGGAAGCCGTATACTTCGGCGGTTTCCTGTGGGTCGTAACCGTGACCTTTAACGAGGTGGAGCAGCAAACTGATTAGCCTCGACATGTCTTGATAGAAAGACTCGATCTCCGCGTCGACAGGTACGGCCCCGGTTGCCGCTAAAGCTCGAATGTCCCGATGTGCGAGACGCTTGTTTCGCAGCGCTTTTAGCTTCTTGAGCACGACGCGGGCTTTGCCATTCTCAAAAGATGTTCCAACTTCCGTGAAATATTTTTTGACCAATGCGATGATTTTGTCTCTCTGCCCAAGCAATTCCTTTCGCATCTCGCCTTCAACATAAGTGTCCTTGTACGAAGCCGCTCGCTGCTTAGCCAAGGCACTAATGATGTCGGGATTGCGAAGCGCATCGGCTATAACGTGCATTCCGACACTTCGCCGGTCATTGTCCCAAAGGCGCATCAATGCAAGCAACATCTCCCGTCGAAGCGCTGTCCGAACGACGTGGAAAGCATTTGTGGCGTAGGATACCCCCATTCGCTTGCGCAAGTTATCGTCGTATACGGCAGGCTTCCACACCTCGTGGAATGTGACCGCCATATCAAATTCCTGCGTCGCGGCGTCTACCTTTTTGGCTAGGGAAATGATCCGGTCATTGATGTTCATGACATCACAAATCCTCTGACGCTCCAAGTGCCGCCGCCAGTGCAGACCAATAATACGACTGAAAAGAAATAGCGGATCATCCGGCACTCCGCGTTCTCTGGGTTGGTTGCATGATCTCAGCGTCAAGCTATAATTACCGCGCGGCACTGAGTCGAGAGGCACCAATGACAACGCGTGACTCGTTTGAACCATATTGGTTTGCCAATACTATTCTGCACGTGCGGCACGGAGCTTGGCGCGTGTATGAGTTTCTTACATCGTCGGATCGCCAAAAAATCGAAAAGCTCTACGCGACGCCCTATCCTGATCCTCTGGATCAATCGCAATTGAGGCTTGAACGTGCCGCGATAGCCGTCGCCAATAAGTTTGTGCGCCGGAAGCAATGACCATACGCGGTCCTGACGATCCGATGCCGTTGCGGGTTTATTGCTGCGGTCACAGTGCCGATTGCGCCGTCCACCAACCGCCCTTTGATGCCGCCTACGTCCATTGCACTTGCGATGAGGGCGCGGGGCGGCCTCGCCATAAACGTTTTACACCCGATCCCCAACTAATGCCCGAACACAAAACAGAACAATAGTGATCCGCCGTTTCATTGCACCGGCTCGCCGCGCAACGCGCTGGATCAGTCAGCGGATTGTCACGCTGCTACGGCTTGAGACATAACCGATCAATTCTAGTAGAATGGCTCCTGGCCCCTCAAAATGCACAGCTTGGGCCACGTCTCGACAACATCCATACCGCACAGCAGATAAATACTGCGAAAATTATCTTTCCAAGGCTTTGTTAGTTGTGCCAATTCGGGGGGCGTAAGTGCTCGTCCATCATCGGTGTACACCAGCAGGGTCGGAGGCACCGCGTAGTGCTTGGTCGCCTTGCGCTTCACCACTCTTGGAATGGCTTCCCGTGCAATCGCTTTTCGTTGTTTATCAGTTAGAGCTGGCGAGTATGGACCTTGCTTGGACTCGCGCCACTCCTTGAACATCTTCTTGCCTTTAGCGAGGGCCATGGTGATTTCTATGTCGAGACACATGCCGTCCAATCTAAGTCGTGCGTCGGGAAACTTTTCCTCTTTGGACACAAGCTGCACCTGGCATGGTCCGCGAGCGTCCCGCCATATCTGTGCGAACGCACCAACTATGTACGCCTCACGTAAGAAATGAGGAACAACCGCATCGGCGGTGAAGCAGGCAAGGACCCCTTCCTTGGCGGCCCGGAAAAACTCAGAGGGCTTGTGCCACCGCTCGAACCAGCTTCTAGTTTTCACCTTCAATGGCGACACTTATTGTCACGCTGCTAGGGCAGGCGTGAGATTGCGCGGGCTAGGATCATCTGCTGCGCAATTCCACCGTGTCTTTTCCAAACTTCATGTCAAACCTGGAGAGGAAGCTCATCCCAAGCAGACCGACAACATTGTCGTCGGTCCCGAGTTTTGTGTCATCAAGAATTACTACCGGAACAAACGTCGAGTACGCATTACCTACCTGAACCGAACTCGCGGTCGCAAGAAGCCCATCCGAAAGACCGTTTGCGGTGTCTAGAGTTATCTTATCCTCCACGTCTGCCGAAATCCTCGCTTTATTTGCAAAGCTTTTTGTCACCGATACTAAACTTGCGCCGGTATCGAGAATGAAGAGACCCGTCACGTTATTTAATAAGGCTTCGACCAGAAACACCGCACCCGATTGTCTGATCCGCACCGAGGCAATGTCGCTATTCGTTGACCGTTTACAATTTCCTTTGGTGCGATATTCGCTTATCAGGCGATCTATCTGCGGGTCTTTTCGTTTTACAAAATCATATGAGATGTAAGTTTCTAGAGGCGTTGCGGCTTCACAATACCTTCCGAGCTTTGCGTACATCAGGGCAACGTAGTAAAATTGCATCGCAGCAACTTCTTGCGGTCTACCTAGAAGATCGACGGTGCTAATATAATCCATAAGAGCTTTCTCAAACCGCGTAGTATCCTCATAAAGCTTGCCTCGCTTGAACCGATATTGGGGACTTGCAGGGTCCCATTCGATGAGGCGATTAATTATTTCAAGTGCCTTTGGATATTCTCCGAGTTCTTCGTTGTACTTAAAACCATATTCCAGAAACTCAGGGTCTCTGGCGCAATTCTCGTAGTGGTCGGTGGCGAGTTGTGCGGCAAGTCGAACAAATCCGGCGGTGCTCACTTGTTCGATAAGTGGCTTTTTTGATCGAGGATCACAATAGTCTGCCGTGTAGCCGGTCAAAATCGGCGCAAGCTTTTTAAGCTGCTCTTGGTCAAAAGCCTCCATGGGGATATGTAGTTTTTTAAAAGATCGTTCTGTGATTTGGCGGCCTTGTTCTTGCTCTTTTTGCATCTGATTGTAACCAAGGAAACCCAAACCTCCGACAACGACGAGGGCGACACCAAACGCACAAACCAATCCCCAAGGAAAGTGACGCTCCCTCTCCGGGATGAGGCGGCGCTCTACCATTATTTCCTTAAAGGGATCATCAATCATGCCGCACCGCTTTAATTGGGTTTTTGTGGCACTGGTTCGGTCGTGGTCTTTGTGTCCGCGACGGTCACCGCAGTGCCCGGCTTTAGCAGCAGCGTGACCTGCACGCGCGTTCGGTCAACCGTCACGTCCACAACGAACGGGATCGGCGCGGGCTTGGCATCATCGTCGGGCATGTCGCCGGCGAGAGTAGCGCGAGCTTCCGGGCGTGTCACGCGGCCTTGCGTCGGCTAGGCGGGGCCGCTCATGACTCGCCGAAGTCGATCACGCCATCAGGATCAATCTCGCGCATGGCGCGCAAGTGCTCTAAGCCGAGCTTCACAACGTCAGCTAAGAACACGTCGCGATCTTGACACGCGGCGGCAAGGTCGAGGCTGTCGGCGGGCGCGTTGCTCGCCAAGGTGTCTTGCCTCTCTTGCGCTTTCGCAAGCCGAGCAATCGCGTAGTCTAGGGCTACGCTCATGGCTTAAGCGCCTGCCGCTCGCGCCATAGCTTGTCGCGGAGCTTCGTGAGCCTGTCCAATTTGTCTTGATCTAGGTGCGGCCGGGCGCGGGCTTCGCTAGTGGCCACCTTTATGGCGTCGGCTTGCGAATAGCCTTGGTCCACCAAATCCAGGACGCGGCCGGTTGAGGCAGATGCCGCCAGCAACGCGGCGATGTCAGCCGCCACTTCGGCCAACGCCATGTCAATCTGTTCGCGGGTCTTCTTGCCCATGCCCCATCTTATCAGGCTGCGGTGACTCGACCGTTACCGGCCCGGCGCTGGCGTGCGGATCACGCCGCGTGTCTTTTGCTCCGCTCGTGCCTGTCGCCGCTCTTGCTTGCGTCCTTCGGCGAGTCGCTGTTTTAGCTCGGGATTTTTGCGCACGTCCGGGCCTTGCGCTCGGATCGGCTTATCTGTTTTCGTCATTATCGTTCGCCTTCTCATTGCCGCCGTCACCGCGTACCAGATTGGCGCGGATGTCTGTCGCTTCCTGATCCGTCAATCGAGCGCCGCGCATTTCTATATTCACGCCGTCACTTTGGACTCGAAAATCCATCCGGTGCATCATGCCACATCCGCAACACTCGAAGATGTAGCCGGTCATTTTCGGGCGGACCCATTCGCCGTCTTTCACGTCGCGGGCTTTCATGGCAGGTTGCTTGCTCATTGCACGCGCCCTTAGTTAATCTTGCTGCCCGACGTGTCGCGTTCACACAGCGCCGCCAGCGCCCGCGCCTCTGTCATCGCTTCGGCTTCCGCCGCGTCGTCCGGCGGCAAGTCGTTCTCGATCTTGTAGACCAGCACGGCCGCGTCAAGCATCGCGCCGCTCACTCCCTGTCGGCGAAGTTCCTCACGTATTGTCTGCGGGGTCGGTCGGTCGGTCATGTGTCATCCTCTTGGGCCGCGCCATACGGCTGCGTCTGCCATGTGTTCGGTGTCGCCGGCGTCGGCAAGGAGCGCCGCGCGGTCTATTTGGTGGGAGGGTTAACAGAGGCGGGGCGGGCAAATTTATTTATCAGCTCGGCTTTTTCTTTTTGCTAAAACGGAGAGGGGATTTTCAGATCGGCTTTTCTCTTTTTCTGTTTTGCTCAGCGAGCCATGGCGAGGGGGCACCTTGGCCCTTCCGCTTTGGGCGGGGTGGTTGTTAACGTACCCGGCAACTCGCGCCCACTCCCTGCCATGGTCACCGTGGCTAATGAGCCTCGCCTGTGCGCGGTGCCATGGTCACCGTGGCTAATGAGCCTCGCCGGCGACGACAGCGAACAGCCGACGCGCGCTCGCGCGGGCCGCGCCTCGACCATTGAGGGTCCCGTTAACGCTAACGAGCGTTCTTGATGCCAGTTAACTTCTGGCGTTCCCCTTGACGTTCTCCTCGCGCCGCTCACGACATCGACTGTGCAGCGCACCCGCAACCATCGTCTACAGCTTGGGGGTCGAGACGACGTTCCGATAACAGGATTTATGGAAACTCTCGCACTGCCGCATCAAATACGAGCAAACAAACAACGGCTTAGATGGTTAGCGGAAATTCACCATGCACCGGGCCATTTAGTAGGGAAGGAAATTCTCCGGGGCTGTTTGGTGGTCCCGGATCGGCACAGGTCACCTTATCACTAAAACGAAGGTTTCGATACTCGTTACCGTTAACGGCCAGCGATTTTCCGCGCGCGCAAGAGCGGAGACAGCATGGTTAACGCGGAGCGCCAAGCGTGGCGAGTCAATGATGGCGGGGTCAACCATGAGCCGAGCGCAAGGCGTTTTGGACTATAAAATCTCCAATTCTAAGTGCGATCCGCGCGAATTGAACCATCGTCAAGACAGTCCAAATCACATCACACCCCCACATCACACCCCTATCTGAAACGAAATCCCGCGAGGGATATACCCTGCTAGGCGATGCCTCGCGTATAGGGAAAAGTGCGCCAGACAGGGGTGTGATGTGGGGGTGTGATGTTTTAGTCGAGGAGCCACGCCGGTCTACTCGGCAAGCTCGCGCGCCATATGTCGGTGATTTGCTCCTCAGTGAAATCACCGCGAACCATGCCCATAAAACAATCCAGCGCGCCGGCGGTATCATCCGGCCGATGCCATGAGGCGACGATACGGGCGAGCCGCAATGCCCGTTCCCGATCTAATCGGACGATCATCATGGCTTCAAACTCCACCGCTGCGCTAGGCAACGATGCGTTGGGAGCTTCATTACGCGGTCACCTAAAAGCCGCTCGATCCGTCGTCCGACAATGCGCGCGGTCAAGTGCTCGGCGGGCCATGGCAGTGCAGCCGCGAATGCCGCCAGGACGCGCGGGTTTGCCACGATGTCGCCGGCGTCAACCGGCGTGGTGCCGAATTCGTCGCGCCACGTCACCACAAGCGTCAAATCGTCCATGGTCAATCCTCCTCGAAATCCGCAACGCCTTGGGCAACCGGGTCGGGCGCTTTGCCTTCACGCTCGGCACGGTATGCGGTCGCAAGCTCTTTCGTGCTCATGGCGAGATACTTGGGCAATAGACGCTCACTGCGGCACCACAGGCGACGCGGATGACGGCGGCTCGGCAAGTAGACTTGTTTGCTCCCAACGCGGCGGCAACCGATGTCCTCCATGACGGCCGATACCTCGCCGTCAATGGCCGCACGCTTGGCCGGATCAATGTCCGGGACGAATGCAAGGCGCGCGTCCTCGACCGAAAAAAGCTCGAACCGGAACGGTCCCGCCTTATCGACGTAAGCGCCATTAAGCACGGACTCGACCGTCGTCTCAGTGAGCGCGGCAACGTCGTCCTTTGTCGGCGTCATGGGCGCGATGCCTTGCCCGTTGAAATCTTTGGTCTTGATCGGCGAATTGCGCAGCCACCAAAGGCAACGCCTAATCTCGTCCGACACTTCGCCGTTAGGTCCGACTTTCACCCACGCGTGCAACTGGTCATAATATTCGTCCGTCTCGATTGTCTTATTTCCTTCCGCGTCCGCGCCCCACACTGTCGGCGTCGCTCGCACGATCAGCCATTTTCGATCCTTGCGGCCCTCAATGCGGATGGCGGTTTCATAGTTGCTCACGGCGACGATGTTGTAGCGGTTCGGCGTGGTGAACTTGTCCACGCCTTTCGGCTCGATTGTGATGTCCTCGCCGACGATCTTAGGAACGATGGCACGGGTCACTTCGGCCGTCTTGCCGTCCGGGACCAGTTCGTCAACGAAAACCAATTGCTTGTTTTGTTCGTCGGCGTTGAATTTGGCCGCGACGTTCGCGCCGCGCTCGATCACTAGGACGTTGTGCGCACCAAACAGCGCCTTAAAAAACTTCGATAGCCACGACTTGCCGACTCCGCGACGCCCGACAATGAGAAGCGCAAACGTCATTTTCTTGTCGGGGTTTTGTACGGCCCATTTAAGGAAGCATAGGAAAAGGTCGCGCTCTAGCTGGTCCGGTATCAGATAACGAATGTGGCGCAAAAACAGTTCGGGCCGCTCGGCAAGCTCGTCATAGCCGGCGGAGCGGTACATATTGAACGTCGTGCGCGTCGGCCAATCGCCGGTGCCCGGCTCATAGACGGCGGTGCTGGCGCGCATTAGGCCCGTGGTCGAGAGTGCGAACTTGACCGGCGCGTCCCTATAAGATCGCCCGATGTCGGGAATGCCGTTCACGACGGGCGCGAATTGCGACGTGAATGCCTTATCGCTTATCAGCGCCTTATCGGCGACGCGCACGAACATCGTTGGCTTAAGAATGCGGACGTGCGAGCGCAACACAAACTCCCAAACTTGTTCCATGCCAACGGACTCGCCGAGCAACGCAAATTCGTCGCGTAGCTCCGGCGTCAATCCTTCGGCGAACACGTCGGCGAAATTGGTCGGCGCTGCATCGTCTGTCATGCTGCACCTATTGATTGCTTGATGGCCCGCGCCAGTGCTTGCCCTTCGGTCTTTAGCTTGGCATTGTGCGCCGCGCGACGGCGAGCCGCTTCAATGTCGCGCTGATATTTCGCGGCGGCCTCGACTTGCTCTAAGATCGTGTGAGACTCGACCAGCAAGGCACGGGCGTCGAGGACGGCGCGCAAGCTCGGGCATTCGAGAAAGGCTCCGCTGTCCCGCTCCACTGTCAATTGCTCATAGGCCAACCACGCGAGCTTGAACTTGCGGCGGCATATTCGCAAAGTGTCCTCGACGTAAAGATGGCGGCGCATGATGGCCTTAAGCTCGCGCCAGTAGGCGCGCACGGCTTTGTGCCGTGGCGGTATCCAAACAAAATTGCCGCCGCTTAGCCGCTCCCATGGTGCAAGCGGTCGCGTCGCGAAAGCACCATGCGAGCGCCGGCGCAAGCTCGGGTCCGTCGCCTCGGCATGGTCGAGGGCGTCGCCGGCGTCTTGCAGTCGGGTGTTTGTGGCGCCATGTGCGGGCACAGGTTAGCGGCCTCCAACGCCGCTTAAACCGTCAGTCAAGGCCGCCGGGTTGTCCGCCCGGCGGCCTCATTTTGTTAGCATAGATTGCATCTAAGCGCAATCTCTAAGTGTTTGAGTCCGCAAGTGAATTTCGCGAAAAAGAACTTTTCAGAACCGGCGTTCATTTCTTCAAGGCCGCTACAGTAGCGATGCCCTAGGAAGCTCCGTGGTGCGTCCGGCTCCGGTCCCGGCCTTACCCCCTTGGGTGCGTCTCGAAATCGACCGGCGCGCACGCCCTTGGGCCACTGACTCCATTAGCCACGTTCATGATCCTCTATATCGAGCAACAGCACGGGCGTTGCTCCGGCGAGCTTGCCGGAATGCTTGGACGACGGCATGTGCCGCATGTGAGGTCGCAGTGATTGAATTCTTGCGCCTCGCAGCTTGCCATAGATGCAAGGCTTTCCCCGGCGCGCCGAAGTCCGTTCCGCAACGCAGAAAACACAATGGTCGGTCGCGGTGTATCGCTCGGCATCGACGTGGCGCTCGCATGGCGACCCGATGTATCGTTTCGCGCCGCGCTCCCTTGCCTCTTGCCGATTTCGGTGTGCGAGCGCGGCAATGGCCTCCCGGCGCGCCGCGTCGGTTTGCTCCTTGGCTTTGGCGCGCGGTTCGGCGCGGGTATCTTTCCACGGCTCGATTTTGACCGCGACTAATTCGCTTTCCTGTCTTTCGCGTACCTTAGATTTCCACGGTGCCCGACTCATGGCACAAGCGCCCTTTGCTCATTGCGTAGCCGGTCGAGGAGGGTTCGCGTTTTCGTGAGCCGGTCGAGGAGCACGGCAACCTTAGCCGGGTCTGTTTCGGCCTCGACACGACGGCGCAACCGCCGGACTTGATGTGCCTCATGATGTATCAGTTCGTCGAGGCGCGACCACTCTTGCCGCTCTTTGGTGGCCGTGTTGGTTGTCGTGTCCGCACTGCCGCCACTCGCGGCTTGTCGAGTCCATTTGCTTTCACCATTGATGGCATAGCCCGGCGTGGCTTCCTGCCCGCCAAGGTCTTTTTGTCTGCGGTCATCTGCTCGGCGTTTCAATTCCATCGAATTCCAAACTCTGTGATTTCCGGTGTGCCTGCTTTTCGTTCGGCGCGGCTCACGACATGGCGCGAGATACTAAAGCGCCCTTCCTCGGGCGGCCCTTGGCGTGTGTTCGCGGCGTCAAGCGGCGGTGAGCGACGGTAAGCGTAGGATGGTCGAGGAGGCGGCGCTGGCCGGTCCTCCTCCGCCACATAGCCGTGCTGGTCATAAGCGTCCGGTGGGAGTGCTGGCGTCCGCTCGCGCGAGACGGCGGGCGCGGCTGGTCGAGGCGGCGGCGCGGCCCGCTTCAATGCAAGCCGCGTTTCCAGTTCGGCACGCAACGGCGAACGGCGAATGCGTCGGATTTCTTTGCCATCGATCACGGCGTCGCGGTAGTGCGCATGAAACCAATTCAGATTTTCTCGCCACGTCACACAATACGGCGACGCGGCGTCCGGCGGGGACTCAAAATCGCCGGCCGCTTCGCTGTCCTTGAGCCATGTGAATATGATTTTGGATTTAGGCGCGCCACCGATTGCCGTCGTGGCCTCGACCACGGTCGCACCATCGGCTATCAGGTCAAGGGCGTTCACTAGACTTTCGGCGCAGAGAATGGTCACGGCGCAAGTGCTCCATAATAAAAATCTGCCAAAGGAATTTTAGGAAGCGCATTATTTTCCTAGTGCGGGGATTGTTGGATTTTCGACCACGGGCGCGGGGATAGGTCCACGCGACGGGTCGCGGTTTGTCATGCCGAACGATTGTTTGTTGTAAGCGCCGCGCCGGTTGCCGGTGCGGTTGTGGCGTCGGGCGAACGTGTTGGCGTCGCCGCCGTGAGAATAGGCGCGCTCTACGTCAACGTAGGCCTCGCCGTTGCGGGTGCGGCGCTCGGGCTTTGTGGCCCATGTCTCGCCGCGTGCTCGCGCCTCGCGCTCCGCCTGACTCGCGCGGATAAAATCTCGCGCCAAATCTTCATGCGTTTGTTTCGGCGCGCCGTCTTGGTAGGCGCGGACGGCCTTTGCCAGAGCTTCACGGGCGTTGCGTTGTGCCGCTTGCAAGATTGGCCGCTCGCCTAGCAAGGCTTGCTCGCGCTTGCGCGCGGCGTCGAGGCGCGCCTGCGGACTAAGCCCGGGTCCGCTCGCCTCATGGCTTGCGGTGCTTTCCTCGACCACGGGCGCGGCCTCGACTACCGGCTCGCGCACCGTTTCCGGCGCCCAA
>Ga0208604_1000087_pt1 | contig 13841 bp, 14 predicted proteins | sample MicForSoSWNH22_M_FD_188009 | JGI IMG/M metagenome (GOLD analysis project Ga0208604, IMG submission 188009) | Forest soil microbial communities from Harvard Forest Long Term Ecological Research site in Petersham, Massachusetts, USA - MetaG HF016... | ecosystem: Environmental > Terrestrial > Soil... | reverse complement strand
CGGCCGGGCCATCGCGCGGCTCTATGAGGCCAAGGGCCGGCCGGCGTTCAATCCGCTCATTGCCCATGTGGCCGATCTCGCCGCGGCGCGGGCGCTGGCGCGGTTCGATGCGGAAGCCGAAAAGCTTGCCGAAGCGTTCTGGCCCGGGCCGCTGACGCTGGTGCTGCCCAAAAGCGCCGGCTGTCCGGTCGCGGAGCTGGCGACCGCCGGCCTCGACAGCATCGCGGTGCGCGTGCCCCATCACCCGGTGGCGCAAAAAATTCTCGCCGCGTTCAAACGCCCGATCGTGGCGCCATCGGCCAACCGCTCCGGCCACGTCTCGCCGACCACGGCGGCGCACGTGCTCGCCGATCTGCGCGGCCGCATCGATCTCATCGTCGACGGCGGCTCCACGCCGGTCGGCGTCGAATCCACCATCGTCGCTTGTCTGGGCGCCCCAATGCTGCTGCGCCCCGGCGGCCTGCCGCGCGAGGACATTGAACGGGTGCTCAAGCGACCGCTGGCCGAGCCGCCCACCGGCATCGCCGCAACGGACGATGCGCCGCTCGCACCCGGCATGCTGGCCTCCCATTACGCGCCGCGCACGCCGTTGCGGCTCGATGCCGGTCGCGTCGAGAGCGGAGAAGCCTTGTTGGCATTCGGGCCGGCGCTTGCCGAAGGCGCCGGCAGCGCCACGATAACATTCAATCTTTCGCCGCGCGGCGATTTGATCGAGGCGGCGGCCAATCTGTTCTCGCATTTGCGCGCGCTGGATGCCGCGGGTGCGAAAGCCATCGCCGTGATGCCGATCCCCCACGACGGCCTCGGCGAAGCCATCAACGACCGGCTGGCGCGCGCCGCGGCGCCGCGATGAACGACATGCTTGCGGAGACATCGGCCGGCTGTCATCTATCTTCTGAATAGAAGCCCGCTGGACACGCCCCGATGCTCGATAAACCGCCAAATCTGCACGCCACCAGTACCCAAGCCAAAAAGCTCGACCCCGCGCTACTCGCGCGCTTCGCCGCGATCGTCGGGGAGAAATTCGCCATCACCGATCCGGACCTGCAGGCGCCGTATCTGGTCGAGATGCGCAACATGTTCCAGGGCCACACGCCGGTGGTGTTGCGGCCGGCGTCGGTGGCGGAGGTTTCGGCGATATTGAAGCTCGCCAACGACACCGCCACCGCGATCGTGCCGCAGGGCGGCAATACCGGCCTGGTCGGCGGGCAAATTCCACTGCACAACGAGATCGTGCTTTCGCTCAACCGCATGGATCGCATCCGCGAAGTCGATCCCACCTCGAACACCATCACCTGCGAGGCCGGTGTCACCTTGCAGCGCACGCGGGAGGCTGCCGCCGAGGTCGATCGGCTCTATCCGCAACTGTTGCCGTCGGAAGGCACCTGCACCATCGGCGGCAATCTTTCCACCAATGCCGGCGGCACGGCGGCAATCGCGCACGGCATCGCGCGCTCGCACGTGCTCGGCATCGAGGTGGTGCTGGCCGACGGCAGGATCATGAACAATCTCAACAAGCTGAAGAAGGACAACACCGGCTACGACCTGAAGAACCTTTTCATCGGCGCCGAAGGCACGCTCGGCATCATCACCGCGGCGGTGCTCCGCCTGGTGCCGCGGCCGCGCTCGGTCGAGACCGCGTTTGCCGGCATAAAATCGCCGGAAGCGGCGCTGGAGCTGCTCGGCATCGCCACCGAGCGCACCGCCGGCGGCGTCACCTCGTTCGAGATCATGACCCGGCGCGGCATCGAGCTGGTGCTTGAGCACGGCGCCGGCTGCCGCGATCCGCTCGCTACGCCGCACGACTGGTACGCGCTGATCGAATTGTCCTCGCAGCAGCGCGAGGGCTTGCGCGAGGTGATGGAAGAGATCCTGGCCGAAGGCATGGAGAAAGGCCTGGTCGCCGACGCCACCATCGCCGACTCGATCGAGCAGGCCAAGATGTACTGGCGCATCCGCGAATTGTTCGGCGAGGTGCAGCGCTATGCCGGCGGCTCGATCAAGCACGACGTCTCGGTGCCGGTGGCCGCTGTGCCGGCCTTCATCGCCGAGGCCAACGCCGCCATCACCGCACTCATCCCCGGCGCGCGGCCGCTGCCGTTCGGCCATCTCGGCGACGGCAATATCCACTACAACGTCACCCAGCCGGTCGGCGCCGACAAGGCCGAATATTTGCAGCGCTGGGACGACGTCAACGCCGTGGTCTTCGCCGTGGTCAAAAAATACGGCGGCTCGATTTCGGCCGAGCACGGCATCGGCGTGGTCAAGCGCGAGCTCCTGCCGTCGGTGAAGGACCCGGTGGCGTTCGCGCTGATGCGCGATCTTAAGCAGCTGCTGGATCCGAAGGGGATTTTGAATCCCGGTAAGGTGCTCTAGCCAAAGCGCGGCTCTAAGACAAAAATAATTTGTAAGAACGCCGAGAAAGCGGCCTTGATCAGTGCCAAATTTGTCGATCCAAACAATCGCTAGACCTGGAGCGAAAACGTCTCCATCAACCCGCGCCGCCCCGCCGGCGTAATCGTCAACGCGCGGCCATCACGCACCCGCTCGACCCATTTCAGCTCGAAGCAGCGATCGGCCAACGCCGCGCCGACGGCGCCGCCGATATGCGGCCGCCGTTCGGTCCAATCCAGGCACGGCCGGCAAAATACCCGGCGCTTGGCGCGGGCGTGCGAAAGATCGACGCCGAGCTTGCCGAGGAATTCCGCCCCGGCCGGCGTGACTTCGCCGGCTTCGTCGCCGAGGATGACATGCTCGTGCTCGATCAGCCGGTCGGCCAGGCCGACACCGAGCGCACCGGCGATGTGGTCGTAGCAGGTGCGGGCGTGACGCAGCTTGTCGTCGAGATGCGATTTCGGCTGGAACCGCGGCGGGCCTTCGAGCGCGACGTTCATGATGCTTTCCAGCATCTGTCCGACATGGGGGCCGGCCAGGCGATAGTAGCGGTGGCGGCCCTGCTTCATCGGCACCAGAAGCCGTGCCGCGGCGAGCTTGCCGAGATGGCCGCTGGTGGTCTGCGGCGTCACGCCGGCGGCAAATGCCAGCTCGGTCGCGGTCAGCGCGCGGCCGCCGAGCAGCGCGCACAGGATATTGGCGCGGGCCGGATCGCCGACCAGAGCCGCGACTTCCGCCATTTGCGGTGCATTCGACATGCATCGAATATGGACGCCGGAGCGCGCCATTGCTACCGGCAATGCTTCGTTCGCGGCCGAAGCAAATCGGGTGCAAAACGGCTGGACTAGCGCGGCCAGCGTACCGATGTTGCGGCCGTCACGCCGCTAAAACAATGAGGCCTGATCGTCGGATGGTTTTGGTTGTTTCACTTTTTTCTCTTTCACCGCGGGCGGGTTCGTGGTCGCTTGCGCGGCGCCGGCTGGAACCGGCGCGATGAGTGCCGCGGAATCGTTGACCACGCGATTCACCGCAGTCGAAACCTCATAGACTTCGAGCAACCCCTCGCCTGCCGGCGCGATCAATGCGGCGGCGACGTCGGCTTCGACATTGGCGCAATCGAGCCACAGGTCGAACGCTTCCGGCTTAACGAACACCGGCATGCGCTCGTGAACGGCCGCAAGCGTGCGGTTCGCCGTCGTGGTGATGATGGCGGCGGTATCGACCTCCTCGCCGTTCGGCCCGGTCCAGGTCTCGTACACTCCAGCGAAGGCGAGCGGCGGCGCGGTGCCGTCGGCGCCGCGTTTGGCGCGCACGAAATACGGCCGCTTCGGCGGGCCAGTTGTTCCCGAAGCCTGCCATTCATAAAAACCGTCGGTCGGGATGAGGCAGCGCCGCCGCCGCATGGCGTTGCGGAAGGCAGGCTTATCGAGCACGGATTCGCCGCGCGCATTGATCAGCAGCGGAAACGTCTTTGGATCCTTGACCCAGGACGGCAGCAAGCCCCAGCGCATCAGCGCGAACGAGCGCTTGCCGTCGACAAGGCGCACGATCGGGACCGGCTGGGTCGGCGCCACGTTATAGCGCGGCGGGAAATTCGGCTGCTCGCCATAGCCGAACAACGCCCGGATCGCTTCCGGCGTCGAGATGATGACATAGCGTCCGCACATGGTCTAAGAACCTTGGTCTAAGTACCCGAGCAGCTGGTGCTTGATCGGGAATTAATCACCGTTCGCACCTTTTGCGAGACTAGCCGAAATCACGGAAGCTTCGATGAGCAACGACGAACGATCGCGCACTTATCCAACGCGGCCGTATCTGGCGGTGAGCGCCGCCATCTTCCGCGACGGCCGGGTGCTGATCGTGCGCCGGGCGCGGCCGCCGGCCCACGGCCTGTACACGTTGCCCGGCGGCGGCGTCGAGCTCGGCGAGACGCTTGAGGAAGCCGTCATCCGCGAGGTCCGCGAGGAAACCAGCCTTGACGTCGAGCCGGTGGCGCTCGCCGGCTATCGCCAAGCCATCACGCGGGATGCCGCCGGCGGGGTCGAGCGACATTTCGTGATTTTGCCGTTCGCGGCGCGCTGGATCGCCGGCGAGGTTGCGCTCAACGAGGAATTGGCCGAAGCCCAATGGCGCGATCCGTCGGCGCTGTCCGACTTGAAGACCACCGAAGGGCTAGGCCTGATCGTCAACGCCGCCTGGGAGCGGATTGCGGCGGCGCGCTGATGCCGCGTGCCTCAACCATGCCGCCTTGTCATGCTTGCTCGACCGCGCGCCCGAGCCTTAGGTTTGCACCGCCGATGCTTCGAACATTGACCGCACTGTTGTTTGCTTTGTGCCTCGCGGCCCCGCCCGCCGGCGCGCAATTTTTCCAGTTCGGCCAGCCGCAGCAGCCCTATCAACAGTATCCGCCCAGACCGCAGGCCCCGGCCCAGCCGAAACCCGGGCTGCCGCCGCTGGGCAGGGCCCAGCCCCCGGGCGCGCCGCAGTCGGCGGCGCCGGTGCCGCCGCAGGTGGTGTCGGCGCCCTACGATCACGATCTGCAGCGGCTGTCGGAAATCCTCGGCGCGCTGCATTTCCTGCGCGGCATTTGCGGCAGCAACGAAGGCCCGAAATGGCGCAACGAGGCGCAAGCGCTGATCGAGGCCGAAGCGCCCACCGGCGACCGCCACGATCAGATGGTGGCGAGCTTCAACCGCGGCTATCGCGGCTTCCAGCAAAGCTACCGCAGTTGCACGCCGGCGGCCGGCGTCGTCATCCGCCGCTACCTCGACGAGGGCGCCCATATCGCCCGCGAGATCACCGCCCGCTACGCAAATTAATACCGGAAGTGGCCGTCCTGCAGGCATTAACCCTGCCCTCAGGTTCGATTTTTACCCCCGAAATCCCATGCTAGTTTGATTTCAGGACAGGGACGCCGCGGGGGCCGGCGCGAGAGAAAATCATAATGAGTACGGCGACACCAAATTTAGCCGCCCGTGAAGCGGTGCCCGAGCACGAGCAGAAACGCATCGCGCTCGGTTATCTGCACGACGCCTGGATCGAAGCGCTGCACGACGGCATCGACGGCGATTGCCTGGCGCAGACCGCGCTGTTTTTGGCGCTGGCCGAATTGACCACGACCTACGGCGAAGACGCCGCCGCGCGTTACGCGGAAAACCTGGGCGCCCGCATCCGCAACGGCGAATTCTCGGTCCAGATCTCGCGGCAATAGCCGCAGGCTCAAACGGATTTTTCGGTCTCAAGCGCGCTTCGGATTGAGCGCAGTCAACCCGTAATGCCGGATCAGCACCGCCTCGATGTCGGCGGGGAAGAACGGCTTTTTCAAAAAAGCCGCGCCTTGCAGGCGCACCCGCTCGGCTAGCGTTGCGTCTTGCGCCGACGACATCACCACGACGGTCATGCGCCGTTTTTCGCGCTTGAACTCGGCCAGCGTCTCCAGGCCGTTCAAGCCCGGCATGTTGTAGTCGAGAAAGACGATGTCGAATTCGCGCTCGCGGGCGAGCGTGAGCGCTGTGGCACCCTCGGCCGCTTCGCTAACCTCGAAGGGAAAGCGCGTCGCTCCGAGAATTTTGCGCACGATGCTGCGCATGGTCGAGGAATCGTCGACGACCAGGACGCGGCTCGGTACTCGCACCCGCATCGAGCGCTCGACCAGGCGCCGCGCCTCTTCGAGCCGCATGGGCTTTGTCGCCGCCGCATCGGTCGGCAGCGGCTCGACGACGGCGTCCGGCGCCGCGAGCAGCACCAGGAACGGCGGCCTGGGTTGGGCATACGCGGCCGCGACCACTTGCGTGGTCGCTACGCCGGCGATGGCGCCGTCGATGAAAACCAGATCGGCGCCGTCGGCGAGTGCCTGGCAGGCCGCGGCAACGCTCTTGCATTCGGCGATCTCGATGGGCACCCGCGCCGTCGAGGCCGCCTGCCGGAACATCTCGTGATCGTTCTGCACCGCGGACAGCAAGACTGCCCGCAACGACACCAACTGGTCGGTCATGCGCTCACCCCCCTTGAACGCGTGCTTGCGAATTCCCGCGATCGGCCCCGTAGAACAATTTGTTTTGAAAAATAGTCCCGCGGCGGCGCCGCTACTGTGTCATTTTACATGTATCGTTGGATGATTCCCAACGCTGGGTGCGTTAGTTCGCGGTTTTGTTTGCTGGCCGCATGGAAAATTCTACTGCGTATCCATGCCTTGAGAGAATTCGGCCAGTGTCCTAGATTCCAAGGCAATATTTGGAAAGTTTTTTGCCATGAAGGCTGCCCTTCTCCCCGACCGTGGCGTGGTCAAAGTCGCCGGTGACGGCGCGCGGAGCTTTTTGCATGGGCTTGTCACTGCTGACATTCTCGGGCTCACACCCGGGGCGGCGCGGTTTTGCGCGCTGCTGACGCCGCAGGGCAAGATCATCGCCGATTTCATCGTCGCCGAGGCGTCGGCGAAGGACGGCGGCGGCTTTTTCCTCGATGTGCAGCGTGCACTTTGCACCACTCTGGTTGCCAAATTAAATATCTACAAACTCCGCGCGAAAGTGATCGTCGAAGACCTTTCCGAAGTACTCGGCGTGCTCGCCGCCTGGGACGGCAGCGGCTCGACCAGGCACGGTCTCAGCTATGCCGATCCGCGGCTGCCGGCGCTCGGGCTTCGCGTGATGCTGCCACCGCATCTTGCCGCGGCAACAGCCGCCGAGCTCGGCGCGACTTTGGTCGATGCCGGGCAATACGAGGCGCACCGCATCGCGCTCGGCGTGCCGCAGGGCGGGCTCGATTTCAGCTACGGCGATGCCTTTCCGCACGAGACCGACATGGACCAGCTCGGCGGCGTCGATTTCACCAAAGGCTGCTATGTCGGCCAGGAAGTGGTCTCGCGCATGGAGCATCGCGGCACGGCGCGCAGCCGCGCAGTGCCGGTGCGCTATGACGGCTTAGCGCCCGCGGCCGGCGCCGCGGTGACGGCCGGCGATCGCCAGGTCGGCACCATGGGTTCCGCCGCGGCCGGCCGCGCCGTCGCGCTGTTGCGGCTCGACCGGGTCGCCGAGGCGATATCGCGCGGCGAGCCGCTTGTCGGCGGCGGCGTGCAAATTCATCTGGTCAAGCCGGACTGGGCGCGCTTTGATTTTCCAGGCGAGACCAAAGCCGCCGAATGAAAGCTTGCGCCCAATGAAAGCTCCTGTACACGCCGACGGCCTCGTGCGCTGTCCCTGGCCCAATGACGATGCGCTCTACCTCGCCTATCACGACCAGGAATGGGGCGTGCCGGAATACGACGACCGCGCGCTCTACGAAAAACTCATGCTCGACGGCTTCCAGGCCGGCTTGTCGTGGATCACCATCCTGCGCAAGCGCGAAAATTTTCGCCGCGCCTTCGACGGTTTTGTTCCGGAGAAAATCGCGCGCTACCGGCCGGCCAAGATCGAGCGGCTGATGCAGGACGCCGGCATCGTGCGCAACCGCGCCAAGATCGAAGGCGCCGTGCGCTCGGCGCGGGCCTGGCTCGACATCATGGACAAGGGGCCTGGCTTCTCGAAGCTGCTGTGGGACTTCGTTGATGGCAAGCCGAAGGTCAATCACTACAAAACGCGAGGCCAAGTGCCGGCGGAGTCCGCAATCTCGCGCGCGATCTCCAAGGAGCTGGCGCAGCGCGGCTTCAAATTCTGCGGACCGACCATCGTCTATGCCTTCATGCAGGCGGTCGGCATGGTCAACGATCATCTGATCACCTGCTATCGCCATGCGGAGTGCCAAAAACTCGGGTCGCGCGGCCGTGGCTGACACGGCGCAGCGCGGCAGGCGGGCGACGCGACTGGCCACTGAGCCACGCGCCTGGCAGCGCATGTTGTCGGGGCGCCGACTTGATCTGCTCGATCCGTCGCCGCTCGATATCGAGCTGGAAGACATTGCGCATGGCTTGGCGCGGGTGGCGCGCTGGAACGGCCAGACCAAGGGCGCGCACATCTTTTCCGTCGCGCAACATTGCCTGTTGGTCGAGGCGCTGGCGCGGCTGCGGGCGCCGCGGCTCGATCGCGGCGGCCGGCTTGCGGTGTTGCTGCACGACGCGCCCGAATACGTGGTCGGCGACATGATCTCGCCGTTCAAGGCGGTGATCGGCGGCGACTACAAGGCGGTCGAACTGCGGCTCCTCACCGCGATCCATCGCCGCTTCGGATTGCCGGCGGAAACCTCGGCCGAGATCAAAACGCTGATCAAGCTGGCCGACAGCGGCGCCGCCTATCTCGAAGCCACCCGGCTCGCCGGCTTCGATCCCGCGGAAGCGCGCCGCTTCTTCGGCCGGCCGCCGGCGGTCTCCGCCACCATGGAGCGGGATTTCCTCAAACCGTGGCCCGCCGAGGCCGCGGAGGCGCGCTATGCCGAGCGGATCAAAAAACTCGCCGGTGCGTGATCGTCACACTTGCGCCCTGCGCAATACCTAATATCCATATCCGTCATCCTGAGGTGGCCGCGAAGCGGCCCTCGAAGGATGCACGGCCAATCGATTTCGGCTATAGCCGAAATCGAAATCGTTAGTAACCCTCAGGTCGGCAAAATGCCGACCTGGCTGCCGTCGCCCTTCGAGGCTCGCTACGCTCGCACCTCAGGGTGACGGGAAAAGATTCTATGATTCACGTCTGCTCGCTCGCGCGCCTGCATGAGACCGTCGAAGACACCGGCGCGCGCCATGTCGTGTCGCTGATCGGCGATGAAGGCAGTGTGGTGCGTCCGCATGCGGTCGCGCCGGAGAACCATCTGTGGCTGCGGCTGCACGATATCTCCTCGCCGCTCGACGGCTACATCATGCCGGGCGAGGAACACGTCGCCAATCTGATCCGCTTCGTGCGCGGCTGGGACCGCCGCAGCCCCCTGGTGGTGCATTGCTACATGGGCATCAGCCGTTCGACGGCGAGCGCCTATGCCAGCGTCTGCGCGCTCAATCCGCAGCGCGACGAGGCGAGCATCGCCCAGGCGCTGCGGCGCGCCTCGCCGACGGCGACGCCCAATATCCGCATCGTGTCGCTTGCCGACCGGTTGCTTGGCCGCAGCGGCCGCATGGTCGCCGCCATCGAGACCATCGGCCGGGGCTGTCTCGCCGAAGAAGCCGCGCCGTTCCGCCTCGACCTGGAGTAGGATGCGCAACGCCGCATTCTAGACTCGCAACGGCGATTTACGGGCGGGGGCTCCGATGGACGGCTTGATCGTTTTGGTCGTGCTGCTGCTGCTGGCAACGCCCATCATCGGCATTGTCGCCCTGATCAAGACCATCACCGATCGCAATCTGTTGCGGCAACTCGATGCGAGAGTGAAAGCACTGGAAGGCGTGCGGCTCGCTGCGGCGCCGGCAGCGGCGCACCCAGCGCTGCCGCCGGCTCCAATTGCCGTTGCACCGGCTGAGCCCTCACCTCCACCTGAGCCACCAGCGCGTGCGCCCACGGCGGTGCCGCTTTCGCCGACGCCGCAAATTCCACCGTCCTCGCAAAAAATTGGCTTCGAAGAAAAATTCGGCACCCGCTGGGTGGTCTGGGTCGGTGGCGTGGCGCTGGCGCTCGGCGGCATCTTTTTGGTGCGCTATACGATCCAGCAAGGCCTGATCGGCCCAGGCGTGCGGATTTTTCTCGGAGCCCTGCTGGCGCTGGCGCTGGTCGCCGCCGGCGAATGGTCGCGGCGCACCGAGAAACTGTCGGCGCTCGCCGGCGTGCCGTCGGCGCATATTCCTGGCACGCTGACCGCGGCCGGCACCACTGTCGCTTACGCCACCGTCTATGCGGCCTACGGGCTCTACGGTTTCTTGCCGCCGACCGTCGCCTTCGTCCTGCTCGGCGCCGTGGCGCTCCTCACCCTGGGCGCCGCGTTGCTGCATGGGCCCGCGCTCGCCGGCTTGGGCGTGATCGGCGCCTATCTGGCGCCCCTGCTGGTCGCGTCCACCGAGCCGGATTTCTGGTCGCTGTATATTTATATCGCCGTCGTCAATGCCGCCGCTTTCGCGCTGGCGCGGTTTCGCATATGGCTCTGGCTCGCCATCGCGGCAGTCGTGCTCGGCGCGCTATGGACGCTGCCGGGAACGCAGGTCGATACCGTCACCGCACTCGGTGCCCATGTCTTCCACGCGCTCGCCGGCTTCGCGCTGGTCGCCACGTTTTTGGTCTGCGGCCTCCTCTATGGGCCACCGGCCGCACCCGGCGTGATCGACCGCCTCTCGACCTTGGCGCTCGTGGTCTATCTGTTGGCCGCCGCGCTCCTGGTGCTGGCGAGCCGGCACGATCCTGTTGCGCTCACCGCATTTGTCGTCTTGACCGCAGCGACGATCGCCATCGCCTGGCGCACCGAGGCGGCAGCCGGCGCCGTGCCGGTGGCCGCGATCCTGGCCGCTCTAGTGATGGCGCATTGGGCGGTGCACATGAATGTGCAAGGACTGCTGGCGCCGTCCGGCCCGGTGGCACCGGCGATCCCGGAGCCGGAGCGTTACGATTACGGCTCGCACTTGATCCTCGCCGCCGGCTGGGCCGTGCTGTTCGGCGCGAGCGGATTTTTGGCGCAAGGCCGCTCGTCGCGCGCGCTGGTGCCGATGCTTTGGAGCGCTGCGGCGGTGTTCGCGCCGCTCGCCATGCTGGTCGCGCTCTATTATCGCATCGCGCAGCTCGATCGCTCGCTGCCGTTCGCGGCACTGGCGCTGCTCGTTGCCGCGATCTTTGCGCTGGCGACCGAGACGCTGGTGAAACGCGAGCCGCGACCCGGCGCGATGGCGGCAAGCGCGGTGTTCGCCACCGGCACGCTCGGCGCGCTGGCGCTGGCGTTGACGTTTGCGCTGGAGAAGGGCTGGCTCACTATTGCGCTGGCGCTGACCGTGCCGGGCATCGCCTGGATCGTGGCACAGCGGCCGCTGCCGTGGCTGCGCTGGCTCGCCGCCATCATGGTCGCCGTGGTGGCCGCGCGCGTGGCTTACCAGCCGACGATCGCCGGCGCCGATCTCGGCACCACGCCTATCTTCAACTGGCTGCTATACGGCTATGGCGTCCCGGCCGCGGCATTCTGGACCGCGGGATGGCTGTTGCGGCGGCGCGCCGACGATCTGCCGGCGCGCATGGTCGATGCCGGCGCCGTCCTGTTCACGGTGTTGCTCGCGATCCTGGAGATCCGCCACTACGTCACCGGCGGCGATATCTACCGGCACACGAACGGCGTCGTCGAAGCCATGCTCTACGTCAATGTCGGGCTGGCGATGAGCATCGGGCTTGAACGCGTGCGCAGGCGCTCGCGCAGCGTCGTGCACAACGCCGCGGCGCTATTGATCGCGGCGCTGACCCTGTTTGCGATCCTGTCCGATCTCGCGTTCGCTTGTGCCCCGTATTTCCACAGCATTCCGGTTGGCGGTGCGCTCTTCAATCTCGTGCTGTTGGGTTACGGCCTGCCCGCGGTGCTCGCCATCACGCTGGCGCTGATCGCACGCACGACGCGGCCGATCGCCTATCGGGTCGCCGCTACGATCACGGCGGTGACGCTCGCCTTGTTCTATCTGACGCTCGAAGTGCGGCGGCTGTTTCACGGGCCGGTCTTGGACGGACCGACGAGCGACGCCGAGAAATATGCCTATTCGACGGTGTGGCTCGCCTTCGGCATCGTGCTGCTTGCGGTCGGCTTCTTTCTGCGTTCGCAGCCGGCGCGGCTGACCGCGCTCGCCGTCATCGCGCTGACCATCGCCAAAGTGTTCATCATCGATACCGCGAGCATCAGCGGCATCTACCGCGCGCTATCGGTGATCGGGCTTGGCGTGGTGCTGCTCGGCATCGGCTGGGTTTACCAGCATGTGCTTTATCCGCGGGCGCGGACCGAGGAAGCTTCGTAGCTTGCCGGCTGACTAGTCGTCCGATGGACGCGCGGTCGCAACCGATGTCGCCGATCCCGGCGCCGGCGCCATGTCGCGTTTGACGCTGGCGCCAGCGAGCCCGCTGCGCGGATTGCGCTGATAGAAGTCGCAATAGGCGAACGACAGGCCCGCGATCGAGCCGCGGAAGCTGCGGTAATCGATCTTCTGCACGCGAAAGCACGGCTCGATGGGCAAGCCGGCGAGGTGCGCACACATCGAATTGGGGCTGACCTTGATGGTGCCGGCCGGCAGCGCGGCGAAACGCACCTGGGCCTGGCCGCCCGGCCGGATGGTGCCGACCACCGAGCCGTCGGTGAAGATGCGGCCCATGCCGGCGGTGCCGTCGAAGCAGGTATAGCTGAACAACTTGCCGACGACGAAGGCTCTGGCCTGCTCCGGCGCAAGCTCCTCGGCGACCGCCGAAGCGGCTCCCACCACCAACGCACAAACGATGGCCACACGCAGCAACATGGGCAACTCCACGATGGACGTGGGAGCGACGTTAACAAAATTTCTTAACGGTCCCCTTACCATACTGGCCCCGATGGTCGGCAACTTTGTGGCCGAAACGCGGACGTCTTTACCCGATCTTTACCACGATCCGGCCACGCACCTGCCCCTCGACGATACGCCGGCCGGCCTCGATGACATCGCCGAGCCCGATCTCGGTGGTCATCGCCGCGATCTTGTCCCGCGGCAAATCCCGCTCCAGCCGGTGCCATGCCAATTGCCGCAGCGGCAACGGGCACATCACCGAATCGATGCCGAAGAGCGACACCGCGCGCAGGATGAATGGCGCCACCGAGGTCGGCAAGTCCATGCCGCCGGCGAGCCCACAGGCGGCAACCGCGCCGCCATAGCGTGTCATGGAAAGCACATTGGCGAGCGTCGTTGAGCCCACCGCATCGATGCCGCCGGCCCAGCGCTCCTTGGCGAGCGGCCGCGCCGGGCCGCTGAGCTCCTTGCGGTCGATAATTTCAGTGGCGCCGAGCGATTTCAGATAGTCCGCCTCCGCCGACCGGCCGGTCGAGGCGGTCACTTGGTAGCCGAGCTTGGCAAGGATCGCGACCGCGACCGAGCCGACGCCGCCGGCAGCGCCGGTGACGACGATCGGACCGCGCGTGGGCGTGACGCCTGCGCGCTCCAGCGCCATCACCGCGAGCATGGCGGTATAGCCCGCGGTGCCGATCGCCATCGCCTCGCGCGCGCCAATGTTTTGCGGCAGCCGCACCAGCCAGTCGCCGTTGACCCGCGCCTTCTGCGCATAGGCGCCGAGATGGGTCTCGCCGAGACCCCAGCCATTGAGGATGACTTTGTCGCCGGGCTCCCAGGCGGGGTGTGACGAAGATTCAACAGTGCCGGAAAAATCGACGCCGGCGATCATCGGGAAGCGGCGAACCACCGGCGCCTTGCCGGTGACGGCGAGGCCGTCCTTGTAGTTCACCGTCGACCATTCGACCGCGACGCTGACGTCGCCGTCCATCAGGTTGTCTTCGTCAAAGTCGGTGAGCCGCACCGTCTGGCCGGCTTCGCCCTTATCGATGACGATTGCCTTGAACGTACTCATGCTCGCACCCTACCCGTCATGGCCGGGCTT
>Ga0208604_1000086_pt1 | contig 13868 bp, 12 predicted proteins | sample MicForSoSWNH22_M_FD_188009 | JGI IMG/M metagenome (GOLD analysis project Ga0208604, IMG submission 188009) | Forest soil microbial communities from Harvard Forest Long Term Ecological Research site in Petersham, Massachusetts, USA - MetaG HF016... | ecosystem: Environmental > Terrestrial > Soil... | reverse complement strand
CCCCCACCCCGCCCTCCCCCGCAAGCGGGGGAGGGGGACCCAGCGCTGCGAATGGAAAACTCACGCCCAAAGCGCTCGCCGCCGCGCGGCTCGATATCGCGCATGCGCAAAAATTCGACCGCTCCAAATATGAAACCGTGCGCAGCCTCGACCGGCTCAAAGCCTGGATCGAGCGCGCCCGCGACCAGGGTTTTGTCGCCATCGACACCGAGACCACAAGCCTCGACCCGATGCAGGCGGCGCTGTGCGGTTTTTCGCTGGCGCTGGCGGCGAACGAGGCCTGCTACGTGCCGCTGTCGCACCGCCAGGGCGGCGACGGCAGCGGCGGCTTGTTTCAGGGCGAAGTCGCGCCCGATCAAATCCCCGAGCGCGCAGCGCTCGATGCCCTCAAGCCGCTACTCGAGGACAAAGGCGTGCTCAAGATCGGCCAGAACCTGAAATTCGACTTTCAGATTTTTGCCGTGCGCGGCATCGAGATTAGGTCCTACGACGACACGCTGCTGATGTCGTATGTGGTCGACGCCGGCCGTTCCGACCATGGCCTCGATCCGCTGGCGCAGCGCTACTTCAATCACCGCACCATCGACTTCAACGAGGTGACCAAGGCCGGCAAGACCAGGATGACGTTCGACTGCGTCGAGATCGACAAGGCGACCGAATATGCCGCCGAAGACGCCGACGCGACGCTGCGGCTGTGGCAGGTGCTCAAACCCCGGCTCGCCGCCGAGCACATGCTCAATGTCTACGAAACGCTGGAGCGGCCGCTGTTGCATGTGTTGGCGAACATGGAACGGCGCGGCATTTCGATCGACCGGCAAGTTCTGTCGCGACTGTCCGGCGAATTCGCCCAGGAAGCCGCCGGCCTCGAAGCCGAGATCAACAAGCTCGCCGGCGAAACCGTCAATGTCGGCTCGCCGAAGCAGATGGGCGACATTCTGTTCGGCAAGCTCGGATTGCCCGGCGGCACCAAGACCAAGACCGGCCAGTGGGCGACCGGCGCGCGCGTCCTCGACGAACTGGCCGAGCAGGGCCACGAACTGCCGCAAAAAATTCTCGACTGGCGGCAGGTGTCGAAACTGAAATCGACTTATACCGACGCGCTGCCCGGCTACGTCAACCCGACGACACACCGCGTGCACACCAGCTACGCGCTCGCCGCCACCACGACCGGCCGGCTGTCATCGTCGGAACCGAACCTGCAGAACATCCCGATCCGTACCGAGGACGGCCGCAAAATCCGCCGCGCCTTCATTGCCGAGCGCGGCATGAAGCTCGTTTCCGCCGATTATTCGCAGATCGAGCTGCGACTCCTTGCCGAGATCGCCGGCATCGAGCAATTGCGCAAGGCGTTCCGTGACGGCCTCGACATCCACGCCATGACGGCGTCGGAAATGTTCGGCGTGCCGGTCAAGAACATGCCGCCCGAAGTGCGCCGCCGGGCGAAAGCGATCAATTTCGGCATCATCTACGGCATTTCCGCCTTCGGCCTCGCCAACCAGCTCAACATCGAGCGCGAGGAGGCCGGCGCCTATATCCGCAAATATTTCGAGCGCTTTCCCGGCATCCGCGACTACATCGAGGAAACCAAGGCGTTCGCGAAAAAGCACGGTTTTGTGGAAACGCTGTTCGGCCGCAAATGCCACTACCCGGACATCGGCGCGTCGAATGCGTCCATTCGCGCCTTCAACGAGCGCGCCGCGATCAATGCGCGGCTGCAAGGCACCGCCGCCGACATCATCCGACGCGCCATGATCCGTATGGACGGAGCGCTGACCAAGAAAAAGCTCAACGCCCAGATGCTGCTGCAGGTGCACGACGAATTGGTGTTCGAGGTGCCCGACGCCGAGGTCGAGAAGACGCTGCCCGTGGTCACCAGCGTGATGGTCGAAGCGCCGCTGCCGGCGCTGTCGCTCTCGGTGCCGCTGCAGGTCGAGGCGCACGCCGCGGATAACTGGGACGCGGCGCATTGATTATGAGTTTTTATTTTCAAACGACACAAATGTAGCGTGACGACGCGTGCCCTTAGTAGGCGACTTCCTCACTTTTAGCGCTGGAGCTTGGTGATTTCCAAAAACCACACCGCAGAATTTCTGAGATGTCGCCGAGTTCTAGCGTGTCTTTTATTGCAAGAGGATTTTCTGGGGCAGCCCATAGTGCAACGTTAGCTCCTGCCCTTTTTGCAGATTGAACGCCAGCATGCGAGTCCTCAACTACCAAACACTGACTTGGCGCAACGCCAAGTCTGTTGGCCGCCGTCAAATAGGGCTCAGGATGGGGCTTCAGGTAATCAACATCATCGCGACATATCGTGAATATGAAATACTTTGATAATCCAACCGCCGCGAGACTCGCTTGAACAAAATGTCGCCAACTACTTGAAACGACCGCCTGACAGATGCCTCTTTGATATAAGCGAGTCACAACGTCAGACACGCCGGTCCGGCATTTGAGTTTATGCAGGTGTTCTGCATACAGCAGCTTGGTACCGTCCCATAACGCTTGTGGCGTCAAGTTTAGACCATGGCGGTAGTTCAAATGTTTACAAACTGCAATATCAGATTTTCCGATAAGCAGTTCGTAACTATCCGGGGAAAGCTCCACTCCATGCGTTGCACAGAAATCCACTATGACTTTGAAGTGGATTGGTTCACTATCAATAAGTGTGCCGTCCAAATCCCAAAGGACAGCCGCAAAATTGTTAGAACGGCCGAATTTGTTCATGCTCGTGTGTGTGCCCATTTAACTTCAACTGGCGGGCCGAGGAATAACCCAAACGCATTGAAGTTGCTTGATATCCCATTCAATTGGGGGAAACGCACAATCCTTGATTGAAGAACTCCATTGTACTAATTATGTTCCGTGAAAGCAAGGTGGGCAGGGCGGGGGAACTAAAGCTTATGTTGAATCCGAATGGCGGGAATCACGATTTTATTCCGGTAGCACTGCGCCCTAAACTGGATGCATTACTCGAGGCCAGAGGATACCACTACAAGAATAAGCGCGGAAAGGAGCTAATCGACTTTTCAGGTCAGACGCTGAATTTACCGATCGGTCAACCTGGCGACGAGATAAAGGCCGCGGTAATTAATCAGATTAAGCAACTTGTATTTGCGTCATCGAGGTTCGGGTCCATTCCATTTATCGAATTGTCCAAAAGACTGGCTGATCTGGCGGCTCCAAAACTTGATGTCGTGAATTGTAAGCTCTGTGACGGATCGGATGCGGTCGAGACGTGTTTAAAAATCGGGCGCCTATTCGTAAGGAATAATAAGACGCTCGCGGTACAAAGAGCATGGCACGGAGAGACAATTGCAACTCTCGAGCTGGCTTCCACGACACGTAGTCAGTATATCAAGGGAAGCACTGGCGTGTTTTTCTCTCGCGAAGCGTCGATCGAAAGTCTGACGGAACTCGCCGCGAATATGAATGAGCCATGTTGCGTAATTCTAGATCCGGTAGGTGTTTCATGTGGACTATTTGTCCCATCAACCTTGCAAAAGGATCTTTTTAGGCTTCAACAGGTTTGCACACAAAGGGGGCATTTCTTGATTTTCGATGAGATACAAACCTTTGGAGGATTTTTGGGAGACGGCTTATTTTGCTACGACAGTTTCGGGGTCAGTTCTGATGCGGTCGCTATTGGGAAAGCGCTGGGATGTGGGTTTCCGGTTGCTGCTGCACTGTACAGCAAGGATGTTGGTCAGATCGTTAAATACAATGAAGCAGAGTTTACACATGGAGGACAGCCGCCAGCGTGTGCGGCAGCACTTGCGTACTTACGGCACTACGAACGGACCGAGACGAATCGAAGTAGAGCGCTTACTAGTTTTCGGGAATTTGCAGATGAATTTAGAAGTAAGTTTGAGGCCGAGTACGAAATTCGTGACGTTGGATTCTTCTTGTCGTTGTCGCCCAAAAATCCCCTCGCGGGAGCCATTTGTGGTAATCTGTATAGGGCTCTTTACGGTCGCGGCTTGATTACCAGGCTCTCAAATCAGGGAAGATCAATACTGATCAAGTCGCCCATAACCGTTGCCAACTCAGATTTGGATCGCGTCCTCGGTATTCTTAATGGTGCGATTAAGGGAGAAGGAAAGAAAACTTATCACATTGTGGCGGTCGATAATAAAGAATCGGACGCTCCGTTTGTGGCTAGAGATCACGTCGTCCGCTTGCGAATAAAATCGAAGAAGCGAAGACGGGTGCCCAGCTACGTTACGCAATTGATGCGATCTTTCACGACGATCGAACCATACATCCGGGGTTTTGAAGAACAAGTGAAGGTGGCATTGGATCTCGCCAAAATTGGTATTCCCGTTCCAGAGCAGTATTCGGACGAAAATAAGATATTTGCCGAACATGTTGAGGGTCGGCTTGTGAACGACGTGCTCGGACGTGCAACTCAAAATGATCAATATGAGGTGGAGGCAATCTTCTCACAGCTGATTGACTACGTGGATCACTCGCATCGAAACAATATCGTCATAGGAGACAGGTGGGCAAGGAATTCGATTTGGAACGGAGAAACGCTGTATTTGATCGATTTTGACATTGGCTACAAAGGATCACCAAATCTGAATGAGGCATTTCATTTTGAGCAGTTTTTTTCTATTTTTCATCATATCGTTTATATTAAAGAGCCCATCGTTCAGCATCGAGTTATCGATCGATACGCTCGGGAATATATGCGCCGTTCCGAAACACTAGGAACGATGGTCATGCAGAAATTTTGGAATTTTTATCTCGATACCGACAAGCCCAGGGGCCCGAAATCATTGCCGTACAAAACATACGCCGCTACGATGATTGCGATTGCGCAAGTTTTGGATGTGCATCGTTCGCTGCGTGCGATGTCAACGCTTCAAAATCCACTCGACTGAATTGAGGAGCGGTCGTCGGCGCGCAAATTTTGGCTTTTGTGATGGATTGGTACTCGCCATTTCTTCTCAGCCATTACTGCGGATGGCCTCGAATCCAAATGGCGCGTCGTGTTGCGAGCCGTGTGCCGCGGATAACTGTGATGCGGCGCACTGATGGTCATTGCGAACAACGCGAAGCAGGCCAGTTGTAGGGGTGAAACATGAAAACAGCGCTGACGCTCATCGGCATCATCGCTCTGGCGATGGGACTGCTCTGGATGGGGCAGGGCTCAGGCTACATCCCCTGGCCCGCATCGAGCTTCATGATCAGCCAGACCAAATGGATTTATTACGGCGGCGCACTGGCCGTCGTCGGCATCATCCTGATTGTCATCGCGCGGCGCTGATCGCCGACGCCGCGCTTCAGCGCGTGCGGGCCGCCGCGTCGGTGACGATCTGGTAGGCCTCGTCGAGTGCCGGCTTGGCTTTCGCGACTTCTGCGTCGGCGGCCAAGAACGTCTTCATCATATCGGCCTGCTCGTCGGCCGGCAGGCTGATCAACTCGCCGCCTGTGTCGGTCCAACCCTTGCGTGCCTTAGCGACGATCTCGCTTGCCAGCGGGCCGATCGCCGCCTGTCCCGTGGCGGCGTCGTTGTCGACCACCTTTTGCAGGTCCTCAGGCAACGACTGGTACCAGCTCTTGTTGATCTCGACCGCGACGAAGACCGCGGGCTGGCCGGTTTCGGTGACGTATTTCGCCGCATCGTTGAAGTGCATGGGCGTGAACACCACGATGCCGCCGACGGCGCCGTCGATGGCGCCCTGCTGCAGCGCCGGCACCACATCGCCGAGCGTCATTGCCACCGGCGTCGCGCCCAATCGTTCGATCGGCACCGTCTGGAATTTCGAGGCCAGAACTCGGATCTTCCTGCCTTTGAAATCGGCGAGATGCCGGATCGGCGCCTTGGCGATCACCGATGACGGTGCGTTCATGAACAATGCCACGCCGTGCAGTCCCTTGTCGGCGCCGAGGCCGAGGATGAGCTTGCGCACTGCCGGATCGGCGGCGAGACGCTGGCCGTGATCCATGGATTCGACCAGGCCGGGCGCCGCCATCAGCTCGAAGCGCTCGTCGACGCCGACGAAGAATTCGGGCGGAATGATCGCGCATTGGATGGCGCCGAATTGCGTGCCCTCGATCTGCCGCGGGATCGCACCGAGCTGGCTCGCCGGATAGATTTCGGGCTTGATGCGGCCGCCGGAATCCTTCTCCAGCGCTGCCGCGTAGCTCTTGGCGAAGAAATAGCTCGGATCGTTCAACGTCGGCAGCGATATCTTCATGGTGTAGGTCTTGTCCTGCGCCGATGCCGCGCCGAGCGACAACGTCAGCGCCAAAGCGGCGGCGCCGGCCGTTGCCGCGGCCCGCGCAGCGAAATTCTGTTTTTCGGTTTTCATGTTTTCCTCCCGCTTGTGTTTTCGGCCGTTATTTCTGCGGCACCACCGCGATCGCCTCGATCTCGAACAGCGCGCCGTCGCGCGCCAGCTTCACGATCTGCACTGCGGTCGAGGCCGGCGGCGCCGCGGTGTCGACGTAGCTGTTACGCACCTCGAAGTAAATCGGCAGATGCGCCATGTCGACGAAGTAGCAGGTGACCTTCACCACGTGCTCGAAAGTGGCGCCGACCGCGGCGAGCGCGTGTTTCATGTTCTCGAAGCATTGCGTGGCCTGGGCGCGGAAATCGCCGGGTGCGCCGGCGAACTTGCCGTCAGCGGTCATGCCGAGCTGACCCGAAAGGTAGATGGTGCGGCATGGGCTCGTGGTATCGACGACGTGGGTGTAGCCGCGCGTCGGCGGCATGGTCGAAGGATTTTCGAAACGATGGATGGCCACGGGGCACTCCTCTCCGGCTGGGGCAGGTTATCGGCACGGCCATAATGCAATCGCCACGCGCCCGTGGCAAAGTCCTGCCGCCATGCCCATCCGCCTCATCGCCCTTCTCGCCGTTGCGGTATCGTTGCCCAGCACAGCCCAGGCCGCCGGGCTCGACGGCGCGACATTGTCCTGGCCGTGGGCGCTGCCGTTCGCCGGTATCCTGCTGACCATTGCGTTTGCGCCGCTCGTCATCCGGCGCGTCTGGCATCACCACTATGGCAAATTCGCCTTCGCCTGGGCGGCGCTGACGCTCACGCCGCTCGCCGCCTTGCGCGGCGCCGATACCGCGCTGGCCGCCTTGGTGCACGCGCTCCTTGGCGACTATCTCGGCTTCATCGCCATCCTGTTCGCGCTCTACGTGGTCGCAGGCGGCATCGTGGTCTCGGGTACGGTGCGCGGCACGCCGCTGGTCAATACGCTGACGCTTGCCTTCGGCACGCTTATCGCCAGCATCGTCGGCACCACCGGCGCCGCCATGATCTTGATCCGGCCGCTCATCCGCGCCAACGCGGCGCGGCTGCACAACGTCCATGTCGTGGTGTTCTTCATCTTTCTCGTCGGCAATATCGGCGGCGCGCTATCGCCGCTCGGCGATCCGCCGCTGTTCATCGGCTTCCTCAACGGCGTCGATTTCTTCTGGCCGGCAGAAAATCTGTGGCTGCCGACCGTTTTCGTCGCCGGCTGCGTGCTGGCGATTTTCGTCGCCGTCGATCTGTGGTTCTTCCGCCAGGATCGCCGCGTCGCGCCGGTCGGCGAGGCGAGCGCGCCGATTCGCATGCACGGCATCGTCAATCTGGCGCTGCTCGCGGTCATTATCGGCGCCGTCATCGTCTCGGCGCTGTGGAAGCCGGGCGTCACGTTCACGCTCTACGGCACGGCATTGCCGCTGCAGAATCTGCTGCGCGACGCCGTGCTGTTTCTCACCGCGCTCGCCTCGCTGTGGCTGACGCCCGACGAGCACCGCGAGGCCAACGGCTTTTCCTGGGAGCCGATCCTCGAAGTGGCGATCCTGTTTGCGGCAATTTTCGTCTGCGCGGTGCCGATCCTGGCGGCGCTTGCCGCCGGCCATGACGGCTCCTTGGCCTGGCTCTTGACCGCGGTGACGGCGCAAGACGGCAGCCCGCACGTCGTCGCCTATTTCTGGCTCACCGGCGTGCTCTCGGCGATCCTCGACAATGCGCCGACCTATCTGGTGTTCTTCCAGCTCGCCGGCGGCAACGCCGCCGAGCTGATGGGTCCGCTGGCGCCGGTGCTCACGGCGATCTCCATGGGCGCGGTCTACATGGGCGCGCTCACCTATATCGGCAACGCGCCGAATTTCATGATCTATGCCATCGCCACCGAGCGCGGCATCAAGATGCCGAGCTTTTTCGGCTATCTGGTCTGGTCGGTCGTGGTGCTGGCGCCGGTATTCGCGGCGCTGACCTATCTCTTTGTCCTGTCGCGCTGAGGCGCGGTCAATCACTCGCGCTGCCGCAGATATTCTGACGTTGGCGGCGGTCCCCACATGTCGTTGGGTGGCGGTCCCCAGACCTTGGGCACTTGCGGATGATCGCGATGCCACGGCCGCGGCTCGAAATAGCCGAGGTTTTCATCCAGCATCTTGTCGAGCTCGGTGAACATTTCGATGATCTGGTCGTCGGGATTGCGATGATAGGTATAGATATTGTGACCGGGGCCGTGCCGGCCGGGGCCCCAGATAATCGGAATGTTTTTGCTGCCGAGGAAGTCACACGCCGACTGCACCTGCGGCCAATCCTTCAGTTCGAAAGCGACGTGGTGCATCTGCGTGCGCTTGCCGCGCACGAAGTTGATGGTGTGGTGGTCCGGACCGCAGCGCATGAAGACGAACCAGTCCTCGATCCAGTCCGACACGCGAAAGCCGAGGACGCGGCTGTAGAACTCGGCAAATTGCTTTGGCTCCGGAACGACGAACGCCAAATGGCCGAGTTTCAGCGGTCCGATGCCGGCGACCGGTCGCGGCTTGCAAATCGGCGTTTGCGCCGCGAAAACTTCGCAGACCGTGCCCTTGGGATCCTCGAACGACAGCATTTGCGCAATGCCCGGGGCCGGATCGTTGCGCGCGTGACAGCGGATGCCTTCTGCTTCGATGCCACTGCGGATGTCGTTGAAGTCGGTCTGTGGCGAAACCTGGAACGCCAATCTGGCGCAGCGTGCATGCTCGCCGTTTTCGAGTTGGACCACGAGGTCGCCGTGCTTGGTCGCGAAGTAGGCGCGGCCGTTTTCCCGCTCGGCCAGGACCAGCCCGGCAACTTCCGTGAAATAGGCGATCTGGCGCTCGATGTCGGAGGTCTCGAAGGTAACGTGGCCGAAGCGCTTGGCCTTGATCATGGCGTTCTCCGGATTCTGGATCTCATCGGTCTTGAACTCGCGGGGTCGTCTCACGGCCTGCCCGATCCGCGCACAAAACCTTCAAGCATCGCGCCATGGTTGGCAAGACGGATTTGCGATGCAACCGCCATGGCGCAATGGCCGTGACTTTGGGCGCGAGGACAGGGGCAGGACGTACCCATTTAGAATTTCTTAGCCATGTTCGGGATTTCGGCGCTTTGCCGCGGCGTGCCGGATTTCGTCATCCGATGTTGAATTTTTTCGCCCATGCTTGCCGCCGGGCAAGACGGGAACGATTGAGTCCGCGATGCAGGCGTGGCGCATCAAGCCGCTATATTGGCACGTTGCCGCATTGGCCGCATTGTTCGCCGCCATGCTGATCGCCATGCCGCGCCCGGCGCGTGCCGAAGGGCTGTTCGATTTCCTGTTCGGCGGCTTTCAGCGCCAATCCCCGCCGGCCAATGTGAATTCCTATGCCGAGCCGCCGGCCTCGATCGGCCGTGTCGCGCCGGCGTCGCCGACCGGGACCGAAGATGTGCGGCAAGGCAACGGCAATATCGGCCGCACCGTGGCGTTTTGCGTGCGGCTATGCGACGGCCAGCATTTCCCGCTCGAGCACATGACCAACGCGACTCCGATCGAGACCTGCCGGGCGATGTGTCCGGCGAGCAAGACCAAAGTCTTCTTCGGCGGCGAAATCGGCGGCGCCGTCGCCAAGGATGGCCAGCACTATGGCGATCTCGACAACGCCTTCGTCTACCGCAAGCAAATGATTGCGAACTGCACCTGCAACGGCAAAGACGCGTTCGGCCTTGCCCCGTTCGACATGTCGAACGATCCGACATTGCGTCCAGGCGACATCGTTTCGACCAAGGACGGATTTGTCGCCTATAGCGGCGCCCGGGGGCAGGGCGCCGCGTTCACGCCGCTCGACTCGGCGACTGTCGCCGCTCAACTCAATCCCAGATCGGCGCCCGTTCAGCTGTCGCGCCGCACGGAAGCGCCGCCGGTCGACCAGCCGGGCGCGATCGTGCCGTCTCAGTCCTTGAGATAGGCCACGACCTCTTCGGCCAGCGCCAGCGACGAGGTCAGCCCCGGCGATTCGATGCCGAACAGGTTGACGAGACGCGGCATGCCGTGCACCGGCGGACCGGCGATCATGAAATCGGCCTGCGGTTCGCCTTGACCGGAGAGCTTTGGCCGGATGCCGCAATAATCCGGCACCAGGGACCGGTCCGGCAGGCCCGGCCAATAGGTGCGGATGCGGGCATAAAAGCTGTCGGCGCGGCGCGGATCGACGGCGTAATTTTCCTCCGTGATCCATTCGACGTCCGGCCCGAAGCGCATGCGGCCGGCGAGATCAAGCGTGACGTGGACGCCGAGCCCGCCATCGATCGGCGTCGGATAGATCAGCCGCGAAAACGCCGGCTTGCCGGCAAAGCCGAAATAATTGCCCTTGCCGAGCACGAGGCGGGGCACTTTGCCGGCCGGATAGTTTTCGATGCGCCGCGCCAGCGCCTGCGCGCCGAGGCCCGCGGCGTTGACCACGGCGTCGAACGGCATGACGCCCGAATCGCGGCCGCCGAATTGCACCTGCCAATGCGGCGCCTGGTAGGTCATGCGCTCGACCGGCGTCTCGAACGCGATCATGCCGCCGTGGTCTTCCAATTCGCCCCACAGTGCCAGCATGAATCCGTGGCTGTCGATGATGCCGGTTTCCGGCGACCACAGCGCGCCGATGCAGGATAATTCTTCCTCCATGGCGCGCGCCGCGTTGCCGCCGATCATCTCGACGCCTTCGACGCCGTTCCGTTGCGCCTGCGCCATGATGGTTTCTACCTTGGCGAGTTCGGCGTCATTGGTCGCAACAACCAGCTTGCCGCATTTGCGGTGGCCGACGCCGTGGGAGGCGCAGAAGTCATAGAGCATGCGCCGGCCGCGCACGCAGAGCTTTGCGCGCAACGTGTCGGTCGGATAATAAAGCCCGGCGTGGATGACTTCGCTGTTGCGCGACGACACGCCGTTGGCAATGCCGCTGGTGATTTCGGCAACGATCACGTCATGGCCGGCGAGCGCCGCGGCGCGCGCGACGGCAAGTCCGACGACACCGGCGCCGACGACGAGGACTTGCATCAGTCGCGCTTCCACGGCACGACGACGCGTTCGATCTCGTTGAGCGCTACCGTGAGCACAAAACCGATGATCGCGATCATGAAAAGGCCGACATACATTTGTTCTACGGAAAACGTCTCCCACGCCGTCCAGATCATGTAGCCCAGCCCGCTCTTGGCGCCAATCATCTCGGCGATGGCGATGAGCACAAGCCCGATGCCGATGCCGAGCTTGAAGCCGGTCATGATCACCGGCAGCGCGCCGGGCAGCGCGATGGTCCAGAACGTGTTCCAGCGGCTGGCTTTGTAATTGCGCCCGACGTCGAGATAGATGCGGTTGATCTCGAGCACGCCGGTCGTGGCATTGATCACCACCGGAAAAAACACGCCGACCGCGACCATGAAGATTTTCGAGCCTTCGCCGAGGCCGAAGATCAGAAGCGCCAGCGGCAGGATGGCGCTTTTCGGGATCGGATAGGTCGCCGCCACCAGCGGATCGAACACCGCGCGGACCCAGCGATTGAGCCCCATGGCGATGCCGAGCACAAGCGCCGGGCCGCCGCCGATCAGCGTGCCGAGCGCAAGCCGGCGCAGGCTGACCAAGGTGTTGGTGACGAGCTCGCCGGACCGCAGCATCTCGATCATCACGGCGATCACGCTCGATGGCGCAGGAAAGAACCGGGTATCGATGAAGTGAAAACGAGCCGCCACTTCCCAGACCACGAGCAACAAGATCGGCGAGGCGATGCCGAGGATGCGCTCGCGCGCGCGCATGGAGAGGGAAAAATTTTGCGCCGGGCTGCCGGCGATGGTTTGCGTGCTCATTGAACGACGTCCTTGTTTTCCTGCTCGCGGGCGCGCTGCACTTCGTCGCGCAGGTCCGACCAGATGCGGTGCACCAACTCGCCGAATTCCGGCGCCTTCTGCAATTCGATGAGATTGCGCGGCCGGGCGAGCGGCACCGGCACAAAGCTCTTCACGCGGCCGGGCTGCGCCGTCATCACCATGATGCGGTCGCCGAGAAAGACCGCCTCGTCGACGCTATGGGTGATGAACACCACGGTCTTTTTCTGCTCTTCCCAGATGCGCAATAGCTCCTCCTGCAGCAGGAGCTTGTTTTGCGCGTCGAGCGCCGAGAACGGCTCGTCCATCAGCAGGATTTCCGGATCGTTGGCAAACGCGCGCGCGATCGAGACGCGCTGCTTCATGCCGCCGGAGAGCTGGTGCGGATAATAATCGGCGAAACGCGTGAGCCCCGTGGCGTCGAGATAATGGCCGACCCGGTCCTTGATGACGGCGGCCGGCGCATTGCGCATGCGCAAGCCGTAAGCCGCGTTGTTCCACACCGTCATCCAGGGGAAGATCGACTCGCCCTGGAACACCATGGAATTTTCCGGCCGGTCCGAGCCCGCCGGCGTGTCGATTTCGATGGTGCCGGCGGTCGCCGTCTCCAGGCCGGCGAGAATGCGCAATAGCGTGGTCTTTCCGCAACCCGACGGGCCGACGATGACGAAGAACTCGCCCGGCTCGATGTCGACCGAGACGTGGTCGATGGCGACGAGCGCGCCAAACGATTTTTGCAAATCGCCGATCCGGATTGCCGGCCGTGCCGCTTGCGGACGACGCTCCGCCGGCTCGCCGACGGCACGCAGATTGGTGGCGCTTGCGCTCATGATTGGCGGCATTGTGCCGGGCAATCGGCCCGATCACAACTCGCCGGATAAAGCGGGAATTGAAACGAATTCGCCCCTGTCGCTATAACAGGCGGGCTTGACCGCAGGCGCCGCGCGGTTTTGTGTCGCAGCGCGGAGCGAGGGCCGCAGCGGCCCTGCGAATATGAGGGGATAGCCATGGCGGATAATGTCGTCCGGGTCTGCGCGCAGTCCGAGATCGCGCCGGAAACGGTGAAGGCGTACGAGGTTGGCGATAAAAGGTTGGCCGTCTACAATCTCGAGGGCCAGTATTACGTCACCGACGACGAATGCACCCATGCCTCCGCGAGCCTCGCCGACGGCTTCCTCGAGGACGGTATCATCGAGTGCAGCCTGCATTCCGGCGCCTTCGACGTGAAAACCGGCGCCGTGAAGTCGCCGCCGTGCTCGTTCGCGCTACGCACCTATAAGGTCGTGCTGCAAGGCGACGATATTTTCGTCGATCTCGACAAGGACGCGGCCGGAGAGCCGGCTTGATGGCAAAACCGCCGGGCGCGCCGCTTGGCCTTGCCATTGCGGGCCTCGGCATGGCCGGTGCCGTGATGGTACGCGCCGCGGCCGTTCATCCCGGCGTGAAACTCGTCGCTGCCGCCGATCCCCATGATGCACCCCGCGACGCCTTCGCGCGCGACTTCAACGCGCGCGCCTACGCGGACATCGCCGAGCTTTGTGCCGATCCGGCAGCCGACGTCGTCTACATCGCGACGCCGCATCAATTCCACGCCGCGCACGCCGCACTCGCCGCCGGAGCCGGCAAGCACATTATCCTCGAAAAGCCGATGGCGCTGACGCTGGCCGATTGCGACGCGATCATCGCGGCGGTCGAGCGGGCAAAAATTCACCTCATCGTCGGCCACACCCACGCCTTCGACCCGGCGGTGCGCGAAATGCGCCGCATCGT
>Ga0208604_1000085_pt1 | contig 13891 bp, 13 predicted proteins | sample MicForSoSWNH22_M_FD_188009 | JGI IMG/M metagenome (GOLD analysis project Ga0208604, IMG submission 188009) | Forest soil microbial communities from Harvard Forest Long Term Ecological Research site in Petersham, Massachusetts, USA - MetaG HF016... | ecosystem: Environmental > Terrestrial > Soil... | reverse complement strand
TCGAGTTGTAGGACAGCACGGTGAATTGCACCCCGGGGTGGCGCTCGTGATAAAGCGTCGTCAGCGTCTCGATCATGGCCAGCGCCATGGGGATCGCGGCGATGCGCAGCCGGCCGGTCAGCCCGTGCTTGAGCGCGTGCACCTCCTCGCGCATGGCGCGGCTGTCGCCGACGATGCGGCGCGCCCAGTCGAGCACCCGCTCGCCCTCCGGCGTGAAATCCTGGAACCGCGAGCCGCGGTTGACCAAAAGCACGCCGAAACTATCCTCGAGCTGCTTGACGCCGGCGGAGAGGGTAGGTTGTGTCACCCCGCAGGCTTCGGCGGCCCGGCCGAAGTGTTGTTCGCGCGCCAGCGCGAGCAGGAATTCGAGCTTATCGATCACAGCCTATCGCTCCTCAAGGACACCGTGACGCGGCGTGCGCGATTTGCGAAATTTGGAAATATCCGGCCTAAATGCCTATCTAGACGCGCATGCAGATGATAGAGATTTACGAGGAAAGTCAATATTTCAATAGAATATCTCTATTGAATAATCCGCAGATCGCGCTTGTTTTGCCATGGTTCTGCGTGGTTTTTGCTTTTCGCGAGGAAATATGACCGCCACCGAGCAGCCGCCGATCTCGCCGCCCGCCCAACGCGGGGGAGCCGGCCGGCGCCGATCGCCGCGCACGCCGAAGGGCCGGCAGGTCGATCCGCAGGCGGCTGCCGACATCGAGGCGCTGCTCACCGACCGGCCGCGGCGGCGCGATCTGTTGATCGAGCATTTGCATCTCATCCAGGACCATTACGGCCATCTGTCCGCCGCGCATCTCGCCGCCCTGGCGCAGGAGATGAAGCTCGCGCTCACCGAAGTCTATGAGGTCGCGACCTTCTACGCCCACTTCGACGTGGTGAAGGAAGGCCAGACGCCGCCGCCGCCGGTCACCGTGCGGGTGTGCGATTCATTGTCGTGCGCGCTCAAAGGCGCGGAGCGGCTCCTCGACGAATTACCGCGCAAGCTCGGCGCCAATGTGCGCGTGGTGCGCGCGCCGTGCATGGGCGCCTGCGACCGCGCGCCGGTTTGCGCCGTCGGGCACGTGCAGGTGATGCAGGCCGACGCGGCGAAGGTCGTTGCCGCCGCGGCAAAACCCGCGCACGCGCATACTTTTCCGACACCGAACGCGTTCGACGGCTATGTGCGCGGCGGCGGCTACGCGTTGCTGAAAGCCTGCCTCGGCGGCACGCGCACGCGCGAAGATATCATCAAATCGGTCAGCGATGCCGGCTTGCGCGGCCTCGGCGGCGCCGGGTTTCCCACCGGCCGCAAATGGTCGCTGGTGCGTGCCGAGCCGGCGCCGCGTTTGTTTGCCGTCAACGCCGACGAAGGCGAGCCCGGCACCTTCAAGGACCGCTATTATCTGGAACAGGATCCGCATCGCTTCATCGAAGGCATGCTGATCGCCGCCTGGATCGTCGAAGCCGCCGACACGTATCTCTACGTGCGCGACGAATATCCGGAGGTGCGGCTGCTGCTCATCGACGAAATCGCCAAGGTCGAGGAAGCAGGTCTATCCCAGCACACCAGGATTCATCTGCGCCGTGGCGCCGGCGCTTATATCTGCGGCGAAGAATCGGCGATGATCGAATCGATCGAAGGCAAGCGCGGCCTGCCGCGCCACCGGCCGCCCTATGTCGCCCAGGTTGGGCTATTTGGCCGCCCGACGCTCGAACAGAACGTCGAGACGCTGTTCTGGGTACGCGACATCGTCGAGAAGGGCGCCGATTGGTTCACCTCGCAGGGCCGCCACGACCGCAAGGGTTTTCGCAGCTTTTCGGTGTCGGGCCGCGTCAAGAATCCCGGCGTCAAGCTGGCGCCGGCCGGCGTCACCGCGCGCGAGCTGATCGATGAATTCTGCGGCGGCATGGCCGACGGCCACACCTTCAAGGGCTATCTGCCGGGCGGCGCCTCGGGCGGCATCCTGCCGGCGTCCATGGCCGACATCCCGCTCGACTTCGGCACCTTGGAGAAATACGGCTGCTTCGTCGGCTCCCACGCTGTCGTGATCCTGTCCGATAAGGACGACATGAAAGCGGTGGCGCTCAACCTCACCAAATTCTTCGAGGACGAGAGCTGCGGCCAATGCACGCCCTGCCGCGTCGGCACCGAGAAGGCCGCCCACCTGATGGCCAACGGGCCGTGGGATCCGGCCCTGTTGGACGAGCTATCCGCCCTGATGCGCGACGCCTCGATCTGCGGGCTCGGCCAAGCGGCGCCGAATCCTTTGCTTTCTGTGCTAAAATATTTTCCGGAAGAACTGACCAAGCCGCTGGGAAAATGGTGATCTTTTACCCCTCCCCCTTGTGGGGAGGGGCAGGGGTGGGGCAGTAGGAGCCCGCGCATATGCCGCGAACAAATATCGAGCCAGGAATACGCGGCCGCGCCCAGGCGTTGCGACGCAAGCCGACGGATGCCGAACGAAAAATGTGGTGGCTTTTGCGCAGCATGAAGCCGCTCGGCATGCATTTTCGCAGGCAGGCGGCGATCGGGCGCTATATCGCTGACTTCGCTTGGCACTCGGGAAAGATCGTCATCGAGCTCGACGGATCGCAGCATGCGGACGCGCGCAAAGATTATGATTTACGCCGCACGGCATGGCTTCAATCGCAAGGTTATTGTGTCCTGAGGTTCTGGAATAACGACGTGTTGAAGTCACCGCAGAGTGTTGGCGAAGCCATTCTGGCGGCAGTGCATGACCGAAATCGCGTAGCACCCGAAGACCCCACCCCTCCCCCTCCCCACAAGGGGGAGGGGTTTATGCCGGCGCAAGCTTAGGAAGCGATGCCATGACCAACCCAAACGAACAAAAAAAAGCCGGCGCGACTGCCAACACCTTCCTGATCGACGACCGCGAAGTCGATATCCGGCCCGGCGAGACCATCTTCAATGCCGCGCGCCGCCTCGGCATCGAGCTGCCGCATCTGTGCTATTCGCCGAAGCCCGGCTATCGGCCCGACGGCAATTGCCGGGTCTGCATGGTCGAGATCGAGGGCGAGCGGGTGCTGGCGGCAAGCTGCATCCGCAACCCCGCGCCCGGCATGAAGGTCAAGACCGCAACCGACCGCGCCAAGACCGCGCGCAAGATGGTGGCGGAGCTGCTTTTGACCGACCAGCCGGCGCGCGAGGTCGCCCACGATCCGGATTCCGAGTTCTGGAAAGTTGCCACCCGCATGGAGCTCAAGCAGGGCCGCTTGCCGCGCCGCGCAACGCCCGCGCCGGACCGCAGCCACATCGCCATGGCGGTCAATCTGGATGCTTGCATCCAGTGCAATCTCTGCGTCCGCGCCTGCCGCGAAGTGCAGGTCAACGACGTCATCGGCATGGCCGGCCGCGGTTTTGGCGAGAAAATCGTGTTCGACTTCGACGATCCGATGGGCAACTCGACCTGCGTGGCCTGCGGCGAATGCGTGCAGGCCTGCCCGACCGGCGCGCTGATGCCGGCGACCATGGTCGACGACAACAACGTCTATAAGGGCAAGCCCGACCGCACCGTCGACAGCGTCTGCCCCTATTGCGGCGTCGGCTGCCAGCTCACCTACCAGATCAAGGACGACAAGATCGTCGCGGTGGCCGGCAAGGACGGCCCGGCCAACCAGAACCGGCTCTGCGTCAAAGGCCGCTTCGGCTTCGACTACGTGCACAATCCGCAGCGGCTCCTCAAGCCGATGATCCGCAAGGACGGCGTGGCGAAAGTACCGCATGAGGAAATCGATCCGTCCAATCCGTGGACGCATTTCCGCGAAGCGACCTGGGATGAGGCGCTCGATCGCGCGGCCTCGGGCTTGAAGAAGATCCGCGACCGCGACGGGCCGCAGGCGCTGGCCGGCTTCGGCTCGGCCAAAGGCTCCAACGAAGAGGCTTACCTCTTCCAGAAACTGGTGCGCACCGGTTTCGGCACCAACAATGTCGATCACTGCACCCGGCTGTGCCATGCCTCCTCGGTGGCGGCGCTGCTCGAAGGCGTCGGCTCGGCGGCGGTGACCGCGACCTTCAACGAGTGCAAGAATTCCGACGTCATCATCGTCATCGGCGCCAACCCGACCGAGAACCATCCGGTCGCCGCCACGTTTTTCAAGCAGGCGGCCAAGCGCGGCGCAAAACTCATCGTCATGGATCCGCGCGGGCAGGCGCTCAAGCGCCATGCCTGGCGCATGATGCAGTTCAAGAACGGCGCCGACGTGGCCATGCTCAACGCCATGCTCAACGTCATCGTCGCCGAAAAGCTTTACGACCAGCAATATATCCAGACCTATGTCGAGGGTTTCGACGCCTGGAAGGAGAACGTCAAGGATTTCACGCCGGAGGAAATGGCGCCGATCTGCGGCCTTCCCGCCGACACGCTGCGCGAAGTGGCGCGCACCTATGCGCGCGCGCAAAGCGCCATCATTTTCTGGGGCATGGGCGTGTCGCAGCACACCCACGGCACCGACAATGCGCGCTGCCTGATCGCGCTGTCGCTGATCACCGGCCAGATCGGCCGGCCCGGCACCGGGCTGCATCCGCTGCGCGGCCAGAACAACGTGCAAGGCGCTTCCGACGCCGGCCTCATTCCGATGTTCTTCCCCGACTACAAGTCGGTGGAGAACCCGGAGATCCGGGCGCAATACGAGAAGGCCTGGGGCGTCAAGCTCGACCCGAAGAAGGGCAAGACCGTGGTCGAGATCATGGACGCGGTGCACGCCGACGAGATCAAAGGCATGTATATCGAGGGCGAGAATCCGGCGATGTCGGATCCCGACCTCAATCATGCGCGCCAGGCGCTGGCGCATCTCGAGCACCTGGTGGTGCAGGATCTCTTTCTCACCGAGACCGCGATGTATGCCGACGTGGTGCTGCCGGCCTCCGGCTGGCCGGAGAAGGACGGCACCGTCACCAACACCAATCGCCAGGTGCAGATGGGCCGCCAGGCGCTGCCGCTGCCCGGCGACACCCGGCACGATCTCTGGATCATCCAGGAGATCGCCAACCGCATGGGCTGCGGCTGGACCTACAAGCATGTCAGCGAGGTCTATACCGAGATGGCATCGATGATGCCGGCGCTCGACAATATTTCCTGGGAGCGCATCGCGCGCGAGGACGCGGTGACCTATCCGTCCGACGCGCCCGATCAGCCCGGCCACGACGTGGTGTTCGACAAGGGCTTTCCGCGCCCGGGCGGCTTCGGCAAGCTCGTCGCGGCAAAACTGCAGCCGCCGGACGAGGTGCCGGACGAAAACTATCCGTTCATCCTCACCACCGGCCGCCAGCTCGAACATTGGCACACCGGCGCCATGACGCGCCGCGCCACCACGCTCGATGCGCTCGAGCCGTCGGCGGTGGCTTCGGTGTCGCGCGACACGCTGACCAAGCTCGGCATCAGGCCGGGCGACATGATCCGCGTCACCACCCGCCGCGGCACGGTCGAGCTCAATTCGCGCCAGGACGACGGCATCCCCGACGGCGTGGTGTTCATCCCGTTCGCCTATGTCGAGGCGGCGGCGAACCTGCTCACCAATCCGAAACTCGATCCATTCGGAAAAATTCCCGAATTCAAGTTCTGCGCGGCGAAGGTCGAGGCGATCGACCCGGCGACGCGGGTGGCGGCGGAATAGGTTTCGATTGTTGGGCGCTTAGGTCTGGCCGCAGTCGCGACGACAATTTGGCCGACGCGAAACCGGTCAGGCGTTGTAGGTCAAAAACCGCATCTGCCGGAAGTGAAACACGTTCTTGGTGTCGCACAGCTCGTTGGCTGCGCTGACCACCGGAACGACGGTGATGCTGATTTTGCTGTTGGTCTTGGCGAATTGCTTCAGTGCCGCGGTCACTCGGATGCGCGCTTGCGTCGGCTGCAACGGATGCGAATCGCGAAAATCGTAGGAATCGAGTTTTTCGTTGATTTCGCAATGGCCGACGTCGCCGAAGCAGCCGCCGTGTCCGAAGATATAGAACGATCCGGCGTAGCCATTATCGAGGGTCTTTGGCGTGCCGGCATTGGCCTTGGGATTGTTGAAGAAGATGCGGCCCTCGTAGGAAGCCTGGCTATGATCGATGTCGAGAATCTCCAGATCGGCCGATGCGAAGCGGTGGCCGGGACCGGCGAAATCGATCGAAACCGGCTTGGACGTATAGGTATTGGCCGGCGTCGTCGGCCGCACCGGGGACGTAATCGTCGGCTTGGTGGGTGCGGCTCGCTTGGCGGCGCGGCGTGATCTCGATGTCTTTGCCATCATCCGGCTCCCATCAGATCGGAACAACGGTTTGCGCGGCGGCGTAATCGTAACCGAGGCTGTTGACGTTGAGGACATCGCGGACGGTCAACGTCCACGGCGCCAGCACCGTATCATAGAGGTTATCCGGCATGCTGCCGTTTCCGTTGCGCACCTGCCACAGCCACCACAATCGATCGATCATGCAATGATGCGAGTAGAATATCGGATCGAAGGCGGCGACCGCAACGATGCCCATGTCGCCGCCGACCCAGCCGTGAACCAGGTTGTGCAGCTGGTCTTCGAGCGCGAGGGTGAATTCGCTCCAGTCGCCGGTCGAGGAAACGTCGTCGACGTTATTCTGCGTCGGCAGATCGTCGACCGATCCCGGCTGCCGGGTGGTGGTGTGATGGACCGACGGATTGGTCAGGTTGATGCGGAAGCTGTACAGCGGATTGGGTTTGCCGTTCGCCGTCCGGTCGGCGAAAATTTGCGGGATGCCGGCTTGGCGCGGCGGCCGCAGCGTCCAGTCCCACCACGGCAACGAGATGCTGGGCACGCGGCTGCGCATCGCAAGCTCGAAATTATAGAGATAGGCCCGGTGCCACGGCAAAAACAGATAGGCCGGAGCATCTGCCGTCGAGTGCTTGCAAAGCCAATTGGGAACGCCGTGGAGTCCCGCGAAATAGGCAAAACCCCGGTTGTCGGTGATGGTCTGCATCTGTCCGTAGGCGTCGCGGAATGCGCCGACGTCGGTGTCGGACAGGTTATGGACACCCTGCCTGGTGCGAAGACTATCTGCCATGGTTTGGCCTCGCCGCGACGATGCGCCCCGGAGAACGCGACTGGTTGCGTCAGATTACCAAAACACACTTAGATTGAGAAGGGCCGAATTTCTTCGCGGTGTATGCGGCATCTCGTCTCCTGCCGGAAGGAATTCTGGGATAGGTTCGACGTTGCGCGCGACCGCGGTAGTAAACGCGAATGAACGACGGCGACCCGCACGAAGAGATCGTGCGCCTGGAGGCGCAGATCGAGGCGCTCTCGGACAAGATCGAGAGCTGCCGCAAATTCATCCTGGCGGGGCGGATCGCCGCGGCCGCCGGCGGCGTCTTGCTTGTCGCGCTGTTGCTCGGCGCGATTCGGTTCGATCTGCAGCTGATGATGTTCGCCATGGCCGCTTTGCTCGGCGGTATCGTCGTGTGGGGCTCGAACGGTTCGACGGCGAAAGAAGCGGCGAGCGAATTGGCCGCGGCCGAAGCGAACCGCAAAGCATTGATTGGATTGATCGATCTGCGGGTGGTTGCCGAACGGCCGACGCTGCATTGAGCGATGCTGATCTCCGACTCGTCATGCCCGGCCTTGTGCCGGGCATCCACGTCTTTGCATAATAAAGGAAGGCGTGGATGGCCGGGACAAGCCCGGCCATGACGGATCACAATAGTTTTAGGAGGAACGCGCCATGGCCTCATCGCATGTCTTCGCCGGTGTCGGCGGCTATTACGGCGGCAATCAAGGCAATCTTGCCGGCGTGTTCCGCCGTGACGTTACCGGGGCGGATTGGCAACACGTTCTAACCGAGCCCGAGGCCTATACGGTGTTCGTGCATCCGTGCGATCCGAACCTCGTTCTCGCCGGCACCAAGGACGGCATCTATCGCTCGACCGACGGCGGCGCGACGTTCAAGCGCGCCAATTTTCCCGACTCTGGCGTGCAAGTCTGGTCGTTTTTACCCGACCCCGCCGATCCGAAGCGCATGCTGGCCGGCGGCTCGCCGGCTTCGATCTATCGCAGCACCGACGCGGGCGAGAGCTGGACGCGGCAAGCCGATCCAAAGCTGCCGGATCGCGGCAAGGCGCCATTCGCGGTCCGGGTCATGCGCTTTGCCCGGCATCCGCGCCGGCCGGACGAGATCTATGCCGCGCTCGAAGTCGGCGGCGTGATGCGCTCGACCGACGGCGGCGAAAGCTGGAGCGATTGCAGCGAGCATTTGATCCGGCTGTCGGTCGAGGAGCCGCGGCTGCGCAGCAAGATCGTCAGCGATACCGAGGCCGAAGGCATGCTCGACGGTCACGCCATCTGCATGAGTTCGGCCGATCCCGACGCCGTCGTGCTCGCCGTGCGCATGGGACTGTTCCGCAGCCAAGACCAGGGCAGGACCTGGGAGGATTTGCGGGTCGACCGCTTCTCGCCGTTCACCTACGGCCGCGACATCAAAGTGTCGCCGCAGGACCCGAACACGCTTTATGCCTGCCTGAGCGTGGCGGCGTCATCCAAGGACGGCGCGCTCTACCGCAGCCAGGACATCGGCCGCACCTGGCAGCGTTTCGACAAGGTGCAGCCGCACGGCACCTTGATGTCGGTCAGCCTGCATCCCGCCGACGCCAAGCAGGTCTACATCGCCGCGCGCTACGGCGAAGTGTTCGGCACGGCGGACGGCGGCGAGACCTGGCGCGAAACGCCGCTGCCGGCGGGCGTGCAGCACATCTACGCGCTGGCCTGCGGGTGAGTAACCGTGTGGGGGGCATGATCATAGGGCCTGGAAAAATCTGAACGAGGTCCGAGAAAATCCGAGCCTCTGGTAGAAGCGATGCGCGTCAACGCGCCGCTCACTGCTGGTGAGTTCAATTCCCGCGCAATGATGCCGTCGTGCGAAGTCGGTAACGGCCGCGAGCAGCTTCTCACCAAGACCGCGGCTTCGATGAGGCGGCAAGACGACAAGAGCCGTAACTCTGCAAATCGTTGAGCCATTTGGAAAATAGGGGACCAGTTCGGCACTGATCAGGCCGATGACATCGCCCGCCGACTGCGCAACGAGACAGCAACTGGCGTCGTTGTCCTGCGCACGATCGAGGCGTTCCTGGACATCCACCTCCGTCGAGGGGTAACCGAGCTCGGTTAGCAGCAATGCCACGTGCTTCGCATCGTTCATTGTCGCGCGCCTGAGCGTGATCGTCATCGCGCTTGCCTCGCTGCAATCCGGTTCTTCGCGGACAAAACGTATAACACGATGGTTGCCGCCCGCAGCACCGGATCGACGGATTAGGGGCCGCACGGGGCGGTCCCATGAGCTTTGGCGGATTTCGGGACGGAGCCGTGTTCAGCTCCAGTCTTCATGCCCGCCCTACGATCTGAAATAAGGCTCGACCGTGCCGGAAAGCTTGATGGTCAGCGGATTGCCGTGACGATCCTTGCCCTTGCCGGCTTCGACGCGGATCCAGCCCTCGCTGACGCAATATTCGGCGACGTTGGTTTTCTCGACGCCCTTGAAGCGCACGCCGATGTCGCGCTCGAGCAGCTTCTCATCGTAGTAGGGGCTGCGCGGGTCGGTGGAAAGGCGATCGGGCAGGGTGTCGGTCATGATCTTGCTACTCAATCAATCAATCAATCGTCATGCCGGCGGCGCGGAGCGGCGCGCCGTTTTTCTCGATCTCGGGGACGATGATGCTTTGCAGATAGGCGGTCGAGCGATGCTCGGGCGGCACCACGAAGGTGCCGGTGGCGACCAATGCGTCCTGCACCGACGGCGTATCCATCGCGGCGGCGGTGGCGTCGTGCAGTTTTTTGATGATCGTGTCCGGCGTGCCCCTCGGAAAAAAGAACGCGAACCAGGTCGAAGCCTCGAAATCCTTCATGCCCTGCTCATAGGCGGTCGGCAGGACGGGCAGCGACGGCAGCCGCTCGCGGCGGAACACGGCGATGCCCTTGACCAGGTTGCTCTGGATCGGCGGCACCGCGGTCGGGCTCAAGGTCATGAAATAATCGTACTGGCCGCCGATCAGATCCTGCAAAGCCGGGCCGCCGCCGCGATAGGGGATGTCCTGGACCTTTACGCCGATCGCCTGATTGAACAGCGCGCAATCGACATAGCCGGTGGAGCCGATGCCGGCCGAGCCGGTGCGCATGGTCGCCTGGTTCTTTTTGACGTAAGCGATGAAATCCTGCAGTCCGTCGACCGGCAGATCGTGGCGCGCGATCATGGCCATCGGCTGGTCGGCCACCAGGATGACCGGCACGAGGTCTTGCTTGAGATCGTAGAGTGGATGCTTATAGAGCGTCTGATTGATGGCGTCGGCGCGGCTGCCGAGCACGAATTGATAGCCGTCGGGCGTCGCCTTGGCGACTTTGTTGGAGCCGATCATGCCGCCGGCGCCGCCGACATTCTCGATGATCACCTGTTGGCCGAGGATTTCGGAGAGGCGATGGCCGATGATGCGCCCCAGGACGTCGGTGCCACCGCCGGGCGGAAACGGCACCACCATGGTCACCGGCCGCGTCGGCCAGTCTTGCGCGGCAGCCGGGCCCAAAGTGCAGCCAAGGGCGAATAAGCTTGCGACGGCGACAGCAAACGCGCATCTCGAATTCATCGTGTCCCTCGCAACGTCCGGCCCGGCATTGTCATATGAATAAGCGCCGCGTTCCAGCCCCAGCCCGACGCCGCATTTTGATTTGAGTCGATCCAGGCTACAGTCGCACGACGAATACGGAGAAGCGTGGTTGTGACAGAGGCTGAGCACGCGCGGCGAACTCCCTCTCCCCAGCGGGGAGAGGGTTGGGGTAAGGGGGCTCCGGCCGCGGGGGGCAGCACTGCCGTCCGCCACGACTGGACCCGCGCCGAGGTGCGCGCGCTGTTCGATCTGCCGTTCCCGGAGCTGATGTTCCGCGCGCAAACCGTGCACCGCGCCAATTTCGAGCCGGGCGCGGTGCAGATCTCGACGCTGCTGTCGATCAAGACCGGCGGTTGCCCGGAGGACTGCGCCTATTGTCCGCAGAGCGCGACCTACGATACCGGCGTGCGGGCGGAAAAGCTGATGGCGCTCGAGGCGGTGCTCGCCGAAGCGCGCGCGGCGAAAGCCGGCGGCGCCAGCCGCTTCTGCATGGGCGCGGCGTGGCGCGAACCGAAGGACCGCGACCTCGATGCGGTCTGCGCCATGGTCGAAGGTGTCAAGGCGCTCGGGCTCGAGACCTGCGCCACGCTCGGCATGCTCACCGCCGGCCAGGCGCAACGGCTGAAAGCGTCGGGCCTGGATTTCTACAATCACAACCTCGACACCTCGCCGGAGTTCTACGAAAAAATCATCACCACGCGCACCTATCAGGATCGCCTGGAAACGCTCGACCGCGTGCGCGACGCCGGCATTCACGTCTGCTGCGGCGGCATCGTCGGCATGGGTGAGACCCGCGAGGACCGCGTCGGCATGATCACAACGCTCGCGAGCCTGCCGGCGCATCCGGAATCGGTGCCGATCAACATGCTGGTGCGCGTCGCCGGCACGCCGCTCGCCGCCGAGCCGGCGCTCGACCCGCTCGAATTCGTCCGCACCGTCGCCGCCGCCCGCATCACCATGCCGCGCTCCATGGTGCGCCTCTCCGCCGGCCGCGAGGACATGAGTGAGGAGACCCAGGCGCTGTGTTTTCTCGCCGGCGCCAATTCGATTTTTTATGGACCGAAGCTTCTGACGACGCCGAATCCCGGACGGGATCGGGATCGCGAGTTGATGGAGCGGTTGGGGCTAAGTCCTATGGAGTCGTAAGATCGGACACCGGCAGTGTTCATTTCACACCGATTTTGTATAATAGCGTCATGACCAAAGAACAGGTGAAGGACATTCTCGATCGGGTGCTGACCTGGCCGCAGGAGGATCAGGAAAAAGTCGCGCGCTTTGTGCGACAGTTTGAACAATGGCGTACCGCAGACGATATTACGGACGAAGAGTGGAAGATCATCGAAGAACGCGCGGCGCGAAGAGACTTGGCCAGTGACGAAGAGGTCGAGGCCGTGTTCAGTCGTTATCGCAACGCATGAAGCTCCGATACGAGCGCGGTGCACTTGCCGATCTCGATGAGATTTTCGCTTATATCGCGCAAGATAACCCTGCAGCGGCTGCACGCCTGGTTGTGCGCATAGAAGAAGTTGCGGCGCGAATTGCTGAGACGCCATTAATGGGCGAGGCAACACGCAAATCGAAGTTTCGGCGCTTTCCGGTCGGCAATTATTTGATCGTGTACGAAGTCGCTCGAGACGAAGTCATCATTCACTACGTCCGGCATGGTGCGCGCCGACGGCCCTGGGAAAAGGAATAGGATTCCTTTACGGAAATGTCGGTTCAATGCTTTAAACCCCCGCAGCCCCGCCATCCGCCCGCGGATCGTGGGCGCCTTCCAAATTGCCGTCCTTGTGCAGCACCACCGCGCCGGCGTGGCCCATGACGTCGGAGTAGGGCTCGTCCAGCACCTCCACCTCGTGGCCGGCATTGGCCAGCGCGTCGATGAGATGGCCGTCGAAACGCGGTTCGAGGCGAAGCGCCGTGCGTGCCGCGCCCCAGGTGCGGCCGAGCACCCAGCGCGGGCGGTCGATGGCGTCGGCGAGCGGTTCGCGGAACGTCACGTAGCGCGTGAATAATGCGCTCTGCGTCTGTGGCTGGCCGTCGCCGCCCATGCAGCCGTAGGCCATGATGCGGCCGTCTCTCAGCACCGCCAGCGCCGGGTTGAGCGTGTGGATCGGCAGCCGGCCGGGCATCAGCGGATTGAGCGCGCCGCTTTGCAAGGAAAAGCTCGCGCCGCGGTTTTGCATCAGCACGCCGGTCGCCGGCAGCACGCAGCCGGAGCCGAATTCCCAATAGAGCGATTGGATGTAGGACACGACGAGGCCCGACGCATCGGCGGCACCCATCCAGATCGTGTCGCCTTCGCCGGGGGAAAGCGGCCAGCGCGCCGCCTTGCGGCGGTCGATCTTAGTCGCTTCGCCGGCGATGAAGTCCGGCTCGAGATAGCGGCCGAGCGGATGGGCGAGGAAGGCCGGATCGGTGACAGCGCGGTCACGGGCGCGGATGGCGCGCTTGGTCGCCTCGACCAGGCTGTGGATGTGATCGAAGCTTTCCGCCTCGGTTACGCCCAAACGGTCGAATAGCGCGAGGATCATCAGCGAGGCGATACCCTGGGTCGGCGCGCCGGTATTGTAGACCGTGCCGCTGGAGAGCTCGGCGCGCAGCGGCTCGGCGATCTTGGCCTCGTAGCGGGTCAAATCCTCGCGCGTGACCGGGCTGCCGATGTGGTCGAGATCGGCGGCGATCTCGCGGCCGATGTCACCGCGATAGAAATCGTCGAGGCCGGCATGGGCAAGCTGTTCGAGTGTCGCGGCAAGCGCCCGCTGCTTCAGCGTGGTGCCGACTGCCGGCACCTTGCCGTCGATGAGAAACGCCGCGGCAAAGCCCGGAACGTCCTTGAGCTCGGCCAGATGGTTTTCCGTGAGCTGCTTTTGGCTGCGCGTGACCCGATAGCCGTCGCGGGCGTGGACGGCGGCGTTGCTCATCAGCACATCGAGCGGCAGCTTGCCGCCGTTGGCCTTCGCGGCTTGCAGCGCCAGCATCCAGCCGCCGATGGCGCCCGGCACGGTGAGCGCGGCGAGCGGCCCGCGCGTCGGGATGGTCTCGGAGTCGCGATAAAGCTCCGGCCGCGCGTTGCGGCCCGCAGGTCCGGGCGCCATGACGGCGCGCACCCTGCCGGACGGCTCGCGGATCAGCCAAAAGCCGTCGCCGCCGAGATGGTTCATGTGCGGGTAGACGGCCGCGATGGTCGCCGCCATGGCCACCATGGCTTCGAGCGCGTTGCCGCCCTCGGCGAGGATCGCGCGGCCGGCTTCAACAGCGGCCGTGTGCGGCGCGCAGAC
>Ga0208604_1000084_pt1 | contig 13895 bp, 12 predicted proteins | sample MicForSoSWNH22_M_FD_188009 | JGI IMG/M metagenome (GOLD analysis project Ga0208604, IMG submission 188009) | Forest soil microbial communities from Harvard Forest Long Term Ecological Research site in Petersham, Massachusetts, USA - MetaG HF016... | ecosystem: Environmental > Terrestrial > Soil... | reverse complement strand
TGACGAAAGACGTCAAGCCATGGCGCCGCGCAACCATCATCGCCTCGTCGAGCTGCGCGGCGGAAAGGTTCGAGCAGCCGACGGCGCGGACCTTGCCGGCTTTCACCAATTCGTCGAGTGCGCGCAGCGTCTCCTCGATCGGCGTCTGCGTATCCGGCCGGTGCAGCTGATAAAGATCGATCCAGTCGGTCTTCAGCCGCCGCAAGCTCGCTTCGAGCGCCTGCACGATATAGCGCCGCGAAGCGCCGCGCAGTTTTCCGGCATCGTCCATCGCCAGGCCGAATTTCGTCGCCAGCACGATGTCCTTGCGGCGCGCGCCCAAAACCTTGCCCAGAATTTCTTCCGAGCCGCCTTTGTTGCCGTAAATATCGGCGGTGTCGATCAGCGTGATGCCGAGATCAAGCGCGCGATGTATGACCTTGCGCGAGGCTTCCAGATCGGTGCGGCCGCCGAAATTATTGGCGCCGAGGCCGACGAGGGAAACCTCGATGCCCGAATTGCCAAGCTTGCGTTTTTGCATTCCTGGCATCAGCCACTGACATTGAACGCGGCGATCGCCGCCATGTTGACGAGCTGCGCGTCATTGGCCGACAGCGGCACGATCTGCACCGAGCGGTCCAGCCCGACCAGCATCGGACCGATCACGGTGGCGCCGCCGAGTTCCATCAGCATCTTGGTCGAGATCGAGGCGGAGTGGAACGCCGGCATGATCAGCACATTGGCGGGCCCCGACAGGCGGCAGAACGGATAGGCCTCGCGCAGCTCCATGTTCAGCGCCACGTCGGCCGCCATCTCGCCGTCATATTCGAAATCCACGCGCCGCTCGTCGAGCAGCCGCACCGCTTCCTGCACGCGCTCGGAACGCTCGCCCGGCGGATGGCCGAAGGTCGAGAATGCGAGCAAAGCCAGCCGCGGCTCATAGCCGAGCGAGCGCGCCACCCGCGCCGCCTCGATGGCGATCTCGGCGATCTCGACGGCGTCGGGCATTTCGGTGACCGCGGTGTCGGCGACCAGCACGGTGCGGCCGCGCGCCAGCACCAGCGATACGCCCATCACCCGATGTCCCGGTTTCGGATCGATGCAGCGCCGCACGTCTTCCAGCGCCACCGAGAAATTGCGGGTCACGCCCGTGACCATGGCATCGGCATCGCCGAGCGCGACCATGCAGGCGGCGAAATGATTGCGGTCCTGATTGACCATGCGCTGGCAGTCGCGCTGCAGAAAACCGCGGCGCTGCAGCCGCTCATAGAGATAGGACGCATAGGCCGAGTTGCGCGACGACATCGCCGCATTGACGATCTCGATGCCGCCGCCAAGCTCGACGCCGAGCGTTTCCGCCGTTTCGCGCACGCGGCGCTCGCGGCCGCACAACAGCGCGGTGCCCAGCCCCTGGTGCACGAACGACGCCGCGGCGCGGATCACCTGCTCTTCTTCGCCTTCGGCAAAGACGACGCGGCGCGGCTGCCGGCGCAGGCGCTCGAACACGCGCTGGAATACGCCGGCGATCGGATCGCGCCGGCCGCGCAGCTGCGCCCGGTACGCCTCCATGTCCTCGATCGGCTTGCGCGCGACGTTGGAATCCATCGCCGCTTGCGCCACCGCGACCGGTATCTCGGAAATCAGCCGCGGATCGAACGGCACCGGGATGATGTAATCGGGACCGTATTTCGGCCGCGCCCCATAGGCCACGGCGACTTCGTCGGGCACGTCCTCGCGCGCCAGATTGGCGAGCGCATGCGCCGCCGCGATCTTCATCTCCATGTTGATGGCGCGCGCCCGCACGTCGAGCGCACCGCGGAAGATGTAGGGAAAGCCCAGCACGTTGTTGACCTGATTCGGATAGTCCGAGCGGCCGGTCGCCATGATGGCGTCGGTGCGCACGGCTGCGACTTCCTCGGGGGTGATTTCCGGGTCCGGATTGGCCATGGCGAAGATGATCGGCTGCGGTGCCATCATCTTGACCATGTCCTGGGTCACCGCGCCCTTGGCCGACAGCCCGAAGAACACGTCGGCGTCGATCAGCGCCTGCTCCAGCGTGCGCGCCGAGGTTTTTATCGCATAGGCCGACTTCCATTGGTTCATGCCGTCTTTGCGGCCTTCGTAGATGACGCCCTTGGTGTCGCAGAGGATCAGATTTTCCGGGCGGAAGCCGATGGAGCGCAACAGCTCGAGACAAGCGATGCCGGCGGCGCCGGCGCCGTTGCAGACCAGCCGCGTGGAGGCGATGTCGCGGCCGGTGAGATGCAGCGCATTCATCAGGCCGGCGGCGGCGATGATCGCGGTGCCATGCTGGTCGTCGTGGAACACCGGGATGTCGAGCAGCTCGCGCAGCCGCTGCTCGATGATGAAGCATTCCGGCGCCTTGATATCTTCGAGATTGATGCCGCCCCAGCTCTTGCCGAGCACCTTTACGCAGTTGATGAATTCGTCGGGATCTTCGGTGGAAACTTCGAGATCGATGGAATCGACGTCGGCGAAGCGCTTGAACAGAACCGCCTTGCCTTCCATCACCGGCTTGGCCGCCAGCGCGCCGAGATTGCCGAGCCCGAGAATGGCGGTGCCGTTGGTGATCACGGCAACGAAATTGCCTTTGGTGGTGTAGTCGTAGGCCTTGGACTCGTCCTCGGCGATGGCCAGCACCGGAACCGCGACGCCCGGCGAATAGGCCAGCGACAGATCGCGCTGCGTCGCCATCGGCTTGGTGGCGACCACTTCGAGCTTGCCGGGGCGGCCTTGGCTGTGAAACAGCAGGGCTTCCTGATCGGTGAAAGTCGGCCGCTTGGCGGTGCCGCCGCCGCCATTTTTGGAAGCCATTTCAACTCCATACTGGTGGCGCCCGGCAGGAAGATGCGGGCCCAAAGAACCTTAGCATGGAACTGTAGCGAAACCTGCGGCTCATGCTCAAGGGAGCGGTGGCCGTGCCGTCGCGTCATAAAAAAAGCCGCACATCCGGTGCATTGAAGAACCGGCCGCAGAAGAGTAATGCCTGCGGCGGACCTGTTTTCAGACTTGCCTCTTCGGCGCCACCGGCACACTCATGATCAGATTCCTGCTTCGCTTTATCGGCCTGTGCCTCTTAGCGCTTGCCTTCATCTTCTTCGTCTATGACGGCACCAAAACCATCGCCAACCAGCAATTGATCACCATGAAGGTCAGCGATGCCTGGGCCATCGTCGACCAGAACAGCCTCAACCTCGTGCAGAACTGGCTGAAGCTTAAACTCGCCTTTGCCTGGGACCCCTACCTGCAGAAAATTTTCGATTTGCCAACCTGGGTGGTGCTCGGGATAGTGGCGACGATCATGATCCTGCTCGGCCGCAAGAAGAAACCGCTGATCGGCTACGGGCGGGATTGAAACCGGCGGTACGCAGGCGGACTGCGTAAGGGGAGTGAAATGCCTGGCTACGATTACATCATCGTCGGCGCCGGTTCCGCCGGCTGCGTGCTCGCTAATCGGCTGAGCGAGGATTCTTCGGCGAGCGTGCTGCTGCTCGAGGCCGGCGGCCGCGACTGGCATCCCTACATCCACATTCCGCTCGGCATGGGCCGCATGCACGATTACGGCATGTTCGACTGGGGCTACGAGACCGACCCCGAGCCGAACCTCAACAACCGCCGCATCGAGGCGATGCGCGGCAAGGTCTTGGGCGGGTCGTCGTCGATCAATGTGATGGCCTATACGCGCGGCAACCGCGGCGACTACGACCGCTGGGCGCAGAAGGGCGCGCGCGGCTGGTCCTATGCCGACGTGCTGCCCTATTTCCGGCGCTGCGAGACGTTCGAAAAAGGCCAGGATACCTGGCGCGGCGGCTCAGGCCCGCTCGGCACCGAATTCGCGCGGACGGAAGACCCGCTTTACGAAGCCTGGCTCGAAGCCGCCAAGGCCTGCGGCTATCCGTTGACACCCGATTATAACGGCAAGCAGCAGGAAGGATTTGGCCGCGGCCAGTTCACCATCCGCAACGGCTGGCGCTCGTCGTCGGCCAACGCATTTTTGAAACCCGCGCGCAACCGGAAAAATCTCACCGTCGCCGTCAATGCGCACACCACGCGTGTGACGCTTGCCGGCGCGCGCGCCACTGGCATCGAGTACGTGCAGAACGGCGCAACCGTGCGCGCCGAAGCCGCGCGCGAAGTCATCGTCGCCGCCGGCACATTCAACTCGCCGCAAATTCTCATGCTCTCGGGCATCGGGCCGGCCGAGCATCTGCGTTCGTTCGGCATCAACGTGGCCGCCGATTTGCCGGTCGGAAAGAATCTGCAAGATCATCTCGGCGCCTACATGACTTACACGCGCAAGCAGCCGGGAACGTTCCACCGCGAGATGCGGTTCGATCGCATGGCGGTTAGCATGGTGCGCGCGTATTTGTTCGGCACCGGGCCGGGTACCGTGGTGCCGGGCGGCCTGCATGCCTTCATCAAGACGCGGCCGGAATTGTCGGTGCCCGACGTCGAGTTCATGTTCCGCGGCACGTCGGCGAACCCGCATCTTTGGTTCCCATTGGTGCGGCCGCCGTTCCTCGACGGTTTCGGCATCCGCCCGACGCTTCTTCATCCCGACAGCCGCGGCGAACTGTTGCTCGGCTCCGCCGATCCGCTGGCGCATCCGCGCATCGTCTACCGCTTCTTCACCGCGCCGAACGATCTGCCGACCTTGCGCCATGGCTTCAAGCTGGCGCGCGAAGTGGCGTTCAACAAAGCAATGGACCCCTATCGCGGCGACGAGATCGGGCCGGGGCTCAAAGTCAAAACCGACGACGAGATCGACGCCTGGCTCAAGAAAGTCGTGATCACCGCGCATCACCCCTGCGGCACCTGCGCCATCGGCCCCGACGCCGTGCTCGATTCCGATCTGAAAGTGCGCGGCATCGAAGGCTTGCGCGTCTGCGACGCCTCGGCGATGCCCGATCTGGTCTCCGCCCACATCAATGCCTGCGTGCTGATGATGGCCGAGAAAGGCGCCGACCTCATCCGCGGCAAGCCGCCGCTGCCGGCGGCGGAAGCGGCCTGACACGTGGCCTCACCCAAACGCATTCCGATCTTTGACGGCCACAATGACGTGCTGTTGCGGCTCAACCGGCGCGCCGGTGGGGATCCGGTCGCGGCATTCCTGCAAGGCGAGGACAAGGGCCATCTGGATCTGCCGAAAGCGCAGAAGGGTGGCTTTGCCGGCGGCTTGTTCGCGATTTTCGTCCCCTCGCCGCGGAAAAACAGTTCCAACAGCGAAACACCGTCCCAGCCGAGCGGCAGCGAGGCTGCACCGCCTGCCGTCGATACCGCGGAGGCGCAGCGGGTCGTCTTCGCCATGGCGTCGCTGCTGTTCCGGATCGAGCGGGAATCGCAGGGGCGCCTTCGCGTCTGCCGCACTGTCGGCGACATCGAAAGCTGCCTCGCCGACGACGTGCTGGCGGCGGTGCTGCATATCGAAGGCGCCGAAGCCATCGATGCGAATTTCGAGATCTTGGACGTGCTGTACGCGGCGGGGCTGCGCTCGCTCGGCCCGGTTTGGAGTCGGCCGAATGCGTTCGGCCATGGCGTGCCGTTCCGCTGTCCGTCGTCGCCCGACACCGGCCCTGGTCTGACCGAGCTCGGCAAGGCGTTGATCAGCGCCTGCAACAGGTTGCGGATTTTGATCGACCTGTCGCACCTGAACGAACGCGGCTTCTGGGACGTCGCCGCGATCAGCAATGCGCCGCTGGTTGCCACCCACTCCAACGCCCATGCGATCAGTCCGCATTCGCGAAACCTGACCGACCGGCAATTGGCCGCGATCGGCCAATCCGGCGGACTGGCCGGCGTCAACTTCGCGTCGAGCTTCCTGCGGCCCGACGGCCGTCAGGACAAGGACACGCCCTTGGACCTGATGATCCAGCACATCGAGCACATGCTCGAACATGCCGGCGAGGACGGTGTCGGACTGGGCTCTGATTTCGACGGCGCCACGATCCCCGCGGAACTCGGCGATGCCGCCGGACTGCAAAATCTGGTGCAGGCGATACGCAAGCGCGGATTTAAAACGCCGCTGATCGAAAAATTATGCTTTCGCAATTGGCTGCGCGTGTTGGGACGAACCTGGAACGGCGCATTGCCCTGACATGCCACACAGCTGACACCTGCGGTGGGCTGCGCCCACGATTGCTCCCCCTACTCAAACGTCGGTTCGTGTTCGACACGGAACGAAACGGACCTCGCTATGAAGCACTTGCTCGCGGCCTCATCGTGGAGGCGGCGGGCTGTTTGGCGGTCCGAACCTGGCGCGAGCTTGACGTGCGGGCGTAACGTCACGCTTTCGAATTGCCCCGCGCCGTCCGGCTGCTCGATCTCCACCCCCGATGCACTGTCGCTATAGTCCTGAACGACAATACCTGCGTCTGCACACAGGTGCAGATACCAAAGTTGATGGCACGCTGCGAGCGACGCGATTAGAAGCTGCGCGGGGTTCCATCTTGCCGGATCGCCCAGGAAGACCGGATCGGAAGAGCCGGCTATGGTCGGCTTGCCGGGCGCGCTGATTTCATGCGAGCGGGAATAGGCGCGATACGACGACGTGCCGGAACCTTGATTTCCGGTCCAGTCCAGGCAGATCGAATAGGTATGACGTTTATTCATCGCGCCTTGCTCCTGTGATGCCGCAGACGCTACGAGAGTTGTGCCGGTAATGCCGAAGCGCAAACAAATTCTGCCAACGTGGTCGATATCCTCACCGCATTCCGCTTGCGAACGTTTCCTTGAACAGCTTCGTCCACTTGTCGCCCTCGTCAAGAAATTTCGCCACGTCGACGAAGGCGAGACCCGACGGCAGTTCCTGCACGGTCCGGTTGGTTGGCACGTTGCCGCCCCTCATTAGGGAGACGTTTGCCTGCTAGTTCGAAGAGTTAAATGGTCGCACAAGGTAATATTGTGCGCTATAGTTGTGGCAGACTACATTCCTAACTTCTGAAGGCTTTTTGAGGCTCGACGAGATGCTAAATATACAGGTCATTTTCGGCTGCGCTGCGCTCTTTCTCATCGTCACATCTGCGGTATATTTCTATTGGGTTCATAAAAAACCTGAGAAATTTACGCGGGATCGTTTTGCATTCGCAGGCTTAGCGGTTCTGGCATCGCTTAGTCTCGCTTTCATTCACACTTTTTCGGGAACAACCCCATGGGATATTCTCTACGCTGCCCTAAGCTGGGGCATGACAGGAAAATTTGATCCACCTCCAGCAACTGGAGAAGGGCGACTTCTAATAATTTTTTGCATATCCATAGTCGCCTACACGATTATTAAACTTCACCAAACGTGGCCCGGCAAAATTACTGAAGATCAGTGGAAATCTGGGCAGCTAAACGAACGCCCTAACCTCGTTTTAGAGGGGATTACCGAAATAAAACGGCTCCTCGTGGGAGGCGCCGAATTGCGGCTACATGACCCCAGCAAGAAGCGAGAATTTGCAAAAATCGAACCTGCGACGGCTACTGCGCAATTTAACATCCTCGCGAGAGATTTATTTTGCGAGGTTCGTCGCGATGCGGTCTTCGAAAAGGACGAAAATGTGTCCTGGCACACGAGGGGACATTTTTGGTTTGGAAGAGATCGGCGAACTGAAAACAGTATAGTCTTATTTTGTACTGGATCGAACTTCTCGTCAACGGAATTACAAGCTTCAATCGATTATTTGCGTGCACTAAAAGCCCCCGATTTGCGTTCAATTGATTTCTTTCAAATTAGAAGGAGGCAAGATGACTTCGTAATCGCAAAGGTAGATGGTCACGCTGTAAGTTCCTGGGTGTTAGATAGTCTTCTTGATTCCTTGATCGATATTGAAAATTACCGAGAAACCATCTATCAGCGTGTCGCGGTAGATGTTTTGCCTAACTCCGAACTGACAATTCAAAGAACCTATACGGAATCGAAAGTTATCGCCGAGCAAACAAGAGAGGCTTCGCGAAATTTTTCTGCCTTTGTTACGGAATGGCTTTCAGACGGCGCCCAAGGCCACATTGCACTATTGGGCGAATATGGGCAGGGAAAGAGCACTAGCGTTTTAATGTTCGTGCATGACGTATTGCAGAAAAACATCCGATGCCCACGATTGCCAATATTGATCGAATTGCGGGGAAAAAGTCCGAAAACTCAGACTCCGCTCGAAATGCTCGCTTCATGGGGAGCATATTACGGAATGAGTGGATCCGCACTTCTTGCTATGCTGCGCTCCGGAAAACTGCTTATCATCTTCGATGGCTTTGACGAAATGGACGGCCTCGACGACGAGCGAATGAGATATGATAACTTTGTTTCATTGTGGACATTTTCAATTTTTGAAAATTCGAAAATATTGATCACCGGCCGTCCTGAACTTTTCCTAGATGATTCGGAGCTGCGACGTGATCTTGCTGTGCATCCTGATTTTTCGACAGGCCCGTTCACTCGGGTCGTCAAATTGCAACGATTTGACGAGCCGCAAATTCGTGACGCACTAAGGAGCTTGGACGAACGGTCGCGCGAGGAAATCGTTGAACTAGCACTTGCGGATAGTGCGTTCATGGATATTGTATCCCGTCCCTCCCTACTACTGCCAGTCGCCGCGATCTGGAAGGATCCAGCGCTTACGAAAAATAGAAACAAAATAAACTCGGCATTGGTTATCGAGCTTTTTCTTCAAAGCACTTTTCACCGTCAGGCAGAAAAGGCTCGGGCCGACCGAAGCCACCGCTTCATGCGCTTGACCCAAAGCGAACTGGCCTTTTTCACACACGCAATCGCGGTGTACATGGCAAAGGAGCGCTTGCCGAACCAAATCACCAATACTCAATTGTCTGCTGCCGCATTAAAGGTATGGCAGGCAATTGGGGATTCATTCCGATTCGAAGCTCGCCCAGAGCTTGGTGAGGACCCCGCCCCAATAAAGCTTAGGTTGAAGGACGTTGCTGACCCCGTCGAATTGATAACAACTAACATTAGGTCGTATGGTGTAATCGTGAGGGACTACTCACGCGGCGATACTTTTAAATTCTCTCACAAATCCTATTTCGAGTTGTTGGCCGGAAAGACTGCGGCACAGATCATCCTGAATTCAAAGGCAAGCGAACACGCCCTTATAATGAATTGTTTGTCCCCGACGATTAATGACCTTTTGGTTTCTCCTGTAGCGGCGTCATTCTGCGGCGAGAGTATGGCAATTACTGAGCAAGAGAAGAGCGGAAATCCAATATTTCTTCTAGACAAGATCTACGACTTTATGGCGCGACCTGGATTGGGAAGGCTTTTACCGCGCGCGGTACATAAGCTAATCAACGTCGTAGCACCAACGAGAATACTTGCGGCGCGAATTGTGAAGTTAAAGAGATCAGCCGATCGGGACGGGGATGTCGATGCGGAGCAAATTATAATGGGAACAACAAATACCTACATGCTCATCACGATGAGCCTGATGCTTATGATTGCAGCTGGCCTCGCTTTTGGATTGGTTTTTCTACGCGCGGATAGCTTGTTCATCTTGACTGATCAAAGCATTTCGAACAATCCGGTTAAACCCGCCATACATATCATGAATTGGGTTAGTCGTATTTTTTCACCTACCTTGGGGCTCCTGGTTGCTTTTCTCGGTATGGGTTTGATGAGCATGTCGAGTGCCAACCTATTCAGGCGCGCGCGCGCGCGAAGCCTTCTCGTACTATCCGAAGCAGCTGTGGGAAAAGCGCAAACGCAAAAGTATTATGGGAGAAAATTCTGCCATGTAGTTAGTGTACTTTTCTGGCTTAGGAGAGCTTGAGTAGTTTGTATTACAAGCAGGTAGTCTCCTATGACGTGAATGTTCGACACGTGTCTTGAGAGTTGGCGTGACGATTCACCGGGCCCCACTCGCAAAAATCTCCTTGAATAGTTTTGTCCACTTGTCGCCCTCGTCAAGAAATTTCGCCACGTCGACGAAGGCGAGACCCGACGGCGGTTCTTTCACGGTGCGGTTGGTCGGCACATTGCCGCGTTCGGCGAGGATGCGCTGGCCATCGCCGAGGAAGAAATCCATGAACAGCGCCGCGGCATAGGGATGCGGCGCGTGGGCGAAGACCGCGATGCCGGTCGGCAGCGCCACCGCCGGCGGCAGCACCGTGCCGTCGATCGGGGCGCCTTTGGCTTTCAATTCGTTGACTCGGTAGCCGTAGACCGTGAGCGCCAGCGGCACTTCGCCGGCGACCACGAGGTTTGACAATAACGTATGGCCCTTGCGCGTCGACATGCCGTTGACGGCGACGATCTTGCGGAACAGCGCCACGGCCTTGTCCTCGCCCATGGCGCCGGCAATCGACATGAACCAGTTGGCGTCGTCGGCTTCGACGCCGAGCTTGCCTTTCCATTGCGGGTTGGTGAGATCCTCGTAGCTCTTCGGCGCGTCTTCGGGTTTTATCAGCGTGGTGTTGAATGCGGCGGTAAAAATGCTCAGCCGCGATGTCACCCATGGACGATGCGGCGCCACCGCTTGCGGGATCAGATCGGCAAACACCGGTGATGAGACCTCCTGCAGCAATTGCTCGCGCCGCAAGCCTTCCATTTCGGTTCCGGCGGTCTCGGCGACGTCGACGTCGTCACGGCCGCCGCGATGCTCAGTGACAGCGCGGCGCAAAATGTCCTCCGAGCTGCCGCGCCAGAGTTTGACTTTGACGCCGTATTTTTTCTCGAAGGCGATGGCGATGGCATTCGAGTCGTCGGTGACAGCCGAGGAATAGAGCGAGACGACGCCTTCCGTTTTCGCGCCATCGATCAGGCGCTGCGTGCGATCGGGGCCGGTGTAGTTCGCGATATCGGCGATGGTTTCGGCATAGGCGGGATTCGAGGCGGCGAGGAAAACAAAGATGAGAAGCGAAGGCCACCACTTCTCCCTCTCCCCGTGGGGGAGAGGGCCGGGGTGAGGGGGTTCGGGCCTCTCGGTCGGAGCCCCCTCACCCCAACCCTCTCCCCTCTGGGGAGAGGGAGTTCGCCTGCGCAAGCTTAAGCGCAGCGCCTTCAACATCACGCCGCTCTAGGCGGCAGGTTGCCGATCTCGGCTGCGTATACATCGTCCATGCGCGGGGCCAGGGCGTGCTTAGCGAGGGCTTCGGCGAACAATTGGCGCACTTTCGGATGCTCGTCGGCGTAGTCGATCTGGGTGCCGCCGAGGCGGCGGCTGATCCAGGAGATCGGCACGCCCTGCGCATTGCGCGGCGACCAGTGCTTGAAGGCGAGATAGCGCGCCGGCGCCGGGCCGGAATTGAAATGCTGATGGAGCCACATGTTCGGCGGCACCACCAAGGTGCCGACCTGCCATTCGAAGCGCTGCGGCTCCTCGCCCTCCGGCCACATCAGCGAATAACCTTCGCCCGACAAGATGATCACATGCGCGCCCGGGCCGTGGGCGTGCGCCTTCTTGTAGGTGCCGATCGGGAATTGCGAGATGTGGCTGGCGATGGTGCCGCGCGCCATGTTGAAGCGGATATGGCCGCCGCCGGCGCCGCGCTCCCGGGCGGTGATCAGCGGCAGGTTGACGGCGTCGGGCACGAAATTGGTGCGCAACAGGAAGCCGTCCTGCTCGCCTTTGGAGCTGAAATAATCCGGCTCGCCGGAAAAGCGGTTCTTGAAATCGTACGGGCAATCGAAGATGAAATTGAGATCGTCGTAGCGGTTGATCACCGACGGCGCGTTGGTCACCGCGACGAACCGCACCACGTCCCGGCCGGAGCCGTTGAAGTGCTGATAGGAACAGTTCAGCGGAATGGCGAAGATCGCGCCTTCCTTCCACTCGAACGTGATGCGGGCACCGGCATTGTTCCACACCGTGGTCGAGCCGCGGCCACTCAGGATCAACAGCATCTCCTCGTAGAGGTGATGCATCGGCTCGAGCTTTTGGCCGGGCGCGATCTCGCAGACGTAGCAGTCGTTGGAAAACCGCGACGCCTCGTGATTGATGTATACGCCCTTGGCGCCCGTGCCGCGACGCGGCCACGGCTTCAGCTCGACGTTGCGCAGGTTTTGCACGTAGTGCGCGCCGATGATGTCGAGCCCGTCATTGCGCACGAAGCGCAGGTAAGGCGAATCTTTCTCGGTGCGGAATTTGTCCGCCAATTCCTTTGATGCGGGGGCGTCTTTTTGCACCTTTGGCTCCCTATGCTTTTGCTTTAGCTCTAACAGCGGCGACGGTCGCGCACCAGAGCACTCTTTCGTCTCAAAGACCGGGTAGGATGCCGCCACGATGCCAGCCGCCGCCAAAGCAAAGCGTGTCCCGATGCCAAGCCTGCGGCGCATCGCGGTTGGCGTCGCGACCGTCGTCATCGTGCTTCTTGCCGCACCCTATGTGATCGCGCCGTTTTACCGGATCATCGATCCGGTCTCGACACCGATGCTGTGGCGCTGGGCGATCGGGGCGCGGGTCGAGCGCGTGTGGCTGCCGCTCGATCGTATTTCGCCGGCGCTGCCGCTCGCCGTCATCGGCGCCGAGGATGGCACGTTCTGCCACAACCGCGGCATCGACCTCGGTGCCATGCGGGAGGCGCTGGAACAGTATGACGACAGCGGCAGAGAGCGCGGCGCCTCGACCATCACCCAGCAGACCGTCAAAAACCTGTTCTTCTGGCAGGGCCGCAGCGTCATCCGCAAAGTGCTGGAAATCCCGCTGGCGGTCTGGCTCTACCTCGTGCTGCCGAAGCGCCGCGTACTGGAAATCTACCTCAACATCGCCCAGTGGGGACCGAACGGCGAGTTCGGCGCCGAGGCCGGCGCCCGCTACGCTTTCGGCAAATCCGCCCGCAATCTCAACGCCCACGAAGCGGCGGAACTGGCCGCCATCCTGCCCAATCCGGGCCGGCGTAGCGCCCGCGCCCCGAGCGCGCTGGTGCGCCAGCTCTCAGGCATCTACGAGCGCCGGGCCGAGACCTTTCCGGGGCTCGACGCCTGCGTCCGCACCCCTTAGCGAAGGGGCCGCGCCCCCTAGCGCAGGCGGCATGCTTCTTCTATAAGCCCGGCAATCCCTGACGATCCGAGCTTTAGGAGAGCGACGCCATGGCCGTCCCCAAGAGAAAAACATCGCCGTCCAGGCGCGGCATGCGCCGGTCCGCCGATGCGCTGAAGGCCCCGACCTATATCGAAGACAAGGATTCCGGCGAGTTGCGCCGCCCGCACCACATCGACCTGAAGACCGGCATGTATCGCGGCCGGCAGGTGCTGAGCAAGAAGGCGGAGGCGTAACGCCGCGGTTGTTTCCCGGATGCAGTGCAGCACGAAGTGATGCACTGCTGTTCCGGGATCGTCACAAGCTCGGAGTTTGATACGATCCCGGGTCTGCAATGCACCACTACGCTTACGCTCCGTGCTGCATTGCGCCCGGGAAACGCTGAACGAGAGACGCCATGTTCGTTCTTGGCTTTCCGCTCCTTCTCATTCCCTTCGCCGTCTACAACATGATCGCGTTCCTCACGCCCGGCGTGAGCTGGACCGCGGCCGTCACCACCGTGCACATGATGTCGGGGACGGACTGGGTCTTGACCTGGGAAGATCTGCTGATCGCCTTCGCCATTCTCCTGCTCTGGATCGAGCTCATCAAGTCGACCCGCATCGGCATGCGCTCGGTGATGGACCACATCTTGGCGATGGGACTCTTCATCGCCATGCTGGTCGAATTCCTGCTGGTGAAACAGGCGGGCACGTCGACGTTTTTTCTGCTGATGATGATCGCGCTGGTCGACGTGCTCGGCGGCTTCGTCATCGGCATGCGCAGCGGGCGGCGCCAAATCGAAATCGACAGCCCCGAGCGGCCAGTGTGAGCTGCTAGGTCATTCCTCGCAGTCATTCCCGCGCAGGCGGGAATCCATAATCACAGTTTGAGAGCGTTTTGCGCGGCCGGCGTTTATGGGTTCCCGCTTGCGCGGGAACGACGAAGGCT
>Ga0208604_1000083_pt1 | contig 14063 bp, 12 predicted proteins | sample MicForSoSWNH22_M_FD_188009 | JGI IMG/M metagenome (GOLD analysis project Ga0208604, IMG submission 188009) | Forest soil microbial communities from Harvard Forest Long Term Ecological Research site in Petersham, Massachusetts, USA - MetaG HF016... | ecosystem: Environmental > Terrestrial > Soil... | reverse complement strand
CCGCCCGCGAGCGCAGTGTATCGCTACGCCCACGAGAACCGCTCCCGCTCCGCCCTAAGGAGTACCCTCGCGAAAGGCGTCCCTTTGCGAGCGGGATTTCAGCTAGGTAACCGTAATGGAGACAGGAGTCAAGGGCAATGTCGCTTTATTGGGGACGGTGTCGTAGGGGGTTATCCGCAGTTCCCTTCGTCCGGGTCAATTCTCCCATCCGGCCCAAATGCAGCCAGGCAGTTCAAGTACTGGGCTCAATACCGATCATGTTTCTTTATCGCTTACTAACCAACGAATTGATTGTCGAACAAACTGCGTACACCGCGGGACGCCCCGTCGTTACAAATCGTATGCCCACTATTAGATGAGGAGCGTCGGGGAATTCGTTCGGTAACTGGCATTGTTGCTGCGCAAAGGAGTGGAGCGCGAGGTAAACTGTTGTTCAACCCGCTAAAGTGGCATCGGATTCGGGACGTCGCACCCGCTTTCATAGCGGGGATCGTCAGCATCGGTGTGTCTATTGCCGTCTGGGGTCTGACAGTCGCCTCCGAAAACCGCACGTTTGCACTGGAGTATGCTCAGCGGGCCAACAATCAAGCAAACGTTTTGCAAAACGGGATAGTCAACTACTTAGACAAACTTTACTCAGTGCGAGCACTCTTCGATTCGTCGAACCACGCTATTACGCGCGATGAATTTGAGAGCTTTTCCAATTCATTGCTGGCGAATCAACCCGCGATTCTGAACATATCGTGGATTCCACGCGTCGAGCGCAACGAGCGCGCCGCCCACGAATTGGCTGCGGCCCGTGACGGACTTCCCGATTACCACATCCGCGCTATTGGCCCGAACGGAAGCCTGCCTGTTGCTCCAGACCGAGATGAGTACTTTCCGAAATTCTATTCAACGGAAGCGAGGACGTCCCCGGCTTATGGGCTTGATAACAAAGACGGGGGCGCGCGAGAGCAGGCGCTCGCTCATATTCGGGATGCAAACGTATTGTCAATTTCTCCGCCGCTGGTGCTGCACATTGGGAATGGAGATCGCCGCGGCTTTTGGGCAGGTTTGCCGGTATATGCCCGCCGTTTGCCGCATGAAACGGAGGACGAGAGGCGCCGCAATCTACTCGGCATTGTTCAGGGCGTATTCCAGATCGGAGTCATGATCGACACAATATTTGCCGGCGTCACATCACCGGCGCGACTTTATCTGTTTGCACCTCATGCTACCATGAATGATCTTCCCATCTATTTTACATCGCATCTCGGGACGGGAACGATCGAGGCAAGGTCGCAAGCAGATCTCGCTGCTGGACTGCAGCAATCCTTTCTCCTCAATTTTGGCGATGTCCGGTGGACTCTCGTGGTGACGCCGGGACAGACGGATATGGTATCCGTCAACCGCGAACGTTCGTCGATTGTCCTCCTGTGCGGGTTGCTGCTCAGCGGAATTTTGACGTCGTTCATATGGGTAGTCCGTCGCAATTCACACAAACTGCACCTGACGAACGACCAATTGCGACAGCAGAAAATCATGCTCGACGCCGCCCTTGCGAACATGTCTCAGGGGCTTTCCATGTTCGACGCAGATGGCCGCATCGTGCTGTGTAACGAACGTTACGCAAAGATGATGGGTTTATCGGCTGCCTCGCTCAAGGGCTTATCCTTGGTCGACTTGATCAGGCGCCGAAAGGCGGCTGGAGAGTTTGCCGGGGATCCAGAGGAGTTGTTCGCGCGCGTGGTTGGTGCCGCGCGAGAGGGAAAAACCGATACCAGAGTCATAGAGACATCGGCCAAGCGTGCGCTACGCGTGATCGAGCAGCCGATGCAAGAAGGCGGCTGGGTTTCAACGTTGGAGGATATTACCGAATGGCGGGAAGCTCAGGCGCGAATCTCCCACATGGCGCATTTTGATGCGTTGACCGGCCTACCCAATCGCACCCAACTGGTCGAAAAATTGGAGAATGCGCTAGCCGTCCTCCCATTGCGAGGCGGCAGCATCGCCGTGCATTTCATCGACGTTGATCGCTTCAAGATCGTCAACGACACGCTAGGACACGACGGCGGTGATATCCTGCTCAAGAACGTCGCCGAACGCCTTCGCTCGGTAACCCGCATCGACGATATCGTGGCCCGGCTCGGCGGCGACGAGTTCGTCGCGGTCCAGACCGGGATCGGCGGCAAGGATCAGGCCGAAGATTTCGCGCACCGCCTCACCTCTGCAGTAACCGCGCCGATGAAACTCAGAGAACAGGCGATCGTTGCCACGATAAGCGTTGGGGTTGCGTTAGCGCCGGCAGACGGAACCAATCCGGAGTGGCTCTTGAAATGTGCTGATCTGGCACTGTACAAGGCCAAGGCCGACGGTCGTAATTGCGTTCGGTTCTTCCTGGCTGAAATGGACATCGACTCACAAGCACGAGTCAAACTCGAGGCGACGATTCGCGAAGCAGTGCGGCATGATTGCTTCGAATTGCACTTCCAGCCTATCGTGGAGATGTCCAATCGTCGCCTCATTGGCTTCGAAGCTTTGATACGCCTACCGAAAGAAGATGGAACGCTGATCCCGCCGCTGGTCTTCATTCCCGTTGCGGAGGACATGCAGGTCATCGATAAGATCGGAACGTGGGTGTTGCGGGAAGCGTGCCGCACCGCCGCGACTTGGCCGGAGCATCTGACCATTGCGGTGAACCTGTCGCCGGCGCAATTCTTAACTGGAAGCGTCAGCGACATCGTCGCCGCCGCGCTCAAGGAGTCGAGCCTCGCGGCACACAGGCTCGAGCTGGAGATTACCGAGACCATGCTTCTCGGCAATTCCGAAGCCATAATGGCTGAGCTGATGACACTCAAGGCAATGGGTGTGGCAATCGTGATGGACGATTTCGGTACTGGCTACTCGAGCCTGAGCTATCTGTGGCGTTTCCCATTTGACAAGATCAAGATCGACCGCAGTTTCATGCAAGGCTTCGATAGCTCCGGCCGCGATGTTAAAACGGTGGTGAAAACGATCATTGCACTCGGACGCGAGCTGAACATGCGGGTCACGGTCGAGGGGGTCGAAACCGCTGCGCAGGCGACCTTCCTCGACCAGGTCGAAGGCGACCTGGCACAGGGATTTTTCTTCGGCCGGCCGGTACCAGCTTCAGAGGTCGGCGCTACTATTCTCGCGGAATATAACAAGGCTCGCCGGTCGTCATTGTCCTCGATTGCAGTTGTGGGAAAGCGGAGCTTCGTCAAATCAGGCTAGTTCTGCTTGTGGCGCAAGCTGACACGCCGCTTTCGCGACCAACCAAATGACCGCTTCTGGGTCACAGCGTTACGCTGCGCATTGTCTCAACATGGTGGCCGCGACAAAAGATCAGGAATTATTCACACTGCAAAGTGCGGCAAGCAACGGCGGTCCGTCAAACTCGGTGGCTTCCCTCAAACTGTGGACTCGCCCTATTGCAGCAACCAAGACACCAATTGATTCAGCCGAGTTTCAGGTTGGATGAAAATATCGTCCTTCTCAATCTTCTTTACGTTCTTTCTCCCAAATTGGATTCTTGGAAATTCATGAGTTGGCCCCGCGTCCTGCTTTGCATCGTGAAGGTCAGCCGACCGGTATTCTCTTCGCCACCCGCAATTCGGGCACGGCACGGAAAACTCTCGCGGCATGCGCAGCGCGGCTTGCACCGGAATTTCGCAAGAGCACGTCGGACAGCTCACGCAGCTCACGCTAGCGTCGGTGTTGGCCATTTTTTGGAACACTGCCACGGCGTCCTACTTTCACGCCTGCGAGGATCGAGTGGTTCCCCGCTCCATTATTTCAATGAGGCGTCCCAGCTTCTCGTCGATCTGTCCGAGCCGATACGCGGCATATTCCACCGCATAGGCGACACGTTCGTCCGCGCCCGGCATTTGCTCGTACCGGATGTTCGGCGTGAAGGCCTTGGCGAACAATGTCTGATAGCGGTCGCGAATCGTAGTGGCTGTGGCGTCGTTTAGCCGTAGCTGGGCCATGGCGTGTCTTCCTGTTTGACGGAATTCGAGATTGTGATCGCCATTCCGTGTGAGCGGGAAAGCCGACCGGCGCCTCAGGCGCCTGTTGCTCTGCAGCTCTCGATGCCGGACCAGCATCGATTTGAAATTGGCGAATGAGGACTTCGGCCAAGATACGAAGTCCCTTCGTGATCAGTCGCTTACTTGAGGGCGGTCGAAACGGTGCTGAAGGTGTTCTTCAGATTGGTGCCGAGGCCCTGGACGACGGCGATGATCGCAACCGCGATGCCGGCGGCGATGAGACCATATTCGATGGCGGTCGCCGCCGTTTCGTCCTTGAAAAAGGAAAGTGTGAGATTATTCATGGCAAACTCCTGTTGGTCCCGCACCGCGACCTATGACTCCCTACATAGTTATCGATTGATCCAGTACTAGTACTAAACTTATAAAACGACCATAATACTATATTAGTATAATATATTATAGTTATCATAAGTAATTCAGAAATATTCATTCAAAACAATTTCATATCGTTCCTCGCTTAAATCGTCGCGGTATCGGTGCGATGGAACGGCAATCAGGCTCCCGTCTTTAGCCGCCCGCGAAGACGGGGATGGCCGGGACCAGTGCTCAGCCCGGCAATCGCGATCAAGTTGATACGTTCCGCTCATTACGCGAATGGCGCGATCAAACCACCCCGAGATGGCGGATCGGGCGCCCCGGCGCGATTGTCTCAGCGGCGGCGATGATGGCATGGGCGTCGATGCAGTGGTGCCTGTAGCCCATGGGATGGGGCGAGCGTGGCGAAACCCATCACCTTCTGCTGTGCTATGCTCGCGCGGTGACGAACTATCGGCGAAACTTTATCTGTGGCGGCAGCTTTTTCTTCACGGCCAATCTGGCTGAGCGCCGCTTGCGTCTTCTCGTCGATGACATCGTTTCGGCGAAAGATGATGGGTTTCGCTGCCGCTCAACCCATCCTACGGGCTAAACCTTCGCGGTGCCTAAAAGGCGCTCAATCTTCCTGATGAGACGGTCGAACTCTACCGGCTTGGTGTCGTAGTCGTCGCAGCCTGCCTCGATGGTCTTTTCACGGTCTCCGCTCATCGCATGGGCCGTGAGGCCGATCACCGGCACGCTTCGTGTCGCTTCATCGGCCTTGACGCGGCGGGTAGCCTCCCACCCGTCGACGACTGGCAGGCCCATATCCATCAAAATAATGTCGGGCTGTTCACTGCGCGCAAAGTCAACACCCTGCTGTCCATCCATCGCGAACACGACCTGAAAACCGCGCCGGATGAGCCGCCTGGAAAGCATGTCGCGGTTCATTTCGTTGTCTTCGACCAGGAGAATCTTGGTCATTGTCGCCCTCAATTATTCATCCCATTCGCACGAATGGACACAGCCGATGAGGAACTGATTGGCGTGGATTAGTAGCATTTAGCGAACATGCCGCCTGTGTCGCGCATCACTGTGCCGTCGAGGAAAGCAACAGAGCTCGAACGCAACGTGCTGCACGCGAGCAGAGGTGGTCAGCCGCAAGTCGGCGCCGTGGTGCGGGGCTTCTTAAAGCCGGGCAATATAGTCCAATTGAAGGGCACGAATTTCGGAGCGTGCGTGGGTCGCTCGTCATTGGCTCGCAGCCTGGTTTCCAGTTGAAGGAAAAATATCTCGGCCAACATTTCAGCCTCCTGGCGTGAAGCTATTTTACCGTTGTCATGGTAGCGTCATATTCTCCGATCGGGTGTGTCACACGTCACACCGACGTTCACCGGACGAAACCGAAATAATGATTCGAGCGTCAAAGACGTGCAGCCGTAGGAAGGGTTGAACGGAGTGAAACCCATCGCTGCGGCGGCGGCATTTCAGGGAGGCGATGGGTTTCGCGGAGCCTGTCATCGGGCCGGCCCGGGGCAGCCCCATCGCGCTCGCGCGATGGGGCTGCCCGCTTCGGGCCGGACCTGTTGGCTCTACCCATCTACAGATCGGCGGAACTCATGCCCTCGCTTGGACGTTTTCAGCCTGGGCATGATCCGGAAAAGTGGACGCCGGCTTTCCGAAAAGATCATGCTCCAACGAAACAACTAGACCGTGATCCGATTCAATTTGATCGGATCATGGTCTAGCGCCGAAAAACCCGAACAGCGGAGGTCAGTATGAAGCGGGCCAAGCAGGCAAGATCGACCGTCACCACGCTGTCCCGCGGCCGTACCGGCCGGGACGGCGCCGTTGATTTTGCGTTGAAGATGCGCGACGTGGCCGACGAAGTTTCGCAAGCCGAGCACGTCTACCGCGTGATCGAGATCGTCGGCTCATCGGCCGACGGCATCGAGGCTGCGATCGATGCCGGGCTCGATCGCGCTCACCGCACGTTGCGCAATCTGCGTTGGTTCGAGGTGATTCGCACTTCCGGCCATATCGAAGGCGGCAGAGCCAAGCACTATCAGGTCACCCTCAAGGTCGGTTTCACCATGGAACCTCCAGGCAAATAAAACCGCGACGCTTCTGAACCTTTTGCCTCGACTGCCGTTTGGCTGTGCAGCTCGTAGCTCGTAGGATGGGTTGAACGGAGTGAAACCCATCGCTGCTGCGGCGGCATTTCAGAAAGCCCGTAGCCCGTAGCAGCCCGTAGGATGGGTTGAACGGAGTGAAACCCATCGTCTTGCCCAATGTCTTGCTGCGGCGGCATTGCAGAAAGATGATGGGTTTCGCTGCGGCTCAACCCATCCTACGGGGGTTCCTACCCGCAATTCCACATCGGCCCGATCGGCGTCCAAGTCCAGCACGGGCCGAAACTGCCGCCGTTGTAGCGTCCGCGTAAATATCCAGGATTGCCGAAATAGTACCGCCCGCCGTTATACCAGTAGCTTGGCGCATACTCCGGCGTGTCGCCGATCGCTCCCTTCGGACCGTAAACCGGAACGCTGTTGCTCGGCGGCTGATGATAGCCGGGCAGGAAGCCGTAGCCATGCCAATGATGGATGTGCCGCTCGTGAGCGGGCCCGGCGAACGCGATGGCTGGCAAGAGCGACAAGAGAATTGCACTTGATGCGGAGAACGTGCGGGACATTGGTGCAACATACACGGTCTGGCTGGGCCGGCGTCAAGAATGGCGAACCGCTACGACTTCACGCCGCGCGATCAAACAACTCCGAGATAACGAATCGGCCGCCCCGGCGCGATGGTCTCGGCGGCGGCGATGATGGCGTGGGCGTCGATGCCGTAGTGGCGGTAGAGGTCCTCGATCGCGCCGGTCTGGCCGAAATGCTCGACGCCGAGCGGCCGCACACGGTGGCCGTGGACGGCGCCGAGCCAGGCCAAAGTCGCCGGATGACCGTCGAGCACGCTGACGATGCCGCAATGCCGCGGCAAGTCGGCGAACAGCCGCTCGATATGGGAGCGGGCGTGAACCAGGCCGCGCTCGCGCGCGCGGCACGCCGCGGTCCAGCCGGCATTGAGACGATCCGCCGAGGTGATGGCCAAGAGCCCGACGTCGCGGCGATCCTCCGCCATCAGGCCGATGGCCTGGATCGCCTCGGGCGCGACCGCGCCCGTATAGGCGACGACGACCTGGCAGTTCGGGCCCGGCGCGCGCAGCCAATAGGCGCCGTCGACGATGGCCTGGCGCAGCGCGGGCGTCATCGGCCGCTCGATCTGCTCGATCGGACGCGTGGACAGGCGCAGATAGATCGAGCCGCCGGTCTCGTCGCGCAGCCAGTTGCGCTCCGAGGGTTCGCCCTCGGCATCCACCTGGGCGTCGCGCTGGATGTAATCGAACGCGAAGGCCAAGATGGCGGCGAGCTCGTCGACGAAAGCCGGCTCGAATGCGGCAAGGCCGTCTTGGGCGATGCCGATCAGCGGCTCGGCGATCGACTGGTGCGCGCCGCCTTCCGGCGCCAGCGTGATGCCCGACGGCGTCGCTACCAGGATGAAGCGGGCGTCCTGGTAGCAGGCATAATTGAGCGCATCGAGGCCGCGGGCGATGAACGGGTCGTAGAGCGTGCCGATCGGAATGAGCCGCTCGCCGTTGATGGAATGCGACAGGCCGAGCGCGGACAGCGCGATGAACAAATTCATCTCGGCGATGCCGAGCTCGATGTGCTGGCCGGTCGGCGAAAAATCCCAATTGAAGGTCGACGGGATGCGCTCGCTCTTGAAGGTGTCGGCCAAAGCCTCGCGCGCGAACAGGCCGCGGCGATTGACCCATGAGCCCAGACTCGTCGACACCGTCACGTCGGGCGACGTCGTGACGATGCGCGCCGCGAGCGGTGTGTCGTCGCGCGCAATCTCATTGAGCAGCGCGCCAAAACCGGTCTGGGTCGACGTTTTCGGCTGGCTTGGCACCGCCAGCTCGGCCGGCACCGGAATGCGGGCGGCCTGCAAGCGGCGTTCGCCATAGCTTGCAAACGGCACGCGATCGAGAAACGCCTGAATTTCGTCCGCCGGCCGGCCGAGGCCCTCGAAGGGATCCCATTCATGGCCGGGCCGGATGTTCATCGAGGTCCGGAATATTTCCGTCTGCGTCGGCGTCATCAGGCCGGCGTGATTGTCCTTGTGCCCGGCGAACGGCAACCCGTAGCCTTTGATCGTGTAGGCGATGAAGCAAACCGGCCGATCGTGATCGATGGCGTCGAACGCCGCGATGATCGACGCCAGATCATGGCCGCCGAGATTGTTCATCAGCCGCGCCAGCTCATCGTCGCTGCGCGCCTCGATGAGCCGCGTCACCGGCCCCTGGTCGCCGATCTCGTCGTTGAGACGCTTGCGCCACGCCGCGCCGCCCTGAAACACCAGCGCCGAATAGAGCTGGTTCGGACAGCTATCGATCCACCGGCGCAATACCTCGCCGCCCGGCTCGTCAAACGCAGCGAGCTGCAGCGCGCCGTATTTGAGCACCACCACGTCCCAGCCGAAATTGCGGAACAGGTTTTCGTAACGCTCCCACAGCCCTTCGCGCACCACGGCGTCGAGGCTTTGCCGGTTGTAATCGACGATCCACCAGCAATTGCGCAGACCCTGCTTCCAGCCTTCGAGGATGGCCTCAAAAATGTTGCCCTCGTCGAGCTCGGCGTCGCCGAGGAGCGCGATCATGCGGCCTTCGGGCCGCAGCCTTCCATCAACAATTTGACCCCAGCCGTGGGCGCGCACGTAGTCTTGCGCGAGCGAGGAGAACAGCGTCTGCGCCACCCCCAAGCCCACCGAGCCGGTGGAGAAATCGACGTCGTCGGTGTCCTTGGTGCGCGACGGATAGGATTGCGCGCCCTTGTAGCCGCGAAAATCTTCGAGCTTTGCACGGGTCTGGCGGCCGAGCAGATATTGGATGGCGTGGAAATTCGGCGCCGCGTGCGGCTTGACCGCGACGCGGTCGGCCGGCCGCAGGGTGTGGAAATAGAGCGCCGTCATGATGGTGGCGAGCGACGCCGAGGAAGCCTGATGCCCGCCGACCTTCAGGCCGTCGCTACTCTCGCGTAAATGGTTGGCGTGGTGGATGGTCCATGTCGCCAGCCACAGCACCTTGCGCTCGAGCTCGGCAAGGATTGCTGAATCCTTTATCGGCAGGTCGCGCGCCAGCGAGGACGATGCCATGTCGACTGATGCCATGGCGACTTCCCCGGTCACTCCAGCTCGACGGTGTCGAATTCCGCCGGCAGGATGATCTCGAGCAATTCGCAATCGTGCGAATAATCCAGCACCGTGTGCTTGATCTTCGGCGGCTGCAGCCAGCACGAGCCTTCGACCATGGTCACCTCGCCGGCGCCGTCATACTCGCCTTTGATCCAGCCTTTGAGCACGTAGATCATCTGAAATTCGACGTCGTGATAATGCCGCTTCGACACCACCGCCGGGTCGCAGGGCGGGATCATCTTAATGACGTGCGCCTGCGCCAAGCCGTTGGTCGCGGCGGCCATGCCGAGGTCGCGGTACTTTGCGTAGGAGCGCAAGCCGCCTGCGAAAGCGTTCGGATTGAGGTGGCTTGCCACGAAGGTTTGTTTGCGCGGGGCAGCTTTCACCTTTGGCTTGCCCTTTGCGGCGGCGACGCGATGGCGCGCCGAAATTTTGCTCGACGACCGTGAAGTTTTACGCGGAGCCCGTCTGACCGGCGCCGCCCGTTTCGCCTTGCGCAGTTTGGTGGCCATGGACTGTCCTTTCGCCCAAAATTGCCGGCGAAGGATATCACACCGGCTTGGGTCTTCGCACCAACGTTCCCCACGCCAACAGCAGCGCCGCGACCAGAATGACCGGGAACACCACCTCGTTCACCGTGGTCCAGCCATAGCGCGACAACAGCGCGCCGGACGAGAACGACGCGATCGCCATGGCGCCGAACACCAGGAAGTCGTTGAAGGCCTGCACTTTGTTGCGCTCGTGGGGATCGTGGCACTCGGTGATCAACGTGGTGGCGCTGATGAAGGCAAAATTCCAGCCGACGCCGAGCAGCGTCAGCCCGATCCAGAAATTCAACAGCCCGAGGCCTGAGAGGCTGATGGTGGCGGCGACCAGGATCAACGTCAGTCCGATCGCCATCATGGCGCGCACGCCGAAGCGGGCGATCAGCGAGCCGGTGACAAAACTCGGCGCGTACATGCCGATGACATGCCACTGGATGCCGAGCGCTGCCTCGCCGACGGTGTGATTGCACATGACCATGGCCAGCGGCGCCGACGTCATCTCCATGTTCATCATCGAATAGCTGGCGAGCCCGCAGACCACCGCGATGATGAATTTCGGCTGCACGACGATTGCGCTGAGCGGCCGCCCGTCGATCAGCGAATGCGACACCGGCGGGCGGGGAATTTTGAGCTGCGCCAGCACGAGCGCGGCCAGCACCGCGCAGGCCGACTGCGCCAAAAACGTGCCGGCGAACAGATAAGGCGGCCATGCGTCCTTGGTGAAGATGACAAGCTGCGAGCCGATCACGGCGGCGAAGATGCCACCGGCCAGCACCCAGGCGACCGCCTTGGGCCGAAATTGCGGGCTCGCCGTATCGGTGGCGGCAAAACGGTAGGATTGATGCGCCGCCGCGTAGAGGCCGCCACAAAATGTGCCGACCAGCAGCAGCCAGAACGAGCCGTGCAATACCGCCGCGCATGAGATCAGGCCGGACAGCGCGCCGAACGCCGATCCGGTCTGCACGGCGAAGCGCCGGCCGTAAGCCTTGGCCAGCATGCCGACCGGGATCGTCCCCATCCACATGCCCGCGACCATGACACTGATCGGCAAGGTCGCGAGCGCGGGATCGGGCGCCAGCATCGAACCGAGGATGCCGGTGGTCGCCACGGTGACGGTATTGTTGCCGCCGGCCAGCGCCTGCGCGACGCCAAGGATCACGGCATTGCGCGCGGCAAGCCGGTCATCGATGAGGTCGAGTGCGGGCTCGGCGACGGTTGGTTCGGCGATAGCCGCCACGGCAGAATCCTTTTGCAGGCCGCCGTTTCTAGCCGATTGGCCCTCGCTCCACCACCACGCGTGACGCAGGTCAGACGGCACCTCCGTGCAATCTACCTCTCGTACTCACACACCGGCGTATGCTACCTTGATATCGATCTTATCCGGACCGGCCCATTTTATAAAATCTAAGATGCGGAGGCGGAATTGAGAACTCGGCTGATGCAAGGTTACCCATCAATTATTTGTTTGCTGCTGTTGTCGTTATGTGCCGCGAACGCGCAAACCACGGCTCCCTCACAAACTTCAGCTCTGACGGAGCAGCAAAAGTCTGATTTTCGCGTTCAAATGCTGAATAAGCCGGTCCAGAGCCCGGGGTGCTTCGAGGCCAAGATTTCGGACACGGACTGGAAGCCGACGGCTTGTAAAACTCCGACGAAAGCGCCGCACCTGCTCGCCATAACCAAATCTATTACGACGAACGTGGGGGACGGCAACGACTACTTTGCCGTCGTAGACGGGACCATCTCTTCTGCGACCGGCTCCTTCGACAAGGTCAACGGCGTTTCGGCGGTATACAGCCCTATTTACGGGGGCCCACCGAAAACGGTGTACGCGAATATGTATTCCTTGCAGCTCAACACAAATACATTTGCCTCGCCGAAGTGTGGCGGCGTTTCAGGGTGTGCCTGGGCGCAGTTCATATTCGATCCGGTAGAGTGCGAGAACCGTACGCCGTGCGTTTTCATCGAGTACTGGCTCTTCAACAGCCAAGCAGACTGCCCAGACGGGTGGACATCTCACACCGATCCGTCCGGTCAAACGGCCAATGGATGCTTTATCGACACCGACGGCACACCGGTGGCAAATCCGACCGCAGCGGAATTGGGAAAAATCAAGCTCATCGGCACAGCGAACTTCGGCGGATACGACGAGGCGATACTGCAGACCGCGGACGGCGCTCTGCACAAAGCCGTCTATGCGGCCAACGCACTTGACCTGTCGAAACATTGGACGAGTGCTGAATTCAATCTATTCGGAGAATGCTGTGCTTATGAGGCGTTTTTCAACGCGGGGTCAAAACTGACCGTCAGGTTGAGCACGAAGTCCTCGAGCCCTCCCAAGTGTCTCGGCCCGGGCCAGTTTTCGGGCAACACGGCCGAGACAAATAATCTCAGCTTGACGGGGTCTTGTTCTGCCGCGTCCGGAGCATCGCCGGCCATTTTGTTCGACGAGAGCGGCGGGGGCGATCCGACGCAAAGCGGATACACAATAGGTCACCTTCCCTAGGCGCGAGTACTGTTGCTGACTGGTATTGGACGTCTCAGACCAACTCAGGAAATACCCGGATCCGCTGCAAGGATTGCGCGCCGACGCCGCCCTACCAGTGCCCCATCCAGCGATTCCAGGCGAACAGCAGATCGGCGAAGCGGTCGTAGACGACGCGCGTGATCGGGCGAATGAGCGGCAGGCCGAACAGCCGCCCGAGCCAGGCGTGGCCCGGCGTCGCCCGCCAGATTGCGATCGCGCAGTCGGCGCCGACATAGAGCCGGCCGTCGGCGTCGACGGCATGCAGACGCCGGCGCACGTCGTTCACGTTTGCGCCGTAGCGGGCGAGCGCGTCGGGCTCGAGATTGATGTCGCGGAAATCGATCAGGCCGGCCCGCGCCGCCTGAACCAGACGATGACGTTGCCAATCGATGCCGGCGTTACAGACCGGACATTTGGTGTTGTACCAGACCGTCAGTTTCGGGCTCGTCCCCACCGTCGCCATGGCGCGCCATCGTCGGGATTGCTGCCTCTTTTTAGTTCCGGCCGTCAAAACCCATATGCATTGTTGTGACGGATCACCACTGAGCGTGCTTGTTCGGGTGTCAGCGCCCCCAATTGTCCGAGCGCCGCTTGTGTCTCTTCGATCAGGATATCGATGACGTGAGTGGCGCCCTCCTCGCCGAGCGCGCCAAGCCCCCACAAGAACGCCTTGCCGGCAAAGGCCGCGGCGGCACCGAGCGCATAAGCACGCACCACGTCGGTGCCGCTGCGGATGCCGGAATCGTACAGCACGGTGGCGCGCTTGCCGACCTGCTTGACGATGGCCGGCAGCACGTCGATCGGCGCCGGCAGCGCCTCGATCTGGCGGCCGCCGTGGTTTGAAACGAACATGCCGTCGACGCCGAGCGACACCGCTTTCTCGGCGTCCTGCGGATGCATGATGCCCTTGACGATCAGCGTGCCTTTCCAGCGGTCGCGATACTTTGCGACCTCCTCCCAGGTGAAGGCGCCGCCCATTTCGCGGCGCGCAAACGCCACCATGTCGTTGATCGAGGCATTGTCGCCGACATAAGCGCGCAGATTCGAGAAACGCGGAATGCCGTTCTGCCACAGCGCCCGGGTCCAGGCCGGCGCCATCAGCATCTGCAGCATCATCTTGAGATCGGGATTGAAGGCGCCGCCGAGGCCGACCACCACTTCGCGGGCGCGTGTGGTGCGCACCGGCACGTCGAGCGTGAGAACGAGCGCATGACAGCCCGCCGCCTGGGCGCGCCGCACCAGATCGAAACCGATGGCGTGGTCGTTCCTGGCGGCGCGATAGAGCTGGAACCAGAACACGTCGGGCGCGATCTCGGCGATGCGTTCGATGGTCGAGCAGCCGACCGTCCCGAGCGTATAGGGAATGCGCGCGCGCTGTGCGGCGCGGGCGAGATA
>Ga0208604_1000082_pt1 | contig 14083 bp, 13 predicted proteins | sample MicForSoSWNH22_M_FD_188009 | JGI IMG/M metagenome (GOLD analysis project Ga0208604, IMG submission 188009) | Forest soil microbial communities from Harvard Forest Long Term Ecological Research site in Petersham, Massachusetts, USA - MetaG HF016... | ecosystem: Environmental > Terrestrial > Soil... | reverse complement strand
CCCGCAGCCACTACAGCTCAACCGCCAACCGCATCCACTGGCTTCACCGGTCAAGGCGCCGGCTCGCCACCTCCCGCCACGAGTGCCCTTCCCAGTTCGCAACTCGCACAAACCTCCGCCCAATCACCAACCATCGGCGCGGCATACGCCGGCATCCCGCAAAGTGACCAAGACGTAATAAACGCAGCCAATTCCTACAAAGGCGTTGCCACAACGCCGGTAGATGAACAGGGCATCCGCACTAACGTCCTGAACAGTTTGGAAGCTGAAATTGATGCCACCAATTCTGTCTACGCACAAAAACTTGCAGACGCGGAAAAGCAAGGAGCCAATCTCGTTGGGGGCACGACGGCCACAGACGCGCGTCGCGGCGTCACCGGCTCCGACTTCGGCACTGCCGATCAATACGGCACGGCCTCAAAGAACTCCGCTACCTACGCAGGAATTGACGCCGAACGACAAGCCGCAATCTCCGCCATCATCGACAAGGGTAATACCGAAGCAAATGCGGAAATAGCTAATAAACAAACCGCACAGAAAAATGGTGCGGATAGCTACATCAACTTCCTGAATGCCGCCCAAACGCGCCAACAAACCCGCACCACGAACGCAGCGCAAGCCGCACTCGCAAGCGGCGTAGACCTCACCTCAGCTCCAAAGGCCACTGTGCAAGCCATCGCCGACAGCTACCAGATCGACCCCTCGGCTCTTGTTGCAGAGTACGTTTCCTCGAAGACAGCTTTTGAAACGGCGCAAGCCGGTCTCAATACTGCTCTCCCCTACGGAAGCTCGCTAATCGATAAAGCCACTGGCAAGACAATTACGCCAAGTATTTTTGGAACTGGTGGAGCAGGAAATAGCACGGGAATAAATCCCGCTACAGGTCTCGACCCAACCACAGCTACATCGGCCGACATCTTAGGCTACTTATCTGAAAACGGTATCACGTTCACCCGCTACAACGCGGCGGGTTACATCAACGCTATCCAAAACGGAGCTACCGCCCAAGACATCATCTCAGGCAAGGTCAGCGTCGCCGCACAAACCGCAGCCGGGACTTCTGGGGCTGACTACAAAGTCGATCCTCTCACAGGCCAGTTCGTACAACCAAATCCTTCGAAAGCTTCGCCTGTGTCGTCATCAACCAAATTACCCGCCGAGGCTCCTCCATCTTCAGGCTCTACTTCATTGCCTGCCGCCCCAGCCTCTCCTACTCCCGTTTCGACGAGTCTCCCTACATCTAAAGTCCAGCCCACAAGCGGCAGCCCCGATCTTCTCCAACCGTTACCGCAACCCACTAGCTACACGCAAAAAACGTATCTCACTGACTTCACAAGCGGCACGACCGCTACACAAATCAACTCACTCAATACCGCCATAGGTCACCTCTTCGACGCAAACGGTGCGTTTTCTGCGCTTCAGAATGGCTCTCTTCAATACGGAAACTCCGTCTCAAACTTCGCTAAGACACAGACTGGTTCAGCCGCAGTCACCAACTACGAACAGGCACAAGACCTCGTTTCATCGGAAATTGCCAACGCCTATGGCGCCAACGCTGTCAGCGACCGCCAGACCCAAGGGGCGTTCGGCAGCTCGTACCAATCGCCGCAACAACACGCGGGATACGTTCAGACAGTATCCACGTTCCTATCATCGAAGATCGCGGCCAACGTACAATCGTATCGCACCGCAATGGGCGCAAACCCGTCATCACTCGATATCTTCATCTCGCCTGCCAATCAGGTGAAACTCTCGGCAATGGGCGTCAATGTTTCGAACATCGTACCGGGCCTCAGTCCTTCGCCCTACACACAGCAGCTCTTGTCTGGTGCGCAGTTCAATAAGACTACTGGCCAAATACGCATCCCAAATGGCAATGGCGGCTATCAAATCCTCCAATAGCCTATGCCCGCATCTACTTCAGATTGGCAGCCGATAAGCCAAGCCACTTCAGCTCCTTCGCCATCGCCGACTGCATCTTTGCCTACCGCATCAACGCCTTCACCAACTCCCCCAAGCTCGTCCGATGGAGACTGGCAACCCATCTCGAGCACCAACAATGCGACCGCCTTACCCACAGCACCGACGTTACCCCAGGAAAACCCGTTCCAAACCCCAGCAAGCCGAATCGCGTCAGGCAACGGCGCCGAGAATATCGACGTAGCCAAAGGCGCGTTGAAACAAGGTCTCAGCGACGTTTCGTCCGTCGGTGCACAAAACACTCCTATGGGGAAAGCTCTCATTACCGATCTAGCCTCGAAGGGCAACACGTTCGCCCAAGGCGTCGAAAACTTCAACAGTGCCGTTCAACCCAAAAATCTACCGCAGGCCGAAGGCGCAGCAGATACCTCACTCGGCGAAATGGCACTCCCTATCGATACAGCCGTAAAAGCCACCGGTTCCGCCGCCGAAAGCGCAGGATTAGTACCGCGTTCTCTTATGGCACCCGAAGCTCTCAAAACTTCTGCCGTATCCGATATCAACAAAGCACTCAGCAACACGGGCAAGACCAGTGCAGCAGGACTCTTATCCAAAGACGCCAGTCGCCTCTCAGGCGCTGAAACTCTTTACGACCTCGTACAAGGCAAACCGGTAGTGCGCCCAGATGGCACCACTTTTACTCCAGACCTCACACATATTTCCGACCCGCACGATCTCCTCTCAGCATTCGTGCAAGCTAAAAATACCGTCTGGAGCAAGGTTGAAGCGGGCCTCGCTAAGGGCTCTTCTATCCAGCCCGATTATTCAACCGTCGCTTCCCAGCTCGAAGATACAGTCAAAAACAGCGCCGACCCGCAACTTGTGGCACACGCACAATCTCGACTCGCTTCATTAGATAAACTCCAATCCCAAGGAGTGAACGGCGCTCAACGGTTCTTGCAACAAACACTCGGTCCACGCATTCGAACTGCCGTCGTGGGCGCATCAGACGCCCCTGCAGTAAAAATGGACGTGGATATTTATAACGGAATAAGCAACGCCCTCGACGAAGGGCTCTCACAAGTCAAAGACGCCAACATTGCTCCATACAAAGCTATGTATGCGTCCCTCAAATCCCTTGAGCCCGATCTAGTTCGCACGGTTCAAAAGACTGTTCGAGCCACAGGAGGTGGTATCCCCCAATACATCAACGACTTCGCTAACATAAATCTTCTTGAAGCGGCCTTCGCGCACAATCCCGCACTATATCTTGCCAAGGCAGGCGGCATGAAAATACTCGGCTACACACTCGGCAAACAGCGCGATGCGCTCGACCATCTTTCAAACGCCTTCAGATCCATTCAAGCATATAAAGGCGCTCCCGCAGGGCTCGCCGAAACACCAACACTCGCATTGCCTCCCGGCGTGCGAGGAGCGCCCTCACAAGCCGGAAGCGGCTACAAAATCTCTCTCCCAAGCGACGCAAAACCCGAAACCAACCTCCGAACCTATCTACCACCGCTTAATCAATAGTACGACCGCCACCAAAACCAGGAATATCCAAATCATGCCGTAAAGCTACCATGCCTCCAAAAAACGACAAGCAACCAACCCAGGACAACTCGGCAACCGAGGCTCTCATCGTTTCACATGAAAAGCACGCCAAGATCGCATCTACGCAGCGTGAAACAATCATCAGACAAGCCGAGAAGAACAATCCGGCGCCGATCCTCGAAGCGCAGCTCCAAAAACTTGGCGATATCCACGATGCACTGAAGCTTCAAAGTTCTCCGGTCGCTGACGAACACACTATCACCCTCAGAGGCCTCAAGGGAGATAAAGGCGACACCGGAGATAAGGGCGAGCAAGGCATTCCAGGCGTGATCGGCCCGAAAGGCGAGCAGGGAATCCAAGGTATTCAAGGCGTGGTCGGGCAAAAGGGCGACCAAGGCGAACGCGGTCAGACTGGCGCACAAGGAGTTCAGGGCGAAAAAGGCGACCAAGGAATTCCAGGTGCGCGAGGCCCGAAAGGTGAGAAAGGCAACGACGGTTCACCCGACACCACCGAAACCCTCATCAAAAAACTTGCCAAGAAACTCTCGTACAACGACCTCAAAGACAAACCGAACCTAGAGAGTTTCCGTCCGTTCACTGCCGGCGCAGAGACCCAAATATGGCTTAACGGCAAGCTATTTTCGAGCCAAGTTCGCGTCCTCGACTTCGTCGGTTCTGGCGCAACGATAACCGAACTGGGCGGCGGAGCGGTTTCAATCCAAGTAAATAGCGGCGGCGTAGGAACAATCTACACAGAAACGCCATCCGGAGCGATCGACGGAAGCAACACCAGTTACACCACCGCTCACACTATCACGACCATCTTCTCTTTCGCTATCAACGGCCAATTTATTCACCCGTCGGATTATTCGATTTCAGGTAGTACAATTACCTTCGGTACGCCCCTCGATGCTTCATTGAGCGGCCTGCCGTTCACCATCATCTATGCTTAAAAAGATTTGCATTGTAGCAGCATTCTCACTCTGTCTCCTCGCAACGCCCGCTTCCGCCGCAGTTTCTCAGGTTGTTCAAGGGGGCACGGGATCTTCGACACTCTCAGGCCTGTTAAAAGGCAACGGCACGAATCCCGTCCGCACAGCCGTTCCCGGCACTGATTACACTCTCATCACCGCTAAGACCTGCAATAGCGGCGACTTTGTTTCTGCCGTCACGACTCCAGGTGTTTTTACCTGCACGACACCCGGCAGCACCAATTTCAGCACCACGTCGGCCGACTACTACCTCTCGACCAAAAGCACCACCAATCTTGCTGAGGGCACAAATCTCTACTTTACGAATGCGCGCGCCGTCACGGCTCTCACAGGCCAAAACGTCTCCATCTTCACGAATGACGCTGGCTACCTCACACCAACCACATTCAATACCGACTTCGACGTCCGGCTAACCGCTACAACTAGTCTCCCTAAAATCACCACTCTGGCCGCACTTTCGCTTCCCTACACTCAAGTTACCGGGACGCCGGACCTAACACAGTATTTCAAGCTGACCGATTGGTACGCGACCACCAGCGCACCGCAGCTTAACGCCGGCAGCGCGACCAAACTGCAAAATGCTCGCACCATTAATGGCGTATCGTTTGACGGCACCGCCAACATCACCATCGCCGCCGCAAATGCGGTTTCTACATCTACCGGGGAAACCGCAGGCCAACTCGCCGTATGGACTTCGACCATTGGCAGCCCCGCGTTACTTGGAAAAGTAGCCACCTCAACACTGACAGCATCCTCACCGCTCACTGGCTCCTTTACTCAAATCGGGACGGGCGGCTCGATCGGTTGCCAAACAGCATCCGGGTCTCAAGCTGGATGTCTGTCCTCAACTGATTGGACGACGTTCAACAACAAAGGCAGTGGTACTGTTACCTCCGTCGCCTCAACATGGCCTATTACAGGAGGCACATTCACCACTTCAGGAACGCTCGCATGGGGTGGTATCGCCACCTCTACAAATATCGCCTCTTCACAGGTCCTGTACGCGACGGGGCCGAACACATTCGCGGGCATCGCAACATCATCCGAAACTTGCTCCGCGCCCCTTGTTTGCGCCTCCCACGGGGTACTTGTCGGAGGAGGAGCCATCACCTGGTCCGGCCTCGCAACCACTTCACAGCCCGCATCTTCGAATATCTTGGTGTCAAACGGCTCTTCAGGGGTGTACGGCGTCGCAACGTCCTCTGAGACCTGTTCTGCACCCCTATCCTGCGCAGCACATGGCGTTCTTATCGGCGGCGGCGCGATCGCATGGACCGGGCTCGCGACTACGTCTCAGCCATCAACCAGCAACCTTCTCTATTCGACAGGAGGCGCGGGCGTTGCTGGCGTTGCCACTACATCCGCAACATGCGGAACGGGCGTTAGCTGCACCGCCTTCCCCGTCATTGGCGGTCTCAATCCGTCCTTCGCCCTCAGTGTCCCGGTAAGCATTGCTAACGGTGGAACCAATCAAACATCCTTCGGCACAAGCAACGGCATCGCCGCCTTCGACGGCACGCGTCTCACCAACTTCGCCGGATACACCCTCACATCATCGCTCTTGAGTGCCACAAACGCTACGACGACTGCTTTCTCCAACAGTTCGAACGCGACATTTACCGGCACGATAAATTCCTCTGCCGAACAGGACGCTACCTCAACCGCTATCACGCTCAATTGGGCTTCAACTAAGCCGCAAGTCGAATACCAAATCGGCACTTCCGCTACGACGATAACCCCCATCAACGCTACTACCTCACAGCAATACGGCAGCCGCAAAATTGTGTGGGTCTGCAACCCACCTTCCGCAAGTGCCGGCGCACTCACATGGGTTGGCGTCCAGTGGATCGGCAGTACTCCTACGCAGACAACAACAGCCGGACAATGCGACGTGTATTCGTTCGACATAACCGAAGCAAGCAGCACCTCAGCTTGGAAGATTGCAGGAACCGCAGGAACCGGATTCCAATGATATGAAGCGCTACATAGCTCCCATCGTTCTATCGCTCCTTCTCATCCCATCGCTCGCGAGTGCGGCAATCTCATTCGATACAAACAGCGCAAAGCTTACCGGGACCGGCACGAACACTTTCACGCCGGGCACTGGCTCAAATGCCGTGATGGTCATTTGGGTAGAAGGCGAAGTCGGCGGAAGCGACAATGTGACAGGGGTAACGGTGGATACTCACGCGGCAACGCAAGAAACCAAATTACAGTGTGCCGCCAGCGACTTCGACTACGGATATCTCTACCTGGGCGGAGGCGACGGAGCGAGCCACAACATCGTCGTATCAACAACCGGCGCCTCCCCTCTCTACCACGTCGTCTCCTATTTCGGCGTCAAACAAAGCACGACCATTGATGCAACCAACAATTCTGACACCAGCTACTCCATCGCCGCCGCCCACAACTCAAGCATCACCACTATCGCAGACAACTCCTGGGCTCTCATTTGGGTCTCCCAGACGGGCTCCCGAACCGCTACGATCACTTCTGGCGGCACAACGCGCGTTTCCCTCAGCGGCAGCGACAACCTCGTAGGAGATTCCAACGCAGCCGTTCATCCCGCAGGCAGTAACACCTTCACCATCACTCCTGGAGGCTCCGGTTCAAGTAACGGATGTAGCCTCATGATGTCCCTCGCACCGGCTCCCGCGACTGCATCAAATCCATTTCAACTCTGGCCCCTTTCTCTTTTCTAGTATGTCCGACCAACCCTACTCGAACAGAGAGCTTGATACGAAATTTAAAAGCATCGCCGAAAAGATTGACGATGCCAAAACCGCTACCCTCAACCAACTAAAGGATTTTGAGACCTCGACCTCCGCCGCTCTTAGCCAAATTAGCGTTCAAACAACAAAGACGAATGGTCGTGTAACAGATCTTGAGCGCCAAATTACAATTCAAGACACGAGCAATCAGGTCTTTCGTGCACGCATCTATACCGCAGTCACCATCATGGTCTTTCTGCTCGGCACAATTCTAATCCCCATCGTCTCGGCCTATATTCAGGCGGGTAAGATATAATACTCCTATATGCGATCGTACTCTCTTCGCATCCTCGCCAACAACCAAGCGGGCACATGGCCGTCCTGGCCTGAGAAAATAGCAGCGATAAAAGCGTTCTACGCGCCTGTCTGCGAGTTGGCCATCACCCTAACGCCAACGACTCTCACGCCCCAGTTCGCTCCCTATGCTCCAATATCCGGCTCCGCCAACACCTACGTCGTAGGCCAGGGATGGTACGAAGCAAATGTCGTCCCGCTCGCCGATGGCGCCGACTTCGTCATGTTCGTCGTCCCCCCGACCGACCACCCGAATATCATCACATTCATCGGCTTCGAGGTTTATCAACAAGTCAAGATCGGTAAGACAACCGTATTTTCCAACGAGACAGACCACACCTACGTCAATGGCAATGTGGACCAAGGTGAAACCGCCGTTGTCTACGCAACTCACGAACTGTCGCACCTCTTCTACGCCATGCTCGCAAAAACGGACAACACGCACCTCTACTTCTTCGCCGGCACGCCGGAGAAGGTTCTTCCGGACTTTGACTTCGACGAAACGTTGCTTTCCGCCTTTCAACAGCTTGTGGCAGCACTCGAAGAAGAACTAGGCCTGCTCAAGGCCAGACAAATCTCTCCCACCGATGAGCCCGCCACTCCCCCGCAACCAATCCACAATGACGTTACAGCCACGCCGGCACCAAAGCCGACCCCAAGCACTTTCCCATCTAAAATCCTCGCCTGGGCTCAAATAATCGGAAAAGAGGAGGGCGCAAACCCATCACTCGATAATCCGGGCGACCTTAAGCTATCCGACCTCACAAAGTCCTGGGGAGCCATCCAAGGATTTGCGGCCACCGATGGCGGCTTCCTCGCAAAATTCCCCACCGAACAAATGGGTGAAATCGCCCTATGCGACTTTCTGGTTCTCGGCTGTCAAGACCAACTCCTGGCTTTCCATTCACCCGAGGCCAGAACGCTCACAGGCTTCACGAAGATATTCGCCGGCAACCCGCCGCAGACTTACACCGACGCCATTGTTGCAGCGATGGGCGGAGATCCCACCATCCAGATCAGCACATTCCTATCGTAAAAGGTCGAATGTTTATCAACCCACTCAAACGAAATATGTCTTCAGGAGAAATTGCGAACATCGTCGGCATACTCGGTATGCTATTTACCTTCTTCAATATCAGCGTCGATCCTCAACTGCTCTACACAGCAGTTCAGGGCATCGCCGCCATCATCACGATCGGAGCTTTGTGCTGGTCGTGGTACCAACATCGCCAAACGTCCGCCCAGACAGCCTAACGAGCGCACAACAAATTCGCTCCCTTCACCGGGAGCTTTTTGTTTTTCCCGCCAATTACCGCACTTTTCCCCCCTCCTACGAAAAAGGTTTCGGTCAGTCTTCCGGCAACAGTATCTCTCAATGCCCTTGTCATTAGAATTCTCTGTAACATTCACAGTGAGTTTTTAATTTCGCTGCGTCATGCGCTTTGGAGGTCGCTCGTTGTCAGTGCGGAGGACAGCGCGAGCGATTTGAAGGCGCACGATTTAGGGTGAGTTCTGGCGTACCCTAGAAAGCCATGCCGGAAGTATGAAAGATCACAATTACAAAGGCCCCGCTCAATTAAGAACGAGGCTCATTGTAAATGCTTCCCTGAAAAGGGAGGAAAGCGACCGCGAAGGCAGCAGCTTTCACAAACAATTCTACCCTTTCTTGAAGCATTCCCCAAGGCTACCACTGTGCACATTCACCAGTTCCACATCAAAGTGGGGATAACTACTCGTCCTCCATATCCATCGCACTCGTGATCTCTTCGATAATGTACTCGACTTCTTCCCGGTCCTTTTCAGGCATTCCACCCGTCACCGCTTCCATGAAATTCACGGCGGCAGCTCCGTCCCCGGCCAACCACGCCCGCATAAAACTGCGGATCAGAAGCCGCCTACCCCTCTCGCCCCCGAGCTGAATACGGAATATCAGCTTCTTTATTTCATCTTCCTGAGACATTCCTACCCTCACACGACCCTGCACACGGACCTACAAACCTACACTCACTATGTTTGCAGGTATACTGTGCACATATCCGCTTTCAAAAGCGGCTCAATTCCTACTTTTCCGCCACTGTGCCGTCGGGCATTTCAGCCCCGACCAATTCCAATTCTGGCTGGTTACACTCATTCCCTAAGGGAGCCCTATCCGCATCCGCGGTGGGCCTGCGGCCGGCGACGCGGCAAGCCGTCGTCGCTCTTCCCAGAGGGGAACCATTCCAGCACAAATTGGAATTGGTCGGGGCTGGCAGCCCACGACGTCACAGGGCGGTACCCTTCACAAAGTGCCTTCGCCTGCATTCCACTCACACAATGCCCTCGCGGGTGACGGTGACTTTGCCTTGAGGATGAACCGGCGCACGCCGCAGCAGGATTGTCGCCGGAGTACCGGCAACATCCTTTGCGACGCGACCGGTTCGCTATCTCACCTGGACGGATGCACGCGACTGTCTCCTCAGTGTGGCACCGGCACCCCCGCGTCAAGGCACTGCGGGCTATGGACAACGCGAGCGTTGCCCACAGCCCCTTGGCCTTGACCCGTGGCCCCCGCCCGGTGCCCCGGAGGCGACAAGTCGCATGTGCGACCCTTATAAGCTCATCGTAAAACGTATGAATACGAACGACGATCTGCGAGAAGTCATTACCAACATTCTGCTCAATCACGACCTGTTCTTCTCGTGGCCGACAGACAAAGTTCTAAGCCTGAGAGACGACCTGTACTCAACGCTCACCCAGACCTATGAGTGGCGACACTCGCGAGGTGACTAGCGGCCTCGTTGGAGACCGCAACTTAGGCCGAAACAGAACCTCGGCCGCCGATCGTGCTATTATGTTCACTAACTTATTGACCTATGACCAACCTCAAAGTGTTCCGCGTAACGATTATCGAACAGCAGGGCTTCCACGTTGATGTGCTCGCCGAAAATGCCGCCGTCGCGATGAGTGCCGTTCGCCGACGGCTACACGACCCGGCTGATGCCATCACGCCCATCGCCGACAGCTATTCCAATACTGGCTTCCAGGTCGAAGACGCCACGGAAATTGACCCTCAGGATGCCGACCTCGAATGAGATATGGAATTACCCACTGAACGCTTCGTAGAATGGATGCAGGGACGCGGCGATTTCTACGCGAGCTTAAAGCTAAAATATTACAGGGACGGTGAGCCTTACTTTTCTTCGCAGGGAGCTGAAATCTCCCTATCGCAATTCCTTCGCCGTGAAGACGAACTAACAGGCCCCAGACAGACCTCACTCTTCCCTTTACTTCTTCCCAGCCCCTAGACCATCGCCTCTGAGACAAAATCTCGGAAGCCCACCGTCCCGGGGGCGTGGCGAGCGTAGATCGCGAGCGTCTCCGCATCCTCTGCCGTCGCGCCGGCCGCTTCCTTGTCCTTGATGAGCAGAGCAACTTGGCGGAGTTTCACGGGTAACTCGGCGAGCGTGTTCACTCCCGCAATGAGCCTGTTCTCCCGTATCAAGGACACATGCGCCTCGCGTCCGTAAAACCCGAAGTCAGGGACAACGACCTGTCCTTTATAGTGCGCCATCAAAAGGAGCGCGAGCACGAGCGCGTCAAAGTCCCCCAGCTCTGCCCGGTTCAGCCTCGCGACAATCATAGAGCGCGGCTCGAACGAAAAGTTCGGCTTGCCGCAAAAAACTCGCTTTAGAACCGGCGACATCAAAATATCGTCTATCATCGCGCCGACTTCTTCGTCGCCCTTCACTTTGTCTAAGCGTTTCGCATCGAGGAGCGCGCGCAATAGTGCTCGCTTGCCGTTGCGGACTGTAAGCGTGTTCTCGCCCTGCGGTGAAACAGTGTAGAGCACTTCGGCGATCTGTCGCGCCTCCTTGTAATCGAGGTGCGCCAGGGGATTAAAACTATGCTTGAGGGGGTCGAAAATTCTCGCTCGCGGGATCTGTGGTGCTTCGTCGTCTATCAAAAGCCCGCGTCTGCGCACTGAATAGCCGGGCAATTCCATCTCCGGCACTTCAATCTCTTTTGAGAAGCCAACGTATAACTTGTTCATGGGCGGGTGATGCGGCAGGTAGAGCCTCAAGCCCGTTGGGAAAGGGTGCCCGCGGAACCTCCCGCCGCTAAAAGAGAACTTCCCGCTTAATTCTACCGCACGATTGCTTTCGCTTCCTGTCTATGGTGGCTGGGGGAATGGTAGCGACTCAAGTATAGCGGCATCCATGAAGAAAGAGCCGAAAGACCATTACACGCCCGTGTTTTACCTCAGACAGTGGGCGAGGACGAAGGGAGAGCTTTGCGAGTTTACCAAGCCCGGCGACCAAGTAGAGACGAGGATGGTGGGGCCGGGCGGCACCGGCCATGTTCACGGTCTCAATACTGTCGAAGGCTTGCCGCCTGCCGAGACGCGATACCTTGAAGAGGTGTTTTTTCAGATCGCCGATGATGGCGCGGCCCGCGTGTTGAAAAAATTCCTTAGGCCGCCCTGTACGCTCAACACAAAGCAGAGGAGTGCATGGTCGCGATTTATTATGGCACTCATGGTTCGCAATCCGGAGTGCTTAGAGAAATACAAAAAGGTAGCCGTCGAAATATTCCAGGACTCGCTTCCGAGCATTGAGGCGGCATACGCGAAAGATCGTAAACCAACCGACCCGCCGACCTACGCGGAGTATGCAAACCTTCACGGCCCGAATCCTGCCGCACGCACGATCGTGCGTGTTGTGCAACATCTGGCCGATAATCCTGATTTGGGACTCCAATTGAACCGCATGCGATGGACGGTATTGCACAATCCCAACCTAAAGACGGAGCTGCTTACCTCTGATAGGCCGTGGCTCACCACCAACGGCATAGGACCCCCGAAGGGTGAGCTGTTAATCCCGATCTCGCCGTTTCATCTGTTCGTGGCGACCAACAACTGGGAAACGGAAATGAAAGTGCGAGCGGTTTGGGACGCGGGCGAAGCTGTCGAGGCCGTCAATGACCGCGTTGCATCGCAGGCGAGGAAATATGTTTACGGTACCGACGACAAGCAGTTCGAGTTCGTATCAAAGCGCTTGGGACGCCAATGGACAGCCGACCCGACAGAGAACCTGACGCATGAGCAGCTCGTTGCAGCCGCGCGAGAAGGTGCGGCAAAAGCCGCCGCTGAAGATTAGTGCGCTGTCCACACCCTGCTTGCGTGCATTCCACCGAGCGTCTGGTACAATCGCAATATCATGAAAAACGCGGCTTCTGAACTCGGAAAACTGTCCTGGGAAAAACGCAACAGCCCCGAAGAGATCGCGCGTCTTAAACGTATCTCAAAAAAGGGCGTAGCTGCGCGGCGTAGGAACCGCCGCTTGACAAAAGTCTAATCCCCAATCGTAACCATGCGTTTGCTTGCACCAAACGTTTGGTATGAGAGAATGACCGCAGATGGAACGAAGTGGTGGCGGAATAGGTAGACGCTTTGCGCGTAAGTCGGCTTCCTGCTCGGAGAAAGACGCGCCTTAATGTGAACCGATCTGCGAGGTGACTACACGAGTAACGACACCCCAGGGTCTCGACGCTCGGCAAATCCTCGCCTGCTTCAATCCATCTTGATCTCTGACAACGTGGTGAGTGCCAAGAGACGTTGATGTGATACGTATACCCGAATACCAAGCTGCCGGATTGCTAAATGCAAGACGGCCCACTAGGTCGCAATGTCGGGACGTCTCTTAGCGCCCATCACCTCATAGCGGATACGTGCTCACGGGGGAAGGTTCGGAAACGGCGCCTAAAGATCGTCGTCCCGAGGAAAGGGAGATACCCCACCTCTCCCCGCGAGCACGTATCGCAACCAGAGAGGAAAGTTTGGAGAGGGGCGGCACAAGAGACAGTCTCTTACCCAAGGCAAGCCTCGCCCCTCCCTCCCAGCTTTTCTCTCACCAACTTATCAGCCTTATCTCTCCCGCGTCGCCCACTGATAAGGCGGGCGGCGCAGGGGATCAACCAAACAATGTATGAAGGATATCGCCGGTTACGGCGGAAATTACGCGGCCACGACAGACGGACAAATCTGGTCGCATCACTCCAAAAGATGCCTGAAGCTTAGAATAGGACGATGCGGTTATCTTGAAGCTGAACTGTATTGCCCATCGAAACGACGCACCGTACAGCGGGCCGTCCATCGTCTCATCGCAGAAGCTTACCTGTCCAAAGTCGCTGGCTTCGACGTAAACCACATCAACGGTATCAAGACGGACAACAGGCCAGACAACCTCGAATACAAGAGCCGCGGCGCAAATATCGCGCACGCCGTTCGCCTCGGCTTGATGCCGCAAGGCGAAAAACACTGGCGGCATCGCTTAACCGAGAGTGTCGTCAGAGAAATCCGCCGCCGTCATAGCGACCACCAGTTCGAAAGTTACCGAAAGCTAGCGGCCGAATTCAATATTGACGTTGGTCATCTCTGTCTAATCATTACTAGAAAAGCATGGAAACACATATGAACTTTCACCTCTACCAAGACGGCATCGAAGTAGCCGAGCCGCCGATCTATGAACGCGACCTCAAAGCCTATGCCCGAGACAGCAAACGCTCGCTCAAAGA
>Ga0208604_1000081_pt1 | contig 14102 bp, 8 predicted proteins | sample MicForSoSWNH22_M_FD_188009 | JGI IMG/M metagenome (GOLD analysis project Ga0208604, IMG submission 188009) | Forest soil microbial communities from Harvard Forest Long Term Ecological Research site in Petersham, Massachusetts, USA - MetaG HF016... | ecosystem: Environmental > Terrestrial > Soil >... | reverse complement strand
ACCGTGACGTTACGCGCCGGGCTGCCGTCGGTGGTGCACGAGTCGCTGTCGAAATCGTCGGACTTCGTGATCTATGTGCGCGACCGCAAGCCCGCGGTGCGGTTCTCGTCCACGGCCTATGTGCTGCCGCGCACCGGGCAGCGCGGCATTCCGGTGATCAGCGTCAACACCAAATCGGTCGCCGTCGAAATCTACCGCATCAGCGACCGCAATCTGGTCGATACCATCGCCGGCTACACCAGCTACGACCGCGGCGATTTCCAAAGAAGCCTCGACCGCTCCGACATCGAGCGGCTCAAGGAATCCCACGGCGTCCAGGTCTGGAACGGCGATCTCGCTGTCGACTCAGCGCCGCTCAATGCCGACGTCACCACGGCATTCCCGGTCGACCAGGCGGTCGGCGACCTCAAACCCGGCGTCTACGTCATCGTGGCGCAGCCGCAGGAGCTGAAAAACGTCGATACCGATTACGACGCGCTGGCGACGCAATGGTTCATCGTCTCCGATCTCGGGCTCTCGGCCTTCTCCGGCAATGACGGCATCCACGCCTTCGTCAATTCGCTGGCGACCACCGACGCCAAGTCCGGCGTCGAGGTGCGGTTGATTTCGCGCAGCAACGAGGTGTTGGCGACGCGCCGCACCGATGCCGGCGGCCATGTGCAATTCGAATCAGGCCTCGCCAGCGGGGAGGGCGGTGCCACGCCGACCCTGATCGCCGCCAATGACGGCCAGGGCGACTTTGCCTTTCTCAATCTCACCGGGCCGGCGTTCGATCTCACCGACCGCGGTGTCTCCGGCCGGCCGGCGCCGAACGGCCTCGATGCCTTCGTCTATGCCGAGCGCGGCGTTTATCGCTCGGGCGAGACGGCCTATCTCACCGCACTATTGCGCGACACGCAGAGCGCGGCATCGGCCGGCGTACCGCTGACATTTGTGGTCGAGCGGCCCGACGGCGTCGAATACCGGCGCACCTTGGTGCCGGATCAGGGCTTGGGCGGCCATGGGCTGACCTTGCCGATCGCGGCCTCGGCGCCGACCGGCACCTGGCACGTGCATGTATTCACCGACCCGAAGCGTGCGGCGGTCGGCGAGACCACGTTCCTGGTCGAGGACTACGTGCCCGAGCGCATCGAATTCGATCTGTCGTCGCCGAGTGGGACGATTTCCAAAACCAATCCGGCGACCATCAACCTTGCTGGCCGTTTCCTCTACGGCGCGCCGGCCTCGGCGCTGGATCTCGAAGGCGACCTGAATATCGCCGTGGCGGCCGAGCGCTCCGGCTTTGCCGGCTATCAGTTCGGCCTCGACGGCGAAGACGTCGCCGCCGTGCAGCAGCCGCTGGACAGCCTGCCGTCGACCGACGACGCCGGCAAAGCGACCTTCAATGTCGATATCGACAAGCTGCCGTCGAGCACGCATCCGCTGGAAGCCCGCATCGCCGTGCGCATGGCGGAGCCGGGCGGCCGGGCCGTCGAGCACAAGATCACGCTGCCGGTCACCGCGAGCGGCAACATGGTGGGCGTCAAGCCATTGTTTATCGGCCGCTCGCTGGCCGACGGCGCCAGCGCCGCGTTTGACGTCGTCGTTGTTGCGCCGAACGGCACCGCGGTCGCGGCAAAAGGCCTGCACTACGAGCTGTTGCGCGTCGAAACGCATTATCAATTCTATAAGCGCGACGGCTCGTGGCATTTCGAGCCGGTCAAGATCACTTCTCGCCTCTCAGATGGCGCGCTCGACACCGCGGCCGACAAGCCCGGCCATATCGCGCTGCCGGTGAATTTCGGCCGCTATCAGCTCAATGTCACCTCGCCTGAGCCGAACGGCCCAACCACGTCGGTGACGTTCGATGCCGGCTGGTACGTCGACGCCAGCGCCGACACGCCGGACATGCTGGAAACCGCGCTCGACAAGAGCGAATACCGGCCCGGTGACACCATGACGGTCGCCGTCACGACGCGCAGCGCCGGGCGTCTCACGCTCAATGTCATCGGCGACAAGCTCCTTGCCAGCCAAAGCGCCGACGTGAAGCAGGCCGGCGTTACCCAAGTCAAAGTGCCGGTCGGCACCGATTGGGGCTCTGGCGCCTATATTGTCGCCACCTTGCGCCGACCGCTCGATGCGCCGGCGCAACGCATGCCCGGCCGCGCCATCGGCGTGCAGTGGTTCTCCATCGACCGCGCGGCGAAGACGCTCACGGTCGATCTCAAACCGCCGGCACTGTTGCGGCCCAACACCACGCTGCATATCCCGGTCAAGATCGAGGGTCTGAAGGCGGGCGATGAGGCGCGGATCGCGGTTGCCGCGGTCGATGTCGGCATCCTCAATCTGACCAATTACAAGCCGCCGTCGCCCAACGATTACTATCTCGGCCAGCGGGCGCTGGCGGCGGAAATCCGCGATCTCTATGGCGACCTGATCGACGGCATGCAGGGCACAAGCGGCCAGATCCGCACCGGCGGCGACGCCGGCGCCGCACTGCAAGGCAATCCGCCGACCGGGCCGCCGCTGTCGTTCTTCTCCGGCATCGTCACCGTCGGTGCCGACGGCAGCGCCGATATCGCGTTCGACATTCCCGACTTCGCCGGCACCGTCCGCGTCATGGCGGTGGCCTGGACCAAGGACAAGGTCGGCCGCGCTTCGACCGACGTCATCGTGCGCGATCCGGTGGTGCTCACCGCGACCTTGCCGCGCTTCCTGCTGCCCGGCGACCGCTCCACCGTGCATCTCGATCTCGACAATGTCGAAGGCCAGCCCGGCGATTATACGATCACGCTGTCGACCACCGACGCCGTGGTGGCCGGCGTCGGCGCCACGCAAAAACTGAGATTGCGCGCCAAGGCGCGCGGCGCCGTTACGATCCCGGTCACCGCCAGCGCCGCCGGCAATGGCGCTGTGAAGATCAACGTGAGCGGCCCCGGCGGCTTTGCGCTGGAGCGAAACTACACGCTCGCGGTGCGGCCGCCGGCGCAAATTTTGGCGCGGCGCACGGTGAAGCCGATCGCCAAGGGTGACAGCGTGACGCTGTCGAGCGACATGTTCGCCGATCTCATTCCCGGCACCGGCGGCGTCTCGATCTCTGTCGGCTCCTCGGCGGCGCTCGACGCGGCAAGTCTCCTTGCCGCGCTCGACCGCTATCCGTATCGCTGCTCCGAGCAGATCACGAGCCGCGCGATGCCGCTGCTCTATGTCGCCCAGCTCGCCAGCGAAACCCATCTGGCGCTGCAGACCGGTGCCGACGAGCGGGTGCGCAGCGCCATTGAGGCGCTGCTGACGCGCCAGGATTCCACCGGCTCGTTCGGCCTGTGGAGCGTCGGCGGCAGCGACATCTGGCTCGACTCCTATGTCACCGACTTTTTGACACGCGCGCGAGAGCGCAAATTCGTGGTGCCGGATACCGCGTTCAAGCTTGCGCTCGACCACTTGCGCAATTTTGCCGCCAATACCGCCGACCCGAGCAAGAACGGCGGCGCCGATCTTGCCTATGCGCTCTACGTGCTGGCGCGCAACGGCGTGGTGCCGATCGGCGATCTGCGCTACCTCGCCGATTCAAAACTCGATGCGCTGACGACGCCGATCGCCAAGGCCCAAGTAGCCGCGGCGCTGGCGCTGATCGGCGATCGCACGCGGGCCGAGCGCGTCTACGCGGCGGCGCTTGCCATGATCGATCCGTTGACCGAGAACTGGCTCAATCGCCAGGACTACGGCTCGAACCTGCGCGACGCCGCGGCATTGGTGACGCTGGCTTCGGAAAGCGGCGCCGCGCCCACCACCGTTCAGGCCGCGGTGCAGCGCGTTGAAGCGTCGCGTGCGCAACTGCATCCGACCTCGACCCAGGAAGACGCCTGGTTGCTGCTCGCGGCGAGCGCCATGGCGAAAGATTCCGGCAATGTCACGCTCGACGTTAACGGCGAGGCAGTGCAGCGCGCGCTCTACCGCACCATCCGCGCCAATGACCTCAAGGAGCCGGTGAAAGTCACCAATACCGGCGACACCGAAGTCAAAGCCGTGGTCACGGTCACCGGCGCGCCGCTGACGCCGGAGCCCGCGGCGGAGAACGGGTTTCGAATCGAGCGTCTGACTTACACGCCCGACGGCGATCCGGTCGATGCGGCGCAGGTCAAGCAGAACACCCGCCTCGTGGTGGTGCTCAAGATCACCGAAGCGCAGCCGCAATTCGGCAGGATCATCGTCGCCGATTATCTGCCGGCCGGTTTCGAGATCGACAATCCGCATCTCGTCTCCTCCGGCGATACCGGCACGCTGGCCTGGATCACCGACGCGGTGGAGCCGGCGAACACCGAATTCCGCGACGACCGCTTCACCGCCGCCTTCGAAAGAAAGCGCGGCGATCCGGCGGTGTTCACCGTGGCCTATGTGGTGCGCGCGGTCTCGCCCGGCAGCTATGTGCGGCCGCAGGCGCGCGTCGAGGACATGTACCGGCCGGACCGCTATGGCCGTACCGGCAGCGGCAACATCGAGGTCACGGCGGCGAAATGATGCGTCAGAAAACGCGCCTCATTCTCGCCGGCGCTTTCGTATGCGCGTCGGCTTTTGCCGGCGCGGCGTGGTGGGTCGCTTCGCTTGGCCCGCCGCCGCTCGGCAAGAACCTCGATTTCTCGACCACCGTGGTCGATCGGGAAGGGCGCCTGCTGCGCGCTTATGCAACCGGCGAAGGCCGCTGGCGGTTGCCGGCGACGGTCGCCGACGTCGATCCGCGCTTCTTCGACGTGCTGTTCGCCTATGAGGATAAACGTTTTCGTATTCATCACGGCGTCGATCCGCGAGCGGTACTGCGTGCCACATTGCAGTTCGTAACCAGCGGACATCTTCGTTCCGGCGCCTCGACTTTGACCATGCAGGTGGCGCGGCTCCTTGAGCCGCCCGAGGTGCGCCGCAGCATGGTGACAAAACTGCGCCAGATGGTGCGCGCCATCGAGATCGAGCGCTCGCTGAGCAAGGACGAGATCCTCGCGCTCTATCTCGATCTCGCGCCCTACGGCGGCAACATCGAGGGCATCCGCGCGGCGTCGCTTGCTTATTTCGGCAAGGAGCCGCGGCGGCTGTCGCTTGGCGAAGCGGCGTTGTTGGTGGCGCTGCCGCAATCGCCGGAGCTGCGCCGGCCGGATCGTTTTGCCGAGAGCGCGCGTGCCGCGCGCGACCGCGTGCTCGATCGCTTTGCCGCAACGGGCGCCGTGCCGGCCGACGAAATCGCGCTCGCCAAAACCGAGCCGGTGCCGAGCGGCCGCCGCCCGATGCCGATGCTGGCGCCGCATGTCGCCGATAAGGTCGTCGCCGAACCGACGCAATCAAAGGTGCATCGACTCACCATCGACGCTGTCGTGCAGAAGAATCTGGAAAACCTTGCGCACGAGCGGATCCGCGCGCTTGCCGCGACTCTCGGCCCCGATGTTTCGCTCGCCATCCTCGCCGTCGACAATGCGACCGGTGACATTTTGGCGAGTGTCGGCTCGCCCGATTATTTCGACCTGCGCCGCGCCGGCCAGGTCGACATGACGCAGGCACTGCGCTCGCCAGGTTCGACGCTCAAGCCGTTCATCTACGGCTTTGGTTTCGAAGACGGCGTGATCAATCCGGAGACGCTGATCGAGGACCGTCCTGTGGCCTATGGCAGCTACGCGCCGAAGGATTTCGATTCCACCTTCCAAGGCACGGTGACAGTCCGAAAGGCGTTGCAGCTCTCGCTCAACGTGCCGGCGATCGCCGTGCTTGACGAGGTGGGTGCGAGCCGGCTTACCGCGCAAATCAGCCAGGCGGGCGCCTCGCTGGTGCTGCCGCCGGGCGAAGCGCCCGGCTTGGCCATCGGGCTGGGCGGCGTCGGCATAAAACTGTCCGATCTGGTGATGCTCTATGCCGGCCTTGCGCGCCAAGGCACGACGACGCCGCTCAACGTGCATTTCGGCGCCCCGCCGCCGCAGGCGCTGCGGCTGATGGAGCCGGTCGCCGCCTGGTACGTCGGCAATGTGCTGATCGGCTCGCCGCCGCCGGAGAACGGCACGCCGGGGCGCATCGCCTTCAAGACCGGCACCAGCTACGGCTACCGCGACGCCTGGTCGGTCGGTTTTGACGGCAAGCACACCATCGGGGTGTGGGTCGGCCGGCCCGACGGCGCGCCGGTGCCGGGACTGGTCGGGCGCACCGCGGCGGCGCCGATCCTGTTCGATGCCTTTACGCGCCTCGGCACTCCGCCCGCTGCGTTGCCGCGCGCGCCGAAAGGCGTGCTGGTGACGTCGAGCGCCAAATTGCCGCCGCCGCTCAAGCGCTTCCAGCCGGGCCGTCTCGGCGGTGTGAGCTCGCAAGCGTCGCTGCGCATTTTATTCCCGCCCGATGGTGCGCGCCTCGATATGGCGACGACCGACGGCAAAGCGAATGCAATACCGCTGAAGCTCACAGGTGCAGTGGCGCCGCTCACCGTGCTGGTCAACGGCGTTCCGGTTCCGCAGCAGGATCGCGGCGCGCTGTCCTTTCGGCCCGACGGCCCCGGATTTTCGCGCGTCACGGTGATCGATTCCGCCGGCGCAACGGCCACCGCCGTCGTGCGCGTTGACGACGGTTCGGCGGCAAAATTGACAGCGCGCTAGCCGGCCGGCCTCGGCATTCGGCTTAAATGCTTTCGGAACAAGGTGTTCCGGGGATGTAGCCCGCCTAAATCCTGCCTTCCCAATAAAGCTGCCGCGGGCTATCGTCGGCCTGGGGCGGCGGAATGCCGGGGAACTATTTTCGATCAGGACCGACGTGCCGCCCCGATTGAGCGTGAGCTTTGATATGAAGCGGTCGTGAGCGTCGAAGGCCACGACGCAAAGGAAGCCATCTGTGAGCACGACATTTTCCGCAGCATTGACCGACAAAGAGCGTCTCGTCCGCATCGGCAAATACGCCTTGCGGCGGTTTATCATGCCGGTCTGCGGCTTTGGTCTGTTCGTGTACTTCCTGCCGAAAACTGCGTTGTTTTACGCGCTCTGCGGCGCCTACGACGTCAGCCGCAACTCCGGGCTGAGCGCAACGACGCTGCGGCGTTATTTTATCGGCAACGGTTTTTTCACCTGGGTCGTGTCGCCCTTCAATTGTTTATTGGATTTGCTGTCGCTGCCTTACGTCAACAAGGGCGTCTATCGGCTCGACGATCTGCCGCCCGCCTATCGGGACGAGGTGACGCGTTTGATCCAGGCGGCCAACGAATCGAATCTGGTCGCGCAAATGGAAGAGGCATCGAAACAACATCCGCGCACCATGGCGTTCTTCCGCTGGTACGGCGTCGACCAGAACACGTTCTTGAACGCGCCGGCGCTGCATCAGCCGTGGCAATATATCGAGACCATCGGCATTTCGGTCTTCAACAAGAAAGTCTCGACCTCGAAGCATTTCGGCTATCTGCGGGCGTCGCTGCGGATTCTTTATAACCTCAACGACATGACCGACGACTCCGCCTATATCGTGGTCGGCGACAAGACCAATTATTGGCGCGAGAACAAGCTCTTCATCTTCGACGACACGCTGTTGCATCAGTCCTTCAACGAAACCGACCAGACGCGCTATTGCCTGTTCGTCGACATGATCCGGCCGACGCCGTTTCCCGCCGTCATGCGCGCCGTCGTGTCCGCCGTCCGCTTGCTGACCCAGAGTTTCAAGTTCGTCTATTACCAGAATTGGAAGGTCATCGAGCGGCCGTGACATGATTGCCTCCGGCTTGCGCTGGATGATTTGGGCGTGTTTACACATTTGGGCGTGTTTACACCTGGGCCTGTTAGCATTTGGGCGGGCATGACCACGACAAGCAGCGCGGCGCCGCGATTGTGGCCGGCAAACGGCCTGGGCGCGCTTTTCGATATCGGAGCGGGGTCGCACCGGCGCGCCGTGGCCGTTCTGATGCTCATCTCGCTGGTGCTGTTTCTGCCGGGCTTTTTCCAGATTCCGCCGGTCGATCGCGATGAGGCCTATTTCGCCCAAGCCACCAAGCAGATGATCGAAACCGGCGATTATGTCGACATCCGCTATCAGGACGATATTCGCTACCGCAAACCGGTCGGCATCTACTGGCTGCAAGCGGCCGTGGTGAAGACGGCCGAGATTTTCCGTTTTCCCAATGCGCGAACCACCATCTGGCTCTACCGCATCCCGTCGCTCATTGGCGCGGTCGGCGCGGTCCTGGCCACATACTGGTGCGGGCTCGCCTTCGTCTCGCGGCGCGGCGCCATCCTGGCGGCGATCATGATGGCGGCGTCGACGCTGCTCGGCGGCGAAGCACGGCTCGCCAAGACCGACGCCATGCTGTTGTTCACCATCATCACCGCCATGGGCGTGTTGGCGCGCGCCTATCTTTCGCCGCGCGAAGCCGGCAACGGGCGGCTCGGCTGGATGTTGCCGGCGATCTTTTGGACCGCGCTCGCCGCCGGCATCCTGCTCAAGGGGCCGGTCAACCTGATGATCGTCGGTCTCGCCGCGGTGACGCTGTCGATCTACGAGCGCTCCGGACGCTGGCTATTGGCGCTACGGCCGCTTGCCGGCTTGGCTTGGCTCGTTCTCATCGTATTGCCGTGGTTCGTCGCGATCTATCTGCGCGTCGGCTACGCCTTCCTGGTCAATTCGGTCGGTCACGACATGCTCGGCAAGATCGCCAGCGCGCAAGAGGCCCATGGCGCGCCACCCGGTCTTTATCTGGTGTTGTTCTTTGCCACGTTCTATCCGGGCTCGATCCTCGCCGGCCTTGCGGTGCCTGCGGTATGGACGGTGCGCCGCGAGCCGGCCGCGCGTTTTCTGCTGGCCTGGCTCGTGCCGTCGTGGATCATCTTCGAACTGGTCGTCACCAAGCTGCCGCATTACGTGCTGCCGCTTTATCCCGCCGTCGCCATTCTCATTGCCGGCGCGGTCGAATCGAAGGTGCTGTCGCGGCGGCCTTGGCTCGTTCGCGGCGTGGCGTGGTGGCTCATCGCGCCGATCCTCATCAGCATCGCCGCGGTGACGTTCGCGATCATCGTTGCCCGCGATCCCGCGTTCCCGGCGTGGCCGTTTTTTGCCATCGCCATCATCTGCGGCCTGTTCGCGTGGCTGCTTTATGAAGACGACGGCGCCGAGCGCGCGGTGCTGCGGGCAACGGCCGGCATGGTGATGCTGGCGATCGGCGTCTTTTCCATCATCATGCCGTGGCTGCGGCCGGTGTTTCCGAGCGTCACGCTGGCCCGCGTCCTGCACGATGCCGGTTGCGCGCATCCGCTTGCCGCCAGCGCCGGCTATGAGGAACCCAGCCTGGTGTTTCTTGCCGGCACCGAGACGCGTCTGACCGACGCCTCAAGCGCTGCCGATTTCCTCAATGGCGGCGCTTGCCGCTTCGCCTTCATCGAGAGCCGCCAGGAGCGCACTTTTGCGCGCCGCGCCGATGCGATCGGGCTGCAATACACCCGTGGTGCGCGCGTTGACGGTTATAACGTCAGCACCGGCCGGCCGATCAGCATCGCGGTTTTCGTCTCCGCAGGCGCGCCGTGAATGGCGGCAAGGTCTTGGCCTCGTCTGCGCCGCGGCAAAACATGCTGAGGAATTTCCGGCAATGGATTTGCGTGCTGGCACGCGCGCCGCGGACGAGCGTGCCGCCGCCGTCGGCCGATGCCATCGCAGCCGTCATCGTCATGCTGATCGCTTCGGTCGCTTGCATGTTCCTCATCGACACCGCGGCCAGCGCCTGGGCGCGCACTTTGCCGCAGTGGTTCGAAGATGTGTTCGAGCGGATCACCGATCTCGGCCTGGGCGGTTGGTTCCTGTATCCGTTCGGATTGATCCTATTGGGCCTCGCCGCCGTGACTTCGCCGCGGCTGACACGCCTGACCCAAGGCGTGCTGGCGATGCTCACGGTGCGGTTCGGGTTTCTGTTTCTGGCGATCGGCGTGCCGGGCCTGTTCGTCACCATCGTCAAACGCCTGATCGGCCGGGCGCGACCCTATGTCGGCAGTCCAGACAATCCCTTCGTCTATCGGCCGTTCGTCTGGGCGCCCGAATATGCCAGCATGCCGTCCGGCCACGCCACGACGGCGGCGTCGGCGGCAATCGCGATCGGTGCACTGTGGCCGGCAAGCCGCCCGGTGATGTGGTTTTACGCGCTTGTCATCATGTTCAGCCGTGTCGTCGTGCTGGCGCACCATCCGAGCGACGTCATCGCCGGCGCGGTGGTCGGTGCGGTGGGTGCGCTGTGGGTGCGGCGCGCCTTCGCGGCGCGCGGGCTGTTGTTTTCCGCGATCGATCTGCAGGCCTTTTCCTGGCCTTCGTTCGACCGGGTCAAGGCGGCACTGCGCGAAGCTTTGCGCAAAAAGCCTGGAATTTCGCAGGGTTGAACCCGGTCGGGATGGGCTTTAGAAGCTTTCGGCATGCCGCAGAGCAACGGGCCAGCCAATCCCGCAATTTCCGTCGTCGTGCCGGTGCGCAACGAGGCCGGCAATATCGCGCCGCTGGTCGCCGAGATCGCCGCCGCTTTGCAGGGGCGCGCCTTCGAGATCGTTTATGTCGATGACGGCTCGCAAGACGCCACCGCTGACGAATTGCGCGGCTTGATGGCGCAACACGCGTGGCTGCGGCAGATCCGGCACGCACAATCCTGCGGCCAATCGGCGGCGGTGCGCTCCGGCGTCACCGCGGCACGCGCGCCGATCGTTGTGACGCTCGACGGCGACGGTCAGAACGATCCGGCTTACATTCCCGCGCTGATCGCCGCGCTCGAAGCCGGCGCGCCGCGGTTCGGCCTCATCGCCGGCCAACGCGTGGGGCGAAAAAGCACCGGCTTCAAACGATTGCAGTCGCGCATCGCCAATGGCGTGCGCAGCGCGGTACTGAAAGACGGCACGCGCGATACCGGCTGCGGCCTAAAGGCGTTCCCGCGCGAGGTGTTTTTGGCGCTGCCGTATTTCGACGGCCTGCATCGCTTCCTGCCGGCGCTGGTCCGGCGCGACGGTTTTAGCGTCGGCTATGTCGACGTGGTCGATCGGCCGCGCCGGCACGGCACGTCGAATTACGGTTTCTTCGACCGGCTGTGGATCGGCATTCTCGATCTCGCCGGCGTGTGGTGGCTCGTCCGGCGCAAAAAGCGCAGTCCCCAATCTGAGGAGATAACCCTTGCTCGTTGATCTGTCGCGCGCGGTGGGCGCCTACCTGCAAGACGTTTTCATCACCAAGCTCGATTGGTGGGTGTTTCTGGGTTTTGTCGCCCAGGGCCTCTTCACCATGCGCTTTCTGGTGCAATGGATCGCTTCAGAGCGGGCGGGGCGCAGCATCATCCCGCTCGGTTTCTGGTATTTCTCCATCGCCGGTGGCCTGCTGCTTCTGGTCTATGCGCTCTACCGCAAGGATCCGGTCTTCATCGCCGGCCAAGCCTTCGGCGTCTTCGTCTATCTGCGCAATCTCTATTTCGTCTTGCGCGAGCGGAAAGCAGCGGCTGCGTAAGCGCGCTCAGCCGCCGACCGCCGCCGCGCCGGCGGGGGGAGAACGGCCGTCTTGACTGGCGTCGTTCATGCCGGCGTCTCTCGGCTGCCACAAACTTCGCCCAATACGCCGTTACCTGGGCCATGGACACTTTCGTCAACCCCTTGACCTTGCAGCGCGATCGTTCTCAGATGGCTTTGGGCGGGGAATTGCCTTAAGCGTCCCGGCTGCGGGGCCAATCAAAGCCACTTAGCCAATCTCAAAGCCTCTCATAAGTCACTTGAGCCCGGTAATCGCGCCATCCACGCTGAAAGGCCTGATCATGAAACGTTTAGCTACGGCACTCGCCATTGCAACGGTGCTCGCGTTCGGCATGCAGGCGGCGTGTGCGCAGACGCTCAAAGCGGTCAAGGACCGCGGCCAGCTGGTATGTGGCGCCAATGGCTCATTGGCCGGCTTCGGCATCCCCGATCCGCAAGGCAACTGGACCGGATTTGACGTCGATTTCTGCCGCGCCATCGCGGCGGCGATCTTCAACGATCCGACCAAGGTCAAGTTCGTGCCGCTCACCGCCGCCAATCGCTTCACGGCGCTGCAATCGGGCGAGATCGACGTGCTTGCCCGCAACACCACCTGGACCATGTCGCGCGACACCTCGCTGGGTATCGATTTTGCCGCCGTCAATTACTACGACGGCCAGGGTTTTATGGTGCGCAAGGTGCTCAAAGTGAGCTCGGCGCTCGAGCTCAACGACGCTTCGGTCTGTGTGCAGCAAGGCACCACCACGGAGCTCAACCTCGCTGATTATTTCCGCTCCAATCACATGTCGCTGAAGACGGTGACCTTCGCCACGGTGGACGAGGCGCTCAAGGCCTACGATTCCGGCCGCTGCGATGCTTACACCACCGACTCGTCCGGGCTCTATGGTTCGCGCGTGCTGCTCGCCGATCCGGGCGCCAACATCGTGCTGCCGGAGATCATTTCCAAGGAGCCGCTCTCGCCCGCAGTGCGCCAGGGCGACGACGCCTGGGAAGACGTCGTGCGCTGGACCCATCATGCGATGGTCGACGCCGAGGAGCTTGGCGTCAACAAGAACAACGTCGACGATCAGAAGAACTCGACCAATCCGGAAATCCGCCGCCTGCTCGGTCTCGAAGGCCAGTTCGGTGAAGCGATGGGGCTGACCAACGACTGGGCCTATCGCATCATCAAGGCGGTCGGCAATTACGGTGAAGTTTTTGAGCGCAATGTCGGCCAGGGCTCGTCGCTGAAGATCGCGCGCGGGCTCAACGCGCTGTGGACCAAGGGCGGCCTGCAATACGGCCTGCCCGTTCGCTGAAGGTTACGTCGCTTGACCGGGTGTTGCCGCCGCCACGGGCCGGCCCATGGCTGATATTGCGCGGGCCGATATGGCGCGACCACGCCGGCGTTTTTCGCAGGGTTTTGGCAACGTGGCGCTGCAGGTGGTGCTGCTGGTCATCGTCGTCGGACTTGCCGTCGCCGCCGCCCACAATGCCGCGCAAAACCTGGCGCGTGCCAATATCGCCCACGGGTTTGGCTTCTGGAACAACACCGCCGGCTTCGACATCAGCCAGACGCTGATCGACTATTCGTCGAGCACCTCGACATTCGGCCGCGCATTCTGGGTCGGTCTACTCAACACGTTGCTGGTCGCCGGCATCGGCTGCCTGCTGGCGACCATTTTGGGCTTCATCATCGGCGTCGCGCGGCTGTCGCCAAACTGGCTGGTGTCGCGACTGGCCGGCGGGTATGTCGAGCTCATTCGCAATATCCCGCTGCTTCTGCAAATCCTGTTCTGGTACAACGCCGTTCTGAAATCGCTGCCGGAATTACGCGGCAGCGTCGCCTTGCCGTTTGGCGGCTTCCTCAACAATCGCGGTCTGTTCCTGCCGCGGCCGGTTTTTGCGCCGGATTTCGGCGCCGTCGTCATTGCATTCGCGATCGGAATCGTTGCTGCGATCGGCCTATATTTTTGGGCGCGGCGACGCCAGGAACGCACCGGCCAGCAGGTCCGCATTCTTTGGATGATGCTGACCGCGATCATAGGGCCGCCGCTGGTCGTCTTCATCGTCGCCGGGCGGCCGCTGTCCTTCGGCATTCCCGACATGGGCCGTTTCAATATCCGCGGCGGCCTGGAAATTTTGCCGGAATTCGCGGCGCTCTTGCTGGCGCTGACGATCTATACGGCGGCCTTCATCGCCGAAGTGGTGCGCGCGGGCGTGCTTTCGGTTTCCACGGGCCAGACCGAAGCGGCGCAAGCGCTCGGCTTGCGCTCGGGAACGATCTTGCGTCTCGTCGTCGTGCCGCAGGCGATGCGGGTCATCATCCCGCCGCTGACCAGCCAATACCTCAACCTGACCAAGAATTCCTCGCTCGCCGTGGTCATCGGCTATCCCGATCTGGTCCAGGTTTTTGCCGGCACCGTTTTGAACATCACCGGCCAGGCTGTCGAGGTGATCGCCATCACCATGGCGGTGTATCTCGCGATCAGCCTGTTCACCTCGTTGGCGATGAATCTCTACGGGCGCACGGTCGCCATCGTGGAGCGCTGAAACGATGGCCGCGATGTCCGGCACTGCGGTTCAATTCTTGCGCCAGGCGCCGGCGCCGAACCTGCCGCCGCCGGCGTCGCGCGCCGGCATGCTCGGCTGGCTGCGAACCAA
>Ga0208604_1000078_pt1 | contig 14547 bp, 14 predicted proteins | sample MicForSoSWNH22_M_FD_188009 | JGI IMG/M metagenome (GOLD analysis project Ga0208604, IMG submission 188009) | Forest soil microbial communities from Harvard Forest Long Term Ecological Research site in Petersham, Massachusetts, USA - MetaG HF016... | ecosystem: Environmental > Terrestrial > Soil... | reverse complement strand
GTAATGGCTTCTGCCGGCGCACGCCGTTTCCTGCCGACTTTTGTCGGGCTTTCCTCGATCGTGTTGATCTTCGTCGTCGTCGAAATTCTCATCCGCTTAGGCCTGATCAACCGCTTCATCGTGCCGCTGCCCTCCGACGTCGCCAAAAGTTTTGGCCGGGTCATTGTCGAGGAGGATATTTTCCATCGTTTCCTGCTCACCGGCTGGGAGTGCCTGGCCGCGGGCGTGTTGCTCACCGTGTTCGGCGTCGCCATCGGCGTGTTGCTGCATCAGGTGCCGCTGATGCGCCGCGCTTGCGAGACCTGGGTCGCGGCCATGGCCTCGGCGCCGCTGGTGCTGGCCTATCCGCTGTTCCTGGTGCTGTTTGGCAGGAGCGCGCTGACCATCATCATGTTGGCCTTCGTCGCCGGGCTGGCGCCGGTCATCCTCAAGACCATCGAGGGGTTGTCGACGACGCGGCGCGTGCTGCTCAATGTCGGACGAAGTTTCAAGCTCACGCCGGCGCAGCAGTTCTGGAAGATCTACTTCCCCTCGGCATTGCCGACCATCTTTGTCGGCATCCGGCTGGGCTTGATCTTCGCTCTGATCAACGTGGTCGGCGTCGAGTTCTTGATCAATTTCGGCGGGCTCGGCCATCTCATCAACGAGCTCGCCGAGCGCTACGATCTCGCCGGCACCTATGCGGCGATCTGTTTCGTCGTCCTGGTCAGCATTTTGTTTTTCATGGCAACGGAAAGGGCCGAGCGATGGCTGACATCGACCGCCTGAGCCGCGCGCGGGGCGCCGCGCCGTGGCTGACGCCGGTGACGCTGGTGCGCGTCGTCATCGTGCTGTCGGTTCTGGTCGTCTGGCAGGTCATGGCGGTTTCGGGCTGGTTCTACGGCGACGTCGTGCCGTCGTTGCAGATCGTCACCGTGGCGCTGGTCAAGCTCATTTCCAGCGGCGACTTTTATTGGAACCTGTGGGCGACGCTGCAGGAGGTTGCCGTCGGTCTCGGCATCGGCGGCATTTTGGGCATCGTCGCCGGCCTTGTGGTCGGCGCCAATAAATTCCTCGCCAAGGCGTTCGAGCCGTACCTGTACTATCTCGGCCCGACGCCGAAGATCATCTTCTTTCCGATCATGATCATGTGGTTCGGCACCGGCTTTGGCTCCAAGATCGCCATGGGCACGGTGTCCTGCTTCTTCCCGATCGCGCTCAACGTCGCCGCCGGCATGCGTCAGATCGATCAGGTGCTGATCCGGGTCGGCCAAAGCTTTCGCGCCAATCCCTGGCAAATGGCGCTGAAAATCTATCTCCCCGCCATGCGCCACCCGATCATCAACGGACTACGGCTCGGGCTCGGCGTGGCCCTGATTGGCACGCTGCTCGCCGAGACCAAAATCTCCAACCGCGGCATCGGCTTCATGGTGATCGACGCCTATACCAAGTTCGACATGCCGCGCATGTACGCCATCCTCATCGTGCTGTTCGTGCTGGCGATCGGCGCTAATACGCTGGTTGCGCGCTTGGGCGGCCTCGACGACATCAAGCAAAAGTAATGGCGATGCGACATTCGAAAGTATCCTCGCGGCGATCAACGCTCTTTCACCTCTCCCCAGAGGGGAGAGCGTAGGCGTCCTTCGGACGCCGTTCTTATGGTAAGAACGCCGATCCGAAGGATCGGCTATGCGAGCAAAGCGAGCGAGGGTGAGGGGGTTCGGACGGTGCAGTCTAATCTCCAGCATCCGAACCCCCTCACCCCAACCCTCTCCCCTACGGGGAGAGGGAGCTTGCATGCGCGAGCTGCGCCTCCGAGAATTCTCGTAATGTCCCATTAAGGGAGGACACCATGAACGAAGCAGTCCCGCTCAAGACCTTGAAGACGCAACCGCTCAATCTGCCGAAGAACCGCGACGCTTTTTATGGCGGCAAGTGGCACAAGCCGATTTCCGGCCGCTCCATCGACGCCATTAATCCCGGAACGGGCGACTCGCTCGGGCCGGTGGCCGATTGCGGCGCGGCCGATATCGACGCCGCGGTGAATGCCGCCAAGGCCGCCTACCCGGCTTGGCGCGACACGCCGCCGCTCGAACGCGCGCGCATGCTCAAGCGTGTCGCCAATGTGCTGCGCGAGCACGCCGAGGAATTGGCGATGATCGACGCCGCCGATTGCGGCAACCCCTATACCGAGATGGTGCGTGACGCGACGATTGCGGCGGCGCAGATCGAATTCTACGCCGGTCTGGTGACGGAAATGAAAGGCTCGTCGATCCCGATGGGGCCGGGCGTGGTCAATTTCTCGGTGCGCGAGCCGCGTGGCGTCGTCGGCCGCATCATTCCGTTCAACCACCCGTTCATGTTCTGCGCCGGCAAAAGCGGCGCGCCGCTGGCGACCGGCAACACCGTGGTGATGAAGCCACCGGAACAGGCGCCGCTGTCGTCGCTGCGGCTGGCCGAACTGATCGGCGATATTTTGCCGCCGGGCGTGTTCAACGTCGTGCCGGGCGGCCGCGAGGCCGGCGCCGCGCTCGCGTCCCATCCCGGCGTCGCCATGATCGCACTGATCGGCTCGGTGCCAACCGGCCGCGCGGTGATGAAGGCCGCGTCCGACACGCTCAAAGCAGTGATGCTGGAACTCGGCGGCAAGAACGCGCTGATCGCCTATCCGGATGCTGACCCGGACGAGGTTGCCGACGGCGTCATCGGCGGCATGAATTTTACCTGGTGCGGCCAATCCTGCGGCTCGACCAGCCGCGCCTTCATTCACGAGAAGATCTACGAAGCCGTGCTCGCCAAGGTGAAGGCGAAAATCACCCATTACAAGCCCGGCATCGCCACCGACCCGGCGACCACCATGGGCTCGATCATTTCCAAAACTCAGCACGAGCGCATCCTGGGCTTCATCGAAAGCGCCAAGCAGGAAGGCGGCCGCCTGATCTACGGCGGTGGCCGGCCGGCCGATCCGGCGCTGGCGAAAGGCTTTTTCATCGAGCCGACCGTGTTCGCCGACGTGCAGCCGACCATGCGCATCGCGCGCGAGGAGATTTTTGGGCCTGTGCTCTCGGTCTTCAAATGGAGCGACGAGGCCAAAATGCTCGAACAGGTCAACGCCGTTGAATATGGCCTCACCGCCTCGATCTGGACCAACGACCTCTCCACCGCCCACCGCACCGCGGCCGCAGTGCAGGCCGGCTTCGTCTGGATCAACGAGGTGTCAAAACACTTCCTCGGCGCGCCGTTCGGCGGCTTCAAGCAGTCCGGCATCGGCCGCGAGGAATGTTTTGAGGAAATGCTGGCTTATACCCAGGAGAAGAACATCCACGTGCGGCTCAAGCCAGCCAAACCCTGAGTTCCATTGCTTTCGGCTCTTTTGTCGCGCGCGCCTGACGATTGCGCCCGAATACTTCGCTGCCGCGTTGTGTCAGGCTTGGGAAACTGAGCCGACACGGAACTTTTGCAGTTCCATCGCGGGGCGAGCGGGGCGATATGAAACGGCGCGACTTCATCACGCTCGTTGGCGGCGCGGCGGCGTGGCCGATCGCCGCGCGCGCGCAACAGGCGCCGATGCCGGTTGTCGGGTTCGTGCGCAGCACGTCGCTCGCCCCATTTCAGAACCTTGTTGTCGCCTTTGGCCAGGGTCTGAAGGAAGCAGGCTTCGTCGCGGGGCAGAACGTCGCCGTCGAATATCGCTATGCGGAGAATCAAAGAGATCGCCTGCCGGCGCTGGTGGCGGAATTACTTGGCATCCCGGTCGCCGTGCTGGTGGTGAACAGCAGTGCGGCGGCCGCGGCTAAGGCGGCAACGACGACGGTGCCGATCGTCGTCGTGGCCGGCGCCGATCCGGTCAAGGACGGCCTCGTCGCCAGCCTCAACCGGCCGGGTGGCAACATCACTGGCGTGTCGTGGCTCGGCGCCCAGATCGGGGCGAAACGACTGGAACTGCTGCGCCAGATCGTTCCCAAGACGACGACGATTGGCATGCTCGAGGACCTCAGCAGTCCGGGAACCGAGGCGGAGCGAACAGACGTGCAGGCCGCGGCCCAGGCGATCGGTCTGCAACTCATCATTATCGACGTCAACAACGACCGCGACATCGAGACGGCCATCGCCTCCTTCGTTCAACGCGGGGCCGGCGCGCTGCTGGTCGGCGCCGGCGCATTCGTGACCTCGAAGCGGGAAAGTATCGCCGTACTGGCGGCGCGCCATGCCATCCCGGCGATGTACGTGGAGCGCGAGGGAGCCGTGGCCGGCGGGCTGATGAGCTATGGGCCCAGCCAGGGCGAGGCCTACCGCCAAGCGGCCATCTATGCCGGGCGGATTCTCAAGGGTGAGAAGCCCGCCGACCTGCCGATCATGCAGTCCACCAAATTCGAATTCGTGCTCAACCTCAAGACCGCCAAGACGCTCGGCCTCACAGTGCCCATGATCGTGCAAATGACCGCCGACGAGGTGATCGAATGAGGCGGCGCGAGTTCATCGCTGCTCTCGGCGGCGCCGCAGCGTGGCCATTCGCCGCGCGCGCGCAGCAGCCGGCGCTGCCAGTGGTCGGTTTTCTCCGCGCCGATACGCCGGAAGTGGGCGTCGATGTGGCGGCGGCGTTCCGCAAAGGCCTGAGCGAAATGGGCTTCGTCGAAGGCAGGAACCTGACGATCGAATATCGCTGGGCGCAGAACGATCGCGATCGAATGTCCGGATTGGCGGCCGATCTGATCCGCCGCAAGGTTGACGTCATTGCCACGCCAGGAAGCGCGGTGGGCGCGCTCGCGGCCAAAGCGCTGACCACGACCATTCCCATCGTGTTCGCGACCGGCGGCGATCCGGTCGAACTCGGCCTGGTGGAGAGCCTCAGCCGGCCGGGCGCCAATGTGACCGGATTCACCGACATGAACAGCGATCTCGCTGCCAAGGCGCTTGGTCTCCTGCACGAACTACTTCCCGGAGCGGCGCGCTTTGGCGTGCTGGTCACAAGGACCTATCCGTTTGTCGATCGCGTAACCAAGGACGCGCAATCGGCGGCTGCGGCCATCGGGGGACGAGTGGACGTTGTTTTCGGCGACGCCGATCGTGCAATCGACGAGACCTTTGTGGAGCTTGGACAAAAACGGGTCGAAGCAATCCTGGTTCCCGACGACGTGGTCCTCGCCGGCCGGCGGACCCAAATCCTCACGCCGGCCGCACGGCACGCGGTGCCTGCGATCTATTTCGCTCGCGCGTGGGCCGATGCCGGCGGTCTGATGAGCTACGGGCCGCTCGTGAATGAGCAAGCCCGCCAAGCCGGCATCTATACCGGGCGCATCCTCAAAGGCGAGAAACCCTCCGATCTGCCGGTGGCGCGGGCGACCCGGTTCGAACTCATCATCAACCTCGCGACCGCTAGAGCGATCAGCGTCGCGGTGCCGCCGACGCTGCTCGCGCGCGCCGACGAGGTGATCGAATGAGGCGGCGCGAGTTCATTGCGCTGATCGGCGGCGCGGCGTCGTGGCCGCTTGCGGCCCGGGCGCAGCAAGCGGCCATGCCGGTGATCGGGTTTCTCGACCCCAAGTCGGCGGGTGCGTCCGCGCACTATGTGTCCGCGCTTCGCCAAGGTTTGAAAGAAGGCGGCTATATCGAGGGCCAGAATATTGCGATCGAGTTCCGCTGGGCAGAGGGTCGAAGTGATCAATTGCCCGCAATGGCGGCCGATCTCGTGCGTCGCCAGGTGGCCGTGATCGCCGCAATCTCCCCCGATGCTGCTGTAGCAGCAAAATCAGCCACGACGACGATTCCAATCGTCTTCCAGAGCGGTTCCGACCCGGTCGAGCTTGGTCTCGTCGCCAGCCTCAACCGGCCCGGCGGCACCATCACGGGCATCAGCCGGTTGGCGACCGAGCTTGCACCAAAACTCCTGGAATTGCTGCACGAGGCGGCGCCTAACGCCGATAACATCGCATTTCTCATGAACCCGGCGAGTGTGAATGCCGAGGTCAAGACGTGCGAGGCGCAGGCGGCAGCGCATTCACTCGGTCTAAAACAGCTTGTGATTTTGACTGCCGGAACCGCTGCCGAGATCGATACAGCCTTCGCTACCATGGCCGAGCGCCAAGCCAATGCCCTTTTGATCGGCCAAGCTGTTTTCTTCAACAACCAAGTCGAACAACTTGCCGCTTTGGCGCTTCGCAACAAAGTGCCGGCAATTTATTCGTTGCGTGAATTCGCCGCAGCGGGCGGCCTGATGAGTTACGGCGCCAGTCTCGCGGATCAATATCGTCTGGTTGGGGTCTATGTCAGCCGCATTCTCAAGGGCGAGAGGCCGGCGAATCTGCCGGTTCAGCAGGCAACGAAAGTCGAGCTAGTCATCAACCTCAAGACCGCCAAGGCGCTCGGTCTCACGGTCCCGCTTTCGCTGCTCGGCCGCGCCGACGAGGTGATCGAATGAGGCGGCGCGACTTCGTCACGCTTATTGGCGGCGCTACTGCAGCCGCGTGGCCGTTCGCGGCGCGCGGGCAGCAGAACATGCCGGTGGTCGGTTTCCTCAACAGCGCGGCGGCTGGCCCGCTTGCGCCGTTGACGCGCGCGTTCATCGACGGTCTGCGCGACGGTGGATTTGTCGATGGACGCAACGCCACAATCGAGTACCGCTGGGCGGAGGGCCGCGCCGACCGGCTGCCTGCCTTGGTGGCCGATCTCATCGACCGCAAACCGGTCGTCATCGTCGCCAACGCCAACGCCGCGCTGGTGGCTAAGCAAGCGACCACCACGATTGCGATCGTGTTCCTCAGCGGCACCGATCCGGTCAGGGCCGGACTCGTCAACAGCCTGAACCGGCCCGAAGGCAACCTCACCGGCGTGGCCTTCTTCACCGGTCAGACCGGCACGAAGCGGATGGAACTGCTGCAACAGCTGGTGCCGCACGACGGCAAGATCGGCGTGCTGCTCGACGCCAATCAATCCGATCTCGCCGATCAATTGCGCGATGCCGAGGCAGCCGTGCGCGGCGGCCCTCACGCAATCGAGGTCGCAAATGTTGCGGGTGCCGATGACTTCGATCGCGCCTTTGAGCAAATTGCCAAGGCGGGCGGACGCGCGGTTCTCGTCGGCAACAGCCCATTCTTCACCGGCCAGCGGCAAAAGATCGTCGCGCTCGCGGCAAGCCATGCGCTGCCCGCGAGTTACACGCAGCGCGAATATACCGAGGCCGGCGGACTGATGAGCTACGGTCCGAACGTCGCCGCCGCGTTTCATCAAGTTGGCGTCTATACCGCGCGGATCCTCAAGGGTGAAAAGCCGGCCGACCTCCCGGTCGATCAGGCGACCCGGTTTGAGTTCGTCCTCAACCTGAAGACCGCGAAAGCGCTCGGTCTCGAAATTCCGCCAACGCTGCTGGCGCTCGCCGACGAGGTGATCGAATGAAACGGCGCGAGTTCATGACGCTTATCGGCGCGGCGGCGGCAGCATGTCCGCTTCGCGCCCGCGCGCAGCCGGCAATGCCGGTGGTGGGCTTTCTTAGCAATCTAACGTCGGAAGGAGGCGCCGACGTGCTGCAGGCGGTGCGGCGGGGTCTGGCCGAGACCGGCTACGTCGAGGGCCGCAATGTCGTGATCGATTCGCGCTGGGGGGATGAGCACAATGAGCGGCTGCCGGCGTTGGCGGCCGATCTGATCCGCCGCGAGGTCGCCGTCATCGTCGCAAGTGGCGTCTCTGTGACAGCGGCGGTGAAGGCGACAAACCCGTCGATTCCGGTTGTCTTCAACGTCGGGAGCGATCCGGTTCGCAGCGGATTTGTTGCGAGCCTCAGCCATCCTGGCGGCACTCTGACCGGTGTCGCCAACCTGAACGTGGCACTGGAGCCAAAGCGGCTGGAAATGCTGCACCAGGCGGTCCCGGCGGCAACAGCCTTTGGGCTTCTCGTCAATCCGTCCAACCCTGTGGTTGAGACTCTCCCGAAAGAAGTCGAGGCCGCAGCCCACACCCTCGGCGTTCACCTCCACGTCATGCCGGTGCGGACCGAAGCGGACATCGTCGCCGGCTTCGCAACTTTGAAGGAACGGGGCGCAGGCGGACTGGTGATCGCTAATGATGGGTTGTTCATAGGCCGCCGCGAACAGCTCGGCGCGCTGAGCTTCCGCCTGCGCATGCCCACGGTCTTCCAGTTTCGCGAGTTCGCCGCGGCCGGCGGCCTGATAAGCTACGGTGGCAGCGTCACCGAGCCTTATCGTCTGGTCGGCATTTATGTCGGCCGCATTCTCAAGGGCGAGAAGCCAGCAGATTTGCCGGTGCAGCAATCCACCAAGGTCGACCTTTACGTCAACCTCAAGACGGCCAGCGCGCTTGGCATCACCTTTCCGCTTACGTTGCTCGGCCGCGCCGACGAGGTGATCGAGTAGCGCGTGCGTATTTCGCGGTTCACAACGGCCGCCAAATAGCGCAACATGAAGGCGGGAGATGTCCCGTCCGCTCCAACGATCCAATCAAACCGGACGGCGTCGTGGGACGCCGAGCCGTGGGGAGTGAAGCCATGAGGAAACGTCAAAGCGGCGGCGCGCCGCCGCTCGAATTCGTCGCCGGCAACGGCCTGTTGCACCGCCGCGCCTTGCTCCAGAGCGGCGTCATGTTCGCCGGAGCGCTGGGCAGCGGCGCTTCGCTCACCAACGCCGCCGCGGAACCGCTCACCGAGCCGGAGTGGAGCCTTTATCCGGGCGCCGTCACGCCGGTGCTGCAGACACCGTCCAAATACGAAAAAGACGTGGTGCGCACGCTCAGCAATCCGAAAGGCGACGCGCGGACGCAACATGCGCGCGCGCCGCTGCAAAAGCTCAACGGCACGGTCACGCCGAATGCGCTGCATTTCACCATCAACCATTCCGGCATTCCCGACATCGATCCCGAAAAACACGTGCTGGTCATCCACGGCATGGTCAAGCAGCCGCTGGAATTCACCATCGACGCGCTGATGCGTTACCCGATGGTGACGCGCAAGCATTTCGTCGAGTGCGGCGGCAACAGCGCGCCGATGTTCTCGCCGGAACCGATCCAGGCGCCGCTGCAGGCGCTGCATGGATTGGTGTCGTGCGCGGAATGGACCGGCGTGCCGGTGTCGACCTTGCTCGACGAGGCCGGCGTCGATCCGAAGGCGAGCTGGATGCTGGCGGAGGGCGCGGATTCGCTCGCGGTCAGCCGCAGCGTGCCGCTGAAAAAGGCCTACGACGACGCCATCGTCGCGCTCTACCAGAACGGCGAGCGCATCATGCCCGGCAACGGCTACCCGATGCGGCTGCTCCTTCCCGGCTACGAAGGCAACATGAACGTGAAATTCTTGCGCCGGCTCAAAATCGTCGATCAGCCGGCCATGACCTATTACGAGTCGCGCAACTACTCGCCGCTGTTGCCCGACGGCAAGGCCTACAAGTTCTATTTCGTCAACGAGGTGAAATCCTTCATCACCCAGCCGTCGTTCGGCTACGCCATGAAGGGACCGGGCTTTTACGAGATTTCCGGCATCGCCTATTCGGGCACCGGGCGCATCGAGAAAGTTCTGGTTTCCGCCGACGGCGGCAAGAGCTGGGGGGACGCTGCGGTGGAAGGCCCGGTCAGCCCGAGAGCGTTCACGCGCTTCGCCATGCCGTGGCGCTGGGATGGCCAGCCGGCGACTTTGACCAGCCGCGCCTGGGACGATTCCGGCGCCGTGCAGCCGCTGCGCGCCGATTTCATCGCCGTGCGCGGCGAGGCCAAGACAGTGCCCAACGTGCTCGGCTTTCCCAACCAGCACTACAACAGCCTTACCGCGTGGGGAATTGCGAGCTCCGGGGAGATCAAGCATGTCTATGTTTAAGCCGCGCGCAACGGCGCTCCTCCTCGCGGTCGCCGTCGCCTCAGCCACGGCGTACGCCGCCGAAAGTCCTCGTCTGGGCAAGCCGGTCAGCGAAGCCGACATAAAGGCCTGGGACATCAGCGTGCTGCCCGACGGCAGCAATTTGCCGCCGGGCAGCGGCACGCCGGCCGAAGGTGCAAAGCTTTATGTCGACAAGGGCTGCAACCAATGCCACGGCGACAACGGCAAGGGCGGCCCAAGCAATATGCTGGTCGGCAATCCGCCGCTGACCATCGACGGCATCACCTCGAACAAGACGATCGCCAATTTCTGGGCCTATCCGACCACGCTGTTCGACTATATCCGCCGCGCCATGCCGTGGCCGACGCCGCATACGCTGACCGACAACGAGGTCTACGCGATCTGCGCTTATCTGTTCGCCGCCAACAATCTGATCCCGCAGGACCAGGCGATGAACGCGCAGACCCTGCCCAAGGTGAAGATGCCGAACCACGACAATTTCATCATAAAATTTCCGGATCGGATTTGAATCTTCATCCTGCCCCGCGATAGCGGGGAACGGGGACCACGCGAAGCGTGGTGGAAGGGGCGCGGGACTCAACGCGACGCCGACGATTTAAGGCGATATCGGCGGCGACGTTGATTTCCTTGCGGCGAAAACAAAGCTTTGAGTCAGGCGCCCCCTCCACCACGGTTCGCCCGCTTCGCGAGCTCCAGTGGTCCCCCTCCCCCGCTATCGCGGGGGCGGAAGATTTACAGCTTGAACGTCTCATACGTCGCCGGGTGAAACAGCTCGTCGACCGCGACTCTGCGGTCCGACAGGCCTTCGGCGTGGTGCTGCGCCAGGAAATAATCCAGCACCTTGCGGTTCGGCTCGACGCCGTATGACCAGAAATCGTGACCCATCAACGCGCGCGCTTCGGCGAGGCGTTCCTCGACGAACGGCAGTGTCACTTTGGTCGCCGAGGTGTCGGACAGTTTCGCCAATCCGGCAAGCTTTGACTGCTCGAAGGCTTTGAGCACCGCGCCGGGCAGCCAGGGATGGCGCTCGGCCAGTTCGCGGCGCACGCCGACCACATGCATGATCGGGAAAAAGCCGGTGCGCTTAAAATAGTCCTTCGCCACCGCGACCGGATCGGGAAACAGCCAGCCGATATGCGGATGGCCGCCTTCGACCAAGGTCGGCGGCCGCGGCGCGATGAAGCCGTCGATGTCGCCGGATTCCAGCAGCGCCGAGATGGTCTTGCCCTCGGGCGCATTGTCGAGCCGTACCCCGGGCGGCAGTTTCACCGTGATCTTTTCCGGCCGGCCGGCGTGCTCGATGCCGCCACGGATCCAATGGATGTCCGAGCGCTTGACGCCAAAATCGTCTTCCAGGAAGGCGCGCGCCCAGACATTGGCGGTGAGCTGATATTCCGGCACGCCGACTTTGCGGCCCTTGAGGTCTTGCGGCTTCTTCACCCGGTCGGTGCGGACATAGACCGAGGTGTGGCGGAAGGCGCGCGACACGAAGGCCGGCACCGCGACATAGGGACAATTGCCCTGCGCCGTCTTCACCGTGTAGCTCGACATCGACAATTCGCAAATGTCGAACTCGGCGGCGCGGAAGGCGCGAAAGAAAATCTCCTCCGGCACGAGCTGCATATAGACCGGATCGACGCCGTCGATCTGCACCGCGCCGTCGATCAGCGCGCGGGTGCGGTCGTAGTCGCCGACCGCGACCGAAAGATTGAGCTTGGCCATGGGAGACAAATTCCTTGCGAGCTAGAGCGAAATCGCTTCTGACCGAAGCGATTTACGCTCTAGCATTTTAGTGGAGCATAATCTTTTCGGAAAACCGGTTTCCGCTTTTCCGGATCATGCTCTAGGAAACCGTAATGCCCTGTTCCGCCGTCGTCACCGTGCCGTTGTCGTCGACCCAGGCGAAAGCGAAGGTGCCGCTCTCCGCCATTTTCACGGTGAACTCGAAATACGGATTGGCGGAGATCGCCGGCTCGAGATCGGCGCGGAACACTTCGTGGCCGTTGAAGGTGCAGACGAAGGAATTGATGATCTCGCGCGGAACGGGCTTGCCGGCGTCGTCCTTGCGGAAGCCTGTCTCCATGACATGCGATATCAGCGTCTTGATCTGGATGATGTCGCCCTTCTTGGCTTCGCTCGGAACGCGCAGGCGCGGTTTTTCGGCCATGATGTTTTTTGCCCGGGTTGTTTGTTGCTTCAGCCGCCGCAGCCGCCGACGGTGACCTTGACCACTTTACGGTCGGCGTAAAGCTTGCCGGTCGAGGTTTTGGCCAGCACGGTGACGGTGCCGGTGCCGCCGAGGCGGATGCGGGTCGCGGCTTCGGCGCGCCCGGACATCGGCGTCAGATGAAATCGGACGATGCCGGGATTGGGATTGGCATCGCCGATGACGCGGATCTCGCTGACGTAATCGTCCGCCGTCATCGGACTGTCGACCTTGATCGCCAACGGCACGGTGTTGCCGTTCTCGGCGATCTCGGGGAGATCGATGCTGATCTTGCCGCTCTCGGCCGCTTTGCCGCCGGTGAATTTTGCGATCTCGGCATCCGCTTCCGCTGGTGTCGCCACGCTGTCGTCGACGGAGACGAGGGTGAGCATCATTCCGGCGCCGAGCATTAACGCGCCGCGGCGGGTCAGTGAGGACATTGCAGGGTATACTCCTTAAGTCACGGGCACTTAAGCATATGTCGTTGTTAATTCAAGCGGAATGCTCGAGACGGCAATTCAGCGTCTGGCCAATAGCTTACGACACGAAGCAGTTCTATAAGAGTGCGGGCCACGAGGTGCTTTATGCTGCGAATTGAGAGCGAGCAAGAAGAAGACGGCCGCTGGATCGCCGAGGTGCCCGCATTGCCCGGCGTCTTGGCCTATGGCGAGACCAGAACCGAAGCGGATGCAAAGGTCAAAGCACTCGCACTGCGGGTCATCGCCGATCGGCTTGAAAACGGCGGGCAATTGCCGCACGAACTTGCCGGCGTTTTTGAAACCGTATGAGTCAGTGGCCAATTGCTAAAGCACAACGCGTTCTTGCTGCCCCGTTGCGACGGGGCCGGCGAGCGGCGGTGGGGCCAACATGAAATACTGCGACCTATTCCGTCACGCCCGCTTATTTGAGTTGCGTGAACAGGGGCGCCGGCAAGATCAACACTTTTTCGGCGGACTGGAGGCGATGCGCGGCGTGGCTGCGCTGATTGTCGCGCTGATGCATATGCCGCCCTTGGTGAGAGAGCAGTATGTTCCGGGCCTCATCGAGAACGGCTACTTGATGGTGCCGTTTTTCTTCGTGCTTTCCGGCTTCGTGATCCACTTGAACTATTTTGAATTTATCAGAGACGGCCGCGGACTCTCCCGCTTTATGTTCCTGCGCCTTGGTCGGCTCTACCCTGTGCACTTCGTCTTTCTGCTGCTATGGCTCGGCGTCGAGGTCGCACGCTATATCGCCGCCCGGCACTATGGTGTTCACGCGCCGGTCACTCAGCCGTTCCGCGAGAACAGCCCGACCGCGTTCATAGAACATCTTTTTTGGTGCAGGCGCTTGGCTTCTCCAACGCCTCGACCTTCAATGTTCCGAGCTGGAGCATCAGCGTTGAGTTTTATACCTATTTCCTGTTCGCGCTTTCCGTGCTTTTTGCGCGCCGACTGTTCTTGCCACTCGCCCTTGCAATCGTCTGCGCAGGACTTGTGCTGTTCGGCGCGCAGCTAACCGGAGATTTTGGGCCGCTAGTGCATTGCATCACTGGTTTTTTCATCGGGTGCCTGATCTCGATCGCCTCGGAACGTGCTCGCCCAACACCGCTGGCGTCGGCAATCACCGTGATATCATTCCTCTCTATATTGATGATCCGGCCGCTCCCTGCCGCTTGGTTTGTGATCTATCCGCTGTCGGCTGCTTTGGTGTTCTCGCTTTTGAACGAGAGCGGCATCGTGACAAAGGCGCTGATGCTCTCACCGCTGCGTTGGCTTGGCAGAATTTCCTACTCGCTCTATATGTCGCATGCGCTCGTTTTTTGGTGCGCCAGCATGGTGCTTGCCAAGCTTATCGGTGCGGACCTCTCGCTGCCCGCCGAAGCGCGCTACCAGAGCATCAGCCCCGTTGAAGCCGCAACGGCTTACGTTGTAATCCTCGGCCTCGCCCTCATGACTGCCGCTGCCACCTATCGGTGGGTCGAAGCACCCGGCCGGCGATGGTCGCGGGCACAGATAATATTTCGCCCGCAGCTGGCGCGCTGATTCCATGCCTAGCCATTGGCAAAGATTCCTTACTCCGGACGATCTCTAACTAATCAGCTGGGCCATTTACCGCCCCGCAAAAGGCTCCGCCAGCGCGATATCGGTCAGCCGGAACTGCACGCGTTCCTCGCCCTGCCAGCGGTCGATCGCGAAGGAGCCGGCGGCGTGGACCTGCCGGCCGCGGTTTTGCAGGAGCGCGGTGCCGAGCTTTTGGCCGGCGGCGCGAAACGCGATGGCGTTGACGGCGGCGCCGTCGGCGGATTTGAAGCGCACGCGCATGTGCGCTTGGCCGACTTCCTCCGCATAGGTCACGGTATGCGCCGGCAGTGCGATGACCGGCTCGGGATTGCCGGAACCGAACGGCCCGGCGCGCTCGATCGTGGCGACGAGATCGAGATTGACGCCGGCTGCGCTGACTGCGCCGTCGATCATCAGGCCGCTTGCGCGGCGCGCGGTGGCGACATCGGCACTCAGCGCCGTTTCAAGGAACGCGCGCAGTTGCGCCA
>Ga0208604_1000077_pt1 | contig 14594 bp, 11 predicted proteins | sample MicForSoSWNH22_M_FD_188009 | JGI IMG/M metagenome (GOLD analysis project Ga0208604, IMG submission 188009) | Forest soil microbial communities from Harvard Forest Long Term Ecological Research site in Petersham, Massachusetts, USA - MetaG HF016... | ecosystem: Environmental > Terrestrial > Soil... | reverse complement strand
CATGCTGTTCGATCGCGTCATGTCCTGGCAGCCCGATGTTGTGCACATCAACGGCTGGGCCTGGCTGTCGCATCTGCAATTGTTGCATGGGCTGAAAAGGCGCGGCGTGCCCACGCTGTTCTTCGGCGACTCGCACTTGTTGGACGGCAAAGCCAATGGGCCGCGCTGGTGGATCAAATCGGCTGTGCTGCGCCGGGTCTATTCTTGGCCGACCGCGTGCCTGTTCGCGGGTTCGGCCAACCGCGCCTATTTCGAGACTTTCGGCGTGCCGCCGCAACGGCTTTATCCCTGTCCGCATGCGATCGACGTGGGCAGGTTCGCCGAGCCTGCCGCGCAACGGGAGGAAGCGGCCGCGCGCTGGCGATCCGAGCTTGGCATTGCCGCGGACCGCAAGGTTTTGCTCTATGCCGGAAAGTTCGAGGCGAAAAAGCGCCCGGCGGAATTGATGCAGGCGTTTGCTCAGTTGCCGGATCCTTCCCTCGTGCTGGTGATGGCCGGCTCAGGCGAGCTGCAGGGCGAGATCGATGCGATCGCGGCGGGCGATCCGGCGCGATTTCGCATCCTGCCGTTTCAAAACCAGAGCCGCATGCCGATCGTTTACCGATTGGGCGATATATTTGTCTTGCCGTCGGGATTTGGCGAGAGCTGGGGCCTTGCCGTCAATGAAGCTTTGGCGTGCGGACGACCGGTCATTGTCAGCGACCGCGTCGGCTGTGCGCCCGACACGGTCGATGCATCGTGCGGCCGGATATTTTGCTCGAACGATTGGAGCGAATTCGGCAGAACCGTTGCGGCCATGTTCGGCGATCCCGATAAATTGGCGGATATGCGCCGCGCCGCCGCCGAACGCGCGCGTGCTTTCGACGTCGGCGTCGCCGAGACGACCCTGGTTGCGGCCGTGGATGGCATTCTTCATCAAACCGGGCATGCCCGGCTTATCTCGCAAAGAGGATAATACGTTGCGGCAATCCGGCCCGATCTATCTTCAATATGGCCGCGGCCACCCGCGATGGCGGCTAACGTCACGTCGAAGCTCTGGGAAATGTCCGACAAGGTGAAGGTACTGGTGGAATGGGAGCGAGCTAATGCCTGAGCATCTGGCTGACGAAGACTTTTTGCGACAGTTCAGCAGCCTTTGGCATGGTGGATATTTGGAAGGCGACCCTCGCGATCCGCACGGCGAGAACACTTACGGTGAGTATGGCTATAACAGCGCGATATTCACAACCTACATGGCCTGCATCCGTCCCTATGTCGATGCAAACACGACTGCTCTTGAAATCGGCCCAGGTCGCGGCGCTTGGTCAAAGGTCATTCTCGATCGCGGAGCAAAGCACCTTTACGCGCTCGATGCGGCGTCTGCCGAGCATACGGGCTTTTGGCAATACGTCGGATCGACTGATCGGGCGACTTACATACTTGCGAAAGATTTCAGCCTCGATGGCGTTCCAGACAACTCGATCGATTATTTTTTTTCTTTTGGCGTATTCTGTCATCTCAAGCCTGAGATGAGCGCGGCTTATATCGGCTCGCTTGCGAGGAAGATGAAATCAGGCGCAAATGGATTTTTGCAATTCGGAGACTTTGACAAATATAACCACTGCCTGAAAGATCCGTCTAGCTATGTTTTGCTGCGGGCATTAAAGGGCAAAAGGAGGCTGCTTGCTCGGCTGGCCTATTCGCTTTTGCTTAGGCGACGAATGAACTTCACTCCACTGTCAAAGGATGCAAAGAGCAACCTCTCTGACCCAGAAGGCCGCGGCAGTTGGTATCACTGGAGCACCCAGGATGCATGCGCGACAATCAATGCCTGTGGGTTTGAAATCGTAGAGCCAGACATCAACGTCTTGTCTCGGGACCCTGTTGTGCATTTCCGCGTCGGATCGGCTACCAAGCGCGCATGAGGTCCCCAAACTGTACCACCACCCAAATTCGTGGTTCATGCGCTCCGCGCGGCTTGGATCGGAAGGGTCGTCCCGCGGCCCGGCGGAGCTTGCGCGCAGCTTGATCGGCCGCTCCGCCCATTTGTGGAAGTGGGACGAAAGTTCCCTCGCCGCCCTCGATAAGACCGGATTCGCCAATATTCGTCGCTGCCGCTTCGGCGACTGCAAAAACGGCAAATTTAGTCTGGTCGAGGATGCCGGCCGTTTCTATGATGGCAATGACGGCGTTGAGGAATGCGGCATGGAAGCCATGAAGCCGAGGGGCATTCGTGACATGAGCACTTTCGTGACATGAGCACTTTCGGGACCATTCCGTCGCAGCCGGCGTATTCCGGTTCATTCCGCGCGGTGGATTTAAGGCAGGCCGGAAATCTTCTGCGCCTGATCGCGCTGTTCTTATTGGCGGCAAGCCCGTTTGCGGTCGATCCGATCGCCTATATGTGCATCACCATACCGGTGCTGGTGGCGCCGTTCCTTTGGGTCAGCTCCGGCGCATTCGGCATACCGGTGCTGCCGGTGATCTCAACTTTGTCTTATGTCTACTATGCGCTGCCTTTGCTCTCGGGCAATACGCTTGCGGTCTACCGGCCTGAAGACGTGGTGTGGGCGGCGCTGTCGGTCGGACTGTTTCTGACCGCGGCATCCTTGGCGGCATGGCCATTTTTGGGTGATGGGCGCGGCCGCAAAAAATTGCCGCCCAACCAGATGCCGGGCAAGTCCCGCCTCATCAGGACAAGGTCGGTGAACAACCTTGCCACCAACGACGAGCTGTATCGTCTGATCTTTGTCGGTCTTGCCGCCGGCATCCTGTATCAATTGTTGCTGGCTTCCGGCACCGCGAGCTATCTCGGAACCGCAATCGGCGTCGTTCGTTCCGTCGCAGTGACCTTGGCGTCGCTTGCTTGTTATTTGATGGGCTTTGCCCGCGGCTCGGGCATCTTGACCGGCCGACGATGGTTCGCTGCGCTTGCCGGTTTTCTCCTGGTCACGGCGCTTTCGATGGCCGGTTTGTTTCTTGTCGGCGGCGCGGTCAATATTGCCGCTGCCTTGCTCGGTTACGTGCTGGCGGCAAAGCGAATTCCCTGGATCATGCTGGGAGTGGTTTTCGCGCTCTTGAGCATTCTCAACGCCGGCAAGTTCAACATACGAACTGAATATTGGGATCGGGACAATCAGTCCTTGAAAAATACCTCCGTATCGCAAGTGCCCGGCATGATGGTGGATTGGTTCGCCGCCGGTATCGGCGGAACGGTATCGAAAGCCTTAGGCAGCAGGCAGCCGGAGAGCAGTTCGCTCTTGGAAAGGACTTCGCTGCTGCACATGGTTCTGGCCGTGCAAGAAGCGACGCCGAGCATCATTCCCTACCTCGATGGAGGGACTTACGCTTTGTTGCCGTTGATGCTGGTGCCGCGCTTTTTGGAGCCCGATAAGACCGAAAGCCAAGCCGGCCTCAATCTGTTGAGCGTGCGCTATGGCCGCCAGCGCGCCGAGGATACCTATAAGACGACGCTCGGATGGGGCATGGTCGCTGAGGCCTATGCCAATTTCGGCAATCCCGCCGTCATTGTGGTGGGTGCACTGTTTGGCGCATTTTGCGGAATGCTGATGCGGCTCAGCGCCACGGCCGGGCCATTGTCGCTCGCCATGCTGATCGCAATTGCATCAACGCTTGCGCTTTGCAACCTCGAGCTCGATGTTTCTTCTTTGGTCGTCAGTATGCTGCAGACCTACGGAGGCATTCTGCTGTTCGCCGCGCTGCCGCGCGTTGTCAAGCGTCGGTCGGTGCCGGCCATGACACGTCCCCGATCGCGCGTGCCGTAGCGCTTCGGGCCCGCAAGACTGCGAAGGCAGTAATATTTCAGGTCAAATGCGAATCCTGCACGTCGTGCCGACCTACCTACCGGCGACGCGGTATGGCGGGCCGATTGTCGCGGTGCATAGCTTGTGCCGGGCGCTCGCCGCACGCGGCCATGCCGTCGAAGTCTTCACCACCAGCATCGACGGGCCGCTCGATACGGCAGTGCCGTACGATCGGCCGGTCATGCTGGACGGCGTGAAGGTCCGCTATTTTGCTTCCCGCCGGCTGCGCCGCTTGTCGTACGCGCCGTCATTGATGCAATCGTTGCACGACGAAATATCGGGGGCCGACGTTGTCCATTTGCATTCGGCTTTCCTGTGGCCGACCTGGCGGGCGGCCCGGTTGTCGCACGAGCGGCGCATACCGTATGTCATGTCGCCGCGAGGCATGCTGGTCAAGAAGCTGATCGCGAGCCGCAATCGCTTGATCAAATCCGTATGGATCGCCTTGATCGAACGATCGAACCTGGAGCAGGCGTCGGCGATCCATGCGACATCGGCGATCGAGGCGGAGGAGATTCGAAAGTTCGGCTGGCGGCTGCCACGCATCGCCGTGGTGCCAAACGGGGTCGATGCGATCGAACAAGAAGCGCGCCAAACGCCGCCATCGGCAGACATAGCGGCACTCGCCCGGCAGCAGCCGTTGGTGCTGTTTTTCGGCCGGCTTGCGCAAGTGAAGGGGTTGGACCGGTTGCTGCGCGCCTTCGCCCACACCCAGCGTGGGTCGCTCGCCATTGTCGGCAACGATTACGAAGGACTGGCGACGGGCCTGTCCGAAATGGCCCGCCACCTGAAGATCGATGACCGCGTCCACATCGTGCCGCGCACGATCACGGACGCGGACAAGGAGTGCATGTTTGCAGCGGCGCGCGTGTTCGTCCTGCCGTCCTATTCGGAAAGTTTCGGCAACGTCGTTTTGGAAGCCATGCAGCGCGGCCTGCCGGTGATCGTCACGCCGGAAGTGGGCGCCGCCGAAGTTGTCAAAGAATCAGGCGGCGGGCTCGTTGCCGGCGGCGACGCGCAATCGCTCGGTGCGGCCATCGACAGGCTGACGGAAGACGCCACCCAATCGGCGGCGATGGGGGAGGCCGGCCGCCGCCACGTGAGCGAGCACTACGGCTGGCCCAGCGTCGCCGCGCGGATGGAAGCGCTCTATGGCGAATTGAAAATGGCGCATTAGGACCGGCGTGCGCGACCAGATCACCCCCTTGATCATCACCTACAACGAGGCGCCGAATATCGCGCGCACGTTCGGCAAGCTGTCGTGGGCGAAACGGATCGTCGTCATCGACAGCGGCAGCACGGATGAAACGCTGGACATGCTGCGAAGCTTCCCGCGGGTCGAGGTCATCGCGCATCCGTTCAGCGATTTCGCCAGCCAATGCAATTTCGGCCTCACCCAGGTCGGCACACCATGGGTGCTGTCGCTCGATGCCGATTACGAGCTCAGCGATGCTTTGGTCGAGGAACTCGCCGGGCTGCACGCGCCGGACGGCGTTGCCGGCTATCGGGCGCGGTTCGTCTACCGTATTCACGGCCGCGCCTTGCGCGGCACGCTCTATCCGCCTCGCGTCGTGCTCTACCGCAAGGACAAAGCGCGCTATCGCAATGAAGGTCATGGCCACCGCGTCGCCATCGACGGCGAAATCCTGCCGCTCGCCGGCGTCATCTATCACGACGACCGCAAGCCGCTGGCGCGCTGGTTCGATTCGCAGCGACGTTACGCGCAAGTCGAGGCCCGCTATCTCCTCGAAACGCCGCGCGAAAAGCTCAAGCGCAACGACCGCATTCGCCGCCTGGGCTGGGCGGCGCCGATCGGGGTTCTGCTCTACACGCTCTTTGTCAAAGGCTGCATTTTGGATGGCTGGCCGGGCTGGTATTACGCGCTGCAGCGGCTCTGCGCCGAAACATTGATCGCGCTTGAAGTGCTCGATCGGCGTTTGCGCGGAAGCGAAACGGGAGCATCGGAATGACGGCCGCCATGACCGCATTATCCGAATAACGAAACCGGGCGCATGCGCATCACCATCGTCATCGGCCCGTTTTATCCAATTCCGCCGGTGCTCGGCGGCGCAGTCGAGAAGGTGCATCTGTTGTTGGCCGGCGCCTACCGCGCCGCCGGTCACGAGGTCACGATGATCTCGCGCCGCTATAAGAAATTCGCCGACGACGAAGTCGTCGACGGCATCCGGCATATCCGCATTCGCTCCACCGACCGCTCGTCGAGCCTAGTCGTCAATTTGCTGCTGGATTTCTGCTACGCCGTCCGCGTCGCCTGGGCCTTGCCGCAGGCGGATGTGACGATTACCAACGCGTTTTTCCTGCCGCTGGTTCTGCCGCATCGCCGCGCCGGCAAGATCTACGTCCAGGTCGGGCGCTATCCGAAGGGGCAGATGTGGCTTTATTCCTACGCCGACCGGCTGCAGGCGGTGTCGCAAGCCGTAGGGCAGGCGATGGCGCGGCAGGTGCCTTGGCTCAAGCGCAAGATCGTCGTCATCCCCTATGCGATTCCCGATCTGTATTTTGCCAAGCCTGCGGACCCGCCGCGCGAGTCGGTCGTGCTCTATGTCGGCCGGATCGCCCGAGAAAAGGGTATCGAACTGTTGATTCAAGGATTTGCACGCTTGCATCGGAGTGACTGGCGCCTGCGCATCATCGGGCCGCATGCGGTCACCCAGGGCGGCGACGGCGTCGAATATCTCAATGAACTGCAGGCGCTGGCGCAACGGCTCGGCGTCGGTTGCGAATTTTTGGGCCCGATTTTCGACCAGGACGCCTTGATTCGCGAATATCAACGCGGCGGCGTCTTCGTTTATCCGAGCCTCGCCGAAACCGGCGAGTCGCTCGGACTGGCGCCGCTGGAAGCCATGGCCACTGGCTGCGCTGCGATCGTATCCGACCTGCGCTGCTTTGACGATTTTATCGAAGACGGCGTGACCGGACTGCGGTTCGACCACCGCGGCGCGGATGCCGCGGACGTGCTCGCCGTTCAACTTGCCCGTCTGATCGGCAGCCCGGAATTCCTGCATCAGGTCGCCGCTGCCGGGCGTGACATGGCTGGAAATTTCCGCACTTCGGTCATCGCCCGCCGCATGCTCGACGATTTCGCGTCTTTGCTTGCCAAGCCGGCCAACGGCGAAGGCGTAGCGCCATGACGCCGATCCTGGTGACCGGCGGTGCGGGCTTTATCGGCAGTCACACTTGCAAGGCGCTGCGCACGGCCGGTTTTGATCCGATCAGCTACGACAGCCTCATGCGCGGCAACCAGGAGGCGGTGCAGTGGGGCGCGCTCGAAATCGGCGCGCTCGCCGACGGCGCCCGCTTGCGCGAGGTTTTGACGCGCTATCGGCCGGCCGCCGTCGTGCATTTCGCCGCATTTGCCTACGTGGGCGAATCGAACGCGGACCCATTGCTGTATTATCAAAACAATGTCGGCGGCACGGTGGCGTTGCTCGACGCCATGCGCGACTGTGGCGTCGGCAAAATCGTGTTCTCCTCGAGCTGCGCGGTTTACGGCGTGCCGGCCATCGTGCCGATCGATGAAGATGCACGCTTCGCACCAGTCAATCCCTACGGTGCCACCAAGATGTTCTGCGAGCAGATTCTCAAAGACTGCGCCGCGGCGTTTCCGCTGAATTTCATCGCGCTGCGTTATTTCAATGCCGCGGGCGCCGATCCCGACGGCGACATCGGCGAGTGTCACGTTCCGGAAACCCACGCGATCCCGCTGTTGCTCGAGGCCGCCGCAGGAGGGCGGGGATTTACGATTTTCGGCAACGATTATCCGACCGCCGATGGCACCTGCGTGCGCGATTACGTCCATGTGGCCGATCTTGCCGATGCCCATGTGCGGGCGCTGCGGGCACTGTTGGACGGCGCCGACAGTATGGCGCTCAACCTTGGCACCGGGCGAGGCTGGTCGGTGCGCGAACTGGTCGCCACCGTGCGCGAGGTTACCGGCCGCGACTTTCCGGTTCAATTCGGCCCGCGCCGGCCCGGCGATCCGCCCGCTCTCGTCGCCGATCCGGCGCGCGCGCGCGAAAAGCTCGGCTGGCGGCCGTTGTTTTCCGAGCTTGCGACGCAGGTGTCCCATGCCTGGGCCTGGCGCCAAGGCGGCGGAAAAGCCTGGAAAAGAATGTGCGATTCTAGACAGAGCGGTGTTTAAGCCGATTTGACGATTCCGTCCGGCTCGTTCCTGGCTGGCGCCGCCGCCGCAGCAGCATGCGGCAGCGCGACGACCTCGCCATACGAGCAATCGAGCAATGCGATCGAGATCGCCTTTTCATCGCGGCGATCGCCGGTGGCCGATAACATCCAAATTGTTCTTATAATGATTTTCAGATCGAGCCACAGCGATGCGTGACGGATGTACCAAGCGTCCAGCGCATTTTTTTCATCGGCCGATATCAGCTTCCCGCCGCAAACCTGCGCCCATCCCGTCAATCCCGGCCGCACCATGAGCCGCACTTCGAGATCGTCGGGCTGATCCGCCGGCAATAACGGTCGCGGACCGACCAACGACATATCGCCGGAGATGATATTCCACAGCTGCGGCGTTTCATCGAGGCGCGTCGTTTGCAGGAAATGCCCGATAGCGGACGGTTCCTGCGCCAAGCGCCGTTCCTTGGTTTGCCGGTCGAACAGCGTTTGCAGCGTGCGAAACTTGTAGAGGTAAAGCGGTGCGCCATTGCGTCCGACGCGCTGCTGCCAGAACACGACCGGGATGCCGACGTCGAGCAGGACCAGCACGCAGACGACGACGGCAATCGGCGACAGCACGACGGCCGAGACCAGCGCCAGCACCAGGTCGCCCGCGCGCTTGAGCGCCCAGAACGGGCGATCCAGCGATTTGCCCAAGTCGTATTGCGGAGCCACAGCGACGGCATTGGGGCGGGCGACGACGACGCTCTCCGGCCGGTCCGCGGGGTCCTCGGAGATCAGGCGCTCGGGCAGGATTTGCAGCACGATGTTGAGTTTACGGCATAGACGGTTGACGTCGTCCCAGGAGTCGGGCGCAAGATCCTGCGGCTGGGCCGCCAGCACCACCTTGTCGATCCGCACGCCGTGCATCGCATAGTCGGCGACGATCTTTTCCAGATCGGCCGGCGCGCCGATGATGGGATAGCCGTTGAGCGAGCGGTGTTTCAGCTTCGGCTCGTCGTCCAATATCGCCACGATCCGATAGCGGTCCGGGGCCAGCTCCTCCACCATCTTGGTGAAGAACCAGGCGAGGCGGGACGCCTGGATGATGAGAACGTGATCGACGTCCTTCGCGGCTTGCGACAACGGCGTGTCGCGATAGCTTTGGCGCAGCCGGAACAGAACCCGTCCGCCCAACAGCCCGGCGGCCAGCAGCAGGAAATGCAGGATCGGGATCGAGCGCGGTGCCTCTTCAAGCCGCGTCAACAGAAACGACGCGACGGCGGTCAGCGCCGCGATCAACACGCAGGCTTTGAACAGCTCGAAAGCGTCGCGCAGCGAATAGAAGCGGGAGATCGGCGAGCTGGTCTGAAACCATTGAAAGACCAGCAACGAAACAAAGAATGAGATGACGCAGTAGCGCGTCACGCCGGCCGGCGAATAAATGGTGCCGTCGCGCAGCAAAAATGCGGCCAACGGGCTGATGCCTCCCCACAGCACGTCCAGCACCGCGACCCGCGACGCCAAAGGTGCGTAGGAAGAAGGCTTTTTCAGCCGAAGATTGGCTTTGGCCACAGCGAGTGCCCCAATAGGCGGTCAGCCGCTTCTGGGAGATGCAATAACGTCAACGGGACGTTGCGTCCATCAGATTCGCTATCAGCAACTGGAGAGTTAAATCACTGACGGCCGATGGTTAATCCTGCCGACTGCGCCCAGGCGGGGAAGCGGCGGCGGCGCGCCGCCACAGCCACAGCGGCAGCCGCAACAGCGGATAAAGGAAATGCAGATAGGGCGGCAGCGGCAAGGAAACAACGTCGATAATGCCGACGGAAGCGGTGCGGCACTGGGCGGCAAAGAACGCCCAGCCTTGCCCAAGCAAAAATTGCGTCCAAAAACCGCGCCATGCCGCCGGCGCGTTGCCGCCGCCGCCCTCGCCACGGGTCCGATTCGCTATCGCATCGGCGGCTAGCGCGTAGAGTTTTCTGACCCGCGCCGTTCCTTGCAATTCGGACGCGAGGCTGTCGGGAAGCGGCAGGGCAAAGAGGCGCTGGCACAGCAACAAGGCTTGACCGGAACAGAATCCGGCGCCCTTGGCCTGCGCATGGCGATGCAGTTGCATGACGTCGGTATCGGTCGCCGCAATGAAGGCGTTGAGATCGGCAAGCCACTTCAGCCGCGACCAGGCATGATAGGCGCCGTGAATGCACAGATAGGCGAAAAGATCGTCGCGCGCCAAAGTGCGAACACTCAGGCCATCGGCAACAACGACGTTTTGCGTGGGCGAACCGGCGTGGACCTCGATGAGCAGTTTTGGATTGTCGGCGACGCGCCATTGCAATTCCAACAACGCGCCATTGTCCGGGTGAATGAATGCGACCTCCCGGGAATAGCGCACGACGGCGTGGCGTTGCGTCGCGCTGAGATGGTTTGACGGAAACGAAAGCGCATAGCCGTCACATTCGAGAAGCGCCATGGCGGCAAGGGCGCGATCTGGCGGGATCAAAAGATCGATGTCGCGGGTGTGCTTTACTTTGAGCGAGCCGTAGGCGAGCTGCGCCAGCGCGACGCCCTTCAGGGCGACCGACGGAATCCCCGCCGCGTCCAACAGCTTCTGCAGCCGGCATGTCTCGGTCGCCAACAGCAAATTATTCCGAAAAACCGCTTGCGCGCGCCGCGCCAATTCCGCCGCCGACGCTGCGGGGAGCTGCACGCCCGCAGCCAGCAGCGCGTCGTAAACCAGGCCGGCAACGCGTTGCCGCCGTGCCGCCAGAACGACGGCGTTCCAATCGGCGACCGGCGCGGCGGCGGCCTGGACGGCTGAGTTACGGGATTGTGACGGCGGCCAACGGCAGCAGGCGGCGACGAGCAGAAACTCGGGCGAAGCCAGCACGCCGGCCGCACGCGTTGCGGGGATATCCAGGGCGGGTCGGCTCACGGGATCGCCGGGTGCGTTGCCATGCAACCGGGACCTACCATCCGGGTCCCGCGCCAGCAACCGGCCTTCGCCCGCGCCGCGCGTGAAGGCTGGCAGTCGGCTGCCGCGGGCTACGGCTTGGCAAGCCGGCCCTCTGCCGCCGCTACCACCAAAAGGCGGTTGCGACCGCGCCATGCTCCGGTCAGAATCAAAACTCACTACCGGACTGTGCGAGGCAACGGGGCAAAAACCATGGCGAACAATCCGGCGGCCGAACGCGGGCTCAAATTATTGGAAAAATGTACGCTGTTCGGCGCGCTCGACGACAAGGCGCGCCGCGAACTCGCCGAGCACGCTCATCCCCGCCATTTTGCCACAGGCGACGCGATCTGCCGGATCGACGAGCACGGCGACAGCATGATGGCGGTGGTGCTCGGCGTGGTGCGGATTTCGCTGCCGGTGGTGCGGGGCAAGGAGCTCATCCTCGCCGATCTGCGCGCCGGCGAAATGTTCGGCGAGATCGCGCTGCTCGACGGCAAGCCGCGTTCCGCCAATGCCACCGCGCTCACCAATTGCGAGCTGATGGTTCTGGAGCGCCGCGACGTGCTGCCGTTCCTGGAGCGCAATCCCGCCGCCTGCATGAAGCTGATGGAACTGCTTTGCGCGCGCATTCGCCGCTCCGACGAGCGCATGTCGGACATCGCCTTTTTCGACCTGCCGGCGCGGCTCGCCAAGACGCTGTTGAGCTATCCGGCCCAGGGCCACGGCGCGGCGAAATTGTCGCTGTCGCAGCGCGAACTCGCGGAAATGTCGGGCGGCACCCGCGAGAACGTCAACCGCTGCCTGCGCGACTGGCAGCGCCGCGGCATCCTGGAATTGAAGGACCGCTGGACCATCATCCTCAAGCCCGAGGCGCTGCGCGAGCTGGTGACGTCACCTTAAGGCCTCGCATTCTAGGGCTTGGCATTGCGCCGGCGCGATGCGCGCTAAATTCCTTACCAAGTATTCACTGTGATGCGCGGCACAGACGCTGCCGCCGGCAAAAGTCACCTACACGGCATCGGATGCGCCGCCGGCCAATATGACAACTGCCATGTCGGCCGGCGGCAAACTGGTGGAGGTCACCGATGTCACAATTATTCACGCGCGATGAGCGCTTGATCCTGGTGGATCCCGCGCACGGCCCGCTGCTGCGCAAGGTGACGCAATGGGACCGACTGGTCGCGATATTCACCGATCCCGATCTGGTCGCGATCGTGTTGTTCTGCGCGCTGGGTGCGTTACTGACGGTTGCGTTGATCCATGCCCTTCCCGGATGGGTCGAGGTCATCGCAACGGCCCAGCAAGGCCTCTGACAAACGGCGCCGCGCTTCGGAATGCTTCCGAACGTGGCGCCGTTTTGCTAGCATCAGCACGAGGCCGCCGCCTTCGCTCCGATTGTTCCGACCTTAGGCTGTGCGGTTGGAAACAACATACTGACGTTGTGGATGTTCGCCACAAGCGCGCCTTGCCGGCGGTCAGGGACCGGAACAATTGCTTTGTTGCCGATACTGCGCGACGGTAGCCTCGTATTACTTCCGGCTTGTGTCTTGTCTTGAGTTTTGGTTTTGGGGCTTGGAATGAAATGCCCGAAGTGTCAGCACGAGAACACCGCTAAGGCGAGGTTCTGCGAGGAGTGCGCCGCTCCGCTGACCCGAAGCTGCGGCAATTGCGGCAGCCAAGTCTCCTCTACGGCCAGGTTCTGCCTGCAATGCGGGCATCCGCTCAAGGCGGTCGAAGAGGATCCGCGCTTCGCTTCGCCCAAGAACTACACGCCCCAGCACATCGCCGACAAGATTCTCGTCTCCCGCGCCGCGCTCGAAGGCGAGCGCAAGCTGATCACGGTGCTGTTCGCCGACATCAAAGGCTCGATGGAGGTGATCGCCGACCGTGACCCGGAAGAGGTACAAAAGCTTCTCCACGCGGTGCTCGAGCGCATGATCGAGGCCGTGCACCGCTACGAAGGCACCGTGAACACCGTCATGGGCGACGGCCTGATGGCGTTGTTCGGCGCGCCGCTGGCGCACGAGGATCACGCGGTGCGCGCCTGTTATGCGGCGCTGCGCATGCAGGAGAACATCGCGCGCTTTTCCGACGAGATCCAGCGCAGTTACGGCGTCCCGGTGATGATCCGGATCGGCGTCAACTCAGGCGAGATCGTCATTTCCGGCATCGGCAACGATCTGCACATGGACTACACCGTGGTCGGCCAGACCGCGCATCTGGCCGCGCGCATGGAGCAGATGGCCAAGCCTGGCTCGGTGCTGACGACGGCGGACACCTTGCGGTTGGTGGAAGGTTACCTGGCCGTAAAGCCGCTCGGCGCGCTGCCGGTGAAAGGGCTCGCCCATCCGGTCGACGTCTACGAGGTGACCGGCGCCGGCGCCGCGCGCAGCCGCCTGCAAGCTGCCGCGGTCCGCGGCTTGACGCGTTTCGTCGGCCGCACCGTCGAATTGCAGCACCTGCAACGCGCCCAGCAGCTGGCCGAGCAAGGCCACGGCCAGGTGGTGACGATCGTCGGCCAGGCCGGCGTCGGCAAGTCGCGCCTGGTGCACGAGTTCATTCATTCGCCGCCCACCGCCGCATGGCTGGTCCTGGAATCCAACTCGACGTCATACGGACATGCCACGCCGTATTTGCCGATAACCGAGCTATTGCGGCACTACTTCAAGCTCAATGTCCATGACGGCGTCCAATCGATCCGCGAGAAAGTGTCGGGGAAAATTCTTTCCCTCGACCCGTCCCTCCAGGAGGTGATCCTGCCGGTGCTCGATCTGCTCAATGCGCTCGACGACGACCACCCGTTCCGCGCGCTCGACCCGATCGAGCATCGGCAACAGACCTATCAGGCTGTGATCCGCCTGCTGCTGAGCGAGAGCAAGATCCAGCCGGTAGTCGCGGTGTTCGAGGACATGCCCTGGTACGATTCGCTGTCGATCGGGCTGTTGAACGAACTGGTCGTGCGCGCCCAGGACGCGCGGCTGTTGCTGGTGGTCAGTTGCCGGCCCGAATACAAGGACGAATGGAAAGGCCGGCCGAATTACCGCCAGCTGCGCCTCAATCCGCTCGCCAGCGAAAGTTTTGCCGAACTCCTGCAAGCGCTGCTCGGCTCCGATCCGAGCGTCGAGACCATCAAAAGATTCCTGATCGAGCGCGCCTCCGGCAATCCGTTCTTCGTCGAAGAGATCGTGCGGTCGCTGGTCGATAGCGCGGTGCTCGAAGGCAGCCGCGGCAAATACCGACTGGCGCGGCCGTTCGTGAGCAACGACGTGCCGCCGACGGTGCAGGCGGTGCTGGCCGCGCGCATCGACAAGCTGCCGGCCACCGAAAAGCGCCTGCTGCAGGAAGCGGCCGTGATCGGCCACGATTTTTCCTTCACGCTGCTGCAGGCGATCAGCGGGCTGGCGGAGGACGACCTGCGCGCCCTGCTCGACGATCTGCAGGCGGCCGAATTCCTCTACACCACGCAACTGTTTCCCGACCTGCAATACACCTTCACCCACGCGCTCACCCACGACGTCGCCTATAACGAGCTGTTGCAGCAGCGCCGCCGCGACACTCACGGCCACGTCGTCGAGGCCATGGAAAAGCTCTATGCCGACCGGCTCGGCGAGCACGCCGAGCGGCTCGCCCATCACGCCGTGCGCGGCGAGCTCAAGGACAAGGCGGTGCACTACCTGCACATGGCCGGCGCCAAGGCC
>Ga0208604_1000076_pt1 | contig 14737 bp, 14 predicted proteins | sample MicForSoSWNH22_M_FD_188009 | JGI IMG/M metagenome (GOLD analysis project Ga0208604, IMG submission 188009) | Forest soil microbial communities from Harvard Forest Long Term Ecological Research site in Petersham, Massachusetts, USA - MetaG HF016... | ecosystem: Environmental > Terrestrial > Soil... | reverse complement strand
GGGCGCGGCTCGCTGTCCGGCTCGCCGGCGCGCTTGCAGGTGGTGCACACGTAAACGGTAGGTCCGTTGGTCATCACGCGCGCTCCGCAATCGGTTGATCGAGGCGCTGCCAGCGGAACAGCAGATAAGAGATCGCCCAACTCGCTATGAAAATGCCGACGACCAGATAGCCGAAACCGGCGAGCCCGCTGTTGAGGTCGCCGATAAAATTCCAGAAACGGCCTTCGAGGCCGAGCTTGCCGGCGATCAGGCCGAGCGCCTCGATGCCGCCGATCAACAGCGCGACCACGACGGAGATCGCCGTGATGGTGAGATTGTACCAAATCTTGCGGATCGGATTGAGGAACGCCCAGCCATAGGCGCCGACCATAAGCACGCTGTCGGAGGTATCGACCAGCGTCATGCCGGCGGTGAACAACGCCGGGAAAATCATGATGGTGCCCAGCGTCATGCCGCCGGAGGCTTGGCTCGCGGCGACGGCGAACAGGCTGATCTCGGTCGCGGTGTCGAAGCCGAGCCCGAACAGAAAGCCGATCGGGAACATCTGCCAGCTATGCGACACCATGCGGAACAGCGGTCGAAAAATCCGCGACAGCAACCCGCGGCCGGACAGCAACAGGTTCAGCTCCTGCTCCTCGACCGGCTCACCGCGGCGCGCCCGGATAAAGCTCCGCCAGACGCCGCGCAGGATGACGAGATTGATGGCGGCGATGGTGAGCAGAAAAAATGACGAGGCGCTGGTGCCGATGATGCTGCCGACCTCCTTGAATTCGGCAAAGCGGCCCTGCAGCGCAAACGCCGCCGCCGCGATCGCCGCGACCGCAAGCGCGATGGACAGCGAATGGCCAAGCGAGAAGAACAGGCCGACCGAATACGGCCGCTTGCCCTCTTGCATGAGCTTGCGCACGACGTTGTCGATGGTGGCGATGTGATCGGCGTCGACGGCGTGGCGCAGGCCGAGCACGTAGGCGAGGAAGGCGGTGCCGAGCAGCGTCGGCCGCCCCGCCAAGGCAATCAACGCCCAGATCCAGACCAGCGCGCTCGCCGCCAACAGCGCGATATAGATCGCACTGATCTTGGCGCGCTGATTGGCCGAGGCGTCATCGACCGCCGATTTGAGGAAATTGAGCACGCCAAAAACCTCGCCTAACCTGCCGCCTGTCGCCGGCGCGAGCGAGGACCAAAAGACTTTCGTCTTTTGGATCATCCACCGATACACCCCGACCGATGTTTGTCGCGTCGACACGGCCGATGGCAGGTCTCCTGGCTCGTGGATCGTCGCCTTGCCCTGCCTTCCCGGCGGCAAACGGCCGCCAGTGGCACATCCGGACAAGACTTCCCACTCACAGTTGCGGGGGCAGCTGCGGAATTGGCAGCGCTTTAAGCGTTGCCTCACCGCATTCCCTTTTCGCCCTCTCGTGAGGGACCATCGGTCCGCTAGTGATAGATTTCGATTGGCGGCCCTGTCAATCTGGCCTGCCGGCGTATGAAACCGATCCGTGGGCGTAATGTCGAGCGTGCCAAAACTCACTTTGGTCATTGGGGGCGCCCGTTCGGGCAAAAGCCGCTATGGCGAAAGCGTGATCGCCACATTGCCGCCGCCATGGCGGCCGCCTTGGGTCTATGTGGCGACGGCGGAGGCGCTCGATGCCGAAATGGCCGAGCGCATCGCGGCCCATCGGGCGCGCCGCGCTCCGCAGTGGCGCACCATCGAGGCGCCGCGCGATCTCGCTGCGGCACTCGGCGAATGCGAGACGACGCCGGTCCTGGTCGATTGCCTGACATTGTGGCTCTCCAACCACATGCTGGCGGACGCGGATATCGAGCTGGAAATGGCCCGGCTTGAAGATGCCTTGACGGCGGCAAAGACGCCAACGGTCCTGATCGCGAACGAAGTCGGTTCCGGGATCGTGCCGGATCATCCGCTTGGCCGAAAATTTCGGGATTTGCAGGGCGTGCTCAATCAGCGCATGGCTGCGCGCGCCGATCGCGTGGTTCTGGTCGTTGCCGGGCTGCCGCTGGCCCTGAAGGGCTCGTTGTAAGGAAACGCCATGAGCGAAACAAAGGCCGAAGCCGAGCGCCATCGCGCCAAGATGGCCAAACGCAAGGCGGTGCAAGATGCCGAGGTCGCCGGCAAGACGATCGAGAAGGGCCTTCTCATCGTCCATACTGGAACGGGGAAAGGCAAATCGACGGCGGCGTTCGGGCTGGCGTTGCGCATGCTCGGGCGCGGCCATCGCGTCGGCGTGGTGCAGTTCATCAAGGGCGCCTGGCATTCGGCGGAGCGCGACGCGCTCGCGCAATTCGGCGATCAGGTGGTGTGGCACACTATGGGCGAAGGTTTTACCTGGGAGACGCAGGATCGCGCCCGCGATGTTGCCGCCGCCGAGCGCGCTTGGGCGAAGGCGCAGGAACTGATGGCCGATACCGGCTTCGGTTTGATCGTGCTTGACGAGCTCAACATCGCGCTGCGTTACGATTATCTCGATCTCAATTCCGTCGTCGCTGCGCTCGCCGCGCGCCGTCCGGGTCTGCATGTCGTGGTCACCGGACGCAACGCCAAGCCGGAGCTGGTCGCCGCCGCCGATCTGGTCACCGAGATGACGCTGGTGAAGCATCACTTCGCCGCCGGCGTAAAGGCGCAAGCGGGTATCGAGTATTGAACGATGCCGGCGCGCGCGCTGATGTTTCAGGGTACCGGCTCGGACGTTGGCAAATCGCTGATCGTCGCCGGGCTGGCGCGCGCCCTGACGTTGCGCGGGATAAAAGTCCGCCCGTTCAAGCCGCAGAACATGTCGAACAACGCCGCGGTGACGGTGGACGGCGGTGAGATCGGACGGGCCCAAGCCTTACAGGCGCGCGCGGCGGGCGCGGCGGCCAGCGTGCACATGAATCCCGTGTTGCTGAAGCCACAGAGCGAGATCGGCGCGCAGATCGTTGTGCAGGGCCGCGTCTACGGCAACGCTAAGGCCGCGGCCTACCAGAAATTGAAGCCCGAGCTGCTGCCGTTCGTGCTCGACAGTTATGCACGCATGAAAGCCGAGGCCGACATCGTGCTGATCGAAGGCGCCGGCAGCGCCGCCGAGATCAATCTGCGCGCAAACGATATCGCCAATATGGGCTTTGCGCGCGCCGCCGACGCGCCGGTGGTGCTCGTCGGCGATATCGATCGCGGCGGGGTCATTGCCAGTCTGGTCGGAACCAAGGCGGTGATCGCGCCTGAGGACGCGGCGCTGATCTGCGGCTTCATCGTTAACAAGTTCCGCGGCGATGCCGCGCTGTTTACCGAAGGCATGGCGCACATCGCGCAGCTGACGGGATGGCAGGCGCTCGGCCTGGTGCCGTTCTTTCCAGAGGCGCGGTTATTGCCGGCTGAAGACGCCCTGGCGCTTAATGCCGACCGGCCGGCGAAGACCAATGCGCGCGTACGCATCGCCGTGCCGATCCTGCCGCACATCGCCAATTTCGACGACCTCGATCCGTTGGATGCCGAGCCGACTGTCGAACTCATTCGGGTGCGGCCGGGATCGGCGCTTCCGGGCGACGTCGATCTGATCCTGTTGCCGGGCTCGAAGGCGACCATCGCCGATCTCGAGGCGCTGCGCGCCGCGGGTTTTCATATCGACATCGCGGCACATCGGCGCCGCGGCGGAATGGTGCTCGGCCTGTGCGGCGGGTATCAGATGCTCGGACGCACGGTCGGCGATCCCGACGGCATCGAAGGCCCGCCGGCGACGGTCGATGGCCTTGGCTTTCTCGACGTTGCAACGACGCTGTCGAACGACAAACGCCTCGAACCGGTGTCGGGAACGACCAGCGATGGCGTTTCGTTTTCCGGCTATGAGATGCATATGGGCGTGACCGAAGGACAGGATTGCGCGCGGCCGTTTGCGCGACTCGCTGATGGTTCGCTCGAGGGTGCGATTTCGGCCGATGGCAGCGTCGTCGGTACCTATGTTCATGGCCTGTTTGCTGACGATCGGCAGCGCGCGGCGTGGCTGCAGCGTTTCGGCGCGGGCGCGTCAAATGTCGCTTATGAAAACCTCATCGAGCAGACGCTTGACGCACTGGCCGAACATCTCACCGCGCACATTGATCTCGGTCGCCTGCTCAAATTGGCGCGATGAGGATGCCGGCGATTGCGGCAACGAGCGCGATCAAGATCGCATCGGCGTATCGGTAAAGTGTAAGCGCACGGCGGATGTCGGCGGCGGTTGCGTCGCGGCGGCCGTCGCCCATCGCGGCGTCGTCGACTTTTACCCCGCCATAGACGCGCGGGCCGGCAAGCGAAAGGCCGAGCGCCCCGGCCATCGCCGCTTCCGGATAGCCGGCATTGGGCGAGCGATGGCGGGAAGCGTCGCGCAGCACGGCGCGCCAGGCGGCGGCCGCCGAGGCGGTCTTGTTCAACGCCGCCGCGGCAATGAGGAGAAGCGCCGACAGCCGCGACGCCGGCAGATTGACCAGATCGTCGAGCCGCGCCGCGGCCCAGCCGAAGGCTTCATGGCGCGGCGTGCGGTGGCCGATCATACTGTCGGCGGTATTGATTGCTTTGTAGAGTGCCGCTCCAGGGAGACCGGCGATGGCCATCCAAAACACCGGCGCGACGACAGCGTCGGAAAAATTCTCGGCGAGGCTCTCGATCGCCGCGCGGGCGACGCCGGCGGCGTCGAGTGCGCCGGTATCGCGGCCGACGATCTTGGCGACCGCGGTCCGGCCGGCGATGACGCCGCTTTGTTCGAGCGCGGTAGCGACATCGGCCACGTGCCGGTGCAAGCTACGCTGCCCGATCAGGGTGCTGGCGACGACGGCGACCGCGATCAGTCCGAACGGAAGCCGGAGCAGTTCGCGTTCGACAATGAAAGCAATCGCGCCGACAATGCCGAGGAGCAGCACGACCGCAATAAGCCCAGCGCATCGTCGCCAATTTGCGTCGGCCGTATCGCGATTGAGCAAGCGGTCGAGCGCGGCGATCAGGCGGCCGATCCAGGTCACCGGATGGCCGATCGCGCGCAACAGCGCTTGCGGATAACCGGCGCAGAGCTCGATCATCATGGCCAAAAGGGCGAGTGCGACGGACATCTTTCCCTACAACGATGCGGACGAGCCGCTGCCGCATGGCGGCGACCTGAGCGCGGCACAGCGTCTGTTCGCCGATGCGCCAAAACCTTTCATCGACCTCTCGACCGGGATCAATCCCAATCCTTATCCCCTGCCGCCGCTAGAGGCCGAACTATTTGCCCGCTTGCCGGATGCCGTGGCAACCGCCCGTCTCGCCGCAGCCGCCGCGACATCGTACGGCGCGCCGTCGGCGGCGCATGTGGTGCCGGCGCCGGGGACGCAGATTCTGCTGCCTCTCGTCGCTGGGCTAGTGCGGCCAGGCCGCGCCGCAATTTTATCGCCGACCTATAACGAGCACGCGCGCGCGGCGCGCCTTGCCGGCCATAGCGTCATCGAGACGCGCGAGTCCGCCGCCCTTGGCGATGCCGATCTCGCCATCGTCACCAATCCCAACAGCCCTGACGGCCGGCTCATCGATCGGGAAGCATTGCTCGCTCTTGCCGCAAAGCTGCGGGCCCGCGGCGGCGTCTTGGTGGTCGACGAGGCGTTCATGGAGGTCGGGCCGCCCGGCTTCAGCCTCGCCGGCGATGTGGGCCGCGGCAATCTCATCGTGTTGCGTTCGTTCGGGAAGTTTTTTGGGCTTGCCGGAATTCGGCTCGGTTTCGCGCTGCTCGACCAACCATCCGCGGTCCGGCTTGCGGCTAGGCTCGGACCATGGGCGGTGTCCGGGCCGGCCTTGGCCATCGGTACGGCGGCCTTGGCGGACACGGCGTGGATCGAAGTGACGCGGCAGCGGTTGGTAGAGGCGTCCGGACGGCTCGATGGCATTTTGATCGGCGCCGGTCTCGGCATCCCGGGTGGCACGGCGTTGTTCCGGCTGGTGCGAACGCCGGCGGCGCCCGCGCTGTTCCATCACCTCGGCCGCGCCGGAATTTTGGTGCGCAAATTTCCGGACAACACGACGTGGCTGCGTTTCGGCTTGCCGGCCGGCGAGGAAGAGTGGCAACGCCTGCAAATTGCGATGGATGCCTTCCGCAACAACGGCTAGGCTTTCGCCCATGAGCGCGAATTCGATACCGCAGGTCGAAGGCGCAACGCAGCACTCGACCAGCTTCGATCCGGCATTCCGCGCGCGCTTGCGCGAGCTTCTCATCTGGCGCCGCGATGTCCGGCGTTTCCGGCGCGATCCGTTGCCGAACGGCACCTTGGAATCGTTGATCGATCTTGCCTGCCTCGCGCCATCCGTTGGCTTGAGCCAGCCATGGCGCTTTGTCATCGTCGAGGACGGCTCGACCCGCGCCGCCATCCGGCAGAATTTTGCGACCTGCAACGCGCAAGCGCTTGCCGCGCAAAGCGGTGATCGCGCCGGCCTTTACGCGCAGCTCAAGCTCGCCGGCTTGGACCAGGCGCCCTGTCACTTGGCGGTGTTCGCCGATCGGGCGACGGCGCAAGGTCATGGTCTCGGGCGCCACACCATGCCGGAGATGATCGACTATTCGGCGGTGACGGCGGTGCACACGATCTGGCTCGCCGCACGCGCGCAAGGTATTGGCATGGGCTGGGTCTCGATCCTGGATGCCAAAGCGATTGCGGCACTGCTGGACGTGCCGGCCGACTGGAAATTCATCGGCTATTTCTGTCTCGGCTATCCGCAGGCCGACGACACGATCCCCGAGCTCGAGCAGAGCGGCTGGGAGCGGCGGCGCTTGCCGTCGTCCGTCATCCTCCGGCGTTAACGCTAACGTCATTCCGGCCGAGCGAGCAGCGCGAGCGAGAGCCGGAATCCATAATCACAGAACTCAATGCGTTGGCGCTGCCGCGCAACATTTTGGCGGTGGTGATTATGGATTCCGGGTTCACCGCTTCACGGTGCCCCGGAATGACTCTGTGCCAAATCAGGCCACTTTCGCTGGCATTGGCCTTGCTCCCTGACGGCTGACGCTTGGCGCGTGTCCCGGAACCGGTCTTCCGCGAACGTACGCAAGCTTGGTGAAAAACGGCGCCAGCCCACTGCATCGCAGCGGCGGCGCGTCAGGGAGAGTTAAGGTGTTGATCTTCAACCGTGCCAGATTGCTTTCGGCATCGTGGCGCGCCGCCTATGCGGGCGCCGCGTTGACGCTGCCGCTCGTGACGTTGGCTTACGCCGACACGCTCTATGTCGGCGGTTGCGTTGGAGCGCCGGGCACAGTGAGCTGTGTGCTGCGAGTAGGGCCCGCCGGCGATCCGTATGTCAGGACAGTGCCGCAGCCTGGAAACGAGGCCGATAAGGCGCGCGCCACCGAGCGTGACCAGAAGTGGCTGCAACGGTGCCGGCCGATCGTCGCGCAGGACCGCTACGGCGTTCCTCGCTATCACTATGCCGCGGCAGGCTGCGCCTTCGGCGTCATCGAGTAACGCGAGCATTTTAGTGGAGCATGATCTTTTCGGAAAACCGGTTTCAATCACCGGATCAAGTCCGGTGACAGGCTTTTCCGGATCATGCTCTCAGCGCGCGATGTTGCTCGATTTTGCGGTGTTCTGATTCTGATTTTGCTTGTGCTTGATCGAGGCCGTGGTCATCCCGGGCAGGTACCGCGCGATGATGATGGGATCGAGGTCTTTGTAGGCGGTTTCCGGCAGCCGGTACCAGACCTCGTCGCGGCCGAATAGGGCGATGCCGAGATAGCCGCGAACCGTCAGCGTCTGCCCGTCGGGGCTCAGCGTCATCATGGCGTTGTAGATATTGCCGTCGCGCGGATCGAGGATATTGCCGCCTTCGTAGTACAGGCCATTCGCCTTCATATTCCTGATCAAAGGAATGCCGAGCAGCGGCTGGTCCTTGCGGTCATCCCTGCAGGCCGCACAGGTTTGGTTCGGCGGATCGCCCGGACGCAGGAACAACTTGGCGATCATTCCTTGATAGACGCCGTCGCTCTCGGTGAAGAGAAACCAGCCGACCGACTTGCTGGTTGGCTCATCGATCTTTTGCCACAGCCCAGTCACCATAGGATCCGCAGCAAGCGCGGAATTCGCGGCGGCAACCAACATCAAGAGTCCCGCCAACGCCAGTTTTGCCGATTGCACTGCCAATGCCCTTCTCCATCGTCGAAAGAATCAAGTTCCGCGCATTGATGACCCAGAAATGGTGGCCCGACAATGCGGTGATTTCTGGACCGCCGTCTCCCCCGGGTCGATCCGTTCTGTCGAAGTAAATGCTTGCAAGTTCCGTGGCTTAGCCGAGCAACTGGGGATTGCATGGCGGCGGTAACCGCAATGCCGGGTTCCGCGTTATCCAATCACATGAACCTATCATGACGGCCGCGATACTCTTGTCTAGATTATGCCGGCCAATTGCGTGATCGCGTTTGCAGTCAATGGATTAGTCCGGCCGGGCAGGACCCGGTTTTATGGCGCGCTAGCTCGATGTCTCCCTCCAGTCTGGCTCTGAGCAATTTGCGGGCGATCGTCATTGTGATCGTCTTGGGCTTTCATTCGATGCTGGCCTATCTGGTCTGGGTTCCGATTACCGTATGGCCTTTATCTGGTGCACTATAATTTCGTCGTGTGGCTGCAATATGCGTTGCTGGGCACGACGCTGTTCGCCTTGGTCAAGGCGGCAATCGTGTTCGGCAGTACGCTGGTATTGAGCTGGATCGCGGTCCTCGCCGTACAGCGCATTCCATTCGGCGCGCAATTGATCGGCGCCCCGCGACGCGCGGTCGCAATGTCGTAGCCGCCTTGCGAGACGCGCTCGCGCGACCAAGATAAGATATATCCATATTGCGCCACCGGGGCCGCCGGCCCGGGAAGATTGCCATGATGCGTCTGCGCGCGGTGATCGTGGTTTTGGCCAAGTTGCTTGCAACGCAGTTGCTTGCGACGCAGCTGCTTGCGACGCTCGCCGTGCCGGCGCGGGCTGCCGAACACGCTTTGGTGCTCGATATCGATGGCGCTATCGGTCCCGCCGTCGCCGACTATGTGGTGCGGGAATTGCGCGGCGCAGCACCGAGCGACGTCGCGGTCGTCGTGCTGCGCATGAACACGCCGGGCGGCCTCGATACGTCGATGCGCCAGATCATCAGCGCGATCCTGGCGTCGCCGGTGCCGGTCGTCAGCTATGTGGCGCCGAGCGGCGCGCGCGCCGCCAGCGCCGGCACCTATATCGCCTATGCGAGCGCGCTCGCCGCCATGGCGCCCGGCACCAATATCGGCGCCGCGACCCCGGTTGCGCTCGGCGGCCCGATGCTGCCGGGCGGTAGCGCCGAACAAAAGCAATCGCAGAACAAGACCGACGAATCCGGCGACACCGAAACGCGCAAGGTCGTCAACGACGCCATCGCCTATATCCGCAGCCTCGCCGCGCTCAATGGGCGCAACGCCGATTGGGCCGCCGACGCCGTGCGCTCGGCGGTGAGCCTTCCCGCCGCCGACGCGCTGTCGCTCCATGTCATCGACGTGATTGCCGACGACGTGCCCGATCTGCTGCGCCAGATCGATGGCCGCACCGTGAAGGTCGCCGGCAAGCCGTTGCGCCTGGCAACCGCAGGCCTCGAGGTCGCGACCGTGCCGCCCGACTGGCGCACCGAGCTGCTCGCGCTCGTCACCAATCCCAATGTCGCATTCATTCTCTTGCTGATCGGCGTCTATGGGCTGATCCTCGAATTCTTCAATCCCGGCGCCGTGGCGCCAGGCCTCATCGGCGCCATCAGTCTTTTTGTCGCGCTCTATGCGCTGGCGCTGCTGCCGATCAATTACGCCGGCGCGGCGCTGGTCCTCATCGGCATCGGCCTGATGATCGCCGAGGCCCATATCGGCGCCTTCGGCGCGATCGGCGTCGGTGGGGTCGCCGCCTTCGTCATCGGATCGTTGATGATGTTTCCCTCGCGCGCGCCGGGCTTCGCGTTGTCCTACGCGGTCGTGATCGGCACCGCCATTTGCAGTGCCGCTCTCTTTGTCGTGGCGCTGGCGGCGTTGCTGCGCTCGCGCAAGCGGCCGGTGGTGACCGGCAGCGAAGCGCTGATCGGCGCCGCAGGCGAGGCGGTGTTCTGGCACGGCGGCGAGGGCCGGGTGCGGGTCAAGGGCGAAATTTGGCTGGCGCGCGCCGATGCGCCGCTCGCCGTCGGCACCCATGTCAAAGTTCTCGATCGCGACGGCCTCGTTCTTCGCGTTCAACCGCTCTGACGAACAAGGAGCAAAACCATGTTGTTTGTCTCGCCGATCATCTTCATTGCCGTTTTGGTGCTGATCTTTCTGTGGGCCTCCATTCGTATCCTGCGCGAATACGAGCGCGGCGTCGTCTTTACGCTCGGCCGCTATACCGGAACCAAGGGGCCGGGCCTGTTTCTCCTGGTGCCGTTCATCCAGCAGATGGTGCGCGTCGATCTGCGGGTCATCGTCGACGAAGTGCCGCCGCAGGACGTGATTTCCCGCGACAACGTCTCGGTCAAGGTCTCTGCCGTCATCTATTTCCGCGTCGTCGATCCCGAGCGCGCCATCATCCAGGTCAGCAATTACCTGGTGGCGACCAGCCAGATCGCCCAGACCACGCTGCGCTGGGTGTTGGGCAAGCACGACCTCGACGAGATGCTGGCGGAGCGCGACAAGCTCAATTCCGGCATTCAGGACGTGCTCGACAAGCAGACCGAGGCCTGGGGCATCAAGGTTTCCAATGTCGAGGTCAAACGCATCGACCTCGACGAGAGCATGATCCGCGCCATCGCCCGGCAGGCCGAAGCCGAGCGCGAGCGCCGCGCCAAGATCATCAATGCCGAGGGCGAACAGCAGGCGGCGCAAAAGCTGGTCGAGGCCGCCCGCATCCTGGCCGAGGTGCCGCAGGCGATGCAGCTGCGCTATCTCGGCACGCTGTTCGACATCGCCAGCGAGCGCGGTTCGACGATCGTGTTCCCGTTCCCGGTCGAGCTGGCGAATTTGTTCTCCAACATGGCGGCAAAACGACCATAGGCGCTGCAGCCGCCAGCGAGGGCGGTCGCGGCATCGACGGGACAAATTGCGAAAAGGCCGCGCAATAAGGTTTGAATGCCACGGCGGCGATGTTATGGAATTGGCGGACCTCGCGGCCGGCGGCTCCGTCGCGGCTGCACTCGCACGACAATTCCGTGACAGCCGGGCGTCAAGACATGCGCGTGTTCGTCCCCATTTCGGTCGGCGGCTGGGTCCGGTTGTTCAGCCGGTGGGACATTCTCGCGGTCCTGCTGATCCTCGGGCTCCTGGTGTTCCTCGGCGAAGCAAGCCGTCATCTGTTCGAGCCGCTGGCCGACCTGCAACGCACGCCGCCGTCGCTCGATCCGGCCAATCTGCCCGAATATGCCGCGCGCACGACGCTGCGCATGTTCATCGCCATGGCGCTGTCGCTGCTGTTCACCTTCACCTATGCGACGCTGGCGGCGAAGAACAAGCAGGCCGAGCGCATCCTCGTTCCGCTGCTCGATATTCTCCAGTCGGTGCCGATCTTGGGCTTCATCTCGGTCACCGTCGTGTTCTTCATGGCGCTCGCTCCCGGGCGCGTGCTGGGCGCGGAATTCGCGGCCATCTTCGCGATTTTCACCAGCCAGGCGTGGAACATGGCGTTCAGCTTCTATCAGTCGTTGCGCACGGTGCCGACCGAGCTCACCGAGGCGTCGCGCTGTTTCCGGCTCAGCCCGTGGATGTCGTTCTGGCGCGTCGACGTGCCGTTCGCCATGCCGCAGCTGATCTGGAACATGATGATGTCGATGTCCGGCAGCTGGTTCTTCGTGGTGGCGTCGGAGGCGATCAGCGTCGGCAATACCACGGTCACGCTGCCCGGCGTCGGCTCCTATATCGCGCTCGCCATCGAGCAGCAGAATCTGAAGGCGGTCGGCTGGGCGATCGGCACCATGCTGGTGGTGATCCTGGTCTACGACCAGATCCTGTTCCGGCCGCTGGTCGCCTGGGCCGACCGCTTCCGCTTCGAGCAGGAGCCCGGCGTCGTGGCGCCGCAGTCGTGGGTGCTCAACATTTTGCGCCGGTCCCGCATCGTCGATCGGGTCACGCGACCGTTCGCGGTGCTATGGCGGCGCCTGTTGCTGCCGCGGCATCCGGATAATGTCGAAGCCGTCAGGCGCGCGCCGCGGACGCGGCCCGGTTGGATCACGTTCCAGCTGGGCTTGATCGTCTTCGCGCTGACCGCGTTCGCATTGTGGCAGGCGCTGCGCTTCTTTACCGAAGGCATCACGCTCGCCGACGTCGGCACGGTGCTGCTGCTAGGGCTGGCGACACTGATCCGCGTCATCGTGCTCATCGCGCTCGCCACCGTCGTCTGGGTCCCGATCGGCGTTTGGGTCGGCACGCGGCCCTATGCGGCGATCGTGGTGCAGCCGATCGCGCAGTTCCTCGCCGCCTTTCCGGCCAACGTGCTGTTCCCGATCGTGGTCTCAGGGATTGTAGCGTGGCAGCTCAATCCGAATATCTGGCTCAGCCCGCTGATGATCCTGGGCACGCAGTGGTACATTTTGTTCAATGTCATTGCCGGCGCATCGGCAATCCCGGCGGAGCTGCGTGCCGTCGGCGCCAGTTTTCGCGTGCGCGGCTGGCTGTGGTGGCGGCGCATCGCGCTGCCTGCCGTGCTGCCCTATTACGTGACCGGCGCGATCACCGCGTCCGGCGGCTCGTGGAACGCCAGCATCGTCGCCGAGGTCGCCTCCTGGGGCAATCATCACCTCGAAGCCAAAGGGCTCGGCGCCTATATTGCGCAACAGACCGATGCCGGCGATTTCCACCGCATCGTGCTGGGCATCGCCGTGATGAGCCTCTACGTCGTCGTCATCAATCGCGTGTTCTGGCGTCCGCTGTATGGCTATGCCGAGCGCAAATTCCGGCTGGACTGAGGGAAACCATGAGCAGCCTGCTTCTCGACATTCACGGTCTGCGCCACACCTTTCCCAAGGCCGACGGCGGCGATCTTCTGGTGCTCGACGGCATCGAGCTCGAGGTCACGCAGGGCCAGATCGTCGGCCTTCTTGGCCGCACCGGCTCCGGCAAATCGACCTTGCTGCGGCTCATCGCCGGCTTGGCGCAGCCGTCCGACGGCTCTGTCACTTATCTCGGCCAGCCGGTGCTCGGGCCGGCGCCGGGCATCGCCATGGTGTTTCAGGGATTTGCCTTGTTTCCGTGGCTCACCGTGCTGGAGAACGTGCAGCTCGGCCTCGAAGCGCTCGGCCTGCCGGAGCCCGAGATCCGCAAGCGCGCGCTGGCGGCGATCGACCTGATCGGGCTGGACGGCTATGAATCGGCTTATCCGCGCGAGCTGTCCGGCGGCATGCGCCAGCGCGTCGGCTTTGCTCGCGCGCTCGTTGTGCATCCAAACATTCTGCTGATGGACGAACCGTTCTCCGCGCTCGACGTGCTCACCGCGGAGACGCTGCGCACCGACTTCCTCGAGCTGTGGGGCGACGGCAAGCTGCCGATCAAGGGCGTCATCCTGGTCACCCACAATATCGAGGAAGCGGTGCTGATGTGCGACCGCATCCTGCTGTTCTCCAACAATCCGGGCCGCATCATCCGCGAGATCGGCGTCGACCTGCGCCAGCCGCGCAATCGCCTCGATCCGCAGTTCCGCGAACTGGTCGAGAAAATCTACGTGGCGATGACGGCGCGCACCCCGAACGCACCGACCGGGCGGCAGATCACCATCAACACCGTGCTGCCGCGCGTCTCGGCCAACCTGTTCTCCGGCCTGATCGAAACGCTCGCCGCCGAGCCCTACCGCGGCAAGGCCGACTTGCCGGTGCTGGCCGATGAACTGCACCTGGAAGCAGATGAATTGTTTCCCGTGGCCGAGGCGATGCAAATGTTTCATTTCGCCGAGGTCGAGGGTGGCGACATCAAGCTGACCGATATCGGCAAGCAATTCGCCGAACTCGGCACCGACGACCGCAAGAAGCTGTTCCAGAAGCAGCTCTTGGCCTACATCCCGCTCGCCACCCATATCCGTCGCGTGCTGCAGGAGCGTGCCAATCACGTGGCGCCGAAAAGCCGCTTTTTGGACGAGTTGGAAGACCACATGAGCACGGAGGACGCCGAGCATACGTTACGCGCCGTGACCGCGTGGGGCCGCTACGCCGAGGCTTTCGCCTATGACGACGATACCGGCATGTTCAGCCTGGAAAATCCGTCCTAGGTCTCGATCAAAATCAATTGAATTGTTCCCAATCCCGGATCGATCCGAGGATAGGCTTTTCGGGATCATGCCGCCGCTTGAACTGACGGATATTGCGCGTGTAAAATTACATGCTGCCGGCGCGACCGCGGTCTCGCTGCCGCCGAAGGTGCCGGCTGAAGTGGGGTGACCATGTCTCTTTTGCCGAAGTTTGACGGCGCCGGCCGTCTGCGCTGGCTATTCGTCACATCGCTGGCGCTCAACGTGTTCTTTGTCGGCGCGGCCGGTGCTGTGGCCTTTCGCTACAGCGGCGCCGGCACGGTGCCGTTGTCCAATGTCGCGCAGATCAATCGCGACGTGGCCAATCGCCTCAACGAGATCGCCGCGTCGCTTCCGGTGACCGATGCCGAGGTGATGCGGTCCGAGCTGCGCGCCAATGCCGAAAAGGTGGCAAGCGCGCAGGCCGATCTGCGCCTGTCGCGCGAGGAATTGCGCGACAACCTGCGGGCGGAGCCGTTCGATGCCAACGCGCTGCGCGCCGCCATGGCGGCGAACCGCGCGGCG